>Ga0209919_1000378_pt1 | contig 22558 bp, 17 predicted proteins | sample SalPon2A_C_D2_MG_FD_185721 | JGI IMG/M metagenome (GOLD analysis project Ga0209919, IMG submission 185721) | Soil microbial communities from South San Francisco under conditions of wetland restoration - Salt Pond MetaG R2A_C_D2_MG (SPAdes)... | ecosystem: Environmental > Terrestrial > Soil >... | reverse complement strand
CTCCGTTTGGAAATCTTTATAACATGGAAGTGTATATATCAAAAAGTCTTGCTGAAGATTATGAAATAGCCTTTAACGCATGCAATCACAATAACCTGATAAAAATGGGTTTTAAGGATTTCCAGAGGCTCGTAGAACCAAAAATATTGGAATTCACTTATCCATCGAAATTGTAAAAAAAAATTAGAAGACAGACGGAAATTGAATTATTCTAAAATACCAGCTAATCATAATGTTGTTTTTTACGCGGTGAATTATGGTTATATTCAACTTTATAAATTATAAAATTTTAAGATCTGTATGTCCGTTAATAATTCAGGTAATCCAAAACCTACCTGGCTGGAAGTGGTATCTAAATATCAAATGCCGAGCAACATTAAAAGTATCTGGCAGCTTATAAACTCTTTTTTGCCGTTTGTAATTCTATGGTACTTCATGTTTCTTTCTCTCAATGTAAGTTACTGGATTACGCTTGCCCTGGCATTTCCGGCGGCCGGATTTATTGCAAGGTTATTTATAATTCAACACGACTGCGGACACGGATCGTTCTTCAATTCTAAAAAAGCAAATGATTACACCGGAATGTTAATAAGCGTGTTTACTCTTACTCCATATCATTACTGGAGAAAAAGCCACGCGATTCATCACGCCAGTGCCGGCAATCTTGAACACCGCGGAATAGGTGATATTTATACGATGACAGTACAGGAATACCTGAAGAAATCAAAATGGGAAAGATTTAAATACCGTTTATACCGCAACCCGCTAATCCTTTTCCTGGTTATTCCAACAGTCCTTTTTGCAGTTATTTACAGGATCCCGGATTTTCGTGAAAAAGCTCTAAAATCGGTTCACAAAAGCGTGTACTGGACAACATTCGCCATAACAGTACTCGTTGCAGTAATTATCTGGCTGATTGGCTTTAAAGAATTTTTAATGGTCCAGGTTCCGATAACTTTTATAAGCTCATCTACCGGAACGTGGCTGTTTTTTATTCAGCACCAGTTTGAAGATACTTACTGGGACAGCAACGACGCCTGGGATTATACACAGGCAGCGATGGAAGGAAGTTCTTTTTATAAATTACCCAAAGTGCTTCAGTGGTTTACGGGCAATATCGGGTTTCATCACATTCATCACCTCAGCCCTAAAATTCCGAATTACATGCTCGAAAAATGCCACAAGGAAAATCCGCTGTTTCAAAAGGCGAAAATTCTTACGCTTCGAACCAGCTTTAAAAGTACCTTTTTAAGTCTGTGGGATGAACAGCAAAAAAAACTTATAAGTTTTCGCCAGCTTAAAAGAAAAAAATTTAAAATGCACGGAATTTAGAAGTACTATTCGTCTATTTTAACTTCAAGATGAATAATGTCGAAACCTTTCTTGGTCTCGTATCCAGCATAGATTATTCCAATAAGGACAGAGATCATTCCAAGCAGGAATAATGTTATAACAATTTCTGTTAATTCTATTTTTGAAGAGGCAACCTGAAGCCCGATAAAAAGGGAGGTAAGCACAAAAAACGCTACCGCAAGGGTGTAAGCAAGTACAGCGTTTCTTACCAGTTTAACCCTGATGAGCAAAGCGGTTAATTGCTGTGAAATACTCTCAAGCCTGATATTTTCTTCATAGCCAAAATTTTTACCACTGTTTTTGATCAGGAATTTTCTTCTTTCCTCGTTCAGTAGTCTTACCCTGTTAACCACGAGTGAATATTTGTTATTCATTCCGAGCAGAAGCAGTCCGCAGGCTGATATCATCAATCCCGGCGCGAGCATTAATTGGATTATCTGTACTATTGAAGAATTATCGTTCATAATAATTTCATTTTTTGTATGTCTAAATTAAGGCTGTTTTGGGGTGAGTTACAAATGATAGTTATCTAAAAACTATATACTCACAATTTTTATTATTCCTAAATAGAGTTCTATTTACGCAAGACTTTAGATGTCATTTCGAAAGAGTCCCGGTTTGAAGGGACGAATGAGAAATCTTAACGATAGAAATAAAAAAAGATTTCTCACCCGTCAGTCGACGGATTCGAAATGACATTCAAAGGGAATAATATTTCTTTATCACTTACTTGAATTATAACAACATTTAGTTCTATTTTGTACCATTGCTTCGAAACAAACAACCTTGAAATCAGCGGGAGTATAAAATGAAATTTTCTACATTAAAATTATTTGTGATAATTTTCGCGGTTTCTGTTTTGCAATTATCAAGTAATAATACAGCATCCGCGCAGATAAAATCCGGAAAATATACTATTGTAATTCACGGCGGCGCTGGCACAATCAGTAAAAATCTTCCGGATTCAGTAAAAAAGGCATACACCGACGCACTTGCCCACGCTTTAAAAATTGGTAAAGACATCCTGGCCAATGGAGGGAAAAGTATAGATGCCGTTGAAGCTGTGATACAGTATTTTGAAACCGATCCGAAATTTAATTCGGGAATAGGCGCGGTCTTTACCGCCGACGGCAAACACGAACTGGATGCCTGTGTTATGCTGGGGCAGGATCTGAGCACCGGCGCTGTTGCCGGGGTAAAACACATAGCCCATCCTATAAAACTGGCAAAACTTGTGATGGAAAAAACACCGCACGTGCTCTTTGCCGGTGATGGGGCGGACCAGCTCGGGAAAAAATTCGGATTAAAATGGGTTGACAATTCGTATTTCGATACTCCCCACAGGAAGGCAGCGTGGGAAAAATGGAAAGCTAAAATGGACAAAGAAAAGCACGGAACCGTGGGCTGTGTTTGTCTTGACCAGTACGGAAATATTGCGGCCGGAACTTCTACCGGCGGACTGACCGGGAAAATGCCCGGAAGAGTCGGCGATTCTCCTATAGTCGGCGCAGGAACATACGCGAACAATTTGACCTGCGGAATATCGGGTACAGGAACCGGGGAACTTTATATAAGGCATAACCTCGCATATAATATTTCCGCTCTTATGCAGTACAAAGGCTACACACTCCAGCAAGCTGAGGATGAAATGATTCATAAGGTATTGAGTCCCGGCGACGGCGGAGTTATCGGGGTTGATAAAGACGGCAACTACGCTTTCTCTTTTAATACGGAGGGAATGTTCAGGGGTGTTGCTACTTCAGCAGGGAAATTTGAAGTTAAAATATGGCAATAATATTACTGAGGAGACAAAATGCGCCCATCAAAAAACGATTACGCTGAATATTATCATAAATATATTCAGGAATTAAAAAACGATAATATTTTAGGAATTCTTGAAGAACAATTAAACAGCAACCTGGAGTTGTTTAATAGTATTTCTGAAGAAAAAGCAAATTACCGTTACGCAGAAGGGAAGTGGAGTATTAAAGAACTACTCGGCCATATGCTTGATACCGAAAGGATATTCGCTTACAGGGCACTCTGTATTGCACGCGGAGAAAAACAGCAACTTCCCGGAATGGATCAGGATGATTATGTAAAGGAAGCGGATTTCGATAAGAGGCAATTCACCGATATGGTTAAAGAATATGAACTTGTAAGAAAATCTAATCTTCAGTTGTTCAGGTCTTTTTCCGAACAAGAATTAAACAGGAGGGGATCGGCGAACAATAATGAGGTTACAGTGCTTGCAATAATGTTTATCATTGCAGGGCACGAGCTTCATCATATTAAAGTTTTGAAGGAGAAATATTTGGGTTAAGGCGCTGATGTCATTTCGAAGGAGTCCCGACAAGTCGGGATGACTGAGAAATCTAAATGATCTTTAAGATTTCGAACCCGCTCAAGCGGGTTCGAAATGACAGGACAAAGTTTTAGACAACTTTATTAATCTCTTCCAGAATTTTTTCCGAAGCGCCTAAATTTTCCTGAACGTATTTGTGTGCAATTTCACCTTTCGATTTCCTGTAATCATCATTCATAAAAAGAGTGCGCATCTGCCTGTAAGCGTTTGTCCGGTTTTTAATCATTATTCCGCCGCCGCGTTTCTGTAATTCCTGCGCTTCCTGTGAGGTCTGAATTTTTGGTCCGAACATAACCGGGATTCCGTAAACGGCGGCTTCAAGCACATTGTGGATACCTTGCTTAAAACTTCCACCCACGAAAGCTGCATCGGCATAGGTGTAAAGCGTAAGTAAAATTCCGATTGAATCGATGATAATCACCCGTTCATTTTTATAATTATTCAAAAATGAAAATCTTATTGTTTCAAGTTCTCCAATAAATTCATTTTCTATTTTTTCGAGGTGAAGCAATGTAGGCTCGTGCGGTGCGATTATTAGTAAAATATCTTTGTCATTTTTAGCAAGTTTTTTAAATGCGGGCAGGATCACATCTTCATCCATTTCGTGAGTGCTGCCGGCTACAAAGACTTTTTTCCCTTTTAAAACTTCATCACGGATCAACATTTTTTCTTTTGCTGTCTGACTTCTCTGGTAAACCCTGTCGAACCGGGTATCGCCTACTGCCTTTAATTGTTCGTCCGTACATCCGAAATTTTTAAATCCTTCCAGGTCATTTTTAGATACTGTGAGTATTTTGTCAAACGCAGTGTACAACTGCATATGAAAATTTTTAATAACGGCAAGGTTTCTCGCGGAATCCAGCCTCATGGTTGCGTCAACGATAAAACAGGGAATATTCTCTTTTTGCAACGCCCAGATATGGTTCGGCCAGATATCGTAGCGCATCATTAAAGCAAGATCCGGTTTCGTCAATTGTATAAATCTTTCAGCATTTATTTTTGAGTCAAATGGTATGTACGAAACAATATCCGCAAAAGGGTATTTCTTTGAATTCTCAAAACCGGAAGGAGAAAAAAAGGTAACGAGAATATTTATGTCTTCATTCTTTTTTAATTCCTGTATGATTGGTTTCGCCTGTTCAAATTCGCCAAGAGAAGAAGAATGAAACCAGATAAGTTTTTTTGTCTTATCGAGTGAAGATGCGCTTAGAATCAGATTTTCGAAAATTCTTTTACGACCATTAATCCCTTTTCGAATTTTCGAATTAAAAAGCCCGGCTATTCTGATTCCTGCATAAAAAACGGGGGTAACTAAAAAATTATAAAATATGGTCCAGATATTTTTCATCAAGAATTAATAAGCTGGTTAATGTTTCTAAAAGCCGTTTGTGGTGTTATTTCTTTCATACAATCGAAATGTAATTTCGGACATTCACTTCGTCCAATATGGGAACAAGGCCTGCAAGATAAAGAATTGTTCTCTAAAATTAAATTTTTGTTGTTATAAGGGGTAAAACCGAATTCTTTAACTGTTGAACCGAAAAAAGTTAAAACCGGTACACCGGCAGCGCAGGCGGTGTGCATCATTCCGGAATCGTTACAGACCACTGCCCTGCATTTTTTCATGTCTGCAACTGTTTGTAAAATATCATCATCATTGCAAAGGTTAATTGTTTTCGGCAAAAGTTTAGAAATTTCGTTACATATTTCCATATCGCTTTTTCCTCCCATAAGCACGACATTAAAATCATTGACCAGCAGCATCTTGCATAAATAGATATAGTAATACTCCGGCCACATTTTTGTAAAATGCCGTGAGCCCGGCGCAAGTGCTATGTAATTTCCGTCTTTCTTTAATTTTGATTTAATGTTCTTAGGCAGGAAAATCTCAAGTCCGTTATCATCAAGTTGAAAATCTTTCAGTGTCTTGGAATAACGTACAGGAATTTGTGGCAGATATTTCATTCTGTTGATCTTAAATTTTACAAGCAAATATTTTTCGATATCGTGTTTTCTAAAACGTAATTTTTTCGCTTTGCTTTTGGCCGAAAGTTTGTGAGATCTTAAGTTATTTTGCAAATCGATTATTAAGTCGTATTTATTTTGAGAAATTGTTACTGCTACTTCCTCATAATTTTCCTTCAACACGTACAATTTTCTTAAGTGCGGGCTGTATTTTAGTGTATCTTCATATTGTTGTCTGAGTAGAAAATCTATATTTACTGAAGGGTACTGTTTTTTGAGTGATCGGATAAACGGGGTTGTAAGCAGAATATCACCCAGTGAGCTGAGCCTTATAATCAGAATATTGTTAACGTCGTTTAAATTTATCAAGATAATTATCTATAAATAGTTTATATTTGTGCTGGTTTAATTTAGTTAATTCAACATTTTACTTCCAGAAAATATATCGATTAAAATGTTAATTTATCACAAAAAGTTACATTAGGGGTTCGTTATGAGCACATTACCGCCGTCATCTGTTAAGAAAACGCCTGAAAATTCTTTAGAGAAAAAAGCTTATGATATTGTTGAAAGTCTGAAAGAATTTTTGCCGATAGCAAATGATCGCAACAGACTCGGATTCAATCTTTACAGGTATTTAAAAGGGGAAGGTGATGAACCTGAAATACTTGTATTGAACGCAAAGATCAAAATTGAAGGCATCTCGGAAAAAGAGCTTGCAAAAAAACTTAAAACTGAGTTGGATAAGATTAAATAATTTTTGTGTAGTCTAAAAATTAAAGGAGAGAATATAGTCTCTCCTTTTTGTTTTAAATTATTTCTATTCTATTTATGTCTCCGCGGCTTTAGGTTCTTCCTCTTGCGCCATAAATTCTTCAACTTTCAAAACATCTTCCTCGCTACCGATGAATATCGGGACTCTCTGGTGAAGTTTTTCTGGTTGTAAATCAAGTATTCTTGTTTTTCCATTAGTGGCTCTTCCACCCGCTTCTTCAACAATAAATGCCATCGGGTTGCATTCATACATCAATCTTAATTTTCCGTTAGGATGTCTTGAGTCTGCTGGATACATAAATATTCCACCATAAAGCAGATTACGGTGAATGTCTGCCACCATTGATCCAATATACCTGGATGAATAAGGACGGGAAGTTTCTTTATCCTCTCCCTGGAGATATTTAATATATCTTTTTAATCCCGGATGCCAGTAGAGGTAATTGCCTTCATTGATGCTGTAAATCTTCGATTTTTTAGGTGTTTGAATATTTTCGTGCGAAAGCAGAAATTCTCCGAAAGAAGGATCAAGGGTGAAACCATGTGCTCCGTGTCCTGCTGTATAAACAAAAATTGTACTCGATCCGTAAATAATGTAACCCGCGGCAACCTGTTCCATTCCTTGCTGGAGGCAATCTTCTAATACTCCCGGTTTGCCATCAGGTGAAACTCTTTTGTATATTGAAAAAATTGTTCCTATGCTAACGTTTGCATCAATGTTTGATGAACCGTCAAGCGGATCAAAAAGAAGAACATACTTTCCAATTTTATACTGCGGCGGGATATGAATAATATCTTCTTCTTCTTCAGATGCCATTACACAAAGATGTCCACCGTGATCCATAGCACGGTACAGCATGTCGTGTGCAAACATATCAAGTTTTTTAACTTTCTCTCCGTGGACATTGTTGTCACCTGTGAATCCGAGGATATCAACCAGTCCGGCTTTATTAACCTCTAGCGAAATAACTTTAGCAGCCAGCGATAAGTCTGACAGAAGTGAAGAAAGTTCCCCTGTAGCTTCGGGATGCATTCTTTCCCCTTCAATAATATGCCTTGCTAATGTCATGAAACGCGAATTTGGCATTATAAGGTCTCCTTATATAGTTTGTTTTAGCTTGCCCGAATAACTTCCTGATCTTTATATTGAAGTTGGTATAATTTATAATAAATTCCCTTCTTAGCAAGTAGTTCCTGATGATTTCCTGTTTCCCGGATCTCGCCTTTATGCATAACAATTATCTTATCCGCATTCTGGATTGTGGATAAACGGTGAGCAATTACTATAGCCGTTCTCCCAACCAGGAGTTTTTCTATAGCTTTTTGAATTAAAATCTCACTTTCTGTATCAATGCTCGATGTTGCTTCATCAAGAATTAATATTTGCGGATTGTACGCCAGAGCCCTAGCGAAAGAAATAAGCTGTTTTTGTCCGACGCTTAACGTGGCGCCCCTTTCCATTACGATTTCGTCATATTTATTTGGAAGTGATTCAATAAATTTATCTGCACCGACAAGTTTCGCCGCTTCTCTTATTTTTTCTTCGGGGATACTTTCATTATCCATACTGATATTTGATTTTATCGTACCGGAGAAGAGGAAAACATCCTGCAATACTATAGAGATAAATTTTCTTAAATCTTTTTTATCCAGTGTGCGAATGTTGTGACCATCTACCAGGATTGAGCCTTTTTCAATATCGTAAAATCTTGTGAGAATATTAATCAGGCTGGTTTTACCTGCGCCTGTGTGGCCAACAATTGCAACTGTTTCACCTGGATTTATTTTAAATGAAATATCCTTTAAAACATATTCATCTTCATTATAGGCGAACCAAACTTTTTGGAATTCAATATCACCTTTTAATTTAGTTAATGGTTCTGGTTTTTCAGGATTATTAACAAATGTTTTATTATCCAGAAGTTTAAATATCCTTTCACTTGAGGCCATTGCAGTCTGCATAATATTATATTTTTCAGATAGATCTCTTATCGGACGGAAAAACTGGTCGATAAACTGGATGAACGCAATTATTACTCCGACTGTTAGTGTGCTTTTAATTACCTCTCCGCCACCGTACCAAACGATTAATCCAATTGCGATTGAACTTAATAATTCGACAGTAGGGAAGAAAACAGCGTAGTAGAATACTGATCTTACGTTGGCTCCCTTATAATCGGTATTGATGGATGAAAATTTTTCCTTTTCAGCTTTTTCTTTATGAAAAATCTGAATGATATTCATTCCGGTTATGTGTTCCTGCATGTAGGAATTCAACCTTGCCAGATGAAGTCGAACGTCACGATAACTTTCACGGACTTTTCTCCGGAATAAAAATGTAGCGTAAAATAACACCGGAAGTACGGAGAGTGTAACCAGGGAAAGTTTTACGTCCATCGTGAACATAAATACAAGGATCCAGATTATAATAAATATATCGCTGAATGCCATTACAATTCCTGAAGAGAAAAGATCATTCAATGCTTCAACATCGTTTGTAACTCTTGTTACTGTTCTGCCAATTGGTGTTTTATCAAAAAATCTAAGCGCAAGTTTTTGGGTGTGCCTGAAAATCTGTTCCCGGATATCGAAGATTGTCTTTTGGCCCAGATACTGCATATAGTAAGTTAGAAAATACTGCATTGCAGCCTGCAGTAATAAAGAACCGAAAAGTGCGAGACCGATAAGCATCAGTCCATGGTAATCGGAATGGGCTATGTATTTATCAACTGCAATCTTTGTAAGCACAGGACGGATAGGTCCCAGCGCAGCTACAAAGACATTAAGCACTATTGCAAAAATGACATACTTCTTGTAAGGTTTAATGTAACCCAACAGACGTCTCATTAATTTTGAGTCGTATGCTTTACCTAATACTTCATCTTCGCTTTTGTAATCGTTTGCCATTGATCATTCTTTAATTTATCTAATTTGTCATTTCAAATTAACCCGGTTTTATGGGGGAGCGAGTAATCTCAGCACAATAATTAATTAAAAGATTCCTCCCTGATAATCAGGTTCGAAATGACAACTATTTTAATTCTTCTAATTCTTTTTCCAGTAACTGCTTATAATGCAGATCAGCATATATACCTTTCAGTGCAACAAGGTCTTCGTGTTTACCCTGTTCTTTAATTTTTCCTTCTGCAAGAACGATAATATTATCCGCGTCTTTTACGGTTGAAATTCTGTGGCTGATAACAATACTTGTTTTATCCTTCATAAAATTCTTCAGGTTTTTCAGGATTTTTTCCTCGGTATTTGTATCTACCGCTGAGAATGAATCATCGAGTATTAAAACCTTTGGATCGATTGCAAGGGACCTTGCCAGACTGGCTCTTTGCTTTTGTCCACCGGAAAGAGTAATTCCTCTTTCGCCCATTATTGTCTCGAACCCCTTCGGGAAATCATTAACATCATCTGTGAAATTTGCGATAGCCGATACATTTTCTACTCGTTCTTTGTTGATTTCTCTCAGCCCGTAGGAAATATTATTCATAATTGTATCTGAAAATAAAAATGCTTCCTGCTGGACCAGACCTATTTTTGTTCTTAAAACTTTTAAAGGCACATTCCTAACATTTACACCGTCAATTAAAACTTCTCCTTCTGTTATGTCGTAAAGCCGAGGGATCAAATTAATAAATGTGGTCTTTCCTGAGCCTGTGTATCCCATTACTGCGGTTGTCGAACCGATTGGAATTTTCAGATTGACATTTTTAAAAATATAAGGAAGATTGTCACTGTACCTGAAAGAAACATTTTTGAACTCTATTTCACCTTGAATGTCTTTTATATTAAAATCGGTTTCTTCTGTGTCTTTAATATCATATGGTTCGGCAAATATTTTATTCAACCTCTTCATACTTGCTTCGCCCTGCTGAATAATATTTATTACCCAGCCAAAAGCTATCATAGGCCAGGTGAGCATGCCGAGGTAAGCTATAAATGCTACAATGTCCCCCAGGCTAATCTCATTGTTTATAACTTTTGCACCACCGACCCACACAATTATTATCACCGAAAGGCCTGTTATTAAAAGAAGCAGGGGAAATAATAAAGCCTGAATTTTTATCATGTCCATATTTCTTTCGAGAAAATCCCGGCTTAGCTTTTTAAATCCCTTTATTTCATTTTCTTCCCTTACATAGGATTTTATTACCCTGATGCCGGAATAATTTTCCTGTGCTTTTGTAGTAAGTTCAGAAAACTTCTCCTGTATCAGAGTAAATTTTTCGTGTATAAGCTTTCCGACTTTATAGACAAAAATTGACAATAAAGGTAGAGGGATAAGAGTAAACAATGTCAAAGAAATATTGAGAGATAACATTATTGTTATAACAATAATCAATCTCGTAAGTGTATCAGCTGAGTACATTACAGCGGGGCCCAGGAATGATCTTACAGAATTAATATCATTTGTGGCGTGGGCCATTATATTTCCGGTAGAATTATTCTGGAAATACCTTAGCGGCAATTTCTGAATGTGTTCCCAAAAATCCTGGCGAAGATCGAATTCTATTTCTCTTGAGACAACTATGATGGTTTCTCTAATCAGAAACCTGAAGAAGCCCGCAAAAAGAGATGCACCAACAATCAATATTGCAAAATGAACCAGCAGATCGGCTCTTACTTCCTTTGAAAGTTCATTAATAGCATTTTTTGTAATTAGCGGGATATATACTGCACCGGCATTAGAAAGCAGGATAAAAATAAAACCAAGGAATAGTTTTTTCTTATATCTTACAAAATATTTTTTTAGTGTAAATAGGTTTTGCATAAATTTAAAATTCAATCAATAAGAATAATGCATATTCTCAATTGGTAAAATCAACGAATCCACATCTGTCATTTTTAATGAATCCGCTTACAAACGGATGACTGAAAGATCTTTTTGCGCCCGCATGACGGGAAAAGAAAATTGGCTACTAATTTAATCTATAATTTCGAACCCGGTGTATTTCTGTAGTACTTTGGGAACAATAATTTTCCCTTCCGGTGTCTGGTAATTTTCTAAAATGGATACCATCAGTCTGCTTGTTGCTAGGCCAGATCCATTTAATGTATGAACAAATTCCGGCTTTTTTGTTTCTTCATTTCTGAAACGAATATTTGCACGTCTTGCCTGGAAATTTTCAAAATTGCTGCAGGATGAGGCTTCCAGCCATTTGTTTTCCGCCGGTGACCATGTTTCAATATCATAACATTTTGCCGCGGAAAAGCTTAAGTCACCGGTGCAGAGTGTTAAAATTCTGTAAGGGATTTTCAATTCTTTTAAAATATCTTCCGCATCGTTTACCAGGTTTTCAAGTTCATCATATGAAGTTTCCGGTTTTACAAATTTTACCATTTCAACTTTATTAAACTGGTGAACTCTTAAAAACCCTTTTGAATCTTTTCCGTACGATCCCGCCTCTCTCCTGAAACAAGGAGTAAAACCAACATATTTTATAGGAAGGTCAGTATTGTTTAAAATTTCACTACGGTAGATATTTGTAATCGGCACCTCAGCGGTTGGTACCGGGAATAGATCATCCTTTTCTATAAAATACATGTCATCTTCCATTTTCGGAAGCTGGCCGGTACCTTTCATCGAATCTCTGTTTACAAGAATCGGTGGCATAACTTCTGTATATCCATGGTTCTGTAAATGGTAATCGAGCATAAAATTAATTAATGCTCTTTCAAGTGAGGCACCTTTACCGAGATACAAAGGAAAACCGGAGCCGGATAATTTTGCACCTCTTTCAAAATCCAGGATATTTAATTTTTTACCAAGCTCAATATGATCCAAAATTTTTTCTGACAGTTCAAATGAAAATCCATCGGGCAGCCACTGTCGTGCTTCAACATTATCCTCGGCTGATTTACCAACCGGAACAGAAGAATGAGGAAGATTAGGAACGAACATTAAAATATCTTCAAGGTTTTCCTCTACTTCTTTTAACTGTGCGTCAAGTAGTGTAATTTCATCTGAGACAGATTTCATTTCCGAGATAATACGGGAAGCATCCTGACCGGATTTTTTCATCTGCCCAATTTGCTGTGAAACCTGGTTCCTTTTTGCTTTTAGTTCATCAGTCTTTGAAATAAGGTTTCTTCTTTTTTCATCGAGTTCCAGGATTTCATCGACACGATTCTTTTCGTTCTTATTTTCAATTCCCTGCTTTACAATATCAGGATTTTCGCGGATAAATTTTAAATCAAGCATAATTTCTACTTTACCACAATGTTATAAATTTTATTTTTCACGTAAATTTCTTTTAGAACCTGTTTACCGTTTGTGTGCTTTGTCACCTTCTCATCAGCAAAAACAGATTCTTTTACAGCGGCCTGTTCACTGTTGAGGGGCATTTCAATGGTTGTTCTAAGTTTTCCGTTTACCTGCACTGCTATATTTACAGAATCTTCAACAAGCGCCTTGAGATCGAACTGAAACCAGACTGGTTTTTCCATCAATGAAATTTCATTGCCAATTAATTTCCAGCACTCTTCTCCGAGATGCGGCGCAACAGGTGCAATCAAGACCGCAAATCGCTGCAATGTATATGCAGCAATTTCGTCAGAACATTTATCAAGGTTTTTTAATTCATTTAATAATTCCATTAGTGAAGCTATTGCAGTGTTAAACCTGAAATTATTAATCTCTTCGTCGAATTTCTTTATAGTCTGGTTTATTTTTTTGTAAACAGATTTTTCTTCATCTTTCATTTCTTCAATGTTATACTGTTCTTTCGGCGATGCTTTTTTCAGTATATCTTCATGCTTTGTAAATATGTCGTAACTTCTCTGTACAAATCTGTCTGAACCAGTTATTCCTTTATCGCTCCAATCACCGCCAAGTTCGTAAGGGCCCATAAACATCAAATACAAACGAAAAACATCCGCGCCGTAATTAACCGTAAAATCATCCGGGTTTACCACGTTCCCCTTTGATTTGGACATTTTTGCACCATTGTTCGTAATCGTTCCCTGGTGAATCAGATTTGCAAAGGGCTCATTCGAATTTACGAGTCCAAGATCCCGTAAAAATTTATGGATAAATCTTGCGTACAATAAATGCATAGTTGAGTGTTCAGCGCCTCCTACATACATATCAATAGGAGTCCATTTTTCAGCAAGTTCTTTGTTAAAAATTTGCTTGCTTACTTTCGGATCGAGATATCTCAGGTAATACCAGGAAGAATCGACAAATGTGTCCATAGTGTCTGCTTCACGTTTTGCGGGTTCACCACACTTCGGACATTTTACGTTAATAAACTCTTCATTACTGAGAAGCGGGGAAGTACCCTCCGATTTAAATTTTACATCATAAGGTAGTTCTACCGGCAGATCTTTTTCTTCAACAGGAACTTCGCCGCATTTAGGACAATGTATTATTGGTATGGGTGTACCCCAGTAACGCTGGCGCGAGATCAGCCAGTCGCGCAGACGGTAATTTATTTTTTTTGTGCCGTGATTATTATTTTCAAGCCAGCTAATAATTCTCTTCTTTGAATCAGCCACATTCAGGCCGTTTAAGAAATCACTGTTGATTGCCGGTCCATCCCCTAAGTAGGCCTCTCCTTCGAAATCTTTTGGAGGTTCAACTGTTCTTATAACAGGCAATTCAAATTTAGTTGCAAACTCCCAGTCGCGTTCATCCTGCCCGGGAACTGCCATAACGCAACCGGTTCCGTATGTCAGTAATGCGTAGTCTGCAATCCAGATTGGTATTTTCATTCCATTAACCGGATTAATAGCATATGCGCCCGTAGGCACACCGGTTTTTTCTTTTACGGTTGAGGTTCTTTCAATTTCAGTCAGTGACTTAATTGATTCAATATAATCTTCAACACTTTTTTTATATTTGCTGGTTGTTAATTTATCAACCAATGGATGTTCCGGTGCGAGCACAACGTAGGTTGCACCGAATACAGTGTCGGGTCTTGTAGTGAATACAGTAATTTTTTCATCACTGCCATCAACATTAAAATTTATTTCTGCACCAACACTTTTACCTATCCAGTTCCGCTGCATAAGTTTAGTTTTTTCAGGCCAATTAATATTATCAAGGTCTGATAATAACTCTTCAGCATATTCTGTAATCTTAAAGAACCATTGTGTGAGATTTTTCTGAATAACAACTGTACCGCATCTTTCACATGTGCCGTCTGCCTGAACCTGTTCATTGGCGAGTACAGTCTGATCATTCGGGCACCAGTTTACAGGCGCATTTTTCCTGTATGCTAACCCTTTCTTATATAGCTGGAGGAAGAGCCATTGGTTCCACTTGTAATATTCAGGGGCGCAGGTCATCAATTCTGCATTCCAGTCATACATTCCACCCATTTTTTTCAACTGGCTGCGGATATCATTAATGTTCTGCATGGTACTGTCGTAAGGATGAATGCCGGTTTTGATAGCGTAATTTTCTGCAGGGAGGCCGAAGGAATCATATCCCATTGGCTCAAAGACATTGTATCCTTTCAGTTTTTTGTAGCGTGCCCAGCTGTCAGTTGGCCCATAATTATACCAATGGCCGCAGTGCAGTTTTGCACCGGAAGGATAAATAAACATCACGAGGCAATAAAGTTTTTCCTCAGTTTTGGTCAGATCGGTTTTAAATACTTTCTTGTCTTCCCAGTATTTTTGCCATTTAGGTTCGATTTCAGAAAAGGGGTATCGCATAAGTCCTGTATTATTCGAATTTTTAAAAAGTAATAACAAATTTACCTAAAATGAAGCCTAATTCAAATGCAGAATAGACCGGAAATTAAGTCCCTAATTTCCTCAATTAAAACAGTTTAGTGGATGATTTATCCTAAGAATCAGTATTATAAAAATTTTAATGTACAACATGCACCGTAATGACCTTAGCAGTTTTGTGTTCGGCTAATGTTAGTCTGGTAATTTTCTTTACAATAAATCTTGAATGCACTATAATTAATTTCTGTTTATTCGTATGGAATTATTGCTAAATTTAGCTGCCTATTTTTAAACCGGGTTGTAACCAATGAAATTTTTCGAATCGGAAGTCTTTGTATATAAGAATAATAAACTTTATTGTGAACAAATTCCTGTGGATGATGTCACTGAATCTGTTGGCACTCCTGTTTATCTCTATAGCAAAAATTATTTTGTTTCCAGATACCGGGAATTTGCAGATGCATTCAAAGAAATAAATCATTCAGTCTACTATTCTGTAAAATCGAATTTCAATCTGAATGTTATAAAAATATTTTATGACCGTGGAAGCAGTGTGGATGTAAACTCCGAAGGAGAATTATTCCGTGCGCTAAAGGCCGGAGTAAATCCAGGTAAAATAATATTTACAGGTGTGGGGAAAACCCGCGATGAAATTAAATCCGCAATAGTTCAAAATGTAAAATTAATAAAAGCAGAATCTCTTCAGGAAGTTTACCTGATTGATAAAATTGCGGGAGATGCAAAAAAGAAAGTTGAGATTGCGATAAGGGTAAACCCCGATGTCGATCCTAAAACACACCCTTATATTTCAACAGGATTACTAGAAAATAAATTTGGAGTGCATTCAGGGCAGGCAGTAGATTTATTCCTGGAATGTTCAAAATTAAAAAACATTGAGCTAACCGGCATTGATATGCATATTGGTTCACAAATTTTATCTATTGATCCGTATTCTGAAGCTGTGGATAAACTTTCAGAAATTTATTTTGAACTTAAATCAAAAAGAATAAAGTTAAAACATTTTGATGTTGGCGGTGGCCTGGGGATTACCTATAATGATGAGAACCCCTTCAGCATAAGAGATTTTGCAAAAGTGCTTATTCCAAAATTTCAAAAACTTGATTGCGACATCTGGTTTGAACCCGGCAGATACCTGACCGCAAACGGCGGTATACTTCTTACAAAAATTCTGTACGAAAAAAGAAATGATAATAAAAATTTTATTATTGTTGATGCAGCAATGACTGACCTGATCCGTCCCAGCATTTACGGAGCTTATCACCATATTCAGCCGGTTGAACTGAATGGAAAGAGGAAAGAGATTGTTGCTGATATTGTTGGACCAGTATGTGAAAGCGGCGATTTCCTGGCGAAAAGCAGAGGCATTACGGAAACAAAGCCCGGTGAATTATTAGCTGTAATGTCGGCAGGAGCGTACGGTATGACAATGGCATCAAATTATAACGCAAGAAGAAAAGCACCGGAAGTAATAGTTGATGGGGATAAACTTTTTGTAACGCGCGGACGAGAAAGCTTGGAACATTTACTTTTTGACGAGGATATTATTACTGCCCTACATTGAAAATTTAATTTCTAAAATCAGCTTGTCATTTTTCTAAACTCATCAAGGTTTGAGCCTTCACCAAGAGCAATTAACTTATCACCCGCTTCAATTTTGGTTGAAGATTTCGGGTTATAAATAAATCCACCTTTAACTTTGTTTATCGATACAATGATAATATTAAGATCTTTCCTGATTGGTGATTCCGCCAGAGTCTGCCCGACAAGTTTAGATTTATCACTTACCGGAAGTTCTTCCATTGACAAATCAACATTTTTTTCTCTTGCAACTACATCAATAAATTCTATAACTCCGGGGCGCAATAATAATTCTGCCATCCTGTTTCCACCTATTTCATAAGGTTTAACAACACGGCTTGCTCCTGCTTTAATCAATTTTGATTCAGTTTCTTCTTCCACTGCGCGGGCAACAACATAAAGCTCGGGGTTCAGAACTTTTGCTGATAAAGTTGTAAAAACATTTTCTGCATCTGATGATAAAACAGCAACAAGACCGCGGGCGTTTTGTACACCAGCTTTTGTTAAGACATCATCGCTTGTTGCATCACCGGTAAGGTAGAGATAATCCATTTCCATTACACGCTCAATTTTTGCACTCTCATTATCTACAACAACAAAATCTACTTTTGCGGTTGCAAGCTCGTCGCAAATATATCTGCCCATTCTACCATAGCCGCAAACTATATAATGATCTTTTAGTCCTTCCAGTTTTTTACTCATTCTTCTTCTCCTGAATATTTGAGTTTCAATTAATAATTGTGCAGCACGTCCACCTGTATAGGCAATAGATCCAACGCCCATTACAAGAAGTATAATTGTAAAGATTCTGCCGGTATGAGTAAGCGGGTGAGTTTCCTGGAAGCCGGTAGTCGTGATAGTGATAATTGTCATATAGACTGAGTCGAGAAAATCCCAGTGCTCAATTAACATAAAACCAGTCGTACCAACCAGAATTGTAACAAAAAGAATAGTGGCACCAATCTTTAACTGATTTATAGTTTTTTCGAGCATAATTATTACTATACTTAATTTTGCAAATTCTTATATTAAAATAAGAAACATTCGTAAAACTATCCGTAAATTTTATTTGTTCTTTTGCCCGAATTTCAGTAAAATTTTAGCGTGATTTGTATAAGAATTCAAATTCATTGATATTTGTTGTTAAAAAACGGGGTGAAAACACTAATGAAAAAATTATTATCGGTCTTAATCTTAGCATCTTTAGTATTGTCGATTAATGGCTGCCTAGTTCCCGAAAAAATTGTATATACAATTAGAATGGAGACTCCGAAAAGCGGCATTGTAACCATGCAGTTTTATAATATTAAATCAAATGCAACCTCAGATGAGGAATTTAACGAGGACAAGGAAAATCTGTTTACCTATATAGCAAAAAGCGATAAACTAATCTCCCAGCTAAAAGGCGAAGGCAAAGATGTAGTAACAAGGGACTTATTGCTTGATGATGGAAAATTAAATGGGAAAGTTGAATATCGATTCAGCAATATTGAAAAAGTTGAAGGTATCCGGTTTGAAGATGGATTTTATTACCTTACTCTTGCTTTAGACGACAGTGTCATTTCTACAAACGGGCAGATAATTAATTCAAGGAATTATAAAAGAATATTATGGGATAAAAGTATTAAGGTTTTGAAATTTGAAATGTATAGCTCCGGATTTAATGACAAGGGATTTAAAGCATTGGCACCTTATTATAACACAAAAAACTAATGTTCGCAGAAATTGTTTTTCCTCTTCCATTCAGAAATACTTTTACATATTCAGTTCCGGCGGAACTAGAGCACTACACGCAAATTGGTGTTAGGGCGGTTGCGCCTTTTGGTAAAAGAACGCTTACCGGTTTTGTAGTTAATACGTCAAAAAAGACAAATGTAAAAGAAAAGATTAAGCCTCTTTCAGATATCCTTGATAATGAACCAATCTTCGATAAAAAATCATTAAGATTTTATGAATGGGTCTCTGATTATTATTTGTCTTCACTCGGGGAAGCACTAAAACTTGCGGTTCCTTATGGTTCTGATATTGAATCAAAAAGAAAAATTATTGTAGATAGAAAATTTTGTGCTGAGCTGCTATCTAAAGAAAAAAATAAAGATTCAGTAAAAGGTAAAATATTAGAGGCACTCTCTGGGAAAGATGAAATTAATTTCTCCTATCTTCAGAAGATATTGAAGAAGAAAAACATTTATTCACAGATAAGCAGCTTGCAAAATGCCGGTGCAATTACTGTGCTTGATGAAATTGCGGATAGAAAGGCAAAGGCAAAAACTGCAAAATTTGTAAAACTGGATAAAACTATTGGGGAAGTATATGCGTCTTTCCCTGAGATTGAAAGACGTTCTCCGAAGCAATTAAAAATTTTGATGGAATTGATATCTAAAAAAGGGAAAGAATATCTTCTTGCCGATCTTTTGAAGAAATCTGAGTCATCCCAATCATCAGTAAAAGGACTCGAAGAAAAAGGCTTTGTACAGATAATAGAAAAAGAAGTCGAAAGAACATTTACAGAGGAATACAAGGAAAAACACGTTAAATTTGAACTATCCGCAAAGCAAGTAGAAGTAATTTCAGGGGTTTCACAAAATCTGGATCCTTTTAAATTTGAACCTTTTTTGTTACATGGAGTTACAGGAAGTGGAAAAACTCAAGTTTATATTGAATTAATAAAACAAGTTTTGGCAAAAAATAAGACAGCTTTAATACTTGTCCCGGAAATTTCTCTCACCCCCCAAATAACAACCCGTTTATTTAATAATTTCGGAGACCTCGTCTCCGTTGTTCACAGCAGAATGTCAATTGGTGAAAGATATGATACATGGCGAAGAATATTAAAAGGAAAAAGCAAGGTTGTGATTGGCGCACGCTCGGCTCTTTTTTCCCCTTTAAAAAATTTGGGGATTATTATTGTTGATGAAGAGCACGATTCAAGTTACAAGCAATTTGAAACTGCTCCCAAATATCACGCAAAAGATAGTGCGATAGTACTTGCGCAATATAATAATTGCCCGGTTTTGCTCGGCTCCGCAACTCCATCAATTGAAAGTATGTACAATGCCAAGACAGGTAAATTTTCTTTACTCGAACTCCCGGAAAGAATAGATAACGCCCAACTTCCTGAAATTGAACTTGTAAATATTTCTGTGGAAAGAAAAAAGAAAAAGATGGAAAACATCTTTTCAAGATTTCTGCTGGATAAGATAGAAGACAGACTTAAAAAGAAAGAAGGTGTGATAATACTACAGAACAGGAGAGGATTTTCTACACAGGTGTTTTGCGAAGATTGTTCTGAAATTGAAACCTGCGAAAATTGTTCCGTCCCTCTGATTTATCATGTAAATAAGAACATACTTCAGTGTCATTATTGTGGTTTTGTAAAGGATGTTCCTCATGCGTGTACAAATTGCGGTTCTCTTGCAGTCAAGTATTTCGGAACCGGAACTGAAAGAGTAGAGGATGAGCTTGAATATTTCTTCCCGAATGCACGTGTGAAAAGGGTAGATTCAGATTCGGTTTCTAAGAAATCATCCCTTAGCAAAATTTTAATTGCTTTCAGCAGAGGTGATACTGATATACTTGTCGGAACTCAAATGGTTTCTAAGGGACTGGATTTTTCGAGAGTTACTTTGGTTGGTGTAATTTCTGCCGAAACAAGTTTATGGCTCCCGGATTTTCGTGCAGACGAGCGGACTTTCCAGCTGCTAACGCAGGTATCGGGGCGTGCCGGTAGAAATAAAATAAAAGGGGAAGTAATAATTCAAACACAAAACGAAAAGAACATTACACTCCAGAAAGTTGTGGAGAATGATTACAAGGGAATTTATCAGAAAGAAATTACTGACAGAGAGAAAATGGGATATCCACCATTTACCAGAATAGCATTGATAGAAGCTAAGGACCTGGATAACAGGAAAGCAGAGGGTGCGATAAAAGATTTTTACAGGGAATTGTCAGCTTACAGTAAATGGCTGAAAGTAATGGAGCCTGCTACTGCAATACTGGCCAGGCTAAAAGGATATTATCGCTATCACATTTTAATTAAAAGCACTAAGGAACTTGATCTTGGAGGGGCAATTTTAAGGAAGGCAATCCTGAATTCATTTTCAGAATTTAACAGGAAGTCACGTTACAGAGATGTGAAACTAATTTATGATATTGATCCACAAAGCATAATGTGATCAGAAGTTATTCATCACTTCAATTACTTTTTCAATCTGATCCCGCGAGTGTCCAAATGAGCAGGGAAGGCTTAAAGTAGTTTCGTGAATTTTCTCAGAAACCGGGTAAGGCCTGTTTTCTATTATTCCCTGCATTGCTTTTTGTTTGTTTGGCGGGACGGGATAATGAATCTCAGTTTTAATTCCATTATTAAGTAAATATTCTTTTAGGGCATCTCTTCTCGGATGACGTATATTGTAAATGTGATAAACGTCAAAATAATTTTCATCAATAACCGGCTTAATAAAATCTTCTCTTAAATTATATTGATATAGTTCTGCAAGTGATCTTTTATGTGTAGTGATCACATTAAGTTTTTTTAGTTTTACAGATAAAAAGGCTGCCTGCATTTCATCGAGTCTTGAATTAGATCCAATTACATCGTTATAATATTTTTTATCCGATCCGTAATTGCGAAGCTTTGATATTGAATCTGCAAGAATTTTATCATTGGTTATCACTCCACCTCCATCTCCTAAAGCGCCAAGGTTTTTTGTAGGGTAAAAACTAAATGCGCCAAAATCACCGAATGTTCCCGTATTTTTTCCCTTATATTTTGCACCGTGAGATTGGGCACAATCTTCAATTAACCTAAGATTGTGCTTTTTGCAAATCTCTATTATAGGGTCCATATCACAGGATTTTCCGTAGAGGTGAACAACTACTATTGCTTTTGTTTCCGGAGTTATTTTAGCTTCTATTTGTCGTGGATCAATGTTGTAAGTCTTTATGTCCGGTTCCACCAATACGGGTTTGAGGCCGCAGTGGAGTAAGGATAAAATGGTAGCGATGTAAGTATTTGAAGGGACAATTACTTCCGAATCTTTTTCAAAATTAAAACTTTTAAGTCCGAGGGTGAGCGCGTCAAGCCCAGAGGCTACACCGACGCAATATTTGCTGTTATTAAATTCGGCAAATTCTTTTTCAAAAATTTTTACAAAATGTCCGAGTATAAACCAGCCGCTGTTTAGCACATTACCAAATTTGTGAATAAAGTCATCAAAGAATAATTCATTTGAGTCACGTAAATTTTCATAATCTATCATTAAAGAACCTGGGTGTTGAAATTAAATATTATGTCAGCCAACCAATAGCGCAAAATAGTAAATTCTATATTAATATTTTATCAATTTCTATTTTAACTTCTTCCGATGAAATTGAATTTATGTCAAGCAATGACCTGTATTCGTATTTTGTATAGAGATGCTTTTTGTCTGAAAGATTTTGGCTTATTTCAAACGGATAAAATGTAGTAATATTAGCCCTTGAGTTTTCCGGATACGGAAGAAATCTACCAAATTGACTTCCATTTACAAGTACAATAGTTTTGGTATTAACAGAAGCAGCCATATGCACAATTCCTGAATCATTCGATATTAACAAATTTGCGTCTTTCAATAGAAGGAGTAATTCACTCAGTGAAGTTTCCCTGCTAAGGTCGGTAACTTTATCTTTGCGATTTATAGAGTTATAAAACTTCCTGTTATCGTCAATTTCATTTTTTGCACCGACTAAAAGGATATTAAAATTATATTTTGATATAACATAATTACCAATATCTAAAAATTTATTCATATCCCATTTCTTATATTTTCT
>Ga0209919_1000377_pt1 | contig 22562 bp, 13 predicted proteins | sample SalPon2A_C_D2_MG_FD_185721 | JGI IMG/M metagenome (GOLD analysis project Ga0209919, IMG submission 185721) | Soil microbial communities from South San Francisco under conditions of wetland restoration - Salt Pond MetaG R2A_C_D2_MG (SPAdes)... | ecosystem: Environmental > Terrestrial > Soil >... | reverse complement strand
TGAAGGAGGTACAGAGGGAGAACCTGCTGTTACAATTATTCCATCATACGGGGCATATTCACTCCAGCCAATTGTGCCATCCCCACATTTAGTTCTTACTCTTACACCTAGCTTATCAAAAAGTTTTTGAGTCTCTAGAAGTATATCATAATTTCGTTCTATGCTAAAGACATCCATTCCCATTCTTTCGAGAATAGCTGCCTGGTATCCGGATCCCGTTCCAAGCTCAAGGATTTTATTGCCAGGCTTTAATTTTAGCTCTTGAGTCATAAATGCAACAGTATAAGGCTGAGATATTGTCTGCCCATATCCGATTGGCAATGCCACATCATTGTATGCAAAATGCTTCATTGCTGCCGGTACAAACTGGTGCCTTTCTACTTCACCCAATGCTTTCAATACTGAAATATCATGAATGCCTTTCATAGAAAGAGTGTCAACAAGTTCTTGTCTTTGATTTTTATAAATCATTTTCTTTTAATAATTTTATTAAGTTACAAAGATAAAATAATAATTCTAATTATTAAGCTGGTCAATAAACAAATTACCGGAATAATTTTATGTTTGAAGCAATAATTGGCGCCCTGATAATAATGTTAATGAGAATTTGCGACGTAACAATCGGCACAATACGGACTATTCTTGTTGTGCAGAGTAAAAATATTATGCGGGGTTTGCTGGATTTTTTGAGGTACTGATCTGGATATTTGCAATCAGGTATATAATGCTGCATCTAGACAATATTCCCAACTTATTTGGATATGCAACGGGATTTGCAATTGGGAATATTCTTGGGATAACACTTGAACAGAAAATTGGTTTTGGATTTGCACAACTTACAATAATATCCAGGCAATTCACTGATAAAATTGCAGATACTCTAAGAAAATCAAAATATGGGGTTACAATTTTGCCGGGAGAAGGAGGAACAGGTGGAGTTTCAATTATTGCTTTAATTGTTCCCAGAAACAAACAAAGAAAAACAATTGAATTAATCGAATCGATTGATAAAACTGCGTTTATAACCATTCAACATTCATTGCCATATAGAGGGTTCAAACATGGGGTGAGGAAATAAAAATTTATAAGGCGAGTAACTTTTGAAGATTTTCTAAATAAATATAACTTGCTGGAAAATTACTTAGCTATTTCAATTCAATTAAAAATTATTTTTAGGTAAATAATATTTATAATATCCTTGTAAAACTTGCATTTCCATGAACCTTATTATTAACATATTTTGCATCCTGAATCTTTCTTTCACTGTGAAAACCACTTTTATCTTCCCAACCAACAGGTGCAGAATGGATTAAAAAATACATGAAAAGAAAAGATATTACTGAAATAGCGGCATAAATAATTATAAGTGGCATCAATTTATCTCCATACAATTTAGAATCTTTTATCATTACATGCTCAAGTAATATGCCAAAATGTTAAATCATTTAAGAAATTGCTTAAACTTTGAATTTGTTGAAATTATGTACAAATATCGAAAATTATCTAAAATTAATTCGATAGTATATGTTATAAAAATAAAAATTACCGGTAAAAATGCCGTTTATCACGTAAAATATGCTACTTTTTGTGAATAGAAAACTTGCAATAATAATAATTTCAGATAAAAAATAAGATGATTAAAAGTGTCAGTTGAGTAATAAAGCAACCAATTGGCTTGATATCAACTATACAACTTAGTCGTTAAAATAAATCTAATAGTTTCTCTATATTAAGAATCACAATTTTGCCTGCAGAAAACGCAGAGTACACGAAATATTTGCATACCTGGGACACTTTGATGTTCGGTTAAAATCTGTTTTTTAATAGTCTTTTTACCATGATTATTATAGTAGATCTTAAATTGGAAGCTATAGAACAACACTGTAGTCTTTCTTAAATTACTTTATAAGAAATTTGCTTTTTTTATGTTGTGGCTAAAGTAATCGTATCTGCTTTTGTCAATTTCATTAAATACAGGTTAGTGAGCATTATGTTTATTGATATGATTATCATTGCTTTTGAAGAAATTTGGTAAGCACGAAAGTGTAATAAAACAATTCAGGACTATTTGGGATTTAAAAACGAAAAGGACAATTTTGAATATTATATTAAAGAGGGTACGTCGAACGACTGTATAAGTGTAATTAAATAGAATCTGTCAATTAGATAAGATTATGATAACCATTCTCATCTTCCCACCCTAAAGCTGCATTTTGAATTAATAAAAACGCAAATGGAAAGCAAATAAGGGAAATGACAGGGTACATAATTGTTAAAGCCAGCATACAAACTCCATTAATATATTTTTACTTCTATACCATAATATTTTATCAGAGCTTATCATCTTAAACAGGCTTATAAATAACATCACAGGGTACAAAAGACGATCCCTAACAAAAATCATTTTAGACTCAAAGATAAAATTACTAGTCGTAACACTTCTCATAAATAATTTTGGTCAACTTTTGAGGCGCCGGTCGGATTCGAACCGACGAATAAAGGTTTTGCAGACCTTCGCCTTAAACCACTTGGCCACAGCGCCCTAAAATTTATGCTCAATAATGTATGCTTAATCTAAGCATTATTTTAAAAAATTAAAATCCACAATCAGTGGATTTTTTGAGCGGGAAACGGGGCTCGAACCCGCGACATCAATCTTGGAAAATTCACTTACTTCAGTAAACAAATATAATGAAATAGATTACAAATTTGCAAGCAACGGAATCGCAACAATAAAACAAGAGATTTATAAATATGGTTCCAAATTATTAAGCTTAGTTATTTTCTTTGTGGTACTATGATATTGCATCCAAATGCCTGATCTATACAAAACTTAGTGAATCACAGTATCGTTGTATAATCATTTACTTCATTACAATATCAAAATGAGTGCGAATAATTTAATCCCGCTATTATTTCATTAAAATTGCCCCCTTTTGTTTCAGTTGTTCTAAATGCATTATATGAAATTGTAAGCGAAATTTTATCTGTCCTAGTGAATGAATAACCTGAAGATAGGATTGTTCTGTAAGAACTATTGTTTTGCAGAAATGAACTGCTTACAGAGAAAGATGTATGTAGTTTATTGCTTAAAGCGTTATGATTCAATCCTAGCGAGACAATCTTAGTATTACTTGAAATGGTATCTGCATAAGTTGAACTTACCAAACCAAACGATGAATTGGCCGAGAGATTTTCGGAAATATAAAATGCCAATCCAAGATTTACGTTATTGACCTTAGTAACACTCCCGCTAAATAAAGCAGAATTATTCTCAGATTTTTGATAAGTATAATTTATGGATATATTTTGCAAAAAAGATTGTTGACCTATCATAAAAACGTGATTCATTCCAAGCACAAGGCTTGAGAAATCAACTTTTGTAGTATCATTCTTAGAATCATTACCCATATTAAGGACATTTATTAAAATATTCGCATTCCAGAATTTAGTTAAGAGCCCGTTAAAATTAATCCCGAATTGATTCCGTGAAGTAGTATAAGCTTTCTGATCAATCAGGTTATCACTGAATCTAATCCAATTTGCTGATACTGAGTATCTGGAAAACCTATAGGATGTTATGGCTGTAAATTGTCTTTGATCATTTTGTAGATAAGCAAGACCAAGCGAATGATATCCGGGTCCAATTTGTTTATAGCCTATTTTAAGCTTAAATGTCTGAAGATTCAGGTTAAAGTCGGTATTTACAGCATAATCATAACTTGAGCTGCTTCTGGGCTTATATAAACTCGAAAAGAGACTCGGTATATTCGTGCTATCCAAATTGATCTCAGATGATCTTAAATCCCGAGTATAAACACTTCCGCTTGCTTCAAAGTTTATCACAAATTTATTATCATCAAGACTTATTTTCCCTACAGTGCCAAGTACCAGATTTTCCTGTGGAGAAATTGAGCTCTGGTTATAATTTCCCTTAAAATGATTACCTGTTTTAGCTTGTATCCCTGATGCGATTGTAAATGGATAATCACTGACATCGCTTATGCTCGAATCATTTATACTTGTAATTTTAATAATTGCCTGATACGTATCGGGACCTGAAGTACTCCAGTTAACAAATCCATTTGCTGGTTGATCACTAAAGATCGTTTGAAAAGTTGCACCTCCATCTCTCGATAATTCAATATTTACATCTCCAGTTATACCGGTAGATGCCCACCGAACTGTTTGCAAAGTTCCAACTGGGACCTGATCATCTCCATTAGGCGTAATGACTGTAATCGATTTTTGAGTTAGATTGATGGATGAAACATCATCTTTAGATCTTAGAAAAATAAAGTCAACATGAGTGCTATTATCTTTGCCAACTCCGATTTTTGAGGCAAACAAAAATCTTTTATAGCTGCCATTCTGAGCCCCTCCATTAACAGCCTGCTGAGTAAAACCTGCAACCGTTGAAAATCTGAGTATACCGGGATTTAAATCAATCCCCCCTCCCCTAATCACAATTCCATTTAATGTAAAATCAGAATAGGATTCCGAAAAATCTCCAAGATGTGCTTTACCCCAACTCCACGCAGGATTTATTCCAAACTGATTTATATTCTGCCTGGCTGAACTACCTTCAGTAGAAAGTATTATTTCAACCGGAATTGATATGTTATTAAAGAAAGTAAATGTGGGTCGAATCAATAATCTTCCGGTCGATGAAGGACGTCTAGCTGTAATACCAGAGATTGAATAAAGTTCACCGTAAAAGCTTATATCTCCGCTGACTGAAAAATTTTTATTGATGAAACTTTCTGTCGTATCTCTCTTTGCCCTGTTTTGCGCCAAAACAGATTTATTAAAAATTATGATAAATAAAATCAGAGATATTCTAACAAATAATTTCATCAGCCTTGACAGTTTTTGTTGTAAGCAAATCATAATTCTTTTTTTTTAAAAGTTCATCGCGAATTAATAACACCGCGGGGTTCAGGATAAATTGAAAGCCATGCTGGTTCTTCAATATAATCACCTGAGATATATGCGGTCCCCTTCCCTTGGTCAGGATATTTATAGTGACTAATGTTTGCATTATATTGCTCACCGAACCATAAATCTCCCTTTGAATCCAGTGCTATTCCTGAAACAAGTGACGGTGAGGAAAATGTCCTATAAAATATTGGGACTATTGGACCTGAAGAAGTAAGTTGTGACGAATCAAAACGGAAAATTGCAGTGTTGTCGGCCCCCCACAAATTTCCCTGTTTGTCAAATACAAGTGAATTTACTCCAATCAATGTAGGAGTTTCTGATTCAGTAATGGTAATTGATGGTTCAATTTCTCCTGATTTTTTTAATTTATCTACGGAAATTTCTACAATTTCGCTTTTATAATTGCCAGGATTTTCTCCCGTAACCCATAAATTGCCGGACAGATCGAAGGCGATATACTCAGGTTTTTGTAATTTTGATGATACAATCGTTTCATCCGGTGATTCTTTGGAAGGTCTCTTTGCACCAAGCATTTTCACAAGCGACTTAAATTTATATGAAATTAATCTCCCTGTATTCCAATCAGAAATCCACAAGTTGCCATCTTTATCAAAATCCAGACCCCAAGGCCAGTCTATACTACTATTGGAGATTGTAACTATCGGTTTCGCTTTTTTATTGCCTTCCAATTGGTATGGTGAGAAGGCAAATATTTTTCGTTTGCTAAAACCGGCTACCCATAAATCCCCCATTTGGTCGAATGAAAAGCCCCTCAGGCTGACGTAATGAAACTGAATTTTTGCAAAGGGTTTAGGAGAATCGGGAGCATCTAGATCATCTCTGTTATAAGCAATTAACCTTGCTCCGGTTTCAGTACTGACCCAGAGTTTCCCACTTGCAGGTTGCTCAACATACATTATAGAAGCATAGACTGTGTCGCCCGCTTTGATATGATATCTTCTCACAGGTCTTAATTCTCCAAAAACTTTTCCAACACGCTCACCTTTTGTAGCCGCTATATCCGATCTGAAAACAAGCACTGTGCAATAGCCCGGACTTATATTCTTTAAGGATTTATTTTTATTAAAATTATATGTTTTATCAGGCCCGATTACTCTTATATTTGCGGTAACAGACCCGGAATGAATTGTTAAGAATAAATTCCCAAATTTCGTTTTTTGATTTTTTGTAATAATGTGTCCTTTTGCCTGCGGCAGGCTGGTTAAACACAAAAGGAAAATCATACGAGGTAAAATGAATATTTTTCTCACCCTAAGTTTAGATTTATACATTTTGCTTTCCATTGGAATTAATATCTGATCCCTACTTCGATACCCGGCTGACTTTCTTCGCCGCTAACCAGATAACTTGTAACGTAATAGAAATATAAACGTCCGGCTTTCAGATTTTTGTCCTTGAATATGGGCTCTGAACTATATTTTACAGTTCCCAAGTAAATAGGGTTCTCACCCCTCTCATACCTGTATATTTTATAGCCTGAAAGGTTTTCTTGCTCAGCTTCGTACCAGGTTATTTCAATTCCTCCAGTTACTTTTTTAGCACTAATCCCCGCAGGCGGAATTACAGAAATACTTTTGATTTTAGCCTCGACCGGATTGCTTAAATCACTTTGGCCGCCAAATACATCTTTTGAACGGACAGCATATAGGTATGAACTGCCGCTTATTACATCATCATCAGTAAAATAATTTTGGAAAGGTGGTATAGTTGAATCATTGACAGCTTTGAAATCACCGATAGGTTTTCCTATCTTATCAATTTCTTTTCTCAGTAAATCGTAGCCATCTATTCCGTTTTGCATAGCGCTCGTATTTGCCCAATAAACGCTAACGGATTTCCCGTTCACTGTGAGTTTAACATCGGTTGGAACTAATGGTTTTGTCGCGACAGATGGTCTAACATAAACTGTATCAGAGTATGCACTTTTAACATAGCTAGTATTTTCGGCTTTAACGGCATAAGCATATGTTATTTTACCTGATAACGTAGAATCATTGTCAATATAAGTCATAAGAGAGTCTTTAGCCGGAATTAATTGCGAGGCTTGTTCTAACTTCCCATTAATGCTGCTGCTCCTATAGACATAATATCCTCTCGTAAAGCTTTCATTACAAGTCCATTGAAGCTTTACTCCTTCTTTGACCCCTTCTCCTTTAACATCCAGCGGCGGGAAAGGTGCATCCGGATTACTATAAACGCCGAAGAATCTTGGTGACTTGGTAGATTTTTCTCCAAGTTGTCCTTCCGCAATAAAGTAATAGTAATAAGTTATCTCTGGTTCAACTTTCTGGTCTAAGTATGAAGTTTGATTTGTTGGAAGTGATACAAGTTTTACATATCCAGTGTCATAATTTGCGCTTTTATATATGTCAATGAGTCTGACTGAAGGATCTTTCTTTGGCTGCCAGCTTAATTCAATGCCGCCTTCTGCATGTGCTCCTTCCACTTTTATGCTGTCGGGTAAAGAGGAAACTGCCTTAAAATTATAATTTCCTACAATCACAGTATCTGAATTTTCTCCTTCATTCCCAAAGATATCTTCCGGAGTTATATAATAACGATAAATGCTTACAGGATCTATCAAAGTATCCTGCACAAAAATGTTCAGGCCATCTTTACCCGCATTAACTCCTTTTAGAGGGTTTATAAGTCTGAAAGGTGGACGAAGATTGTCTTCTCTCATTACCTGGAAGACAGGCATTTTCTCATTACTCGTGGTCCACTGAATAAATATTTTGTCCCCATCACTCCTTGAAGTTTTCTGATGGATTTTTTTAAAAGAAACTTTACCCGGATATTGGACGGCAAATGTTCGAATTGTATTTAATACTTTCCCCGTAGTGCTAACTTTAGAGTACCTATACTCGTATTGCGTATTTTCATTAGCGCTAGTATCCAGATAAATTGTGCCCAGGGCCAATCCCAAAACCGGTACCTGCGCGTATGAATAAAGAGAATCTATCCTTTTATATTTATTACTGATTTCCCACACATTCTTTAATATATCATCATTTCCAATAATCAGGTAAGGTAGCTGAGAGTGGAAAGAACTAACTCTGTTTTTGAATTCAGTAAAATTAGCAGGACCAGAAACTGTGTCTAAGGTATGCCAGGCATTTGTATTCTCAACTCTTCTTTCAATTATATAGGAAAACTGCTCTCCCGTGTTTTCTTTTAAGGGGATGTCTTTATCAAAGTAGACGAAGATTCCTTTTTTACCGCCGAATGCTTTATCCATTATTGAAACTTGCGAAAATATTCTTGGAACTGCAAAAACGAATAAAGTTATTACAATAAAAATTGCTGATTTAATTCTTCCTGTATTTTCTCTTTTCATAAAAGCCTTTATTTACTACAGCCCTGTGCTGTATTAGTGCTGCACGAGCCGCTTTTAAAAGAAAACTTAGTGTTTCCATTTGAATCAATATGCATTAGTGCGCTCATTGCAAATGTTTTATTAAATACAGATATATTGGGCGGAGTACAAAGCTCATCAATTCCGACTCCCTGCTGTTCTATATCTGCGCCAATTGAAAAACTTCCACATCCATCTAGGCTAAACAATCCGGGATTTGTTTGGTAAATGCCTGTAAATGCAAGTTGCAGAGTAGCTTCCGCAGATAACTTTGTACAGATCAATGCATCCATACTAAAGGAAGCATCGATGAACCCTATGGCACCTATTCCATACTCATTTCCGCTTTTAGAAAATGACGTCCACATCTTAACATTAGCTCCTGCTTCAACTCCAAAATGGATATTCGCAACTCCCGTTTTGATATCAATTGTCGGAATAGCAATTGGAATGGCACACTTACCTGAGAATAAAAATCCGCTTATACTTGATTGAAAACCGCAAGGCAAATTTTTGTCGTAAGAGGCTTTGGCAAACCCATCTTTTACATTTTGAGGCATACTTCCATAGTCACCAATTATAATTGCCGCATCCTGCTCCGGTAGTCCTGGAATTTTGGCCGTAATACCAGCAAAGAAGAACCAGCCGCTTCCGTCAACCAATAACTCAGCGGGACCCTTTATATTAACGCCTCCCATATCTTTATCTATATCCATCGTGCCCACGAGCTGGCCCTTATCAAAATCATATTTCCAAAACATCTGACCGAATGGAGTATCAATATTGTTCACTCCAATCGATTGGTCATTCGCATAAAATTCACCTGTAACGGTGAACGTTATCCTGTTTTGTCCGCCATTAACCCCTTTTGGAGTTGTCAGGTTTCCTGCAACTGAAAGGGTATCCCAATTATTTCCAACTACTTGGATATGTCCGCCAACAGAATCAAAGTAATTGATATTCCCACCGATTTGAAGCTTTTGCCAGAAGGTCCCTGTTTTAGCAAAAGGACTATTAGGTGTTTCAACCCAAATCGAAGTGGAATCGGCAGTATGATAGAGCCACGAATTCAAACTATACTTGCCTTCTTCCCAGAGTCTACCTCGTACAGATAATCCTTTACTGTTAAAGATCATTGTATCAGCCGCTGATTCTGAGAATGCATAATTAACCCCTTTATCAACAAAAGCTATTTTAAAAGGAACTAATCTCATTTTTATTTGTCCGTTTTCCTTATAATAGACTAATACGCCGTTCACTGTACCCGGATAACCTGGAATGTTGAAAGAAAGTGAAGTCATCTCTACGTGATGCCCAGCCGGAACGTATTTTATTTCGGAAGGATTGAATATTCCAATTTTATAAATCTTTAGAGTCTTAGATGACTGTTCCGGAATCAGGTCAACATTATCCTGATTACTATATAAATAAATTGAAGAAATATGGACTGAATCCCCGGAGGCCATCCCGGGTAATCCACCGAATGCTGCAACCGAAGAGCCCGGTTTTGAAGCAAACAGGAACCAGTTTGAGTTTGAACTATTATAGTTCAGCTTTAATTTACCACTAAGTTTCACGGGGATTATTCCCCCGATACTAATGTTATTTATATTTACAGAAGAACTCAAAATCTCTGTCGGTGAGATATGAAGTTGAGTGACGGGCACGTTAAAAAGCTGCGTTTGCAGCGTAGCTTTTGTAACATTAAGATTACCGTTTAAATTCCAGTCTTTGATGAGCAGTTTCCATTTGTCCATTTGAAGCGATATGTTATCATTTTTCTTATGGATATAGCCTATACCATTAGCAATTGAAATATTCACATCCCCGAGATTTATTAGGCTATGCGAAAGTTTTGCATTTGTAAGGTTCAACTCGATCCGTGTATTTAGTCCTAAAGAATCTGCATATAACACCGAAAGTGATGAATCTGCTACCGCTTTAAAGCCGTACAATTTGAAATTCAATGAATGCATCAGAGAATCGGATACAAGAAACCCGCTAAAATTGCTTATAGGATCTTTTTGTGTAGCGGTGATAACAGGAATTCTTAAATTATTTGCTCCTGAATTCCTAATATAGAAACCTCCTCCCGGTAAACTAAGATTTGAAGATATTTTGCTGAAGGAACTCTGGCTTACGAATACCCTTCCCTTTATTATTCCGCTGCCGGGTGCATTTTTGTCCAGTTCAATTCCAATTTTATTATCTCTTAATTCTCCGGAATAGTTGTGGAACACCTGCAGACCTAAATGGTTCATATCCGTTTTAACAGGAAGTTTTGCAGGGTCAGAAACGGGAATAGTCTGCCCAAATATTACACTTGTCTTATTTGGGTCCGGGACAATTTCAACATTTGAAAACGATAAACTTTTTACAATGGCATTCTGATTTACCTGGAATTGATTATTTTTAAGTGAATCAAGGTGTGCAATACTGCCTGTTATAAAAACGTGCCCGTTATTATCGGCCAATGAATCCACCTCTATGGGAAATCCCATCAGGTGAGTAATGTCCATTTTGTCATAAACTTTTAAATTAAAATTAATATTGCTCAGGCCTTTGGAAGGTACGCTTAGACTTTTTCTGTCACCAATTAAATTCGAACTACTTTTCCCTGCTATAAAATCATTGCTGCCGATTGGGACATTATGCAATATAAAAGAACCGTCAGTGCCTGTACTTGTGATACAAGGATTCCCGCCTGACTGAGCTACTTTTACAATTGCTCCGGCAACAGGCTGATTATTTTTACCAATATAAACGTGTCCTGCAATTCTTGCCGCTTTAAGCAAAGGCACTGTAACAGAAACCGGATTTTCTGATTCATAATTGTTGATTGGGACTATATTGCTTAGAAAGTCCTGGCTATCGGGTGCTTGTACAAAAACTTTAAATGTGGTATCAGGATTTGTAAACACAAAATTGGCTTTGCCATCGTCTTTTGTAATTCCATAAAGCGGTTTTCCGTCGTCGCCTTTAACGGGATTATTTAGCTTATCAAGTATCTGAACTTTTGCCCCGGCAATTTTACTTCCTGGTAAAAAAGGAATATAATGTCCATTAGATTGCACATTTTTAGGCTTCACATATACGGTTATTCTGTGCTCCTTTCTGTATAATTTAATAGTTTGCATATCTACAACCGGCTTATTAACGCTCACTTCGATTGTGTCAGCAAAAAATATCGGACTCAGCGGATCAATAATTACTTTGTGCATTCCGGATGTGGCGCCGACCTTAAATTTGACAGGTGGGACTTTCATAGTATTGAAATTCAAAATTGTCGGCGCATCAAATTCGGCCGACTCTCCCCCTTTTACGGTTACCCTTGCTGATAGGCCCCCTCCGTACTCGCTTATTATTTGTCCTATGATCACCGAATTGGGCTCAAGATCGATCGGTTCATTCCATTTTTCACCGGGCATAAGTACCTTGCCTTTTGAAGGGATATCAACACCGAACGGTTTATAGCCATATTTATAAACGAATAGACGCCTTAGGGGAGAAACAGGATTTCCGTTCTTGAATTTAACCGGGAGGTTTGTAAAAGCAAATCTGCCTGCGTTATCCGTTAGGGCCGATCTTTCCGCTGTGAATATCCCTGTCATTAATTTAACAGTAGCACCCGGGATTTCAAGCCCTGTTACAGAGCTTCTAACAAACCCTTTGACATAGGGACTCAACGGATGAGCTTTAACCGTAGATGTAATTTTTTGGGGCTTATATTGATCTGAAAAAAGTGCCGTACTGGTATCTTTGTGGGAATATTCGACAGGCCAAGTAGTGCTGTAATTAAAAACACTTTCATTGGTACTTCCGGAATAAATATAATACTTATCATTCGGGCCATCATTGAACATCACCCTATAAAATTTCAGTGACCCGTCTGCTAACGTAACTCCCTCGGCAACTGATTCATAATTACTGAACCATAAACGAAACCCCGCCCCTTTTTGATTGCCCCCCCTGTCCGGGGGTGCACCCTCATTAACCGGGACCCCTTTGGGGCGTTTTTTACGGAGCAGCCAGACGTTCATACCTGGGATGCCATTACCCGGAGTTATCTTCTGATTTACCTGGTTATCGGATTCAATTTTTAAAGTCAACTGGCAGCTTTTGGCAGTGGCAATAAAATCGCCCAAATTTTTATTCTGGCCGGTTTGGATTACAATGTCCTTGGATGGCGAGACAAAATAATTTGCATCAGGGTTATCGACGACTATTCTGAACATACGATAGTAACCGGTTGTTATCACAGAAAAAGGTCCGGTTATATTTGTTTGCACAAATTTAAAATTAAAATTACCGCTTGCGTCTGTTTTCGTAGCAGATATTACCTGGCCGCAATCATCAGGCCCACTGAATCCGGTTTGAATGTACCCTCCTTGTTTTACAGCTGTGACATGACGGGTAACTATTGAATTAAAATCAACTTTATTTGCAGCAGGGTCATATGGGTGATACTCAACTACCAGTTTAATATTTGTGTTTGCCATTGAGAATGTTTTGTTATCTCCAGGTTCCGCAAATTTATAATTGAGTGTACCGTTCAATGAAGTTGTTTGCCAGTTGCCGCCATTTGGCACACCTTTGGCATAAGTGAATTCTCTTATATCGCTTGTGGCAATAATTTTATCATTGCTCTTATCCACAACCCTGACCTGCCAGGCATATTGTTTGTTATAATTTAATGGAAGCGTAAATGCATCGTGAGGAGTAGACCGGTAGTAATAGCCGAACATATTGATATTCTTTTCGTAATATACTGCATTATAAATATCAACATCGGGGATGAAATATGATGTATTGTTTTTAATTGCGTCTGATCTTGATTGTCCTGCTTTTACTTCAACAACGATTAACCTGTAATCAATATTTTGATAATCATAACCTGAAGGCAGAGTATAGCTCCAGGAGAATTCAGGTTGTTCCTTTTCGGAAGAGTTATCATTCGGATATGATAATTTAACAGGGTTTTTAATTGTGATGGGGAAAAAATGGATAGCAGGTTTCTTTTTTCTGAATGTAAATATTTCACTTTCCCCATTATTTTGTGTGGGAGGATAACCAAACTGATCAAGTGCTTGTACCTGCCAGGCATATGTTTTACCAGCTTCAATCGGAAGCGCACTTATTGGGTATACAAGGGTTGTATTAAGTATATTATCATTTTCATATTGAGGGATATTCGAATTCAACGCTTTTGATGGGGTTTGGCCGGGTAATATTTCGACAATCTTTAATGAATAATTAAGTTGATAATCCGGAGGAGCAACTACAGGCGTCCACTGGAAAACCGGATACTGCATATTATTTTCTAGGGAATCTCCATCAAAAGGAGTCACTAAATGCGGGGGATCTGGATAAACAATTGTAAAGTCAGAGCAAACATTCTGGACAAGCTTTCCTCCCTCGGGATCTTCTATGTCAAGGCATAAATTATAATGACCCTGAGGAATTCTTCCTGTCCTCTCTATTTGGTCTTTAATATCTGTGTATGGGTAAGTTGCAGCACTAAATTTTATAATCTTAGTATTATCTACTATAACAGTAGGAATTGAATTCACATTGATAAGATCAGAAAGGCTTTCTAATACAACCCCAGTCCCATCCTTCGATAGTGTAGCTCTAATTTTTATTGGGGTGCTCTGCTGCAGCCTGTTAAATATTGTTAGGCTCCCGACTGCCCCAGGGTTTACCTGCCAAACATTAGTATAAGGAGAAGGGAATGGAGAAAGATTTAGGATTGCATCCCAGCCAGTATCTTGTGCTTTTGTTAAAGAACAAAATATAATGACTAGTATGCCTATTTTTTTTAGGGGATGCATTGAGCCTCCAGACTAATCTAATTGAATATCTAGCCCTCTTATTTTTAGCCCTTTAATTTTTATATCCACATAAGCAAAGGATATAAAGCAAAACTTGGCACCCCCGCAAAATAATTTTATTACAAACTATTTTGGTATGAGTCTTAATTGACCACTTGTATTATAGAGTAACGATAATTACCAGACTTAGGCTCATGGAATTAACTTATTAAATTTTTAATAAAGTAGCAAATTATTTAATACAATTATTTACCCGACAAAGGAGCGGTAACTTCTTGATTTTGCTCTTAACGATTCCTCAATTTTACATTCTTAAATAATTTTGAGACTGTAAAAATATGTAGTCTGCTTTTTGTCACTTCAACAAATCATTTGTTATTCTTCTCTGCATGGAATAACTTTACCCAGATGATTTATATTGTTAACCTTAGGAAATCAGATAAGGATAAAATTTTAAAAATAGACAGTTCTGAATTTCCAACTAACCGTACTTCTTAAATATGAAAAAATTATTAGTAACTTTAGCAATTTCAGCAATTGTTCTAGCTTATTTATTTTATCCCGAAAAAGTAATCACCTACCCTTCTGGAGAAACTGCACCCTCCCCTCCAAAGCAAACAAACCTAGCAAACAAGAAGGAATGGGCTGTGAATGAATTTACGATTGAAGCACTTGCCGAATATGACATCAAGGCAAGAGTACTGAGCCGTAATAATTTTTCCCTCGGGAAAGAAAGTGAATTGTCCCCATTTGATCTAGCTCTTGGTTGGGGCCCAATGTCAGATCAGAGCGTGATTGATAATATAGAGATATCCCAAAGTAACAGGTGGTATCACTGGCAATCTGATAAGCTGCCAATCCCGAGGAACGAAATTACGTTAAATAGTGCTAATGTTCATATTATCCCTAAAGATGAGAATGTTGAAGACAGATTCGATAAAGTATATAAAGGAAGTTTGATTGAAATGAAAGGCTATCTAGTCAAAGTAACCGCTGCGAAAGGCTGGAAATGGAAAAGTTCCCTAAGAAGGGACGATACAGGTGGTGGTTCGTGCGAGTTGTTTTGGGTAGAAGATTTGAAAGTATTTGATAAATAGTTCTTATGTCTATCTGCACTATCCTATTTATATAAATGACAATTTATTAACCGCTTCTGTCAATTTATTATCAACAATCTTTTCATATACCATTGTGGCTATCAAATCTTTATGCCCTTATGTTTTGGGATTGTGAAAACATCTACTTTGGGAAATTCACTTACTTCAGTACAAAAATATTATGAAATAGCCTACAATGTTGCAAGCAATAGATACGCAACAGAATCTAGTAAAACAAACTAATACTGATACTGGTAATCAATACTGAAGTGTGAATCGTTAAGGTGTGTGCCAAAATTGCTCTTATTGACTAAAATAAACGAAACTAAAGCAGAATAAAGTGGAGCGGGAAACGGGACTCGAACCCGCGACATTCACCTTGGCAAGGTGACGCTCTACCAACTGAGCTATTCCCGCATAGTATTAAATCTTTTTAAGAACTAATATTGAAACTTTTTATCAAAACGAGCGTGTCAAATATAATACTGTAATTACTTTCTTGCAATAATTTCAGCAAAAATAAAGCTATTTTTGGTCAGGAGAGTCCATTTTTTTTATTAAATTGCTGTATAAACTTACTCAATCTATTATTTATGAATTATATCGTTAGCGCAATTATAGGCTATTTGCTTGGATCTATTCCAACAGCCTATTTTGTTTTAAAAAAAACACATAACCTCGATGTTACTGAAACAGGTTCAGGAAACGCTGGTGCAATGAATTCCTTCGAAATTACTAATTCTAAAGTTGTAGGACTCGTTGTTCTTGTAATTGATGCTTTGAAGGGTCTGTTAAGCGTTTATCTCTGTTTGCTGATATTTCCCATAAATTTTGTATATCCAGCACTCGCATTATTTTTTGCAGTATTTAGCCACTGTTTTAATCCCTGGCTAAATTTTAAAGGCGGAAGAGGACTCGCTACAGCAGCAGGAGGAGCAGCACTACTTTCTCCATTAATTTTGATTTCATGGGGAGCCCTTTGGGTATTATTATTCCTATTGAAAAAAGATATTTTAATTGCAAACGTTGGTGCCACAATATTAACAATCTTCTTTGCACTTTCATCAATAGATTTGATTTTCAATTACACATACCCTACTCCCGATTCCTATAGCACTCTTGTGCTATTTTCATCGGGTTTGTTAACAATAATATTTATTAAACATATTGAACCATTAAAAGAGATTATTTCTAATTTTAAAAATTCAGGTAAAAGGAAAAAAGATGAATAAATTTTGGAAAATTATTTTATTAGCTTCAGTCGTATTTTTTATTTCAGGTGGAATTTATTTCTTCGTAGCCTCTGAAAATCAGACGCCTGTCTTTACAGAAAGTGATTCACATTCCCCTGCTTTAACCGAAGGTTTGCAGACTATAAGCAAACAACAAAAAGATATCACTGATCAGAGAAATAATGTAATAACAAAGACCGTAAAAGAAATAAGTCCGGCAGTAGTTGGAATAAATGTAACGGAGATAAGGCAATATCAGGATCCTTTTAGTTCTTTTTATCAGAACGATCCCTTCTTCAGACAATTTTTTGGAAACAGAGGCACATATAGCCAGAAAGTTAAAGAACTTGGATCAGGATATATTATTTCTCCCGATGGTTATATTGTGACAAATGATCACGTAGCAGGAAATGCTTCAGAAATTACTGTAACGCTTACTAACGGGAAACAATATCAGGCTAAACTGGTTGGAACCGATCACGCTTCAGATATTTCTTTATTGAAAATTAAAGACTCCAACTTACCTTACGTAAAACTCGGCAACTCAGATAATAATATTATTGGTGAATGGGTTATCGCACTTGGAAATCCATTTGGCCTTTTTGAAATAAATGATAAACCAACGGTAACTGTGGGTGTAATTTCTGCTACAGGAATGAACCTCGAGCCTCTTGATAACAGGTATTACTTAAATATGATTCAAACTGATGCTTCAATTAACGGTGGTAACAGCGGTGGACCGCTTGTGAATAGTCTGGGTGAAGTTATTGGAATGAATACTCTCATTTATACTGCAGGCGGTGTTCAGGGAAGCATAGGGCTTGGTTTTGCGATTCCGATAAATAAGGTTAAAAGAATTGTAACTGAGCTAAAGGAAAATGGTAAAGTCAATCGTAATTTTGATGTTGGATTGGGTGTCCAATCAATTGACGAAAATATAGCAAAAGCCTATGGACTTTCATCAGCAAGAGGAGTAATTGTAACAAGGGTTGTTAAAGGAAGCCCCGCCGATAAAAGTGGGATTAAAGTCCGTGATATTATTACCCAGGTTGAGAATTATAAGATTAGTAATCAGGAAACTCTTTTAAGTGTCTTTCAGGAATTCCGTGCCGGACAAGCAGTAAAAATTAAATTAATGAGAAATGATAAAGCAATTACTACAACAATGAAACTGGAGCCTAAATGATAGAGCGTTATACCCTTCCAGAGATGGGAAAAATCTGGGAGGATGAATTTAAATTTAAGACATGGTTGCAAATTGAAATTCTTGCCTGTGAGGCAAGATGTGAAATGGGAAATATCCCAAAAGAAGATGTAGATGAAATAAAGAAGAAAGCTAAATTTGATGTAAATGCTGTACTTGAAATTGAAAAGACAACCAAACATGATGTAATAGCATTTTTAACAAATGTTGCTGAATACGTTGGTCCGGCATCAAGACATATTCACTATGGAATGACCTCCTCTGATATTCTGGACACAACCCTCTCCTACCAGATGAAATCTGCCGGAGTATTGTTATTAAAAAGATTACAAGAATTAAAAGAAGCGCTAAAGAAAAGAGGGATTGAACATAAAAATACTATTTGTGTTGGTCGTTCACATGGGATACATGCTGAGCCTACAACAATGGGATTAAAATTTGCTCTCTGGTTCGAAGAAACAAAAAGAAATATTGAACGGCTGGAAAGTGCAATTAAATCAATAAGCGTTGGACAAATTTCAGGAGCAGTCGGAACTTTTGAACATTTATCTCCTGAAGTTGAAAAATACGTTTGTAAAAAGATGGGGCTTTCCCCCGCCCCTGTTTCCACCCAGGTAATCCAAAGAGACCGACACGCAGAATTTGTAACTACTCTTTCTCTGATCGGTGCAACACTTGAAAAAATTGCTATTGAAATACGACACTTGCAGAGAACTGAAGTTCTGGAAGCTGAAGAATATTTTTCAAAAGGACAAAAAGGTTCTTCTGCAATGCCTCACAAAAGGAATCCAATAGTAAGTGAAAGGATTACAGGACTTGCAAGAGTTCTTCGTGGAAATGCTATGGCTACAATCGAAAATGTAGCACTCTGGCATGAAAGAGATATTTCCCATTCATCAGTTGAAAGAATTGTTGTTCCGGATAGCTGTATAGCCCTTGATTATATGCTGGATTTAATGACAAAATTAATAAGCAATCTTTTGATTTATCCTGAGAATATGATTAAAAATCTAAATATAACCCGGGGACTTGTTTTCTCGCAGACAGTTATGCTTAAATTAGTTACAAAGGGACTAACTCGTGAAGAAGCCTATAAACTTGTGCAGACTTCAGCAATGGATGTTTGGGCAGATCAGAATAAAACTCTTTATGAAGAGCTTTCAAAATCTGATGAAATAAAAAAATATATAACTGAGCACGAATTGAAAGAGATTTTCGAGAATAAAAATATGTTGAAAAATGTTGATTTTATTTTCGCCCGTACAATTGAAGCCTGATAACCATAAATAACATCCGGGCAATCATCTCCTAAAATAAAAACCATTCATCATAAACAGGTTGAATATATGTTTTCAGTAAAGTATTTAGTCTGTAATGGATCAAAATTGTTTAGAAATTGTAAAACATAGGTTACAATTGGAATATGTAAATGAAAATTAATAAAGGAAAGTTAATGAGAAGAATATTAATTCTGATAATAATTGTTGTCGCAGCAAACGTTTATCTGGCTAATTCGAATAAACCTGAACAGGAATATGTTGTAATCGGTCAGGATTCTGTCAAAGTAATTACTCCTGAACACCACATGGCAAAGCTGGATGAATTGATAAACACATTATTATCAAGATACCACTATAAAAAATTTGAACTTAATGATTCATTATCATCTGTAATTTTTGATCGATATATACAATCTCTTGATTACAACAGAAGTTATTTCTTTGCATCAGATATTAAATCATTTGATAAATACAGATATCAGCTTGATGACGATTTCAAAGACGGTGATGTACAACCTGAGTATAATATTTATAATTTATTCGTTCAAAGAATGAATAACAGGATGGATTATGTACACACACTCTTGAAAAAAGGATTCGATTTTTCTAAAAATGAAAGCTATGTTTTTAAAAGAGACAGTGCAGAATGGCCAAAAAATCAGGAGGAAATGGATGAGCTGTGGAGAAAGAAAGTAAAAAATGATGCTCTGAATCTTTTACTAACCGGGAAAGACTGGCCTTCGATAGTAAAAACTCTGGGAAAAAGATATGAGAATTACAGAAGGGCATATAACCAGTTAAACAGCCAGGATGTTTTTCAAATAGCGATGAACTCTTATACGGGTTCTATTGATCCACATACAACATACCTATCTCCGATTAGCAAGGATAATTTTAATATAGATATGGCTAGATCACTTGAAGGAATAGGCGCTCAGCTTACAACGGAGGATGAATATACAAAGGTATCTAAAATAATTGCCGGCGGTCCGGCTTTCAAAAGTAATTTGCTTCATAATGGAGACAAAATTACGGGCGTTGCACAAGGTGAAGACGGCGAGATGGTTGATGTTATAGGATGGAGACTAAATGATGTTGTAAAATTAATCAGGGGTGATAAAGGAACTGTTGTAAGGTTACAAATACTCCCTGCTTCTGAGGGAGTAAATGCCGCTCCAAAAGAGATAAAGATAACCCGCAATAAAGTAAAGCTCAATGAAATGTCAGCGAAAATGGATACTCTTGATATAAAAGATAATAATACCCCTTTTCGTTTTGGAGTAATTACATTACCCGCATTTTACAGCGATTTCGAAGCTAAAGCCAGAGGAGATAAAAATTACAAAAGCACTACCAGGGATATAAAAAATCTCCTTGAAAAACTTAAAAAAGAGAAAGTTGATGGCGTAATAATCGATTTACGAAATAATGGTGGTGGATCATTGCAGGAAGTAATTTCTCTTGTCGGATTATTCATTAAAAATGGTCCTGTTGTTCAGGTTAAAAATGCTGATGGAAGTGTTGAAGTTGACAGAGATCCTGATCCGGGTATTTTGTATGACGGTCCAATGGCTGTTATGGTTAATCGTTTTAGCGCTTCTGCGTCAGAAATCTTTACTGCCGCAATACAGGATTATGGCAGAGGAATTGTCGTTGGTGAAAACACATACGGAAAAGGAACTGTACAAAATGGTATTGACCTTAACAGGATTGTACCTGAATCGGATAATAAGTTCGGTCAGATTAATTTAACAATTGCAAAATTTTACAGGGTAACAGGAAACAGCACACAAAACCTGGGAGTAACACCCGATATTCAATTCCCTTCAGCTTACCCGGCTGATAAATTTGGCGAAAGTTCTCAAGCAAGTGCATTACCATGGGACCAAATAAAATCTTCTAATTTTACTCCATTTGGAAACATCAAAAAATATGTTCCTGCACTGGAAGAAAAGCATAAAGAAAGAATTAAAGATAATCCGGATTTCCAGGAATTAATTGCACACGTTAACCATCTGAAAGAATCAATGGATAAACATTCTGTTTCCTTAAACCAGGATGTTAGAAAGAAGGAAAAAGAAGAACAGGAAGCAAAGAAACTGGCATTGGAAAATGCGATTAGAAAAAGAGAAGGTCTAAAACTCCTGAAGAAAGGTGAGGTTCCTAATAATGATTCAAAAAATACTGATGCCGAGCTGGATGAAACAGGACATATTCTTGCAGATTATATTATGATGACTATTGGATAATTGTTTAATGTAGAGACGCGGAATGACGCGTCTCTACAAAAAAAGAAATTAAATATCGAACTTAATTCCCTGGGCCAACGGCAGCTCAGTTCCATAGTTGATAGTATTTGTTTGTCTTCTCATATAAGCTTTCCAGGCATCGGAACCTGATTCGCGACCACCTCCGGTTTCTTTTTCACCACCAAAAGCGCCGCCAATCTCAGCACCGCTTGTACCGATATTCACATTAGCTATTCCGCAATCAGATCCTCTACCTGAAAGGAATTCTTCAGCTTCTCTCATATTCGTACTAAAAATAGCGGATGACAATCCCTGGACAACGTCATTATGAATCTGGATAGCGTTCTTAACTCCGCCAGAGTATTTAATTAAATATAAAATCGGAGCAAATGTTTCCTCCTGTACAATTTCATACTCATTTTTTGCTTCAACAATTGCAGGACGAATGTAGGTCCCGGCTTCATAGCCTTTCCCTTTTAAGACTTCACCACCGTAAATAACTTTTCCGCCTTCTTTCTTGACTTTCTGAAGTGCTTCAGTAAACATTTTAACCGCATCTTTATCAATCAATGGTCCAACGTGATTTTTTTCATCCAATGGATTTCCGATCTTAAGACCTTTATAAGCTTTTAATAATGAGGCTTTTACTTTGTTGTAAATTGATTCGTGAATAATCAATCTTCTTGTTGAAGTACATCTCTGTCCACAGGTTCCTACTGCACCAAACACTATCGCAGGCATAGCCATTTTAAGATCAGCATCAGGAGTTAAGATAATACCGTTATTCCCACCAAGTTCCATAATTGCTTTTCCGAATCTTCCTGCAATTACCTGGTTAGCGTGCCTACCCACTCTTGTAGAACCTGTTATGGATATAAGGGGAACTCTTTTGTCATTTAACATTGTTTCGCCAATACTGGAGCCTCTGCCAATTACAAGATTAAAAATACCTTCTGGTAAATTGTTTTCTTTAATTACCTCAGATATAATATTCTGAGTTGCAATTGCAGAAAGAGGAACTTTTGAGGATGGTTTCCAGAGATTTACATCACCGCATACAGCCGCAAGCATTGCGTTCCAGGAATATACAGCAACAGGGAAATTAAATGCTGAAACTGTTCCAACAATTCCAAGTGGATGATACTGGTCGTACATTCTGTGGTTAGATCTCTCAGAAACCATCGTATATCCGTACAATTGTCTTGATTGGCCAACCGCAAAGTCGCATATATCAATCATTTCCTGAACTTCACCTAAACCTTCCTGTAGTGATTTTCCCATTTCAAAAGAAACCAATCTTCCCAGGTAGGGTTTGTATTCACGGAGTTTTAGTCCGATTTGCCTTACTATTT
>Ga0209919_1000376_pt1 | contig 22596 bp, 17 predicted proteins | sample SalPon2A_C_D2_MG_FD_185721 | JGI IMG/M metagenome (GOLD analysis project Ga0209919, IMG submission 185721) | Soil microbial communities from South San Francisco under conditions of wetland restoration - Salt Pond MetaG R2A_C_D2_MG (SPAdes)... | ecosystem: Environmental > Terrestrial > Soil >... | reverse complement strand
CTGCATTCTTCTGAACAACAATAATCCATTTCTTTTTTACATTCATGACAACAAATCAGAATTTTATCACATTCAAGATTATGGCAGTTAATATAATACGAAGTTTTCTTTCCACAAAATACACAGTCCGCAATTTCTCTTAGTTCATTTTTCGTATTAGGATTTACAACATATCTTTCATCAAAAACCCAGACTGCACCCTCCCAAAAGGTATCCGGGAATTTTTTAGTATAAGTTACAATCCCACCGTCAAGCTGATAAACATCTTTGAAACCTTGCTCAACCATATAAGCCGAGGCTTTCTCACACCTGATACCACCCGTACAATAGGTAACTACTGTTTTGTCTTTATATTCTTTTATCTCTTCAACAGCTGTGGGCCAATCACGGAATTTTTTAATTTGCGGAGTTATCGCATTTTTAAATCTACCAATTTCACTTTCATACCAATTGCGTGCATCAACAATAATAAAATCTTTCCCGTTTTCATAAAATTCTTTTAGTTGCTCAGGGGCTAACCTTTTCCCCCCGTTTGCAAGCTTTGTATTAAATAATTTTGAATTTACTATTTCATTTTTAACACGCACGTGCATTTTTGAATGTGCCGGTTTTTCTTCTTCATCATCTTTGAAAATAATATCGGCGAATTGCGGATAACTTCTAAGTTTGGATTTATACTTATCAATATCATTTACTTTTCCCGACACCGTTCCATTTATTCCCTCGGTTGCTATAAAAATACGTCCTGTCAGGTTAATAGATTTACAAAACACCAGGTGTTCCTGCATAAAAATTTCAGGATATTGTACCGGGGCATATTTATAGAACAATAAAACTCTGTAATTTTTCATTATTTATTAAGGCTATTTTTTTTGAAATGTGGTCGGGCAATTTAAGGAATTTAGGGATATATCGAAATACCAATAGTGGGCTAAATTATCTTTATAAAATTGCTATGGTTGTTTATTTCTCACCACAATGGCACTAAGGCCACAGAGTTAAATTAAGAAAATTTTTTAATGTACGCTTCAACATCGAACTTACGCTTACACCCATTGTAATTCATATAGCGGATTTTTCCGAAAACTGGCCTTTCTGTCCATGCTCTGTCATGCACCCCACCTATTGACCACGCACAACCAGTATAACCATTAGGATCACGCCCGTCTAGATTATATTTATCATTTAAATAAATTGCTATACTTAGTGCATCTTCCGGTGATTTTGTCCACTCAAGAATTTTTTTTGCCCAGTACATTCTCATATATCCGTGAAGTTTTCCTGTTTTCATTAATTCCATCTGTGCTGCATTCCATAACTCTTCGTGTGTTTTTGCATTTTCAAATTGCTTTAATGAATAAGTAAATTCTCTTTTATCCTTTCTGTGTTCGTTTAATGATTTCTGCGCCCACTCATGAAATCCATTGAATGAATCATATTCAGAATTATAGTAGCAGAAATTATCGGACAGTTCTCTTCTTACAATTAATTCTTCAAGAAATGCTTCTGATGCCCCGGAATGATTTTTTAATTTCTGAACTTCGAGCGCAACACGCTGAGCCGATATTTGCCCAAAATGTAAATAAGGAGATAAATTAGACTGTCCGTATTTAGTGGGGTCGTTTCTTTCATCGTTGTATTTATCCAGTCTTTCGAGAATAAATTCACCTAAACACTTTCTTGCTTCTTTTTCACCTGGTTTTATCCAATTAACTTCCTTAACTGAAAAATCTACTTTAAGATTTTCTCTTACTCCTTTCCAGTTAACTTTTTGAATAGAAAACTTCCCTGGTTTTTTCATTTTAATTACCAGGGGAAATTCTTCAAGAAACTCCGGCAGAGCTTTGTGAATTTTAGGTCTGATAGTATAAGCCCCGTATTCAATTTTTTGCGAGGCAAAAAGACAGGGAACTATATTGTGAGCATCTACTTCATAAAATGGAATATCTATTTTTTTCGCCAGATCCCTTTTCCATATTCTCTTAATTCGCAGTGGATCGAAATCAGAAATGATTATGCTGATGTTTTTTTCAGAAATAAATTTTGAGATTGTTTTATCGGGCCTCCCTTGCAGAAGATAGAATGGAATGTTGAATTTATTTAATTCCTTCTCTACCTGCTGCAATCCTTTGAGCATAAATCCATACTGGCGGATTGTAGCTTCAAGGAAATCGGGAACGAGATTAAAAACTACAGCAAGTTCTGAATTATTTTCCCGGGCAAGTTTCTGTGCATATAAAAGAGCCCAATTATCGTGAACCCGCTGATCGCGACTCATCCAGTAAATAACCGGGCCAGTCAGCGTTCTTTTGCCATCCTGAAGTAATCTTACCCTGTGAGGGTTTACTTCTATCATAGGGCTAAATCTCTATTCCTATCGGGCAGTGGTCGGAACCCATAACATCTGACATTATAAATGCATCTTTAATTTTATTTTTCAGGCTTTCGCTTATGAAAAAATAATCGATACGCCAGCCAACATTCCTGTCACGCGCACGGCTTATCACGTCCCACCAGGTATAGTTTTCAGGTTCCTGGTTAAACATTCTGAATGTATCCAGATAACCATTAGCAAAAAATTTATCCATCCATGCCCTTTCTTCCGGAAGAAATCCGGACACTTTTTCATTTGGCTTCGGGCGCGCAAGGTCAATTTCTTTGTGGGCAGTGTTTACATCCCCGCAGATTATTAAATTTTTGCCTTTTTTCTTCAGCTTGTTTGCGAATTTAAGAAATGCATCATAAAAATCCATTTTGTAACGAAGTCTTTCTTCTCTTGCTTTCCCGTTTGGGTAATAAATATTTATCAAAATAAAATTGGAATATTCTGCAACCAAAATTCTTCCCTCACTATCAAATTTTTCAATGCCAAACCCTTTTTTTACACTTTTGGGTTTTTCTTTGGAATAAATAGCAACACCGCTATAACCTTTTTTTACTGCTGATGAAAAATATGAGTGATATCCTTCAACATTTCTTATTTCGTCCGGTAATTGTTCTTCCTGCGCTTTTGTTTCCTGCAGACAAAGAATATCCGGCTGTTCTTTATTAAACCAATCCAGGAAACCTTTTTTGTGAACTGCTCTAAGCCCGTTAACATTCCAGGACAATATTCTGATTTTCTTCATAACCTTGACTCTTTTTTATTTATAAAAATTTCAGAATTAATTCCCCGATAAAATAACCAACTGCGGCAACACCAAAACCTACCACAAACATATCAAAACCGCTTCTGAAAATACCCCTACCGGTAAAGAAACTTCTTGCGGCTCCGACACCAAAATGGGCCGTCATTGAAATTATAAATGAGATAATTATTGCAATCGTGCCTTCCCAGAAAAAGAAAGGAAAAACGGGAATTAATGCCCCGATTGCAGTTGCCAGCCCGGTTATCCATCCCTCTTTCAGGGGGCTCTGAGGGTTTTCAACCATGCCAAGCTCTTCTCTTACTTTTTCATCCAGCACCTGTTCCGGGTTTTTCATTGCTTCAACAGCCAACTTTTTTGCATCATCTGGGTTCATACCTTTTGATTCATAAATCAATGCAAGTTCTTCTGTTTCAAGTTCCGGCATCAATCTTATTTCATCCCTTTCCATTCTTTTTTCATGCTCGAAAACTTCCTTTTCACTTATTGCAGCAAGATATCCGGAAGACCCCATCGAAAGGGCGTCGGCAATTAATCCTGCCATACCCGAAATTAAAATTAAATGTGGGGCTGCACTTGCACCAATTACACCTGCAATCAAACCAAAATTTGCCGTTAGCCCATCATTAAACCCATAAACTACATTCCTTAAAATTCCACCTGATTCCGAACTGTGCCACGGTTCTTCGCTTATATCATCAGTATCCATTAATTTGTTCGCGTGCTCAGCAGAATCGCGTGCAAGCCGAAGGGCAATGTTACCAGTCTGTCCTTCCGGATTATCCTTATATAAACCCAGATAGGATTTTACTTCAGTGGCTTCTTCCTGCAGCATCATTTTTGTAAGTAATGCAGGACCAAATTTATTAGAAAACCATGCGGTAATTTTTGCTTTAGTTGACGGTTCTTCTTTTCTGATTTTTATTTCATTCTTTACCAGAAGATCTCTCCATGCTTCAACATGCTTATCCTCAACATTTGCTAATTGCAGATAAATATTTTTTCTTTTTTCGTTATCGATAAGCTCTGCTAAAGTTCGGTAAAGAAATGCCGCATCTATTTCATCCTGCAGATGATATCTCCAGGTACTAATAGTTTCTTTATCAAGTTTTTCCATTTTAATTATTTTATTTGATTTTAGAAATATTAATTATCAACAGGAATTGCGAGAACCGGAACCCGTACCCGGTGTCTCACTTCATTTACTGTTGAACCATAAATAATATCTTTCACAAATTTATGTCCGTGACTTCCGACAATCAGCAATTCTATATTTTCACTTTTACAGATTCTTGCAATTTCATCTTCCGGTTCACCGCCTCCAATTACAGTATGAGTTGTAAAATTTTCCTTTTCTAATTTTTCTGAAAATTGTTTTAAATACTCATCCATTTCATTGGCCCGCTTATCGGCAACCATATCGCCAATAAATCTTCCTGTTGCTGTTTCCACACAATGTATAAAATAAATTTCCGCATCCGTTGAATTTATAAACGGGTAAGCACCCTCAACTATTTGCTGATCCCTGTTCGTTTTTCCTTCAAGGGCTATTCCAATTTTTTTATACCCCATCGTTTCTCTCTCATGATGTTTTGTTTTCTTAAGCGTAACAGTAGGCGGAAGGATTTTTTCTAATTTTTCTCTTTTTAAGTATGGTTCTATTGTAATCCATAATAGCAACAAAACCATAAAAAAGCTAAACGGAAGAAAGGCAAATTTAATAAATATTGGCAATATTCCCGGGCCGGAAATATTTTCAGAAGCAAAATCAAAAACCAGTTTTAAGTTTAATGCTATGATAAGACCCGCTGAAAACCAGGCAACTATTCTTAACACATTTCTGGATGCAAATTCATTCATTTTTATTTTACTGGCCGTAAAATGTAAAAGTGGAATAAGCGCAAAAGGTAATTGCAAAGACAAAACCACCTGCGAGAATATCAACAGTTCATCAACTGCCCTATCTCCCGAAATTTTTATAACAATTAGCGTCGGTACAATAGCAATTAAACGCGTAATTAATCTTCTCAGCCAGGGACGGATTTTTAACCCGATAAAACCCTCCATTACAATCTGGCCGGCAAATGTACCGGTAATTGTAGAGGATTGCCCAGCAGCAAGTAAAGCAACTCCAAAAGCTATTGGAGCAAAACTATTACCGAGAAGGGGTGCCAGCAAAGCATGTGCGTCTATAATAGAGGCTACTTCTGAATGTCCGCTGGTAAAAAATACAGCTGCAGCAAGAATTAATATTGAAGCATTCACAAAAAATGCCGCGTTCAGGGCAACTACAGAATCTATTAGATTAAATCTATTTGCTTCTTTCATTCCCGGGGATGTTCTCTCTACATTACGGGACTGCACCAGTGCTGAATGCAGATAAAGATTATGAGGCATAACTGTTGCGCCGATAATTCCCAATGAAATATAAAGTGCGTCCGTGTTCATTGTAGTAGGAATAAATCCTGTTAAAATGGCACCCATATCGGGTTTTGATAGAAGCATCTCGAAGCCAAAACAAATTCCGATAGTAGCTACGAGAGCTAGTATAAAAGCTTCCATTTTTCTTATGCCTAAAGACATCAGCATCATAAGGATAAGCACGTCGAATGAAGTGATTACAACCCCCCACATGATCGGTATACCAAATAACAGATAAAGTCCCACGGCCGAACCAATTATTTCAGCCAGGTCTGTAGCGGCAATAGCCACCTCCGTAAGTATCCATAAAATGTAGTTTATCTTTTTAGGATAATGATCACGGCAGGCCTGTGCCAAATCTCTTCCGCTTACGATTCCTAATCTTGCTGACAATGTCTGGAAAAGAATTGCCATTAAATTAGCGAGCAGAATAACCCAGATTAATTTGTACCCGAATTGAGCGCCGCCTGCAAGGTCGGTTGCCCAGTTACCTGGATCCATATAACCAACAGAAACCATAAAAGCAGGGCCGGTAAAAAGGAAAAGCCTTCTCCAGAATTTTTTCTGCTTGCTTAAATCAACAGTAGAATGAACTTCAGCTAATGATTTATCTTTACTCATATATATTATGATTTATTAATTTCTACAAAAATATTTTCTGCGACCTTACTGCTGATATTACAGGGTTTACCCTTTACTATCACCTGCATCGAATTATCGAATTGCCTTTTCTCACTCACAAGAATTAATTCATTCAGTTTTACACCTATCTTCGAAATATAATTAAGGAACTGGTCATCAAAATCATTAACACGAATTACTGTTCCTACCTGCCCTTGTTTTAAATTGGCGAGTGGAACGTGTTTTCTTAATTTGGGTATCTTGCCTTCCTTTGAAGGAATCGGATCACCATGCGGATCATATTCAGGATACTCTAACATTTCCTCTAGCCGGTTTATAAGTTCATCCGAAGCGGAATGCTCAAGTCTGTTTGCTTCTTCGTGTACTTTATCCCACGGCATTCCGACAATCTGGTTAAGAAAAACTTCCCATATCCTGTGGCGCCTGATTATATTCCTTGCATAATCTTCCCCCGACTCTGTAAGATGGATACCTTTATATTTCTCATAATTAATGTGCCCGTCACGGGAAAGTTTTTTGAGCATATCTGTTACAGCTGAGTTTGATATCTGTAACTTTTCTGCAATAAGATTTGCTTTTATCTCCCCGCTCTCGTCTTTGTATTTATAAATTATCCCGAGATAATCTTCTTTCGAAATATTTTGCATAATTAAGTCCGCTAATATTAGAAATTTAAGTATGCTTAAATATATTGTCAAGCATATTTAATTATAAAATCAATAATAGTTAGAAAATGCTGCTAATTTGCCTGTTTTGGAGTTTTGTACCAAAGGATTCTTCGTGCTGATGGATAAAAAGAATTTATCACTTTTTGTCTAAATGCTTTTTTGCATCCTTACCGTGATCTTTTAACTGCGCATCAAACCAATTATGGAGAGCATTTATAACCGTTGGATTTTTTGAATTAAAAGTAAGCCGGGCACCCAGTGGTAATTCTTCGTACTCAACTTTATACTTCCCCGCATATTCTGATAATGTTTTTAATCCGGGCATATTTTTCCCGTGAAGGGTTTTAGGATCTCTGAAATCAGCCTTTGAAAAAAGAATTCTTTCTTTTCCTAAATGTTTTCTGATCAAAGAAATTTGTGTCTTATCTACAGGATCTTTGACTTTTATCTCTAAAACACCGCCGCCCTCTGTTTTTATAAAGTAGTGTGTAACTTTGCTCATATCAAACGGCATTACCATTGGACTTTTGGAATGAATCATATGCTGTCGGTGCATTAAGGTTGAGTCATTCATTGTGTGGTGAGTATGATCACTTTTTTCCTGCGCTACCAGAAATGTTGTAAGCAATATTAAAAGTAAAATTGTTTTATGTAAAACTGGTCTGCTTTCAATATTGAATAAATGAAATTCAAACATTTCTCAACGTCCTCCTATTGTTTTAGCTTTTATAGAACTTTTATTATTACGTTTCAAAGCCATGATAAATATTTATAACGGCAAAATGCTATGAGTTGGCTTCCAGTTTATAGTGTATTGTGCTCTCAAATTGCTGCATCGGAAAGAGGGTGGGGTTGGTAAATTATTATTATGTACCGGAATTACAGCGCCAATTTTTTCGGCTAATATTTTCAGATATTCGATCTGCTTTATGGGTTTATCAACAATATTCAGAATAATATTTCCTGTTTCATTTTCAACTGCTTTTAATATTGCTTCAGCCATATCAGCTACGTGGATAAAAGAAACAAAATTTTCACCATTCCCGGTTACAATATTTAAACCGTCTTTCAAATCCTGCAAAGTTTTTTCCTGAAATGTTCCTTTACCTACAAAAATTCCACCGCGCAGAATAAACCAGTCCATTTTATTTTCCGGAATATTTTTTACAAGTTCTTCCATTTCAATAACAGGTGCGCAAATTAATTCACGGTCGGGTGTTTCATCAAGCGGGTGTTCCTCGTTAATCCATTCATCTCTCCCATCGCTATAAGCCATAACGATACTCTCCTGGATGTACCTTTTAATGCCCGCTTTGAGTGAGGCGTCTATGAGCTTCCTGGTTCCGGCTCTCCGCAAACGGTTGTTGGTATCCCATGCCCCCGGTTTGCTGAAATCGGACGGAATTGCCGTTGCAATGTTTACAACACAATCGCAGCCTTCAAGTAAAGGAGACAATTTTTCATCATCTTCTTCATTTAATAAATTATATTCCTCAACTTTTGTCCTGGGAGGCAATGTGTTTTTTGCTTTTTTGACCGATCTCACCAAAGCCAGAACTTCGTACCTGTGTTTTAATAACAGGGGAACGAGATTCCTGCCCAATACTCCGGTTGCGCCTATTACAGCTATTTTCATTTAAGTTGTAAGTTTTTTAAAAAATCCAGTAATAATATAAGAATTAGTAATTGACTTTGTGAAACATTGTGGTCTAATCTTAGTTCCTTTCACCAAGTTACACAAAGGACTCACAAAGAGAATGCTTATAAAAATTTCTTAGGATATTCAAAAAATTTAAAGTTACACGACTTATTACCAAGATATTTCCACGAATCAAAATCGAGCTGCATACAAATAATTCCGCACGTCGGAATATTATCCGTTTCAAAATCACAGAGATAATTAGAAAGATAAGTTATTCCGGGATTGTGTCCGAACAACATTAAATTATTAATTGAATCATCGGTCTCTGTAATTATTTTTAACAGATCTCTTCTGTCGGCTTCATAAATACTTTCGTTCTTAACAATATTCTCTTCAGGTATATTAAATTCATTTGCAAATATTTTTGCAGTAGTAAAGGCTCTAACAGCAGGACTGGAATGGATAAGATCAATCAGTAATTTTTTATCTTTTAATAGTTTTGCCATAAAAGGCGCATCTCTTTTCCCACGGTCGTTCAGGGTTCTTTCAAAATCCGGAAGGTTCTTATTTTCCCAACTTGATTTTGCGTGTCGTACAAGGTATAAGTTTTTCATATTAAAAAACCGTTGAAACGGTTATATCTTGTTTTTATAATTATTAACCACGGGATTAATCCCGTGGTTAGCCTAAAAGGAATAATTTTCTAAACCGTTTTTAACGGTTTTAATTTTTACGTAAATGGGTCTGAACACATACAAACAAAGATACATAATAATTAGAAATCATAAAATTTAAAAAGAAAACCCATTGCCTTTAGATTTCAAGACAATGGGTTTAAGACTTGGCCGCTTTTGGCGGCAGGATTATTTGTAAGAGTTAAGAACCTTCATATAATTTGCACGTTCAAAAACTGAAGGGTCAGCAACATTCTGATGACTGATACTTCCTCTCATCTGGTCGAGTGATTCATACTCGTTCACTTCCATCCAGTATATCATTTTTGTAAGTACGTCTGTTATGTGTTCAATTCCGTTTCTTAAAAGGCTGGAGAGCATCTGTGTAACTTTCGCTCCGGCCATAATCATTTTAAGTACATCCTGGTCAGTATCAATTCCGCTTGTAGCCGCCAGATCAAGCTTAACTTTTCCGTATAAAATTCCGATCCACCTTAAAGGAAGCCTCATATCCATTGGTGTGCTCAATAACACATCCGGCGTTACTTCCAGACTTTCAAGATTGATGTCAGGCTGGTAGAATCTGTTGAATAAAACCAGTCCGTCTGCTCCGGCTTCTTCAAACTGTTTCGCCATCCAGGCCATTGAGCTGAAATATGGGCCCAATTTTACTGCTATTGGGATACTGACGGAGGATTTTACCTGTTTAACTATATCCAGATAATCCTTTTCTATATCGAACCCGGACTGATCTTGATTTGTAGCAAGTCTGTAAATATTCAACTCGAGAGCATCTGCACCAGCCTGCTCAATTTTCTTAGCATAGTCTGTCCAGCCACCCAATGATTTTCCGTTCAAGCTTCCAATAATTGGAATATCAACAGCTTCTTTTGCCTTCCTGATATGTTCAAGATATTGTTCCGGTCCGAGTTTAAATTCGAGATCTTCAGGGAAATATGAAGTAGCTTCAGGGTTACTATCCGCAGTTACGGAAGTCTGGTAATCCAGTTCCAGTGCTTCGTGTTCAATCTGCTCTTCGAACAAAGAATACATCACAACAGCAGCAGCACCGGCATCTTCAAATTTTTTGAAATTTGATATTTCCTGTGAAAGCGGTCCCGCAGATGGAACAATCGGATTCTTTAATTTCAAGCCTAAATAATTTGTTTCGAGATTCATTTTATTTTTCCTTTTAAATTCTACGATTGTTTACTTCCTTTTTTCTCCGCCGGCTTTTCGGCCGCCATATTTTCGTAAGTGCTCCACCTATCGTACACATCCTGCTGTGCTTCTTTCATTAATTTTTCTGCAGTCTGCGGATCAGATTTGGTCAACATTTTATACCTGGTTTCAAGGTAAGCGTAATCTTTCAACGGTATCTTCAATCCTTTTGATTCTAACTTAAATGGGTTCTTTCCTTCTTTTGCGACATCAGGATTAAATCTGAACAGAGGCCAATAACCGGAATCAACCGCGGCTTTCTGATTTCTCATTGCCGTGCCCATGTTAATTCCGTGGGCTATACAGTGGCTGTAAGCGATTATTAATGAAGGTCCGTCGTATGCTTCGGCTTCAAGGAAAGCTTTTACTGTCTGTGCATCGTTTGATCCCATTGCAACTTTTGCAACGTAAACATTTCCGTATGTCATTGCCATAAGTCCGAGATCTTTTTTACCGAGTGGTTTTCCGCCGGCTGCAAATTTTGCAACGGCACCTCTCGGTGTCGCCTTTGACATCTGGCCGCCTGTATTTGAATAAACTTCTGTATCAAGAACAAGCACGTTTACATTTTTGCCTGAAGCGAGTACGTGGTCAAGTCCGCCGTAACCGATGTCATATGCCCATCCGTCTCCGCCCATAATCCAGACAGATTTTTTAACAAGGTAGTCTGCAATACTTAAAAGATCTTTTACATTATCATTTTTTTCAAATTTTGAATCAGATAATTTTTTCTTTAATTCATCAACTCTCTGTCTTTGTTCATAAATACCTGCCTCATCTTGTTGATCTGCATTTAGTATTTCATTTACCAGAGTATCTCCAAGATCAGAAGCGAATTTTTTAACTAATTCCTGAGCCTGCATTTCGTGTTTATCAATTGCCAGCCTGAAGCCCAATCCGAATTCAGCATTATCTTCAAAAAGTGAGTTTGACCATGCCGGGCCTCTTCCTTCTTTATTTTTTGTCCATGGAGTAGTAGGAAGATTACCGCCATAAATTGATGAGCAACCTGTTGCGTTCGCAACAACCATTCTGTCACCAAAGAGCTGGCTTGCCAATTTTACATAGGGCGTTTCACCGCAACCGGAACAAGCTCCTGAGAATTCGAACAGAGGTTCGAGGAATTGAGAATCTTTTACCTGCCCTGTATTGATTTTTGTTCTGTCGTATTCAGGAAGATTCAGGAAGAAATCCCAGTTGGCTCTTTCAGTTTCTCTCAACGGAAGTTGTTCTTCCATATTGATTGACTTAAGACTTGTATTGGATTTGTTCTTTGCTGGACAAACATCCACACAAAGCGTACAGCCTGTACAATCTTCTACTGCAACCTGTATTGTATAAGCAAGCCCTTCTCCATAACCTTTTCCTTTGAAAGGCATATGTTTGAATGTAGCCGGAGCATTCTCCAATAATTTTTCATCATAAACTTTTGCGCGGATTGTAGCGTGCGGGCATACAACAACGCACTTGTTACACTGTATACAAATGTTTTCATCCCATACCGGAACTTCGAGCGCGATATTTCTCTTTTCCCATTGTGCAGTTCCTACCGGATAGGTTCCGTCATCAGGCATTTTACTAACAGGAAGGTCATCACCTTTTCCTGCTATCATACAAGCAGTAACTTTCTGAACAAATTCAGGTGCGTTGTCAGAGACTGCCGGCTGTAATTGAATTTTGCTCGTTGCTTTTTCAGGTACCTCTACTTCAAACAGATTTGCAATTGTTTGATCAACAGCATCAAAATTCATCTGAACAATTTTATCGCCCTTTGCTCCGTAAGTCTTCTTAATCGAATCTTTGATCATAGAGATCGCTTTTTCTTTAGGGAAGATATTTGAAATAGCGAAGAAGCAGGTCTGCATTATAGTATTAATTCTTGCCCCCATCCCTGTTTCGTTTCCGACTTTATAAGCATCAATAATAAAGAATTTCATTTTTTTGTTTATAAGATCGTTCTGAACTTTTTCAGGTAGTATGTCCCACACTTCATCTTTCGATGCCTTTGTATTCAACAGGAATGTTGCTCCTTCAACAGCATCCGAGAGCATGTCCATCTTTTCAAGAAATACAGTCTGGTGACAGGCTATAAAATTAGCTGTGTGAACCAGGTATGTTGAATTGATTTCTTTCGGACCAAATCTTAAGTGCGAAATTGTAGTTGAACCTGATTTTTTAGAGTCGTAAACAAAATAACCCTGTGCAAAATAATCTGTCCCTTCGCCAATAATTTTAATGGAATTTTTGTTCGCACCGACTGTTCCGTCTGCGCCGAGTCCGTAGAATTTGCCACGGAATGTTTCATCTGATTCAATTGAAAATTCTGTATTAAAATCGAGACTTGTATTTGTTACATCATCTTTAATTCCAACTGTAAAATGATTTTTCGGTTTATCTTTTTTAGCATCATCAAAAACACCTTTAACCATTGCCGGGGTAAATTCTTTTGAAGAGAGTCCGTAACGACCACCAACAATTTTAGGATAAGCAAATTTTAATTCACCGTTAATATGTTTTTCAGAAATTGCATTTACAATATCGAGATAAAGTGGTTCGCCTGATGAGCCGGGTTCTTTTGTTCTATCTAAAACTGAAATTACTTTTGTAGTTTCAGGTAAAGCATTTATGAAATGATCGATTGAGAACGGTCTGTAAAGTCTTACTTTCAGTAATCCAACTTTTTCTTCTTTTTCCGTCAGATATTTAACTGTCTCTTCAGCAGCTCCGCATCCAGAGGTCATCATTACAATTACTCTTTCGGCATCAGGAGCACCGACATAATCAAATAGGTGATATTGTCTTCCAACAATCTTCGCAAACTTATCCATTGCTTTCTGAACAATGTCAGGACAAGCTTCGTAATATTTATTTACAGTTTCCCTTCCCTGGAAGTAAACATCAGGATTCTGTGCTGTACCTCTCATTACCGGGTGATCGGGACTTAATGCTCTGTTTCTATGTTCAATAATTAATTTCTGATCGAGCATCGCCATCATATCTTCTTTTGTCAACTGTTCAATTTTCATTACTTCGTGGGAAGTTCTGAATCCATCAAAAAAATGTACGAAAGGAATTCTTGATTCAAGAGTTGCGGCTTGTGCAATCAAAGCTGTGTCCATAACTTCCTGAACAGAATTGGAAGCTATTAAACCAAATCCTGTTCCGCGTGTTGCCATAACGTCACTGTGATCGCCAAAAATTGAAAGCGCCTGTGCGGCGATTGATCTTGCTGAAACGTGAAAAACTGTTGAAGTTAATTCGCCGGCAATTTTAAACATATTCGGGATCATTAAAAGCAATCCCTGTGATGCCGTAAAAGTTGTTGTAAGCGCACCTGCCTGCAAAGCACCGTGAACACTTCCGGAAGCGCCCCCCTCACTTTGCAATTCGCTTACTGAAGGAACAATATCCCATACGTTTTTCATTCCTTTAGCGGACCAGGCATCACACCATTCGCCCATATTTGAAGAAGGTGTTATCGGGTAGATCGCAATAACTTCATTTGTATTAAATGCTACATACGCAGCAGCTTCATTTCCATCAATAGTTACTTTTTTTCTTTCCATCTTTTTTCCGTTCGAAGTAATAATAAAAGTTAATTTTGTCCTCTTATATTCTCTAAAAGCATACCAAGCAAAAAGCCCTGTTTTAAGCAATATTTGCCCTATTTTTTATCGAAATTGACAATTCACCACAGGTAAAATTTGGGTATTTCTTGATAGTGAGAAGATTAAAATTTCAACAAAAAAGAAGAATTTTTCTTTAATTTTAAATAAAATCGATACTGTTTTTTGTCTTTGGTATATTTGATGTACCAATTAATGTTTACTCTACTTTTAGGAAGGAAAATGGATACTTTAGAAGTAATTAAAACACGCCGTAGCATAAGAAAATATCAAACTGGGAAGGTTTCCGAAGATCTGATTAAGGATCTATTAACCTGTGCCATGTATGCACCTTCTGCATTCAATAACCAGCCCTGGCAATTTCTCGTATTAAATAAAAAAGAAATCTTTGATGACATTTTAAAAGCAGCACCGCACGCTGAAATGATCAGGGAAGCATCTCATGCGATAGTAATTTGTGGAGATAAAAGCCTGCAGGAAAATACCGGCCTGCTGATTCAGGATATTTCGGCAGCCACAGAAAACTTACTGCTGGCGGCTCATTCACTTGGACTTGGTGCCGTATGGGTTGGAATTTATCCTTTTGATGAAATTACAGCAGGAATAAAAAAACTTTTTAACATGCCTGAAAATATTATACCGGTTTCAATGGCTGTTATCGGTTACCCGGCAGAAAAACCGGAACAACCGGAAAGATATAAACAGGACAGGATTCATCTAAATAAATGGTGAAATTTATTTTATGTTGAAGCTCTGTTAATTAACTAATTTCAATTTTAGCTTCCTGCTGACCAATTAATTTTTAGCAAAAATTATTTTATGGAAATTACTCTCATCTTTTTGTTCGCTGTTATTTTCAGCGCTTTCGGTACTGTCGTCGGATTTGGTGGTGGCATCTTTATGATACCGGTGCTGATAATTTTCTTTAATGTGCCTATAAACATCGCTGTCGGTTCAGTAATACTTGCTCTTTTGCCAGGCTCAATGATCTCAACGTATTTTAATTTCAAAGGCAAGAAGATCGACTATCTTGCGGGCATATTTCTGGAAGTCCCGACCATAGTGGGGACGGTGCTGGGTTCTTTGCTTACTTCCATAATTCCCCTGTTCTCGCTCGAAATCATTTTTGCATTTTTTGTTTCTTTTGTCGGGATATATACATATCAAAAAGGACAGAGGAATAAAATTACGATGAGCAAAGACAATATCTTTTTTAAACTAAATAAAATCGGACCCCGGATAATCAGAAGATCAGGTACAGGAGCTTACAGGATAAGCATGCTTCTGGCACTGGTTTTCGGAATGATAGCAGGAATGATGGCCGGCCTATTTGGAATAGGCGGGGGCTTCCTGAAAACCCCTATAATGGTAAATGTTTTCGGAATACCACCTTCAATTGCAGCAGCCACAGCCTTATTCATGATCGTATTTACAAGCCTGACAGGATCGGTAAGCCATTACATGCTCGGGCATATTAATTTCACCTACAGCCTTCCTATTGTGGGAGGATTCATCGTCGGGGCTTTCATAGGTAATCACTTTAACCTGAAAATTTCCGAGAAAACACTGGCAAGATTAATCGGGCTCGGACTCATTCTTGCCGGGGTCGCTGTTCTGCTAAATGCACTGGTTATATAATAGGCTCAAACTTTAATTCTTATATCAACGGCAAAGATGGAATTATCTTCTGTAATAATTAAAGGATTGAAATCAAACTCTTTAATACCCGGGTTATCCAGCATCATTTTAGCTGAAGATTTAATCACCTTCTTAAGTTTTGAAACCTGAAAAGGTTTTTCGCCACGCACTCCTTTCAGAATTTTTCCGATTTTTGTTTCATCAATCATTTGATCAATATCTTCATCCGAGAGGTATGCAGATTTTAAACAAGTATCGTTAAACACTTCAACGTATTTCCCGCCGCTTCCGAACATAATCATGGGGCCGAAAGAAGGATCGCGAAAACCGCCTATAAGAATTTCGTGTTTCCCTTTCACAAACGGCTGGATTAGAAATTCCTCAACTTCAATTTTCTTTTTCGCGAAGCTCTTTTTTATCTCATCAATCGCTTCCTTAAATTCTTTCCTGTTTTTGATATTGACCTTTACAGCATTCAAATCCGATTTATGTACAACGTCCTTAGAAATACCCTTAACAACTACAGGAAATTCTATCTTGCTCAGTTGTTTGTTGAGACTATCGGTTTTTATAAATTGATTACTGACAGAAGGCAGCTTGTATTTTTTAGTAAGTTGTTCTATCTCAGCAGCTTGCAGGAAACCGGAGTTGCACGTTTTAAATTTACTGGTCGAAGCTGCTAAAAATTCTTTCCCCTTCATGTTGTTTGAATAAAAAAGCATGTCCGCAAGAACTTTTGCCGGATCCTCAGGATTTCTGAACAGCGGTTTTCCTGTAGCAGAATTCTTCCTGTAATTTTCCCAGAATTCCGGAAGAGGCATAACTACCTGAAGTAATGGCTTCTTTGTTTTAATGTCATTAATTCCCTCAATAACCGGAAGTGCCGGAACCATAACAGGCTCGACAAACACTGAAACTATTGCGTCCACATTTACATCTGAAATCAGGATCTCGTTTACGGTCTTAAATTGTTCCGCCGTTCCTCCGGGAAGAAGATCAACCGGGTTGTTTACACTCCCTTCCGGATGAACTATTTCTCTCAATTTATTTTTTGTTTTTTCGGAAAGATCGGCAAGCTTTAATCCATTTCTATCGAGAGAATCGACTGCAAGTATAGCAGGGCCACCTGCATTTGTAACTACGGCAACTTTATTTCCAGCTGGTAGAGGGAAATTTTCGAATCCTTTAGCAGAATTAAATAGTTCATTTAAAGTATTAGCTCTTATTATTCCAAACTGGTTTAAAACTGATTCAACCACCCTGTCACTGCTTCCAAGCGCACCCGTGTGCGATTGTGCTGCTTTCATTCCACTTGAAGTTCTGCCCGCCTTCAAGACAATTACGGGTTTTGTTATTTTTTTATCAGTAAAATTATTAATAAACATCTCACCGTCAACGAAGCTTTCCAGATAAAAAGTAATAGTTTTTATTTGTTTATCTTCTTCCCAAAACGGCAGCAGATCATTTTCTGATATATCGGCCTTGTTACCTACGCTGACAAAATGTCCGAACCTGATGTCTGTTTCTCTCAGTGAATTTAGAATAGCCGCTCCTATAGCACCACTCTGCGAAAGAAATGCAGTCTGCCCTATTTCAGGTTTCTCTGCAACAAAAGTAGCATTTAAACTAATTTCTTTAAAAGTTGTAATAATACCCATACAGTTGGGACCAACCATTCGGGCACCGGCATTTTTGATTTTTTTAAGTATCCTTTTTTCTGCCTCTTCACCTTCTTTTCCTACTTCCTTGAATCCTGCTGTTACCAGAATTATTGAACCGACATTTTTATTTAATAATTTGTCAATCGAATCTACTGCAAATGCTTTAGGCACAACAACCATTGCCAGGTCAATCGGCTCGGAGATTTCTTCTATCGAGCCATAACATTTGTAACCAAGTATTTCATCGGCTTTAGGATTTACAGGCAAAATTTTCCCGGTATAACCATATTCTTTAATTGATTTTAATAGTTCATAACCTATGCTTTTTTCTTTTGATGAAGCACCAACTATGCAGAATGTTTTAGGATAAAAAAAGTTTTTTAGATTCTTGTTCATTTTATTTTCAGATTTAGTTAAAAATTATGCTACATTATTCAAAGTATATGCCACATTTATACGTAAAAAATGAGGTGTTTTTGGCTATATTTGTTTAGGAATTATTCATTTTTGACAAAATTTGTCAAAAAGTGGTAAATTTTCTTAAAATTAAAAAACCGGTAACAAATGGAAGATATTAAAAAGACTTATGATGCAAGCTCACTTTCAGACATGCCACCTGAAGAATTCCGAAAATACGGATATCAGCTAATCGACTGGATAACAGAGTACTTAAAAGATGCCGAAAAATATCCCGTGTTAAGCCGCATTAATCCGGGTGATGTAAAAAATAAAATTCCTTCAAAACCGCCAGTCAAACCAGAACAATTTCACGACGTTTTATCAGACATCGACAAAATAATTATGCCGGGGATGACGCACTGGAATCACCCGAATTTTATGGCTTATTTTAATTCAACGGCTTCTGCTCCGGGGATTTTAGCTGAACTTCTTTCAAGTGCCTTTAACATTAACGGAATGCTCTGGAAATCATCGCCTGCTTCAACAGAGCTTGAGCAGGTTACTCTGGACTGGTTTCGGCAAATGTTATCATTACCGGATGACTTCTGGGGAATCATTTACGATACTGCTTCTGTAAGTTCAATGCACGCAATTGCTGCAGCAAGAGAAAATGTAAATATTCAAACCAGAGAAAAAGGATTATCGGGAAGAAAAGAAATCCCAAGACTTAAACTTTATTGTTCTGAACACGCACATTCTTCAATTGATAAGGGCGCACTTACTCTTGGAATTGGCCTGGAAGGAATGAAAAAAATTCCCGTTGATAAAGATTTTAAAATGATCCCGGAAAAACTTGAAGAAGCAATTAATGAAGACAGAAAAAACGGATGGCTGCCTTTCTGTGTAGTTGCAACTGTTGGAACTACTTCAACAACCAGTATAGATCCCGTGTCTGAAATTGCAGAAATCTGCAAAAGAGAAAAAATCTGGCTTCACGTAGATGCCGCACACGCGGGAGTTACAGCAATATTGCCCGAAATGAAAAACATATTAGATGGTGTTCAAAACGCGGACTCTCTAGTAGTAAACCCACACAAATGGATGTTCATACCGATTGATCTTAGCGTACTCTATACAAAGCACAAAGATATATTGAAAAGAGCATTCAGTCTTGTTGCTGAGTATTTAAAAACCAGTCACGATTCCGAAGTTGAAAATTATATGGATTACGGAATCCAGCTAGGCAGAAGATTTCGTTCTTTAAAATTATGGTTTGTTATCAGATACTTCGGTGTGGAAGGAATCCAGAATATCCTCAGAGAACATTTGAGACTTGGAAAACTTTTTGCGGGATGGATAGATGAACATCCCCAATTTGAAAGAATGGCGCCGACACCTTTCAGCACAACATGCTTCAGGGTAAATCCGGGTAACATGGATGAAAAAAAACTGGATGCTCTGAATGAAAAACTGATGAACAAAATAAATGAGTCGGGTAAATTATTCATTACACATACAAAACTGAATGATAAATTTGTTATCCGGCTTGTTGTATCGGGAATTCGGACAAAAGAGGAGCACGTAATAAATGCGTGGGACTTGATTCAAAAAACCTATTCAGAAATAAAATAAAATCGAACTATGAAAACTTTAAAATCACTGATCTTTTTTTTGATATTAATTTCTACTGCAACTACTTTCGGGCAGGAGCCAAATTTTAAGGAAGGAAATAAATTCTACCGGGTGGCAATGGAACATTACCAGGCAAAAAAGTATGACTCCCTTTTAATTAACATGACTAAGGCATTGGAACTCAGACCAAATCACCCTACAATGCTATATAACCTGGGGGTTTCTTACGTACTTAATGATAAGTTTGACGAAGCGTTTAAAATACTGCATAAAATTGCGAAAATGGGTCTTTTTTACCGGGTAGGAAAGGATCAGGATTTTGCAACACTTTTGAATAATGATAATTTTAAGATCATACTTAATGAGTTAAAAGAGAATTCGATCCCAACTAACCATTCCAGTGTTCAACTGGAATACCCTGAAAAAGATCTTATTACTGAAGGTGTTGCATTCGATCCGGAAACGGGAGCTTTTTATCTCAGTTCAATTCATAAACGTAAAATTGTAAAGATTGACGGAAACGGGAAAACAGAAAACTTTAAATCAGAAATGGAAGATAGTTTGTGGTCAGTGTTTGGAATAAAGATAGATCAAAGACACAGACTTTTATATGCTTGTACATCACCAATGCCACAAATGATAAATTTTAATAAAGAAGATGATGGAAAAGCAGCATTGTTAAAATATGATCTTGATTCCCGAAAATTATTAAAAAAATATTCTTTTGATAATAAGGGAACCTCACATATTTTTGGTGATCTGGCAATCGATAAATCGGGCAATGTTTATATAAGCGATTCAAAAGAAAACTCTGTTTATAAATTATCATATTTAACAAATCAGATTTCACAGATAATAAAACCTGGAAAATTTGTTTCACTTCAGGGACTCGATCTTGATAACAATAATGACAATTTGTATCTGGTTGATTATGCCCTGGGAGTTTATAGATTTAATTTTAAGTCAGGTAAATTGATTTATATTGAGCCTTCTGAATATTTTGTCCCGCAGGGAATAGACGGATTATATTTTTACAAAAACTCTCTAATCGCCACACAAAATGGTGTAAGCCCGCAGCGGGTAATAAGAATTTATTTAAATGATGGACAGGATAAAGTAGCAAGCTGGAAAACTCTGGAAGCAAATAATCCTTTATTTGATGAAATTACTTTGGGAGTTTTAGATAACGATAATTTTTATTTTATAGCAAATTCACAGTGGAACAGTTTTAACAAAGACGGTTCAATTTTTTCTTTAGATAAACTAAAAAAACCAGTAGTTTTACGTATCAAACTTTAAACCAGTATACAAATGCAAAACCTTTTTGAATTCGGATTACTTGCATTCACATCTATTTTTACAATGGTAAATCCACTTGGAATCATTCCTGTTTACACTTCTATGACAGCTCAAATGTCATCAAAAGAAGCAAGGCAGGTTGCTGTAAAGGCAGTATCAACGGCATTTATTATATTGGCTGTATTTGCATTTTCGGGCAAGTTTATTTTTGAATTTTTCCAGATTTCTGTAAACAGCCTCCGCGTAGTAGGAGGAATAATTTTCTTTCTTGCAGGGTTTGACATGCTTCAGGCAAGACTAATACGCACAAAATCAGATGAAGAAAATTTGGAAGAATTTGCAAAAGATATTGCAATTACACCGCTGGCAATACCATTGATCTGCGGACCCGGTGCAATAACAGCATCAATAGTTATGATGAACGATGCAAGTTTAATTGAGCAGAAAGCTGTTTTGTTCGGTGTGATATTTTTGATTCTCGGAATTACATTACTTTTACTATTAAGCGCAAGAAAAGTAATGGCTTTTTTAGGTGACAGTGGCAATAAAGTGTTAATGAGAATTATGGGGTTGATAGTAATGGTGATCGCGGTAGAATTTTTATTCAGCGGGTTGAAACCAATACTAAGAGATATTTTTATGATAAGATAAAATATTAATTGTAAGAAACCTTATCTCTATCATTATTTTCATCTTCTTCATAATCCTCTTCTTCCCACTCATATTTTATTGCAGGATCAAGTTTACGAAATATAAAAGCACAAAAAATGCCTGTTAAAGCTCCAAATAAATGATATTCCCAGCTTATTTCCCTATCTATGGGTAAAACGCCCCATATAATTCCGCCGTAAAGAAAAGTAACTATCAAAGCCAAAGCTATCGAACGATTATCCCTTCTAATAAGGCCACTGAAAAAAAGAAATGAAACAAACCCATAAATTAGCCCACTTGCGCCTATATGGTATGCCGGACGAGCAAAAAACCAAACAAATATACCCGGAATGATATAAACCATCCCCATAACCTTAAAAGCAGATTTTGGATAAAAATAGATAAGTCCTCCGCTAAGCAATAAGACCGGAATTGAATTTGAGATCAGATGATTGAAATTTGCGTGAATGAGTGGTGCTGTAATAATTCCTATTAAACCGCTTATTTTGTGAGGAAATAGGCCTAACTGTACAAAACTTATTCCGCTTATCACCTCGAACAATTTTATTGCCCAAATTAGTAAAATAAAACTTATCGGTATAATTACACTAAGTTTAAATTTGTTTAATCCCTTGTCCATATTTAAAGCATTTTAATGTCATTGCATTAACTTAATAATAAATTTCCAGAAAACTGAATATATAAAAACCAATTTATATTTAAGTCAAGAACCTTTTTTGTTCAAATTCCAATACTTCTTATGTTTTAAGGAACCTTTTCAATAACTTGGTGTAAACAAAATTAAAGTCCGTAAAACTTAGGAGCAAAGAAACTGTATGAAAAATAAAAGTGCGTTTTTCGTATTAAGCATAATATTGCTTCCCACGCTTTTGGTTGCACAGCAAACGGAACAAAGATCAATAGCTGTCACAGTGTATAACCAGAATCTTGGAGTAGTTAAAGATGTTAGAAATATAGATATAAAAAGCGGAATTTCTTCATTAGCGATTACTGATGTAGCACAAAACATTGATCCCACAAGTGTACACATTAATTTGAATGGTGATGTACTTGAACAAAATTATCAATATGATCTGGTAAGCTTGTATAAAATACTTGCAAAATATATTGATCGTGACATTAAACTTATTGGTGATAATAACGAAATAATTGAAGGTAACCTGCTTTCAGCGAGCAATTCCCAGATTGTATTAAGGAAAAAAGATGGCGGACTTTTAATGCTTCCGAGCCTGGCAGGTTACAGATTATCAGTTGG
>Ga0209919_1000372_pt1 | contig 22718 bp, 19 predicted proteins | sample SalPon2A_C_D2_MG_FD_185721 | JGI IMG/M metagenome (GOLD analysis project Ga0209919, IMG submission 185721) | Soil microbial communities from South San Francisco under conditions of wetland restoration - Salt Pond MetaG R2A_C_D2_MG (SPAdes)... | ecosystem: Environmental > Terrestrial > Soil >... | reverse complement strand
CGAAGGTATTCCACAACTGCCTTCTTTTCATATGAGTGAAGACTTTCGCTTATCGCCACCTGCCATAAATGGCTTCCCCGTTCGTTTTTTCCACTTAGGTTTTTCGGTCGGCACTGGAGGCACCTTGAATAAATCAGAACGCCGGGGGCTGGCCAGGGTTTCTCTGCGACTTGCACGCAAGGGCACGCCTGAAAAACAGCTCTACCCTACGGATGTCTCTCCGATCTCACCTTCGACCCAGTCACAAGGAGGAGTACGATGAAAGATGCGAAAAGGAGTCATGATTTCCTTTCTAATACCAGTTCGGCCGTCAACTTTGAAGTGAAAGAAGAGTGCCAGAATGTCAGCCAGGTCACCCATCTCCGCCGATTCAATTTCAGCACGTCATGTGCAGGAAAGCCAGAAAACGTCTCCTTTTCACCAGCACGCTGTTCGGAAAAGGGATGTGTCTTCCCCGCATCGTCACGAGGCAGCGGAAAGTGCTCCTACCATTTGCACCAGCAGGAGGAACCCGTCCTTTTTCGTTCCCATCAGCCCACGGGCATGCTGCTTGACCCTGCCAGATCCATGCCTACGGAAAGAGACGACAGGCGCAGCCGCAAGCACGACCGCCGCCGTATGGCAGCCATCTGGGAACAATTCCAAAGCGACGGGATGGCTTAGCCGGATGATTCGATACTGAAATAGAAAAAACCAGATTCGGGCCTTCTTCTGGCGTGCTAGCTGACGCCGGATCGCATTTGTATGCGCACCTGGCCGCGGGATTTGTGCGGATGGACTCAGGGATCCGGAAACTGCGGGGCAAAGGACCGCTTGAACTGAAGCGACACCACTTCTAATTGAGGTATTAATACATGATATTGAGGTCGAAAATAGTTGATCCAACAATGATTCTACAGGATGCTCCACGAGCGGACGAAATCCATAGGCACCCGCAACTGCTGCCGCCGACTGCGGCCTGGCGGATCCTCCGCAAGAGAACAGGAGGGCACGTTTCCCGGTCAACCTTCTACCGCTGGCTGGAGAGTGGCAAGGTATTTTCCCTTCGAATGGGTTCGCGAATGTATGTACCATGGCAGGCACTTCAGGAAGTCATTGGGCGGTGCCTCAGTGGTGAGCCGTTTTGATGGTGGCGCCAACAGGTCCTTTACACTGCATCGAAGATCGCAGGCGACAGGCGCCGATATTTGCGGGTGGACGGGGTGCCAAACTCCCTGTCCTCGCAGGCCGGCACGGTGATATGGACGAAAACCGTCTAGGTCTGCCTGTTGCCAAAGGCTCCATGTTGTCACACGCGCAACTTGCAGAATAAACTGCCCATCATTCGCATCGAATGGAGTGGCATGGTATAAGTTTTCGCAGTGGGCATTCCACCATAAGCTCCGGGGCCTGGGAGGCTTTCGATGCCAATGGATTTTGACATGGTGGTGATTGGTGGTGGGGCTGCGGGGTTGACGGCCGCGGGGCTCTCCGCCTCGCTGGGCGCGAAGACCGCCCTGATTGAAGAGCATCGGCTTGGCGGCGATTGCACCTGGACCGGGTGTGTTCCCAGCAAGGCACTGTTGAAAGCTGCCGGGATTGCCCAAAGCATCCGCACCGCTAATCGATATGGAATGGACGCCTCGGAACCTCAATTTGACTTTTCAAGAGTGATGGAGCGTGTTCATGAAATTCAGGCCGCCATATATGAAGAGGCCGATGCCCCGCACGTCTATGAAAAATTGGGCATCGAAGTCATTGAAGGAAAGGCCCAATTCACCAGCCCCAGGCAGGTTGAGGTGCTCGGCCCGGGCGGCGGCCGGCGCCAGTTCAGCTCCCGATTTTTTGTGATTGCCACGGGCGGGCGTCCGGTCTTGCCGCCCATCGAAGGGCTGGCGGTCACACCCTGCCTCACCAGCGAAACAATCTTCTCAATTTCAAAGCTGCCATCAAAAATGATTGTTCTCGGAGCGGGGCCGGTGGGCATTGAAATGTCGCAGGCCTTCCGCCGCATGGGGAGCGAAGTTGCTGTGCTGGATTCGGAGAGATGCATTCTGCGCCGCGACGATCATGAACTCTCCGAACTTCTGCGCCAGCACCTCGCCGGTGAAGGCATTCGGTTCCTGCTGGGAAGCGAGGTCAGGAGAATCGAACACCTGCGTGGAACCATTCGCGTGACGCGTCAGCAGGTTTCTTCACCGGCGGAAAACGCGGCGGAGGGCGATGCCCTGCTGGTGGCCACGGGCCGCCAGCCGAATATCGACGGCCTGGGCCTGGAAGCTGCGGGCGTTCAGGCCAGCCGCGGTGGCATCGCGGTGGACCGGCATTGCCGAACGTCGGCGGAAAACATCTTTGCCTGTGGCGACGTGACGGGCCTCTACCAGTTCACGCACATGTCAGAACACATGGCCAAGGTGGCCGTCACCAACGCGCTGATCCGCTTTAAGACGTCGATGGACGTCAGCAATGTCCCGTGGTGCACCTACACCGACCCCGAGCTTGCGCATGTGGGCGCCTCGGAAAACGAATTGAAAAACCGCAAGCAGCGCTATGCCGTGTACCGCTTCCCGTTCAGCAAGATTGACCGTGCGATCACCGATCGTGAGACCACAGGTATGGTGAAAGTATTCGCGCGAAAGTTGAATGGCAGAATTTACGGCGCCAGCATTCTGGGGGCCCATGCCGGCGACATGATCGGCGAATTCGCTCTGGCCATGCGGAACAAGGTGACGCTGCGCAACATGGCCGATACGATTCATCCCTATCCGACCTATGCGCTTGGAAACCGCCGCGCCGCCGACCAGTGGTATGTCCGCAAACAGTCGCGAATGTTTGTGCGCCTGCTCAAACTGATTTTTCGCTATCACGGCCAGCTGCCTGACACCAGCGACCCCAACCGGATTGTGTGAGCTGGTGGTGAAGGAGATGTTCGGATTCCTCGCCGTGATTGCAACGCGGGAATTGTCTGGGGTGCTTCACGATTTCAGATTTTCATACCACTTAACGTTAGCTGTGGATGAGCCGATGGCAACGATGTCAGGCAGGCCATCGCCATTGATGTCTGCAATTGCCAGGCAGGAAGCGGCCATCTCCGTGTCGAGCGTTTCCCGCTCCCAGGCGGCCCCGTCCTTGCCCTTCGCGTGATAGATAAAGAGCGAGGTTCCAGGGCCGCGGTATCCGGCAACGATTTCGTCGTTGCCGTCGCCGTCGAGGTCGGCACAGACGAGCGCATGCCCGCTCTTGTAGCTGGAATCAATGATGTGCCGCTCGGAGAATCCGCTCTTCACTTGCGGGTAGACCACCACCTTGTCGCCGTGCCAGGGCTCGATGGTGGCCAGGAATCTGCGGCCGTGAACTTTCCCCACGCCTATTTCGCTGGCGCCGTGGTAGCGCTCACTTTGATCGCCGGGGGTCAGAAGCGTTCGTGTCCACTTGAGTTTCGCTCCGCGGCCTTTGGACTGGAAGAGGTTGACGCCCTGTGCGCTGGCCGTGAGGATTTCATCGCGGCCATCACCGTTCCAATCCATCACGTGGACCCCGTGGACGAGGGTCAGAGTGTCGTCAATCAGGTGCGGCGTCCATTGTGTCGATTCCCGTCCGGTGGTTTCAGCATGGCCCGTCATCAAAGTCTCCGGCATGCGGAACCATGTAATCTGCGCAGGAACGGAGTAATCAGGAGGCCTGGACCCGGCGCCCACAATCGGCACAATCACCAGTTCCAGCCGCCCGTCACCGTCAAGGTCAGCCCAACGCAGACGGTGCGCACCAGGAACCCGGCCGATCAGCGTGACAGACCATTCGCCGTCAACCGACGCGCCGGGTAGCGCCCACCAGATTTCGCCGCCTTCCTCGGCATGGTTGAGGTTGAAGCCGCTGGCAAGCGCCAGGCCTTGTGCCGGATATCCCGCGCGAAACAACGGCGCCAGACTGATGTTCCGTTGGGTAGAGGTTGTGACTGACCGCGCCCGCCAGGAGGGATTCCTGTACCAGTCCACGATATTCTGTTCGGAACTGAGGGCCAGGATGTCATGCCGGCCATCGCCGTCCACGTCTGCTACCGCGACCTGATATCCGCTGGGAATCGTTGCAACCGTGTGTGCCCGCCAACGTGAATTGCTCCCCGCACTCGCTGCATATCCGGCCATTGATAAGCCCGCAAGCGCACTGCCCGCGCCAAGCGAAGTCTGGAGAAACATCCGCCTGGTCACACGATCCTTTATGTGGTTCAACTCAAATGGGCACTGGAAAGAATGCCGTGGCATATGCTTCGATTCTAAGCCCAAACCGACTGCCCGGCGAAAATATGAAATCGCGAGTTGTCTCTAAAGTCGCGGTGTATAATGCCAGCCAGTCACGATACGACAAGGCGGAGCGTGGGGAAGACGACTGGAATTGACGGCATTAGAGAGGGGTGCTAGAATACCTACCGACTGGTCGGTATCTAAAGGGAACGGGCAAACTTCTTATTTCGAACGGCCGGTTTGGTGCCGTTAAGCGCCACTTTTCGAATACATTCAGATTAGGTTAAAGTAAAAGCCATGGCATCTCAGACGATGTATGAAAAGATTTGGAACGCCCATGTGGTCCGGGAAGAGCCCGGTAAACCGACGCTCATTTATATTGACCGCCACCTGGTGCATGAAGTCACCTCTGCGCAGGCATTTGCAGGGCTTCGGGCCGCCGGGCGCAAGGTTCGCCGGCCGGACCTGACGTTTGCCACGATGGACCACTCCGTCCCGACCACTGACCGCAGCCTTCCGCTGGTGGACCAGGCGGCCGTGGCGCAGTTTGCGGCGCTGGCGCAGAACTGCAAAGAAAACGGTATTCTGCTGTTTGACATGAATGACCGCAACCAGGGCATTGTTCACATCATCGGTCCGGAACTGGGCATCACCAATCCCGGCCAGACGATTGTCTGCGGCGACAGCCACACCTCAACCCACGGCGCATTCGGCGCGCTGGCGTTCGGAATTGGCACCAGTGAAGTTGAGCATGTACTGGCCACGCAGTGCCTTCAGCAGTTCAAATCAAAGCCCATGCTGGTGCGGGTGAAAGGCAGCCGTCCGCAGGGCGTCACGGCCAAAGACGTTATTCTGGCCATCATCGGAAAGATTGGGACCGCTGGCGGCACCGGCCACGTGATTGAATACGCCGGCGAGGCCATCCAGGAACTTTCCATGGAAGGCCGCATGACGGTGTGCAACATGTCAATTGAAGGCGGCGCGCGCGCCGGCATGGTGGCGCCCGACGATACGACTTTCGCCTATCTCGAAGGGCGGCCTTACGTCCCGCGCGGCAAGGATTTCCAAGACGCGGTAGAACGATGGAAGACCTTCACCTCCGATGCAGACGCAGATTATGATCAGGTCGTGGAACTGGAAGCTGCGGAAATCGCTCCGCAAGTCACCTGGGGAACCAACCCCGGCATGGTAACTGGCGTCACCGGCCGTGTGCCGGACCCAGGGTCTTTCAGCGATTCGGTTTCGCGTGAGTCCGCCGGGCGCGCGCTGGAATACATGGCGCTCGAACCCGGAACAGCGATCGCCGACATTCCCATCGACCGCGTTTTTATCGGCTCGTGCACCAACGGCCGGATTGAAGACCTGCGACTGGCTGCGCGCGTACTAGACGGCAGGAAGATCGCCTCAAGCATCAAGGGAGCGCTGGCCGTTCCCGGTTCCCGCCGGGTAAAGGCGCAGGCTGAGTCAGAAGGGCTCGACAAGATATTCCGCGCCGCCGGGTTTGAGTGGCGCGACGCCGGGTGCAGCATGTGCCTGGCCATGAACCCGGACGTTTTGCCCAGCGGCGAGCGCTGCGCCAGCACGTCGAACCGCAACTTTGAAGGCCGCCAGGGCAAGGGCGGCCGCACGCACCTGGTGAGTCCCTTGATGGCAGCCGCCGCAGCGGTTGAGGGCCATTTTGTGGACATCCGCAAGTGGAATGTGGGACATGTTGAATAGTCCGCATGCTACCGGCTTGCCGTTGGAAGCATGCGAGTTACAAATGACGAGTTACAAATTTGAGGTTCTGAGTTCAGGGTTATGAGTTATGGGTTTATCGTGCAGATGGTTGACCAATCACGCCCATGAAACGATTCGACTTCCGATGAATTGTTACAACTTATCCAGAACTCAACACTCATAACCCAGAACTTTTTCGGAGTTGACATGACACCCTTTACCAAGTTGACCGGAATTGTTGCGCCACTCGATCGCGTGAACGTGGATACGGACCAGATTATTCCCAAGCAATTTCTGAAGGCCATCACGCGCGAAGGATTCGGCCGTTTTCTTTTCTACGACTGGCGCTACCAGGACGGCGAGACACCCAATCCGGATTTTGTGCTGAACCAGCCACGCTACCAGGGAGCTTCCATTCTGTTGGCGCGGACTAATTTCGGCTGTGGCTCCAGCCGCGAGCATGCACCCTGGGCCGTACTCGATTACGGCTTCCGGGCGATCATCGCACCGAGCTACGCCGACATTTTCTACATCAACTGCTTCAAGAACGGCATCCTTCCCATCACTCTTCCCGATGCGCAGGTGGACGAACTTTTCCGCCGCACTGAGCAAAACGCTGGATACCAGTTGACGGTGGATCTGGAAAAGCAGACCATCACCGAGGCAACCCCCGTTCCGGATGGCGGCCTGGAGATTGCTTTCGAAGTTGATTCTTTCAGGCGGGAATGCCTGCTGAACGGCTGGGACGACATCGGCCTGACGCTGCGCTCTGAAGACCAGATTGCTCAATTCGAAAAAGCGCACCAGCCCAACGCCACACGCTATAGCTCACTTGAAACCACATCCGGCCAGTAGGACATCCAGCCGGCCTTCCCGAAATTGCACGCGCGTGCAACGCACAGGACGCACTGGCAGCTGTTGCCGGCGAATCTGTGGTGATGTGCACTAACGGGATACTCAGCAAGCGTGAATGGCAAACCAGCGGGAATACAAAAAGGATCAGCGGTAGAGGACGGGATTGTTAATCTGCAGGGCCATCAGGGCGAAGGAGCCCGCGATGACGATGACGGAAAGTACGGCCAGCGTGTTCCACAAATTTTCAGCTGGGCGGGTTTCCGGCGCGCCTTCCTGAACGAAATAGCCAAGAACAATGCCGGCGCCAAGCCCGCCGAAATGTGCGGCGTTGTCGACCGGGAAGAACAGGCCAAAGATGGCAATGTAAATGACCCAACGCCATAACATGCTGCGGTACTCTTTACCCATGTGCCCATGGTGGAAAGTAGCGCCAATCAGAGCTCCGATCAGCCCCATGATGGCGCCGGAAGCACCGATGGCAAGCGCACCCGGAATCCACCATAAGCTGGCGATGTAACCGAAGATGCCTGTGACGAGAAACATGACGACGAATTTGGAAATGCCAAATAAACCTTCGACCTCGGGTGATATGTCGAAGAGCACCCAGAGGTTCATCCCGATGTGCAAAAGACCTGCGTGGAGGAAAATGGCTGTCACCAAGCGCCAATATTGACCGAAAATGAAGACGTATGGTCCGTATAAGCCTCCCAGCCGGGCCATAACGACGCTGTTAATGCCCCCCATTCCAAAAAAGCCCATCGACTGGCCTGAACCGCCAGCCCGTTGCGTCATGAACCACTCCACCACGTACATCAGGACAATCGCAGCAGCGAGCATTGATGTTGCGCTGGTGGGCATGGGGATGACGCCCATAATCCGGTCAGGAGTTCCCGCGCTGCCTCGCGCCCGCTGCGGACCAATCCTCGCGCCGCAATGGGGACAAACCTTGGTCCCGCGCGGATTCAGCGCACGGCACTCCGGGCACATCCGATGAGAAGTGTCAAACTTCTGATCGGTCGTGCCAAAGGACGATTCCCACCACTTCTTCAGCCTTTGGAGTCTGAACCAAATGTTTCGAGGAAGTTCCATAAGCGCCGAGGGTGTTCGATGAAAACGGACAAACTGTTATTATATTCCACCCAAGGGGAGGCATGATACGATTTTCACCTGAAGCACCACGGTGATTTGCCACCCGCGGAAGCGACCCCATCGCCACGCCAGTCAACCTGCGATACAATGGGCAACTGGCCACTTGATTTTTTATTGATGCATCGGCACGACTGGAATATAGCGAGGACGAACAGAAGAATCAGAACGCGGAAGTCTTGACAAGGAAATAGTCGAAATCTGAGATCGTGGTCAAGACGCTCAATTCCAAAACCCGCTCCCGAACGTTCGCCAGACTCGGCCTACTGGTGTTTCTGGCGGGCTTGGCTCTGTTTTTTTCCGCTTGCCATCATCGGGCGGTGGTAGTTGCGCCCCCGGCGCCCACTCCCACACCGCCCACGCCCTCCAAGTCGCGGAAGCCACCATCGGCGAACCAGCAACCCACCACACCAGCCCCCATTATCCAGGGCCAAGAAGGTATTGCATCCTGGTATGGCCACCCCTTCGACGGTAGGCGGACGTCAAGCGGTGAGGTCTACAATATGCACGCGATGACCGCTGCGCACCGTACGCTGCCCTTTGGAACCCTGGTCAGGGTGCACGACCTTGAGAACGGCAAGAGTGTGGTAGTGCGCATCAACGATCGAGGACCTTTTGTTGAGGGGCGCATCATCGATCTCTCCTATGCGGCGGCTAAGGCCATGGGCATGAACGGCACGGCCCTTGTTCGGCTGCAAATCCTGAAGGTTGGGCAGGACGCAGCCAGCGGACTTTATTCAGTTCAGATCGGCGCATTCCTTGACCCGGGGAACGCCGAAAAATTGAAGCGTCGCATTGAAAAGAGGTTTCAGCCGGTCATCATTAAGAAGGATGACCATGGCAGCCGCGTCTTCAATCTTGTTCTTGTGGGCCGGGAAAGCACCCGCCAACAGGCGCAAAAGCTCGCCAGGCGACTGGTCCGTGCAAAACTGGCAACACACACTTACGTTGTGAGAATCAACTAGAGTGGGGGAAAGTTAAACGCGGAGAACAAATGGACAGCTGCATCTTTTGCAAAATCGTTGAGCGCAAGCAACCGGCCAAGATTGTTTATGAGGACGATCAGGTGGTGGCCATTGAAGACATCCGGCCACAGTCGCCGGTCCATCTGCTGGTGATGCCTCGAAAGCACCTGCCTTCGCTGACGGAAGCTGAGGAGGGTGATGAACCGATGCTCGGCCATCTTTTCATGGTGGCAGCCCATCTGGCCCGCGAACGTCAGCTTGAGGCCCGGGGCTACCGGACAGTGATCAACAACGGGCCGTGGGCAGGGCAGACTGTCGATCATCTGCACGTCCACGTGCTGGCCGGTCGCGTCTTTCACTGGCCGCCAGGATAAGTCGCCGCCCATCCCTTACAGTGTGGCCAGCAGCGCGGCCAGCAGTGCAGTGCGTCTTGGAAGTTCGCGGATGATCACGTGCTCGTGGAGCGCGTGCGCGCCATCGCCCACACCGCCCAGGCCATCCAGAGTAGGAATGCCCAAGGCGGCGGAAAAATTGCCGTCTGATCCGCCTCCGGTCGCAGCATCCTTCACCTCAAATCCAAGCTGGCCTGCCAAGACCCTGGCTTTTTCAAAAAGGCCCGCCGCCATCGCGCGCTCCATGGGAGGCCGGTTGATTCCGCCTTCAATTTTCAATCGGGCTTCCGGATGGACGGGCTTCAGTGCAAAAATCTTTTGCTCGATCCTCGCCTGGTCGCTGCTGCGTGGAATCCGAACGTCCACCCTGGCGCGTGCAATTTCCGGAACAACATTTGGCCGCGATCCGCCTTCGACGACGCCGACGTTCAGCGTGAGACCGCGCCGCGGCTCCGCGAGTTTTTCAATCTTGAGAACCTGGCGTGCCAGTTCGGCGATCGCGTTGATTCCCGCTGCAGGATTGATCCCGGCATGTGCTGAGCGCCCCTGGACCGTGAGGCGAAACTCTCCCACACCCTTGCGAGCCGTCTTTAATGCGCCGTTGGCCGCAGGTTCCAGCACCAGCACCGCCCTGGAGGCTTTTGCCTCGCGCTCGATTTTGCGCCGGAACATCTCGCTGCCGGCCTCTTCCTCCGGATTCAGGAAAAAGCGCACCGGGCTCGCTGGCTCAACCCCAAGCGATTGGAGCGCGCGGACCGCCGCAATCACCTGAACGATGCCAGACTTCATATCCAGAACGCCGGGGCCATAGGCGCGGCCTCTCTGAATCCGGAATGGCATCCGGGCAAGGGTTCCTTTGGCCCAGACGGTGTCGTGATGCCCGATCAGAAGAATGGGCTTCTTCAGTGTTGAGGGTTGAAGTTTGCCTCTGCCGCGGCGGGACTTCGAATCGTGCGTCCCCCCCCAGAACTCGGCCACAACGGCGGCGCCCGTCTTGGAGTTTTCATGCAGCGAAACCTCGCCATGATGGCGGCGAAACTCGCGTGCGAAAAAGCGGGCCACGCAGTCGATGTCGGTTGGCGACCAGGTGGGGGATTCTATTTCGACGGCTTCACGCAGAAGCTTCATCGTGTTGGGCAGATCACGCCGGCAAAAGGCAAGCAGCTTGCGGAATTCCAATTTTGTCCTTTCGATTGCGAGCGGCGGTTCGGCACGGAAACCCTGAAGGCTTCCCGTCCGTGACAGCAAACGGCGTTTCATTTTATCCTAGCTGTATCAGCCAAAGCGAACGTTGCCGCCAGGAGCATCTGCGCGGTTTGAAAGGTAACCGGTTGAACAAGATCTCATTGGCCCTGGTGGTTCACTCGCATCAACCTGTGGGCAACTTCGATCACGTTTTTGAAGAGGCCTACCAGAAGGCTTACAACCCCTTTGTCCAAACGCTCGTTCGCCATCCGCGCATCCGGATGGGCCTGCACTTTTCCGGCTGCCTGCTGGAATGGATTGAAAAACAGCATCCCGAGTTCTTCGAGCAACTCAGAGACCTGGCAAGCCGCGGCCAGGTGGAACTGATGGGCGGAGGATTTTATGAACCTGTCCTGGCCGCCATTCCAGACGCCGATAAGGCCGCGCAGATTTCAAGGCTCAGTGACTATATTGAGAAACACTTTGGCACGCGGCCGCGTGGCGCGTGGCTCACTGAACGAGTCTGGCGGCCGGACCTGGTGCGGCCGCTGGCCGAAGCCGGTGTTGGCTATGTCATTCTGGATGACACTCACTTTATCGCCGCCGGCGTGGAACCTGCGGGCCTGAATGGAACCTATCTCACCGAAGACCTGGGTGCGCAACTTCATCTTGTCCCCAGCCTGAAGAGGCTGCGGTACACCATTCCTTTTCGCGCCATGGAGGAAACCTTTGAGTTTCTGCGGCAGGGCCTCGGACGGCCCGACGCTCTGTTTGCCGCTGGTGACGATGCGGAGAAATTTGGAATCTGGCCCGGCACCTATGACCTGTGCTATGAGCGGGGCTGGCTGGAAAAGTTTTTCCAGGCCATTGAGAATTCAGACGACTGGCTGGAGACCACAACGCTCTCCGATTTCATGGCCGTGCACAAACCGGTTGGCCGGGTTTATCTGCCCACCGCTTCCTATCCCGAAATGATGGAGTGGGCGCTGCCCACGCGCGCGTGCGAAGAGTTCATGCAATGCCTTGAAGAAACCGAACGCATGCCAACCGGCGAGCGTTTCCGCAAATTTCTGCTGGGCGGCACATGGCAGGGATTTCTGGGCAAGTATTCAGAATCGAATCAGATTCACAAACTGATGCTGCAAGTCAGCCACCGGTTTCACGAGGCAAAAACCGATACCGCCCCAGCCGGTGAGCAGCACAGCCTGCTCGACGAAATCGAGACTCACCTGCTGGCTGCGCAATGCAATGACGCCTATTGGCATGGACTGTTTGGCGGGCTGTATTCTCCGCACCTGCGCAGTGCTGTGCTGAAAAATTTGATCCAGGCGGAAACTTTGCTCGACCAACTGAATGGTGAGACCTCTATGAAAGGTGTTCGAGTGAAGCAAGCAGATTTCGACGTTGACGGCGAGCAGGAAATTCTGCTTTCGCACCCGAAGGCAGGCATAGTCCTGAAGCCGTCAGACGGCGGCACCGTTTCAAGCGTGCGATTCAAGCCTGCTGCCGCGGAACTCATCAACTCACTGATGCGTCGGCCCGAGGTTTATCACAACAAGATCCGGAAAAACGTCGAGGGGCGATCCGAAAACTCTTCGGAAAAAGAGACGGATCTCACGGAACTTCTTCGCTACGACCGCTATGCTCGGCACTGCTTCCGGACATACCTTTTTCCGCCTTGGAAACAATGGCAGGATTTCGAGCGGCTCGAGTTACAGGAAGAAAGCGGTTTGGCAGCCGGCGCCTGGCAGGTGGCAACCGGGACACATTCAAATCCGGTTGAGCTGTTCCAGCAGTCGCATTATGAACGCGAGGGAGCAAACCTGGAAATTGAGGCGCGCAAAATTATGTTTGCACGAAGCACAGAGGCAGTGTTTCACATGGAATGCCGGTCGTTGATTTCAAGCAATCAACCGCGTGTGGCACCTTTGTCGCTGGGCGTCGAGATGGTGTTCAACTTTTTGGCGCCGAATGCGCCTGACCGCTATTTTGCGGCCGCGGGCGATCGGTACCCGCTGGAATTTTCTGGCGAAATCCAGGCTCCAACGCTGGAACTGACGGACGAGTGGCAGGGTGTCCGGCTTGTGCTCGAAGCAAGGCCCGAATGCCGATGGTGGATTGTCCCGATTCGCACCGTTTCCCAGTCCGAGGCAGGTTTTGAAACCGTTTACCAGGGCTCGGCGATTCTGGCAGTCTGGGAAATCAACGCCTCGCAAAGCCCCGAAAGCCGATGGCTGGGAGTGGAAATCAGCCGGACGTAACGCGGGGACTCGGGCACGGAATCGCCGACGCACGTTGCGGCTTGAATTCCTTGTAGGTGTCTGCTAAATTCAGAACCATCTTCGGTTTGGAGTGATCGAATGGCTGTTAGCCAGGAACTGCTGGATATTCTGGTCTGTCCCCTTTGCAAAGAGCGGGTGACGCTTACGCCGGATGGCCAGGGGCTGAAGTGCGGCAAGTGCCGGCGCGTCTATCCCATCGAGGACGATATTCCTGTGATGCTGGTGGACGAGGCCAGAATCGACCCGGAATAACGCCGGACTTCAGCGGGCGCACTGCACATTTAAAACCTCTTCCAGTGCTGTTTTTACTTCTTCGACTTCAATTTCCTTCATGCAGGTATTGTCCATGCAGGTCTTCATGGCAGGCGTTCCGTAGCATGGAGCGCAGTGGACGCGGTGGTACAGGATGCGCGGCGGATTATCCGGCGAAATGGGAGCCGTCTGTTCGAAAATTCCGGGGCCCCAAAGCGTCACCAGCGATGTTCCCACTGCCGCAGCCATGTGCGCCGGACCTGAATCAACCGTGAGATAGGCGTTCATGCGGCGGATGAGCGCGGCAAGTTCCAACAGAGAAAGGTCGCCTGCCAGGTCCAGGCACTCGACGCCTGCCTTGTGGGCAATATAGTTTGTGAGCGGGCGGTCCGCAGCGGAACCGGTCAGCGCTACCCGTGCACCACGCTCCTTCACCAGCCAGCGAACCACTTCAGCAAAGCTGTTGGGCGGCCAGCTTCGCAGCCGCGTCTGGTCCGGAGTTCGGGCGCGTCCGCCCCAGCCCGCGTGGACACCGACAAGGCAATTACCGCTCATCACCCCGGCTGTTTCCAGCCTGCGGGAAACAATTTCGTTTGTCTCCGGCTGGTTGTTCAGTTCCATCTGGAGGCCATCGGGGCGGAGGCCAAGCGGGCGGGCCAGTTCAAGGTGATTTTCGATCGAATGCTTCCGCGGATTAAAGCGCGCCGGCTCAAATCCCTGCACGTGCTCGTCGCCGCTGTAGGCAATAATCCGCCGGGCGCCACTCTGGCGAGCAAGGTCAATAAAACTCGGATGACTTTCAAGCACCAGCGCCCAGTCCAGATCCAGTTCCCGGAGCATGCGATGGATGCGCATTTTCTCTAGACTCAGCCACGCCGGAAGATGCCGGCGGGCAACCGGGACGGCCCGGTCAATGTGAGGATTGAAACGGAGAACATCTAGCGCTGTGGCGGAGCAGAGAAAAACCAGGTGGCACTCCGGGAAAGTCCGCCGCACGGCGCGGACCAGCGGAGTGGCCATCAACGTATCGCCAATGGCGCCCGCTCGAATGATCAGGACCCGTGGCCTTCCAGGCGAATGCACGCCTGACGGAGGTGATTTCAGCTCGCAATTTGATAAAACCACGTTTTCTCCGCGGAAGGATCCTCCAGGTGCGATTCCCTCCGTTTAAGGTAGAATAGCGGTTGCTTTGCGTCAATATGTGCCAAAATTGAACACTTTTCGAGATCCATTGTACCTGCACCCCACAAGAGGCATTCCCTGAAGATGCGCAGGGCATTCGGGCAAAAGGAAGTATGAAAAGAAAACAGAAGCCACTGGCCAAAATCCTCAGCAAGTTCAGCTCCCAGACCGTCGGCGTGCTTGGTGATTTCATGCTGGACGAACTCCTGCGCGGCGAGGCCACACGTATTTCGCCCGAAGCGCCTGTTCCCGTCGTCCTGATGGATGGCCATCCTGAACCGCAACGCTTTCCCGGCGGTGCTGGCAACGTGGCCGTCAATATTCGAGCTCTCGGTGGCCGGGCCGTTCCATTTGGAGCAATTGGGTTGGACGGAAGCGGCGACCTCCTTTGCAAAGAACTGAAGGCCCGAGGAGTCTCCTGCGGCACTCTGGTCCGGGAGCAAGGCCGCACAACTCCGCGCAAGCTTCGGATTGTTGCCCACCAGCACCAGTTGCTGCGGCTGGATTTTGAAAAGCTTGCACCGATCTCACCCAAAACTTCCGCTGCCATCAGCCGCAGTTTCTCCCGGCGAGCTCTCCAATTGAGCGCGCTGGTCATTTCTGACTATCGCAAGGGTTCTGTTGAGACGGAGCTTTGCAGCCAGATTCTGGCGGTCGCGCGCCAACGGCGAATCCCGGTCTTTGTGGATCCCAAACCCGAGCATCCTGAAATCTGCCATCGTGCCACAGCCGTCACGCCAAACCTGCATGAGGCTGAACTGATGGCGGGACACTCCATGCGTGACCCGGCCAGCCTGGAAGCGGGCGGGCGTCGCATGCTGGCTGAACTCGATTGTGATTATCTTTTGATCACTCGCGGCGCAGAGGGCATGACGCTCTTTGAAAAGGGCGGCGCCGTCCACGACATCAGGAGCGAGGCGCGGCCCGTTTACGACGTTACGGGCGCCGGTGACACCGTACTCGCCGTCCTGGCTCTTGCTTTTGGTTCGGGAGCACAAATGGCTGACGCGGCGCGGCTTGCCAACATCGCTGCCGGACGCGTGGTACTGAGATTTGGAACATCGGAAGTTAGCCCTCAGGAACTTCTGATGGCTATCAACAACGGGACTTAGCCCCGAGCGTGGACGCTCAGTAGGGGGAATAAGCCAGGCCTTTTGTCTTTCGGTCAACCAGCAGGGCCAGCGCCGGGGTTTGATTGTTGACGGTGATGGTCACGATGACTAGTGCGCTTCCTTTGGATTTCGCGTCGACAATTTTGAACTCTCGAATCTTCCCGTAATCACCCTTGGGCCCCCAATCGTGCATAAAATCATCAAAGGTATAATCGGGCGCGGGCTGCCACAATTTGTAAGCTTCCTTGTAATGCCCTTCTTCCAGTTGCGTCAGGAAATTGGCGACAGCGCGCTTTTCCGGCAAATTGTGGAGCGCGAAATAGGCGATCACGCCGCCCACAACGATAGCGATAACCAGCAAGGGCCAGTATTTTTGAAACGCCGTCTTCGGTTTAGGAGCCTTAGAATCAAAGAGCATCGCTGTCTACACCTCTCATCACATGCGCAACACGCAGGGTGCGTGTTTCCAAGGCGAACATCTTCCGCCGTCTCATTCTGTGCGCGCCGCCTGCGGTTTCCGCAAAACGTCCCGCACTGCCGGGGCCACCGGCAATCAAACTTCTCTTTCCTGGCTAGCCAGTCAATTTTCGGTTTGCGAAAAGGCCTTTTTTGCTACTGCATTTTCCCTTGCTGCATGTATAGACACCACGGGCGCACGCCAAGTTCCCGAAATGTTCTTTCCAGCATAAAAGCTATCACATTGTTTATGATGCTCAAACCCCTGCCAGGGTAAGCTTTCGTGTATGCAATGGCAGGATTCTCAGCCTGAATTATTGCGCCGTCCAGCCGCCGTCAATCAGGACGTCGGTGCCGGTGATAAAGCCCGCCGCCTCGGAGCAGAGGAAAACAGCCAGCGGCCCGATCTCTTCCACATTGCCCCAGCGGCCAACCGGGATTTTGGAAACGAACTCAGCGTTGCGCACGGGGTCTTGGGTCAGGATGGTATTCATCTCCGTCGCGAATGGGCCGGGACTGATGCCGTTGACGGTGATCCCATGCGGAGCCAGTTCCAGCGCCAGGGCCTTGGTCATGCCGAGCAGGCCAAATTTGCTGGTGCAATAAGCCGTGCGGTGCGCCAGCGCGACGTGCGCCATGGTGGACGCAATATTGATAACGCGTCCGAACTTCTTTTCGATCATTCCCGGCACAAAGGCGCGGCTGCAGAGAAATGCACTGTCGAGGTTGGTCTCGATCACGCGATGCCACTCTTCCAGTGAAAACTCGTGGAGGGGCTTGCGCAGGTTGATGCCGGCGTTGTTGATCAGGATATCGGGAACACCGGCCGCATCACGGACCTGCCCTGCCATTCGGCTGACTTCAGTTTCTTTGCGGACGTCGGCAACGAAGGCGTGGGCCTTGCTGCCCAGGGACTCGATCTCCGCCTTCACTTTTTCCAGCAGGTCTCCGCTGCGCGCCACCAGAGCAACTAGCGCGCCCTCGTGTGCCAGCGCGATGGCCATCTGCTTTCCCAGTCCTTTGCTTGCACCCGTAATCACGGCCACGCGGCCAGCTAATGAATTGTTTGACATTGCACCTCCTCGCACAAAAAATTATCGCAGCCCTGACGGCTGGACCTGCAGCTTTTCCCTCATGCCGGCGCCGGACGCGACTTTAATCCATCGCTTGGGTTTAGAACTTGCGTCTGATGCGGAAAAGATCCAGGTTGTGGCGGCTAGTGCCGGTTGCGGCAAGCTCGGCCATAATTTCACCCACCACGCTGCAAAACTTGAATCCGTGGCCTGAAAATCCTGCGGCGATAAACACGCGATCCGTCTCCGGGTGGGCGTCCAGCATGAAATGCTCGTCGGGCGTATTGGTAAAAAGGCAAACCTTCAGCGCGAGCGTGGGGCCATTGGCTTCTGGGAAGTACCGCGCGATGCCTTCGCGCAGCACGGCCTCATCTTCAGGATGGCAGTCGCGGTCCATCGCGTCGGGGTCCACCTTTTCATCCCGGTGGTGGTATCGGCCTATCTTAAACCCGGGGAAGTCGTGCACCGGGAAGCCGTAGAACTGGCCCTCCGGACTTTGCAGGTTGAAAATGGGGAATGCCCCCAGCTGGAAAAGTTTGGGCCGGAGCGGGCGTGTCCAGATGAGCACCTGGCGTTCCGGCTGGAGAACGTTGCGGAGGAAAGGCAGCAGCTTCGCCGTCCAGGCGCCCGCAGACACGATGAGCCTGTCGGCGGAATAAGTGGAGGTCTCCGTGCGCACAAGGACCGAATCCGGACGAACCTCCCATCCCGTCACCCCTTCGCGGCCATGAATTTCCGCGCCAAGCTCCAGCGCCAGCCGCGTGTAGAGCGCGATGGCGCGCTCGGAGAGAACGAACCCGCTGTCAGGCGAATAGACGCTCACCATACCCTTGGGCAGGCAAATGCCGGGAAATCGGTTCCGAAGCTGCCCCGCATCCAGCACTTCGTGGCGAAGAGAATGCTCCCTGCACGCCGCGAGCGATCCCTGAACAATCCGCCCATTCTCAGCGCCGGCGTCAATGCCACCGGTCACAAACAGGACCCGTTCGCCCGTCAGATTCTCAAGCTGGCGCCACAGTTCGTAGGCGCGATAGAGCAGCGGAACATAAGAAGGGTGTTCGTAATAGGCCAGGCGAATAATGCGAGTGAGGCCGTGCGATGAGCCCTTGTCATGAAGAAGATTGTGCTTTTCAAGCCCCAGCACCTTGAGCCCACGCCGCGCAAGTTGATAGGCCGTCGCGCTGCCCATCCCTCCCATGCCAACAACAATGGTGTCAAAATGATCCATTCGCGCTCACCCGTTGGGCTGGTCTCACTCGTCCGTCGCTTTTAACCGGACACAGGATCTCACAGAGCACGGCGAAACGAATCGAGGGACTCTATGCTACGCTTCCGTGTAAAGTTCACCCGCCAGCAGTGATTTAACACCCGAGAGGCCTTTGGCGCCCACCGCAAGCAGGCAGACGGCTGCCAGCACGGGAGCCACACCGGCCACAAAAATCGCCGGGCCAAAATGCTTTTGCGGCCCCAGTATCCAGCCGGTCACCATCGGAGCCAGGACGCCGCCCAGCACGGAGACTGTGTTCAGGAATCCCACCGACCGGCCCACCAGGTTCTTTGGCGAGGCATGCTGCACCATGGTCCAGTAGGTGGAATTGCCTATGCCTGTGGCACACAACGAAAAGGTGAGGATGGGAAGCGACCATGCGCGGCCCGTGACCAGCAGGAGCAAAAGCGCCCCCGTCCCGATGTATCCCACCGCGGCGAACCACAATCGCACACGGAACACGCCGAGAGCGGCTGCCAGCCTGTCCGCAGCCTTGCCAGCCACTACATTGATACCGGCCATTATGAGCAGCGCGGTTGAAAGCACCTTTCCCATCCCCAGCATTGAAAATCCGCGCGCCATAACCAGATAACTCGGCACCCAGGTCAAAACAAAATACCAATAGTAGGAAGCTAGCAGAGTGGCACCGGCCATGGCCCAGAAGGTTCCGTTACGCAGCAGCATGCCCCATGTCCACGGCCGGGGCGGAGCCGCCTCTCTCAATTTCTTTGCCTCCTGGCGCTCGGCGCGGTTTTTGTCCGGCGGGGCGGCAAACAGCCAGCAGGGTACCCAAATCAGTGCCCCCAGTCCAGTGATGGCGAACATCAACCGCCATCCGAACTGGTTGATTAAGATGGATCCCAGCAGCACGCCCAGTGCAGGTCCAATGTTCTGCCCCGCAATGTAGATGGAGGTGGGCAGTCCCTGGTCCTTCCCTGAATAGCTGCTTCGGATGAAAGCGATGCTGGCGAGCGGACCGACGGATTCGGCCACACCCAGCGCCACGCGCATGCCGATGACGTCACCAGGGCCGCGGGCGAGGGCGATGGCGGCGGAGGCAAGCGACCACACCAGGAATGACAGCGTATAGGACCAGCGAATGCCAAACCGGTCCACCAGCATCCCGGCCGGAATCTGAAACGCGCCGTAGGTCCAGAAAAAGGCCGAGAGCAGCACCCCCATTTCTCCCGGGTCGATTCGAAAATCCTTCATCATGTCCGGGGCGGCAATGCTGAGATTGCCGCGATCAACATAGCTGATCATGATGGCAATAAAGACGAGCCCGAGAAGAATCCAGCGGCGGCGATTCGTCATGCCCGGCCACCTTTTAAGACGAGCCGCAGAAGCAGCGTTGATGGTTCCCGTCCATTCGGTGTATACAATTGGCGACTGTTGAATCTGAAGATTGTGGCCCTGGCTTCCATCAAATCTTTGTCCTTTCCCGGCTGGTGTCCCCGGCAACAAAAGTTGAGGTATTCCTGAAGACAAACATTCCCATTGCTTCGGCTGCCGCGAAGCCAGCATTGTAACGTCTGCAACCTTTTGAAGCGAGAAGTTCTTTCTAGTACGCACGAAACGCGCGAGGAAATTGTACGAGGAGGAATTCAGTGCCGACGGGGCGACAGAAACATCGGAGGGCCGAAGAATGGGCCCTGCGCAGCAAGTCTGGAGATGCCGTCCGGAAATCAGGCAAGGCTGATCTTGAAGGCCACGGCGTAATCGAGCGCGGGTTTTTGCCGCGGAAGTTCGATCCGCAGGCCTTCTCCACTTTGGCGCCAGTGGAGTTTTTCCGGCACACCCAGCAGTTCAACGTAAGCCACTTTCCCTGGACGGTTGGCCGCAGCCGTGCCGAATGACCGCAGAATCACCGCCTTCTGCGGCCAACCGAGCGCGAAAGCGTAAACCACAGTGTTGGCCTTGTTCCGAGTGTAACGAATGTCGTGGCCGTCGAGCGCCCGCGCCGATTTCCCCTGGAATGATCCCGCCTTGATCATATGGGGTCCCTCGCCGAAGACTTTCCAGGGACGGGTGGAGTAAACGGCTTCGCTGTTGATCTTGAACCATTCGCCGACCTTCTGGAGGATCAGCTTTTCCTTGCGATCAATCGTGCCGTCGGGCTTGCCGGGAATGTTGAGCACAAACGTCCCGTTCTTGCTGATGGTATCCACCAGCCAATGGATGGCCTCACGCGGTTCCATGTAGCCGCCGTACCTGCCGGGGTGGTTGAAAAGTTCGCGCTGATAATGCCATTGCCCGATGCAGGTCTCGGACTGCCAGGGATACTGCAGAATCCCTGCTGCCAGGCCGCGTTCAACATCAGCGACCACCGCTTTGGCCAGGTGCGGCGGCACTTTCTTGATGTTGATGACACCTTCCATTTTGCCGCCGTTCAGGCGCAGGTTATTGTTGTAATAATAGGCGCCAATATTCATTCCACCCCAGCCCAGAGGGAAGAGGGGATTATCGAAGTAGAGCAGGTCCGGGCTGTGCTGGTCCACCAGGTCGCGGGTGCGGTCGTAAAAATTCTTGACGTAGGAAATATCCGGCAGCGCGTCAAAGGAATGCTTGGGTGCGTAGAGCTGCTGCGGATCATAACCCTGGTACCACTGGTTGCGGCCGTCGGCCAGGGTGAGGCGGCCGTCGTAGGGCTTCCCGGCCATCGGCCCCGTAGCGTCAGCACCATGGCTCGTCTGGAACCACCACCAGTTACGCGCCTGGTGCACGGTGACGCCAAAGCGCAGATTGCGCTTCCTCGCTTCCCTCGCCCAGGTTCCGATCACGTCACGGTGGGGACCCAGGTTGGCTGCGTTCCACTGGTGGTGCCTGGAGTTCCAGGCGTCGAAGCCATCGTGGTGGTTGGCCAGTGCAACAAAGAAGCGCGCGCCGGCGCTCAGGTAGAGGTCCAACAGTTCGGAAGGCTGCCAGTTGAGCAGCGTCCACTGCGCGCAAAGGTCCTTATAGCCAAACTGCGATGGAGGACCGTAATGCCCAAGATGGAATTTGTTCTGCTTCGAACCTTGCATGTACATGTTGCGCGCATACCAGTCGCCATCTTCAGGCACGCACTGCGGGCTCCAATGGTTCCAGATGCCGAACTTGGCATCGCGGTACCATTCGGGGCATTCGTAATGAAGCAGCGAGTCCCAGGTGGGTTGATAAGGCCCCTGGCCAGCCAGCCCGGGGATCGGAGAATTCATAGGAACACCGTCATGCGAACCGCCCGGGACGGGCAATTCGGGAGGGTTGCCCCAACCCGTGGGCTTCCAGTTCTGATTGTTCAGTTTTTCCGCAACGATGCGGCCGTTGCGCAAGGCGTAAAAAACGCGCTCGTTTTCAGGAGTTGCGCAGAATTGGGCGTAGTCCTGCGTGTAATGGTCAAATCCACCGGCAGCAGCCTGGGCCGGCGGTGTTGGGGACGGGCCTGCTGCACGTGCCTTTACTTTGCTTAAAGGATATAAAGCTGAACCTGCAGCCATGCCGCCGAGATATTGGAAGAATTTTCTGCGCTTCATCAGGAAAATCCCCTTTGCGCACGATGTGCGATGATTGCCTTTCATCCAGCGGCACTGTTGGTATCACACGCGGAAGGTGCAGTCAAGAAGACGTTTTGTTACGCCGTGGACCTGAGTTACGATAGCACGGCGAGAGCGGGCAAGGGCTTGCCGCCAGACAGGTGGAGAGTGGCGGGAGCGCAATCACTCGCTCGGCAAAGGAGAGCTGCTGAATGGGCAGAAAACGAGGAAGTATTGGACGCCGGGACATGTTCCGGATCATGGGAGCCGGGGGGGCTGCAGCTTTGTCTTCCGGGCTTGCCACGGCTGCCAGAGGGCCTCAAAAGGATCCAACCCTCCAGGCGGAGGCAACAGCCTGGAAAGAAGTGAATGATACGGACCGGCAGCGGAGCCGCTTGTGGCAGCAGCGCATGGATTGGTGGCTGGATGCTAAGTTCGGAATGTTTATTCACTGGGACCCTTCATCGCTGGCCAGCGTGGAAATCTCCTGGCCGATTATGGAGCCGAATCCCAAGTGGAATATCACGCAGGAGGAATACGTCAACCTCTACAAGAAATTCAATCCTGTGAAATACGATCCCGACGCCTTTGTGGAACTGGCCAAAGCGGCGGGACAGAAATACATCGTTTTCACAACCAAGCACCATGACGGGTTCTGCATGTTCGACACTTCATTTACCGATTACAAGATCACTAACACGCCTTACAAGAAAGATGTCCTGAAAATGCTGGTGGAAGCGTGCCGGCGGCATGACATGCCTTTGGGCTATTACTATTCGCCTCCGGACATGCACCATCCCGATTTTCGGGACACGTCAAAGCCTGCCCGGGAGAACTGGCATGGCGAGCCAACGCGACCCCAGTGGCCGACTTATCTGAATTATTTCCAGTTGCAGTTGCGGGAGTTGGCTACACGCTATGGGGAGCCGACGGTGTTCTGGTTTGACGGGCTGAACGACCAGGCGAAATACGACGGGTTCCATGTGCAGCGAATGCTTCGGGAGCTTTCGCCCAGCAGCCTTTTCAACAACCGGCTGGGGACGCCGGGAGATTATGAGACGCCGGAACAGTTTGTACCGGACCGCATCCCCGTGAAAGGT
>Ga0209919_1000371_pt1 | contig 22724 bp, 22 predicted proteins | sample SalPon2A_C_D2_MG_FD_185721 | JGI IMG/M metagenome (GOLD analysis project Ga0209919, IMG submission 185721) | Soil microbial communities from South San Francisco under conditions of wetland restoration - Salt Pond MetaG R2A_C_D2_MG (SPAdes)... | ecosystem: Environmental > Terrestrial > Soil >... | reverse complement strand
GGGCCCGCGCCCACGACGAGGACTTCGCGATCTGGCGTCGTCACCTCACCTCCGCTTCGATGCGCATCTTCGAAGCTCGATTTTTCGGGATTGCCATCCAAGGTCCGAAATAGACCGTCCCGTGTCCAGAGCCGGCGCGCCGGGCTCCGCCCCGGTCCCGCCGCACGCGACGCTGTGAGAAGAGCGTAGGAAAGGCGTAGGAGGAGAGGGACGGGAAACGTGGGAGAGGGGGTGACCCTTCGTCCTCAGGGCCCGAGCGCGCCGATCGGGATCACGCCCACGCCGTCGTCGCGGACGTAGCCATTGGCAGACTCGCCACCGGGAATCCGCGCCCCCGCTACAGGCCCCCTACAGTCCCGCCTCGGTGGCCCGGAACCAGACGTCGTCGGGGATGTCCCGCTTCCAGCGGGCGCTGGCGGTGAGGGGCCCGGGGGCGGCGCCATGGAGCCGGTTAGCACGCACGAGGGCACGGGCCGAGGCGTCGGGCCGGGGCGAACCGTGGGAGCCCCGGGGCGCACGGGCGCACGGCGACGCTGCAGCGCTCCGCGTCTCGTCGAAGTGCACGCCGCCGCGCGGGTCCCGGAACACCGCCCGCCCCTTCCCCCACCACTCGAGCCGCCAGCCACCCTCGTGCACGAGCCGGTGGTGATAGCGGCACAGCAGGACGCAGTTCTCCAGACTGGTCTCCCCGCCGTCGGCCCAGTGGGTGACGTGGTGGGCGTCGGTGAAGCGGAGGCCGCAGCCCGGGAACCGGCAGCCGCGGTCGCGGACCTCCAGCGCCCGGCGCAGCGCCGGCGGGATGGTGCGGGTGCGGCGGCCCACGGAGAGGACGGAGCCGGCGGGGGCCGGGGCGCCCGCCGCCGGCCCGCGACTCGAGCCGCTCGCCGGCTCATGCGGTGGGACGTGGGTCACCCGTATCAACGCGGCGTCACAGGCGAGCCGGCGGGACGTCTCCGCGGAGACGCGGGTGCCGTCCTCGAACTCCGAGCGACCGGGCTCGGCGTCCTCGGACAGGGTGTCCGCGTCCACGTGCAGGAAGACCTGGTAGCGCTCGGCCCGGGTGCCGCTGATCGGGGGCTCGGAGGCGGAGGCTTCACCCTCCTCGGAGCTCGCATCGTCGCCGGCTCCGTTGCCGGCCCCGCCCCCGAAGCCGGCGGCCAGCGCCCGCTCGGCCAACAGCCCGAGGGCGTCGGCCCGGCGGCGGGCCGCCTCCCGGCCGGTGTCGGGCTCCGGGCGGCACGTCCCCGCGGGGACGCGATCGGGCGGCTCCGCGGAACCGCCGGTGGCCGCGTCCGCCTCCGGGGCCCAGGACCGCTCCTCGGCCCTCCGCTCATCCCTGTAGAGCGCGTCGCCGGCCGCCTCGATGGCCCGCATGAGGAGGGCGCCCACCTCGGGCTCGAGCCGGCCCCGGATCACGTACAGGCCCTCCTCGTCGGGGAAGATCGACAGGCGGCGCAGCCGGTGGATCGCCTCGGCCCGGGCCGCCTCGTCCTGGCGGCTCCCCCGCTTCCAGGCGCGCACCACCCGCTCCAGCCGGGCCGCGGTCACCCCCTCGGCCAGCTCCAGGAGGTCGGCCTCGCTCTCGGGGTCGGCCACCCGGGTCAGAGCCCGCACCTTGGAGAAGGAGAGCCGGCCGCGGCTCATCGAGCGGCTCGTCTGGGGGAGCTCCTCCAGGGCCCTCGCCACCCGCACGTGCTCTCTTGCCGTGTGCGGGTCCATGCCGGTGCGCCACGCCAGCCACTCCGCGCAGCCCCGGTGGCCGGCCGCCTCCCAGCCCCCGAGCCGGTCGAAGCGGGCGATCAGGACCAGCAGCCGGTGGGTGGCGGCGTGGATGTGGGCCGCCAGGGTGGCGATCTCGTCGCCGAGCTCGTCGAGGAGGTCCGCGTCGGGTGACGTCCCCGCGGAGACGTCGCCGACCGCTCGCGTCTCCGCGGGAAGGTCGCCGACCGCTCGCTCCCGCTCCCCATACTCGACCTCCGCCCGCTCCCTGAGCGCCAGCACCGTCGCTCCCATCATCCCCTCCCATCCCGCACCCACGCCCCGGTCTTCCGGGCCCTCTCCGCGAGGCCCGAGAAGTCCCGCAACTCACACTCCTACAGTATAATCGGCTGATTTCCGGCCTCCGGAGCCGGCGGGTAGACGATCAACGCGGGTCCGGAGGAGTCGCGAAGGGGGAGGGAGGGCCCACGGCCGGTAGAGCGGGCGTCAGACGGGCTCGGGAGCGCGCCAGGACCGCGGTTCGGCCCTCACCCCGACCGTCAACGGAATCCTGTCAAGGCCCGACCGACCAGTTGAATGACCGGCCGGTGCACCGCAGCTGCTCGACCCTGGCCCGGGCGTGCCGAGATGGCCTTCCTCTTGTGCTGGGTGGGGGGTGAGAATGCGCCGCGGGCGGACCTCCGCGCGGGCCTGACGCGACGTGCGGCCCGAAACGAGGAGTGACGCCATGAGCACGATGCAGATGCAGCGAAACGAGAGTCACGGCACCGGGATACGGCGCCTGGTATGGGCGGGAGCGGTGGTGGCCGGCCTGGCCCTGGCGAGCCCGCTGGCCGCGCAGCCGGCGGCCGCGGCACGCGGCATCCTGACCGCGGACCACGCCGAGAAGATCTCCGCCTCGAAGCTCCCCATGACCTATCCGGTGAACGCCCAGCTCGAGACCCGGAACGGCCGAGAGGTCTACCGGGTGGACCTCACCGTGGACGAGCGGCTGGTCGAGCGCCACGTGATCGTGGACGCGCACACCGGCAAGGTGCTGAGGATCTACAGCACCCGGGGCGACGACGACCCGGCCTGGATCGGCGGCGGCGGCGGTCTGTAAGGCCTGGCCGTTCGCCGGGAACCGACATCCCGCGTCTCCGCGGGGACGCGGGATGTCGGGAACCGGCCCGGCCAAAGCACGATCCCGACGCGCGGCGACGTGGGACCGGGGGGCGGCCCTCCGAGTACGGGCCGTCATGCCCCTCGGTCTCGATGTCCCTGGTGCGAATCACCCATCACGCGGGTGAATGTCACCCACGAAGCGGGTGAACTGCGCTCGCATCGGCCAACCCCCCGGAGCACCCGATGCCCCCGGAGCACCCGATGCCCCCGGAGAAGCCTTACCTGGCCCTGGCTGTCGAGCCCGGCGCCCGACTCGTCCAATGTGTAGCCTTGCGTCCGTCCAAACTGTAGCGTACATTCTGTCCATTCTGTAGCGTACGGCGACGGAACTCCCGACCACCGGGGCGAATCCCGTGAAGTACATCCGACGGGTCGTCGATGAGGAGCTGGACGAGCTGCTTCCGGCACTGCCCGCCCTCGCGCTCGAGGGACCCCGGGCGGTCGGGAAGACCGCCACGGCCTCGCGTCGCGCCAGGACCCAGCGTCGCCTCGACGACCCCGCCCAGCTCGAGATCGTGCGGGCCGACGCCCGCAGCATCCTGCGGGGCGAGCCGCCGATCCTGGTCGACGAATGGCAACGCGCTCCCTCCACCTGGGACGTGGTCCGGCGCGCCGTCGACGAGGACGCCACGCCCGGACGCTTCCTCCTCACGGGCTCGGCCGCGCCCGTTCGAGGCCCCACGCATTCCGGGGCCGGTCGGATCGTCACCCTGCGGATGCGTCCCATGACCCTGAGCGAGCGCGGGCTCGAGTCGCCGAGCGTGAGCCTGGCCCGGCTCCTGGAAGGAGCCGGGCTCCCGGTCGACGGGCGCACGGAGGTGAGGCTCGCCGACTACGCTCGCGAGATCGTCGCCTCGGGCTTTCCCGGGCTGCGCGACCTCTCAGGCCGCGCCCTACGGGCCCAGCTGGACAGCTACCTTCACCGGATCGTGGACGTGGACTTCGAGCAGCAGGGTCACGTCGTGAGGGACCCGGCGAGCCTCCGGCGATGGATGGCGGCGTTCGCCGCGGCGACGGCGACGACCGCGTCCTACGAGACGATCCGCGACGCCGCAACGGGGGGAAGGGGCGACAAGCCCGCCCGCAGCACGACCCTTCCCTACCGGGAGACCCTCGAGCAGCTCTGGATTCTTGACCAGGTTCCGGCCTGGATTCCGAGCCGCAACTATTTCTCCCGGCTGGGAAGCGCTCCCAAGCACCATCTGGTCGATCCCGCGCTCGCGGCCCGTCTGCTGGGCGTCGGAGAGGGCGCCCTGGTGCGCGGAGAGCAGGGCCGAGCGCCCATCCCGCATGGGGGAGGTGCCCTCCTGGGCCGCCTGTTCGAGTCCCTGGTCACGCTTTGCGTTCGGGTCTACGCACAGGCGGCCGAAGCCACCGTGTTGCACCTTCGGCTCAGGGGCGGGCGCCACGAGGTGGATCTCATCCTGGAGCGCGACGACGGACGGGTGCTGGCGATCGAGGTGAAGCTGGGTGGAACCGTGGAGGAAGGCGACGTCGAGCATCTCCGGTGGCTCGAGGAGCAGCTGGGCGGTGCCCTGCTGGACGCGGTCGTGGTCAACACGGGCCCCGGAGCCTACCGGCGTCCCGACGGCATCGCCGTCGTTCCCGCGGCCCTGCTCGGCCCCTAGCCCCTACCCGAACGGCAGCAGCTTCCTGAGCCCGTACTTGCCGTCCGCCTCTGCGTCGTTGAACACGACGCCCAGGACCTCGGCCGCCCCTGCCACGGTCTGCTCGGCCCGGACCACGACCCGCGCGCCCTCACCTCCCGGCGGGCGCGCCCCGATCCAGGAAGCCCTCGATCACATCCACGATCCTCGGCGCGGTCCGGCCGTCCCACAGCGGCGGACCGCCGGCCCGCGCCCGCGTGGGCTCGGGCGTGCGCTGGAGAGCGCGGCGCACGTGGTCGACCAGCACGGCGGGGTCGCCGGGGCACAGGCGGTTGGTGCCCAGCTCGACGGTCACCGGCCGCTCGGTGCCGTTCCGGACGGTGAGGCAGGGCACGCCCAGCCACGTGGTCTCCTCCTGGAGGCCGCCGGAATCGGTGACGACCACGCCGGCGTGCTCGACCAGCGAGAGGAACTCGGCGTAGCCCATCGGCTCGAGGAGCCGGACGTCCCCGAGCGCCGCCCGGAGCCCCGCTCGCTCGAGCCGCTCCCGGGTCCTGGGGTGGGCCGGGAACACGACCGGACGGGCGGACGCGATCCGCCCCAGCGCCCGCGCCAGCCCCTCCAGCCGGTCCGGCACGTCCACATTGCAGGGGCGGTGCAGGGTCACCACCACGTACTCCCCGCCCTGGAGCCCGAGCCGCGCCGCCGTCGGAGGCTCCGGGCGGCTCGCCCGCGCGTGCAGGAGCGAGTCGATCATCACGTTCCCGACGAAATGCACGCGCTCCGCCGGGATCCCCTCGCGCTCCAGGTTGCGCAGGCCACTCTCCTCGGTGACGAACAGGAGGTCGGAGAGGCGGTCGGTGAGGACCCGGTTCACCTCCTCGGGCATGCTGCGCTCGCCGCTCCGGAGCCCGGCCTCCACGTGCGCGAGCGGCACGCCGCGCTTGGCGGCGACCAGCGCGCAGGCCAGGGTCGAGTTCACGTCCCCCACCACGACGACCAGGTCCGGCTGGAGCTCTCCCAGCGCCCGCTCGAACCCCACCATGACGCGCGCCGTCTGCTCGGCGTGCGTGCCGCTCCCGGCGTCCAGCGAGGCGGCCGGCTCGGGGAGCTCCAGCCCGGCCATGAACACGTCGCTCATGAGGGCGTCGTAATGCTGTCCGGTGTGGACCAGGACGGACTCGGCCCTTCCCCGCGCCACCAGCTCGCGGTGGAGGGGCGCCACCTTCATGAAGTTGGGCCGGGCCCCGACCACCGACAGGACGCGGGTCACCGGCGCCCCGCTCGCGGATCGAGCGCCGCCGCCAGCGCCTCGCCCAGCACGCGCGCCGCCACGGCCTCCGAGCCCACCTCCCGCACGCGCGCCGCGGCCGCCCGGCCCAGCCTGGCCGTCCACGCGCGGTCGGCCGCCAGCCGCTCGACCGCCGCGGCCAGAGCCGCCGGGTTCCCGGCCTCGACCACGAGCCCCGTCTCGCCGTCCTCGACCAGCCCCGCCACGCCCTCGATCGGCGGGACGATGGGGACGACGCCGTGCGCCATGGCCTCGACCACGACCGCCGGCTGGCCTTCGGCGTACCGCGTCGGACACACCAGGACATCGGAGCCAGCGAGGAGATGGTACACGGCGTCCGGGTCGAGCGGGCCGTGCACGGCCACCTCGCCCGGCGCCCCGCGCGCCGTGCGCGCCAGCTCCTCCGGCGACGGGCCGCCCCACCACGGCGGACCCACCACGTCCAGCCGCCACGACACCCCGGCCGGCAGCGACCGCAGCGCCTCCAACGCGTCGCCCACCCCCTTCGCCGGGTCCAGCCGTCCCAGGTAGATGAGCCGCAACAGCCCGTCCGGCGCACGACCCGCCGGGTGGAGGCGCGCGGCCACCCGGGCATCGGGCACGAAGTTCGGGACGAGGAGGACCCGCCGGGCGCCCAGCGCGCGAAGGCGCCCGGCGTGGGAGAGGGTCTCGGCCAGGACGGCGGCGGCCTCGCGGAGGAGTTTCAGGCCGCGGGCCCGCAGGGGCGCGGGGAGGGACTCGATCGCCTCGCCGAGGCCGATCCCGAACACCCGCACCACGACCGGCAGCCCGGCACGCCGGACCATGCCCGCCGCCGCCAGGTCGCGGACGAAGCTCCCCCGGGCGCCCACGCACAGGATCGCCGCGTCGATGCCCGGCACGCGGAGCGTCCTCCGCAGCCGCCGCAGGCTGGCCGCGCCGCGCAGTCCCTTGACGAGCCGCGCGTCGTTCCCCCGCGGGCGGCGGGTGACGAGGGACTGGGCGGTGAGCACGCGCGCCCCCCGGCCCCGCAGGAGATCGCGGGTGGCGCAGGTCACGTGGGACCAGCCGCCGTGCGGAGGGCCGAAAGGCCCGAACAGGAGCACGGTGCGCCCGGCGAGCGCGCCCTCCCGGCCGCCGCCCCCCGCCACCCCGGCCAGCGCCGTGATCCGCGGGAGGACCGCTCTCGCCGTGTATCGGGCCAGGTGCTCGCCCAGCCCCGCGTCGGACCGGTTCATCGCCAGCTCGCGCTCGATGCCCGCGGCCAGGGCCCCCGGGTCGCCGGGCGGGACGAGGGTCCCCCAGCGGCCGCCTCCCAGGATCTCCCGCGGCCCGCAGGGCACGTCCGCCGCCACCACCCGCACGCCGGCCGCCAGGGCCTCGACCAGCACGGTGGGGAGGGCCTCCTCGCGGGAGGTGAGGACGAGGAGGTGCGCTCCGGCGAGCAGCGCCGGGACGTCGGCGCGCGCGCCCAGGAACTCGGCCGCCTCCCCCAGCCCCAGCTCCGCGGCCAGCGCCTCGAGCCGCGCCCGGTCGGGGCCGCCCCCGGCCACCCGCAGCCGCACCGGGCGGCGCTCCCGGAGGAGGGCGGCGGCGCGGAGCAGCGTGTCGACCCCCTTCTCGGGCACGAGCCGTCCCAGGTAGAGCAGCCGGACCGGCCCGGCGCCCTCCGCCGGCCCGGGGCGCTCCGCCGGCCCGGGACCCGCGCCCTCCCCTGCCCGCGGCCCCGCACCCACCCCGCCGTCCTCGAGCACGATGTTGGGCACGACCCACGCGCTGCCCGGCGGGAGGCCCAGGCGGTCCTCGAACTCGCGCGCCCCGCAGTCGGTGAGGGCCACCACCGCGTCGGCTCCGCGGTACAGGCGGCCGAGGAGGAGCCGGGCGGCGGTCCGGACCCCCGGCGGGAGGGACGCGAGCTGGCGCCGGGCCAGGGAGTGCTCGACCGCCACGAAGCGGGCGTCCGACCGGGCCAGGGCGCGGGCCGCCAGGCCGGCCCGGGCGGCGCGCATCTGGTGGGCGATGACGGCGTCGGGCCGCTCCTCGCGCAGGAGACGGACGAGGGCGGGCACGGCGCCCGAGGCCCGCTGCGCGCCGAGCACGCGCACCGGCACCTCCGGCGGGACCCGGCCCAGGAGGTCGTCCCGGCCCGTGAGCGCGACCAGGCGGGCGTCGTGGCCGGCCCGGACCAGGGCGGCGGCCATGCGCAGGGCGGCGCGCTCCCCGCCCCCGTCGCCGAGCCCCGGGGTGAGGACCAGGATCCGCGCCGCGCTCACGCCGGCGCGCCTCCCACCGAGACCACCGAGTACACGGCGTCGAGCCCGGCCGGGCGAAGATCGATCTCGCGGAGCACGGTGCGCGTCTCGGGCCGCACGTGCAGGAGCACGGAGTGGCGGTAGCGGGGCCGGTCCCACTCCCGGTGCCGCAGCCACACGAGGTTCTCGTGCAGGCGCGTGCGGCGGAGGCGCGAGACGCCGACCAGGAAGGTACCGTCGCCCAGCGGCTGGACGCCCCGGAACCAGCCCACCTTCGCCTCCACCCCGCCGAAGGCTAGGAGGTCGTGCTCGGCCCTCACCTCGAGCCGCTCCAGGTCCACGGCCACGATCCGCCCCTCGACCGCCGTGCACCACGCGGTCGAGCCCTCCACGTGCCCGTCGTGCACGCCGCAGGTCGCGAGCGGCACGATCGCTCCCCGGCGCCGCCCCTCGACGCACACCAGGGCGCACGGGTGGAAGCAGGTCACCCACAGCTCGTCCCGGAAGGGGAGCACGTGGTTGGGGTGGACGTGATGCGGCCTGGGGGGCGGGGCGCGCCGGAAGTCCCGGCCGCGGTCGAAGCGCTCCCAGGTGGAGGGAGATCCCATGGGCCACTCGCGCCGCACGCGGCCCGACCACTCCATCTCGAGTACGAGGTCGAGCCCGGTGGCCACCACGTACACGCCGTCCGAAGGCGCGGGGCGGGCGTGGTGCACGTCGCTGAACCAGGGGTGCGTGAGCGAGCGCAGCACCCGGCCCGTGGCGGGGTCCAGCTCCAGCGCGGTGTCGGGAAGGCAGGTGAGGAGCGTCCCCCGCTCCGTAACGGTGGCCGAGCGCAGGAGGACGGGCTGGCTCCGCCCCACCATCCCCGCCTCCCGCCGCCCGCGGGCCGCCACCGGCCGCGCCTCGGCCCCCGGATGGCGGAGGCCCGCGAGGACGGCCCGCCGGAACTGGCGGCGGTGCGGCCGCAGCCCGGCCAGAGGAGCCTGTGTGCCGCCGGTGAGGAGGAGGCCGGGCGCACCGCTCACCGCAGGCGCTCCCTCGCCGTTCCGGCGGCCACCGACAGGCCGACCAGGAACCAGGTCGCCTTGTTGAACTCCCACGTGAGCGTGCTGGCGGCCACGGCCCACACGGCCCAGGCGGCGAGCAGGGGGCCCCGCAGTCGGCGCGGGGCACGGAGCGCCCCGGCCACGGCCGCGGCCAGCACGAGGAGGAGCAGGAGGAGGCCGACCACGCCCCCCTCCACCAGCACGCCGAGGAACACGTTGTGGGCGGGCCGGGCCAGGTTGCCGGTCCAGCGCTCGCGCACCGCCGCGAAGCTCCCGATGCCGACCCCGAACAGGGGTCGGCGCCCGAACACGTCCCAGGCGTCGCGCCACACCCTCCCCCGCACGGTGGGCGTGTATGAGGCCCCGGTGGGGTGGACCAGTCCGATCCGCCCCAGGGTGGAGCGGTCCAGGACGAGGAGGGCCACCCCCCACAGCGCCAGCACGAGGAGGGCGACGAACAGGAGCCGCGTCGGCCGCGACACCCCCTCCAGGAGCTGGTAGGCCGTGGCGACCGCCGCGAGGGCGAGCCCCACGGTGGCCGCCCGGGAGCCGGGCAGCAGGGTGGCCGTCCCCAGCACGAGGGCGAGCAACCCCACCACGAAAGCGCGCCCGTAGTCGGGGCGGCGCGCCGCGGGGCCTCTTCGCCGGACGCCGCCGGGGAGGGCGGGCAGCAGCGCCACCGCGATGGCCAGGGAGCAGGCCAGGTCGTTCTGGTCCAGCCCGAACGCCGTGAGCCGGACCATGGCCCACGGCGGGAGGGCCGGGCCGCGCACTCGCTCGACGGCGAGGGCGGCCGCCGCGACCAGCGCCCCGGCCACGTAGGCGGCGACCGCGGCCCGCGCCCGCTCCTCCCGCCCCGCCGCCAGCCACACGATGGTGAACGACAGCAGGGCGAGGAGGACCAGCGAGGTCACGCGCTGCGCCGTGGCCGCCGGCTCCAGGGACCAGGCGTACGTGAGGCCGGCGTAGGCCAGGAAGGCGATGGTGGCCAGGAGGGGGAGGCGCGGGAGGGGCCGGCGCTCCCCCAGGACGAGCGACAGGGCCACGCCGAGGGCGGCCAGGGCCCACACCCCCTTGGCCACCCCCGCCCCGGGCACGAGCCCGGCCGCGGCGTCGAACGGGATGGTGGCGATCCCGAGGAGGACGAGGGCCGCGGCGATGCGGCCCGGATCGAGGGTCGAGGAAGCGGCGCGGCGGGCCCGGACCGGACTCCGGGCCGGACCGGGCGAACCGCTGCTCGTCCGGGCATCAGGTCGCACCGCGCTCCCCGCGCTGGAGGCTGATCGTGGCCGGGGCGGCCACCCGCCCAACTTGGCGCCCGATGCGGACCTGTCAACTCCGCGGCCCGCCCTCTTGCCCCGGAGCCCCGCCCCGGCTCACCTTTTCGCGCGGACAACTGTAGTCGCAGGACGTGGTACGGTGTGGGGTCGGGCCGGGCTCGGGAGAGGGACCGCGACGTGCGTCTGCTGTTCGTCAGCCACAACTACCCGCCGGAGGTGAACGCGCCCGCGCGCCGCCTCCAGGAGCACGCGCGGCAGTGGGTCGCCGACGGCGGCCGCGTCCGCGTGCTCACCGCCCCTCCGCACTACCCCGAGGGCGCCGTCTACCGCGGATACGCCAACGCCCGCACGCGCGAGCTCGATGAAGGGATCGAGCTGGAGCGCGTGCCCATCGTGCCGCTGGCCAACGCGGGCGTCGTGCGGCGCTGCGTCAACTTCGCCTCCTTCCTGGCCTCGGCCACGTGGCACGGGACGCGGCTGGACGGCTCCCCGCCCGACGTGGTGGCGGCGACCACGCCCCAGCTCCTGAGCGGCCTGGCGGGCTACCTGGTGGCGAAGCGGCTCGGCGTCCCGTTCGTGCTCGAGGTGCGCGACCTGTGGCCGGAGTCGATCGTGGCGGCGGGCGTGGACGGCCGGAGCCGCCTGGTCGCGTCGCTCGAGCGACTGGCCCGCTTCCTCTACGCCCACGCCGACCACGTGGTCGTGCTGAGCGACGCCTTCCGGGAGCACCTGCTCGGGCTGGGGGTTCCCTCGTCGCGGGTGACCGTGATCAAGAACGGCGTCCTCCCGGAGACGTTCGCCGCGCCCGACCCGGCCCGCGTGCGCGAGGTGCGGGCGCGCCACGGCCTCGAGGGGCGGTTCGTGGTCTCCTACATCGGCACCACCGGGGACGCGCACGGCCTGGAGGTCGTCCTGGAGGCGGCGCGCCGCTGCCCGGACCCGGAGGTCGTCTTCCTGGTGATGGGCACCGGCAATCGCCGGGGAGATCTCGAGGAGGCCCATCGCCGGCTGGGCGCGGAGAACGTGGTGCTCGTCCCCAAGCGACCCCACGAGGACGTCCCCGCCTACTACGGGGCCTCGGACGCGGCCCTGGTCCACCTGCGCAGGCTGCCGGCGTTCAGGAAGGTGCTCCCCTCCAAGATGTTCGAGGCGTGGGCCGCCGGGCGCCCGATCCTCCTGGGGGTGGAGGGCGAGGCGCGGAGCACGCTGCTGCGGGCGGGGGGCGGGCTCGCCTTCGAGCCCGGATCGGCGGACGCCCTGCTCGAGGCGCTCGGCCGCCTGCGCGCCGATCCCTCCCTCGCGGAGCGCATGGGCCGCGCCGGACAGGCGTTCGTGCGGGAGGAGCACGACCGCCGCCGGCTGGCGGCGCGCTACTGGGCCACGCTGGAGACCGTGTCCCGCGCCGGGGCGCGGGCCCGGGCGCCGGGATCCTCCCTCCCGGCCGGCGTCGGCCCCGTCACCGCTCCGGCCGGGGACGCGGTGGGACCCTGACGCCGGTGGCCGCGGGCCGGAGCGCTAGCCTCCCGTGGCTGGCGGCCGCCTACGCCGTCACCCTCGGGGCGGGGCTGTTCGTCCAGTTCTACCTGGCCCGGGCGCTGGGGACGGATCTGTACGGCGTGTACGGCTTCGTGCTCGGGGTCGTGGCCCTGTTCGCCTTCGCGGTGCGCATGAACCTGGCCGTCCTCTTCTCCCGGGAGGTGGCCCGCGCGCCGGAGACCGCGGGGGCGCGCCTGGGCCTGGGCCTGGTGACCACCGCGGCGCTGGGCCTCGCGGCCACCCTGCCGATCGCGGGCTGGGTCGCCGTCCAGGACGGCCGGCCGGCGGTGGTGGGCGCGGCGGCGCTGGCCGGCCTCGCGCTCACCGTCTCGAGCCTGCACTTCGCGGCCCAGGGCGTGTTCCAGGGCCTGCAGCGGACGCGCGCCCTCCTCCCCTCGGCCGTGGCGGGGCGGCTGGTGCTGGTCGGGGCGACCGTGGGCGCGGTGGAGCTGGGGCTCGGCCTGCCGGGCGTGTTCGCGGCGCAGGCGCTGGGGTGGGCGGCGGCCCTCGCCCTCCTCCTGGCGCTGTTCCGCTCCCGGATCGGGCCCCTCCCCCTCCGCTTCCCGGCCCGGCGCATGGCGGGCCTGGTGCGCGAGGCGCGCTCCTTCGGCCTCAACAACCTGTTCGGGGCCATCTACCTGGCCGCGGACGTCCTCCTCCTCAAGGCGTTCCGGACGGACCACGAGGTGGGGATCTACCGCGCCGCCGCCGTCCTCATCCTGCAGCTCCCGCTGGTGGCCAGCGTCCTCAACCAGGCGCTCCTCCCCCGCCTGGCCCGGCGCGTGGGGGACCCGGAGGGCGCCGGGCGGGAGCTGTCCTTCGCGCTCCGCGTGTTGCTGGCGGCGAGCGTGCCGATGGCGGTGGGCGGGCTGTGCGTGGCCCGGCCCCTGGTCGTGCTCCTGGCCTCCCCCGCCTACCGGGCGGCGTGGGTGCCGCTGGCCATCATGCTCCCCATCCTCCCCCTCCGCTACGCCAACTCGGCCGTGTCCACGGCGCTGAGCGCCCTGGACCGCCAGCCCGACCGGACCCGCGGGACGCTGTACGCCGCCCTGTTCAACGTGGCCGCCAACCTGGTGGCCATCCCGCGCTGGGGCGTGGCCGGGGCGGCCGCGACCACCACCCTGACCGAGCTCCTCCTGGCCGCGTGGCTGGCCGGGAGGGCGCGCGGGGTGACGCGCGGCGTGCGGGTGACGGGCCCCCTGGCCCGGAGCGGGGCCGCGGCGGCCGGGATGGCCGTTCTCCTCCTGGCCACGCCGGGCTGGCCCGTGGCGCTGCGGGTGGCGGCCGGGGCCGCCGCCTACGCCGTGCTCGGCCGCCTGACGGGGGCGTGGAACCCGGCGGACCTCCGCCGCCTGGCGCGGCTGTAGGCGGGGAGGCCGCGTGGGACTGGACGCCAACGGGTGCCGCTTCCTCCTGTACGCGCGTCGGCTGGGGGCGGACTTCTCCGAGACCCTCACCCTGGGCCGCCAGGGCGTCCACCTGGCCCCGCCGGAGCTGGAGCGGGCCCTGGCCGAGTTCGGCGTCCCGGCGGGAGCGGGCGGCGCGGCGGCCCTCATCGAGCAGAGGGACGGCTACGCCGAGGGCCTCCTCCGCCACCTGGGCGCCCGCGAGGTGGCCTCGATGGACGCCTCGAGCTACGAGGGCGCCACCCTGGTCCACGACCTGAACCTCCCCGTGCCGCCCATGCTGCACGAGCGCTTCACGGCCGTGATCGACGGCGGCACGCTGGAGCACGTGTTCGACGTGGCGGCGGCGCTGCGGAGCTGCATGGCCATGCTGCGCCCGGGCGGCCACTTCCTGGCCGTGGCGCCCTCCAACAACCTCATGGGGCACGGCTTCTACCAGTTCAGCCCCGAGCTCTACTTCCGCGCCTTCTCGGAGGAGAACGGCTTCAGGCTGGTGCGGCTCATCGCCTTCGACGCGGCGACCGAGCGCTGGTACCGGGTGCGGGATCCCCTGGAGGCCGGCCGGCGGGTGGGGGTGGTGGGCCGGGCGCCCACGCAGCTCCTGGTGCTGGCCCGCAGGCTCCGGAGCGTGCCGCCCCTGCTCGAGGCACCGGTGCAGGCCGACTACCGGGCCGCGTGGGGGGAGCCGCCCCGCCGCCGCTCGGCCTTCCGGGCGCCCGCCGACTGGCTCCACCGCCGGCTGCCCCGGCCGCTTCGCCTCCTGGCCAAGCGCGCCCTGGACCGCCTGCGCCCGCTCTCCCCGCGCTACGATCCGGAGCTGTTCGAGCCGATCGACGACCCGGCCTCCGAGGAGTGGGCGCCGTGACGGACGGCGAGCCGCGCGCCCCCTGTTGCCGCGTGTGCGGCGCGCCCCGGGCCCCCGCGCCCATCGACCGGGCCGAGGGCGGCCACCCCCTGGGCCGCTGCCCGGCGTGCGGGACCGTGGTGGCGCTGGGCCGCCCCGGAGCCGGGGCGCTGGCCGCCCTGTACGACGAGCTGTTCGAGACGGGAGACTACGAGCGGCACCGCCGGACGTTCGAGGCGCTGGCCCGCGGCGAGCCGCACTGGAGCCGCTACCGCGCGCGCCTCCTCCGCCGGCTGGAGCGCCGCGCCCGCGGCCGGTCGATGGCCGAGATCGGGGGCGGGGTGGGCGGCTTCGGGATGCTGGCCACGCGGCGCGGGTGGAGCTACTCCGACTTCGACATCTCCGAGGTCGCCGCCGGCTTCGCGCGGCGCCTGGGACTGCGGGCCACGGTCTTCCCGGAGGGGGAGCCGCCGCCGCTCCCGGCCGGCTCGGCGGACGCGGTCGTGATGTGGGAGGTGGTCGAGCACGCGTGGGACGTGGCCGGGCTCCTGCGCGCCTGCCGCCGCGCCCTGCGACCCGGGGGCTGCCTGGCGCTCAGCACTCCCAACTGGGAGCACGGGCGCACGCTGGCGGCGCTCGGCCCCCTGGCCTCGCCGCCCCTCCACCTGGCCTTCTTCGACGCGCAGTCCCTGCGAGGCGCCCTGGAGGCGGCGGGCTTCACCCACGTGCGGGTGTTCGGGAAGCGGCTCGAGACGCCGCGTCCCACCCTGGGGAGCGTGGCCGCCTCGGTCCGCCTCCTCCTGGGCCTCCGGGCGCCCGAGACGCTGTGCGCGTTCGCGGGCGTGGGCGCATGACGCCCAAAGCGGTGCGCCCGAAGACCACCGCCACGCGGCCGCCCCCGAGCGCGCCGTGACCCGCGCCGTCCCCCGCACGGTCCTCCACGCGGCCTCCTTCGCCCCCGAGCACCCCGGGAACTTCGTGGCCGCGCTCGAGGCGCTGGACCGGGCGGGCGCGGCGCGGGGCTTCCGCCAGGCCTTCGCGTTCCCGGCCGCGGCCGCCGCCCGCCCGTGGCTCGCCGACCTGCGCGCGGCCGGCCGCGACGTCACCACCCTGCCGCCCGGGGCGGGCCCCCTGGCGGCGACCCGCGCCCTGGCCCGCCTGGCCCGCGACCGGGACGCCGTCCTCCTCCACGCCCACTTCGGGGCGTACGACCTCCCCGCCTGGCTGGCCGCCCGTCTCTTCCGAGGGGGCGGGCGCCCGCCGGAGGTCCTGTGGCACCTGCACAGCGACCTGGAGCGGGGCGGGGGCGCCGCCCGGCGGGCGCGGGAGGCGCTCCGCTGGCGGCTCCTCTCCCGCCGGGTCCACCTGGTGGCCGTCTCCCCGCACGTCCGCGAGCAGGCCGCGGCCCGCGGCGTCGATCCGGCCCGGGTCCGGGTCCTCCCCAACGGCGTCGACACCGGGCGCGCGCGGATCTCGGACGCCGAACCCTCCGCCGCGCGCGCCGCCGCCGGGATCGGGCCGGACCGCACCGTCCTCCTCGTATTCGGCTGGGACCCGGAGCGGAAGGGGGCCGACCTGGCCCTGGAGGCGATGGAGGCGCTGGCGCCCGGCGCGCCGGGGCTCGTCCTGGCGCTGGTGGGCGGCCCGGCGCTGGAAGCCTTCGTGGGCGCCCGCTACGGAGGCACGCCCCCGCCCTGGCTTCGCGTGCTTCCGCCCCACGCCCACCCGGCCGACTACTACCGGATGGCCGACCTCTTCCTGTCCGCCTCGCGCCGGGAAGGGATGCCCTACTCGGTGGCCGAGGCGATGGCCAACGGGCGGCCCGTCCTCGCCTCCCGGATTCCCGGCCACCGCCCCGCGCTCGAGGCCCCGGGGGCGGTGGGCTTCGGGCCGGGCGACGCCGGCGCGCTGGAAGGGGCGATCCGGGAGGCGCTGGGCTGGAGCCCGGAGGAGCGGGCCCGGCGCGGGGAGGCGAACCGGGCCTTCGCCGACGCGAGGCTGGGGATCGGGGCGTGGACGGAGGGGATGCTGGCGATCTACGAGGGAATCCTGGGGTGATGGCGCGGCTCGGCGCCGACGTCTCCGGGGGGACGCTCGGTGTCGGGAATCATGCCCCCGGGCTCCCATTGCAGACTCGCCGCCGGGAAGCCGCGCCCTGGCCACAGGCCCGCTACCGCCCCGCTACAGCGCCGCTTCGGCCGCACTACAGTCCCGCCTCGGTGGCCCGGAACCAGACGTCGTCGGGGATGTCCCACTCTCGCTTCCAGCGAGCGGAGGCGGTGAGGGGCCCGGGGTCGGCGCCATGGAGCCGGTTAGCACGCGCGAGGGCACGGCCCCAGGCGTCGGGCCGGGGCGAACCGTGGGAGCCCCCGGGCGCACGGGTGCACGGCGACGCTGCAGCGCTCCGCGTCTCGTCGAAGTGGTCGAAGCCGCGCGGGTCCCGGAACACGGCCCGGCCCGTCCCCCACCACTCGAGCCGCCAGCCGCCCTCGTGGACGAGCCGGTGGTGATAGCGGCACAGCAGGACGCAGTTGTCCAGGCTGGTCTCCCCGCCATCGGCCCAGTGCTCGACGTGGTGCGCGTCGGTGAAGCGCAGCCCGCAGCCCGGGAAGCGGCAGCCGCGGTCCCTCACCTCGAGCGCCCGGCGCAGGGCGGGCGGGATGGTGCGGGTGCGGCGGCCGACCGAGAGGACGGTGCCGGCGGGGGCCGCGGCGCCGGTCATCGAACCGTCGGGGCTCGGGCCCTCCTCCGGGGCATGGGTGACCCGTATCAACGCGGCGTCACAGGCGAGCCTCCGGGACGTCTCCGGGGAGACGCGGGTGCCGTCCTCGAGCTCGGAGCGGCCGGGCTCCCGGTCCTCGGACAGGGTGTCCACGTCCACGTGCAGGAGGACCTGGTAGCGCTCGGCCCGGGTGCCGCTGATCGGGACGTCGGAGGGGGAATCCCCGCCCCCGAAGCCGGCGGCCAGCGCCCGCTCGGCCAACAGCCCGAGGGCGTCGACCCGGCGGCGGGCCGCCTCGCGGCCCGTGTCCGGCTCGGCGCGGCACGTCCCCGCGGGGACGCGATCGGGCGGTTCCGCGGAACCGTCGGCGGCAGAGCGGGGTGACGGCTCCGTTGCAGGGGCCGGGGACCGCTCCTCCTTTCTCGAGCGCTCCTCCCTGTAGAGCGCATCGCTGGCGGCCTCGATGGCCCGCATGAGGAGGGCTCCCACCTCCGGCTCCAGCCGGCCCCGGATGACGTACATGCCCTCGTCGTCGGGGAACACCGAGAGCCGGCGCAGGCGGCGGACCTCCTCGGCCCGGGCCGCCTCGTCCTGGCGGCTCCCCTTCTTCCAGGCGCGCACCACTCGCTCCAGCCGGGCGGCGGTCACCCCCTCGGCCAGCTCGAGGAGGTCGGCCTCGCTCTCCGGGTCGGCCACCCGGGTGAGGGCCCGCACCTTGGAGAAGGAGAGCCGGCCCCGGGCCATGGAGCGGCTCGTCTCGGGGAGCGCCTCCAGGGCGTGGGCCACCCGCACGTGCTCTCTCGCCGTGCGCTTGTCCATGCCGGTGCGCCACGCCAGCCACTCGGCGCAGCCCCGGTGGCCGGCCGCCTCCCAGCCCCGAAGCCGGTCGAAGCGGGCGATCAGGGTGAGCAGCCGGTGGGTGGCGGCATGGATGTGGGCCGCCAGGGTGGCGATCTCGTCGCCGAGCTCGTCGAGGAGGTCGGGGCCTGGGGCCTCGTCAGCGGCGCTCGACCCTTGGCCCTCTGCCCGGTCGCCGGCCGCTCGGCCCGGTTCCGCGGAACCGCGACCGGAGCCGGAGCCCGAACCCTGAACCGGCTTCTCCTCCCCGTACCCGGTCTCGGCCACTTCCCGCAGCGCCAGCACCGTCGCTCCCATCGTCCCCTCCCATTCCCAACCCACGCCCCGGCCCTCCGGGCTCTCTTCGCGAGGCCCGAGAAGTCACGAAACTCACACCCTTACAGTATAATCGGCCGATTTCCGGCCTCCGGAGGCGGCTGCTGCGGGATCAACGGCGGCCTGGAGGAGGCGCGAAGGGGAGGGACCGGCCGGCGGCCGGGAGAGGGGGCGTCAGAGGGGCTCGGGGGCGCGCCAGGAGCGGGGTCCGGACCTCCTCGCCGCCGTCAACAGAATCCTGTCAAGCCCCTTCCGGCCAGTTGAATGACCGGCCGGTTCACCGCAGCTGCTCGACCACGGCCCGGGCGCGTCGAGATGGCCTCCCTCTCGCACTGGGCAGGGGGTGAGAATGCGCCGCGGGCGGACCTCCGCGCGGGCCTGACGCGACGTGTGGCCCGAAACGAGGAGTGACGCCATGAGTACGACGCGGATGCAGCAGAACGATAGTCACGGCACCGGACGGCCTTGACTCCTCTGTGCAAATCACCCATTGTGTGGGTGATATTCACCCACGATGCGGGTGATTTGCACCACCGTCCGGAACACCCCTGGCCCGGAGCGCCCGATGCCCCCGGACAAACCCTACCTGGCCCGAGCCGTCGAGCCCGGCCTCCGGACCCGGCTCGACACCTTCCCGGTCGTCGCCATCGTCGGCGCCAGGCAGACCGGCAAGACGACCCTCGCCCGGGCGCTGCCCGACCGGGACCGCCTGTACGTCACCCTCGACGACCTGGACATCCTCGACCAGGCCAGGCGCGAGCCCCGGCAGCTCCTGCGGCGCGCCCCGCGCATGACGGTCGACGAAGTGCAGCGCGAGCCCGCGCTCCTCCTGGCCATCAAGCGGGAGGTCGACCGCGAGCGAACCCCAGGCCGCTTCCTCCTCACGGGTTCGGCCAACCTGCTCCTCATGCGGGACGTGTCCGAGTCCCTGGCGGGGCGGGCCGCCTACGTGACCCTGTGGCCGCTTACCGTGGCCGAGCGCGCGGGGCGGGGCCGGGCCGGCCGGTGGTCGACCTTCTTCGACGAGCCCGTGGCGCGGTGGCGGGACGCCGTGGCCGGAGCCGAGGTCACGCTGACCTCACCGTGGGAGGAGCTGGCCCGGCGGGGCGGCTACCCGACGCCCGCCTATCAGCTCGACTCCGAGGAGCAGCGCGCCCTGTGGTTCGACGGATACGTGCGCACGTACCTGGAGCGGGACCTGAGGGACCTGTCGGCGATCGAGAACCTGGCGGACTTCCGCCGCCTGATGCGCGCCGCCTGTCTCCGGCTGGGCAACGTCCTCAACCAGGCCGAGCTGGCGCGGGACGTCGGCCTCCCGCCGTCGACGGCGCAGCGCTACCTGGGGCTGCTGGAGACGTCCTACCAGCTCATCAGGCTCGAGCCGTTCGCCATGAACCGAACGAAGCGCCTCGTCAAGAGCCCGAAGCTGTTCTGGAGCGACACGGGTCTGGCGCTCCACCTGGCCCAGGAGGCGCGCCCACGCGGGGCGCACCTGGAGAACCTGGTCCTGGGCGACCTCCTGGTGTGGCGCGAGCTCCCGACGCCCGCGCCCCGGGTCCTCTACTGGCGGACCTCGAAGGGCACCGAGGTCGACTTCGTGATCGAGTGGGGCGAGCGGGTCCTTCCGGTCGAGGTGAAGAGCGGGTCGCGCGTGCGGACCGCGGACGCCCGGGGGCTGCGGGCGTTCCTGGAGGAGTACGGGGACCTGGCTTCGGGCGGCTTGATCCTCCACGATGGCGACGAGACGTTCTGGATCGGAGACGGGGTCCTGGCGGCCCCGTGGCGGCGGGTGCTCTGAAGAGCGGGCCGGCCGCCGGGCTCACCGCACCCCCAAAGCGCCAGCGGCTTCCGCGCCCCCTTCAGTAGGTGAATTCGATTCCGAGGTGCTCCAGCAGCCGATCCTCGATCGCGCGCCGCAGCTCCGGATCGTCGACGCGGCCCATGCGCTCGAGGAGCCGGTGCCTGGAGATGGTCCGAATCTGGTGCGGCATCACGATGGACGTGATGCCGCTGGAAACCGCACCGGTCGGGAGCGCGACCTCGAACGAATAGGCCTTCCGCGTCTTCCCCTCCAGCTTCGTCAGGGGCAGCACCGCATGGACGCCCAGGCCCGAGGCGTTGAACTCGTCATTGGAGACGATCAGAACCGGCCGGCTCTCGCCCGACTGCTCGTGTCCGACGTGGGGCTCGAGGTCGGCTCGATAGATCTCCCACCGGAAGACGTTCCCTCGGTAGGCCATGGGTCAGCTCAGCCCGTCCCCCACCGCCGGGTCGAACTCCCGGTCGACGGCATCCGCCTCTTCCTTGAAGCGCTCGTCACGGGCCGCCGCCGCGTAGGCCTCCCGGAGCTCGCTGCGGCGGAGGGAGGCGAGCTCGTGCCGGAGCGCGCGCTCCACGAAGGCCGTCTGGGTCTCGGCCTCCCCCCGCTCCACCGCGCGGGCCACGGCGTCGAGGAGCTTCACCGGCAGTCGGAAGCTGGTCTTTCGGATCTCCCCGCCCGGCGCCTGCGCCACCGCTCTCATGACAGACTCCTGGTGTGCTGTATGAGACGCCCTATAAGTAGACCTACAAACTGGGGGCGCCAAGACAAGGGCGTCAAGCGATATGCGGCCCCAGGGCTCGTGCCGATGGACGATGATTCCGTGTTGCGTCCCTCGCGCATCCTCCCGCGCGACCCCCAGACGATCCTGCCGAGCCGGGACGATTTCGTCTTGCAGCTTCCCAACGGACACCGAGCCCTCATCGACCCTGACAAGCTCCTATCGTATCTCCTGAACCCGGCGCATCCCGACAACGGCGGCAAGGCCTCGTTCTTCGAGAGCCTCGGGTTCCGGAGGTCTGACTGGCGGGCTCTCGCCCGCGCCCTGCGGCAGCTAGCGACGCGCAGTCTCGCCGCCCGGGCGGTACCTTCGCAGCACGGCGTCAAGTACATTCTGGATGGTGAGATCACGGGGCCGCGAGGTACGCGGGCTTTTGTCCGAACGGTCTGGATCCTGGACCGAGGGCACGACACGCCAAGGCTGGTAACGGCGTATCCAGCCACGGGAGGACAAGCGAGATGAAGGAACACGAACGAGTCGTACTGACTGTTCCCGTCCCGTCCCGACAGCTGGAGGCGGGCGATGTGGGAACCATAGTCCACGTCTACATGGACGGGCGTGCCTTCGAGGTGGAGTTTCTCGCGCTGGACGGGCGGACGGCCGCCGTGGTGACGCTGGAAGCCGACATGGTGCGTCCTGTCTCACCGACCGAAATCACGCACGCGCGCCGACGAGCCGTCGGGACGTGACCCCGGCGCCCGGACGCCGAGCCTTTCGACGATCCGAGCAGCGCTCACGGGCCGCGGCAACGGGCCAGGCAGTCCTCCGACCCCCTACCCGAACGGCAGCAGCTTCCTCAAGCCCTTCTTGCCGTTCCCGAAGTAGTCGCCGTAGTACGCGGGATAGTAGCCGTACTTCCCCTCCGCCTCCGCGTCGTTGAACACGACGCCCAGGACCTCGGCGCCCACGCGGCGGAGCTGCTCGACCACGGCCTCGGCCGCAGCGTGTATGACGGTAGCTCAGAGCGGCGAATGCGGGGACAGCCGTGAAACGCCTCACCCGATAGCTGTTCAAGCCGAGAAGAAGCGGGGGCGCCTGCTCGCTATGTGCGGGGCCGCGCGATCAGGGCGAAGCGCCGCTCAAGAAGCGACGCGTCGGCGTCTTCCAGAGGAAGGTACCTAGCACTTCTGTCGGCGGACGCTACCAGCATACCGTAGTCGTGCTCCCGAAGGATGCCGAGCAGACCCGATACGGACCCTCCGAGGTCCTCCAAGCCCGCCCCTGTATGCACCTCGACGAACCAGTCGCAGCCGTATCGAAGTGTCTCCGTAGCAGCCGTCAGCGCCTGCTGCTCCGCTCCCTCAACATCGAGATACACGACATCGGGAAACCCATATTCGCCAGACAGGGCGTCGACCGTAGTCGACGGAACCTTCAAAAGTCCTGATCCAACGTGGCTGTTGAGAAGACCGTCAAACTGGACGACGCCCACATGGTCCGAAACCGCCGCATGCAGGAGAGCGAGGTTGTCGGCACCGTTGCGCGCCGCGTTTCGCCGGGACACGTCGAGATTGTGCCTGACCGGCTCGAGCGCAATCACGGAGCCCTCCGGTCCGACCATCCTCGACAGGACCAGCGCCACTACCCCCTGATGGGCCCCCAGGTCGAAGACGCGGGCACCGGGTCGTAGCCGGCCCCGGGAGAGTTCCTCGACCTCCTCCATGGCGAGCCAGTCGTTATCGTACCAAGACTCGGCCATGGGATCGTTGATCTCCACCGATAATCGGACGGGTCCATAGTTGTGCTCGACCACTCGCGACGCGGATCGCTTCAGGACCCACGACTGCTTCAGAATCCGGAGGGCTCCAAGCACCCATGGTGGAAGGAACCGCCAGCGAGAGCGGGCCGCAGTCAATGTGTCACCGACGCCGCGGTCGGCCGCTGTGAAATGGCGGGAGAGTCGGCCCTGTCGTTAGCCAGGAGACGGCCAGAAGCGGCGGCTCCGGTGATGGTGTCGAGAACGGCGGCGGGCACGCGCATGGTCCCCGCCCCTACCCCAACGGCAGCAGCTTCCGCAGCCCCTTCTTGCCGCTCCCGAAGTAGTCGCCGTAGTAGTCGGGGTAGTAGCCGTACTTCCCGTCGGCCTCCGCGTCGTTGAACAC
>Ga0209919_1000370_pt1 | contig 22739 bp, 18 predicted proteins | sample SalPon2A_C_D2_MG_FD_185721 | JGI IMG/M metagenome (GOLD analysis project Ga0209919, IMG submission 185721) | Soil microbial communities from South San Francisco under conditions of wetland restoration - Salt Pond MetaG R2A_C_D2_MG (SPAdes)... | ecosystem: Environmental > Terrestrial > Soil >... | reverse complement strand
AGATTTCTGGATTAATCACATTCATCCGGAAGATAGAGAAAATGCTGTTCAACTTTGTAAAACTGGAACAAAGGAAAGAAAACTACACTCATTTGACTATAGAATGATTACAGCAAATGGTTCTACAATTTGGCTGAAAGATATAGTACAGGTTTTAGTAAGTGAAAATGATTCGACTGAGTTAATTGGAGTTATGATTGACATGACTCAGCAGAAGAAAATTGAAGAAGAACTGATTAAGGCAAAAGATAAAGCTGAAGAAGCAAATAGACTTAAAAGTAGTTTCCTTTCAACTGTTTCTCACGAAATTCGCAGTCCGCTAAATGCAATTCTCGGATTCAGCAGTATTCTTAAAGAAATATATTATCAAAATGCCAGTGATGAAGACAAGCAATTTTTTAATTCTATGGAAGAAGCAGGGGTGAGGCTACTGGAAACGATTACACAGGTGCTTGATATTTCAAGGTTGGAAGCCGATGATTTTTCTGTAAATATAAAGCCTGTTTCTGTTTCAAAAGCTATGGTATCTGCACATAGTGTTTTAGAGCTACAGGCAAAGAAAAAGGGCCTGACTATAAAACTGGATTTGCCCAGGGAAGAAATAATAATTCCTACAGATGAATACTGTCTGGGAGGCGTTTTAGTTAACCTTTTAAGTAATGCTATAAAGTATAGCTATAAAGGAGAAATTATTCTCAAACTTGTGGATAATAAGGAGTATCTTGAATGCAGTGTGCAGGATCAGGGGATTGGAATGTCTGATGAGTACAAGAAACATTTATTCGAAACATTCAGCCAGGAAGATGTTGGCCTGAGCAGACGATATGAAGGCACAGGACTTGGACTCGCAATTACAAAAAGATATCTTGATTTACTTGGAGGATCTATTCAGGTAGACAGCAAAAAAAATATAGGAACCACGATGACATTCACGCTTCCTAAAAAATATTCTATCAATTAATAATTTTTCCCAGCCAATCACTCAACTTAGTGTATACTTTCGCTTTATCACTTACTGATAAATCTTTTATCCTTGTAGCATGAGTGCCTTTATCTTTCAAAACCTCAAACGAATTAGTCTTGCCCTTTAATCTCATACCGGCTCCGCCTGACCAGGGATCATTGCCGCCGTTTACATAAATTATATTCCTGCCTTTTTCCTGAAGCCAGCTATAAATATTCTTTAGTACATCAGGATTATAAACTACAGGAATGTTATGGGGAAGAAATACTTTATAAGACGCTTTAGGGTCAGTTTCTAGAAGATTCAGCACTTCTTTAGAATTATAATCAAAATTATAGTATCCAAGTTCAGTAAATGACTGGTAGAAAAGAGGCCCAAGGTATTTTGCTTCCTTATCACTAAACAAACTGAATCCTGAAACTTTGTTCAATTCGTCAAAAAGTTGTTTAGGATTTGCTTCTTTACCCGGGATTTGATCACAATTACTTTGTCCCCATTGCCAAAATGAAAATGGATATTCAAGAACTGCGAATTCAAAAGCAGATTCTAATCCAATAGAAAATTTGTAGCTTTTCTCTTCAGCTACTTTTTTTACCATAGGAATAATTTTTTTCCTGTTTTTTAATAATTCAATTTGGAACTGAGTTATCTTATCACGGCATTCTTTTGTACCAACTTCCGAAGAAATAAATCTATTTATCACCGGATTTTCCTGTGCCAGATTAATAGGGGCTACATAAGCAATTGTTGCATTTACATCATTCGGAAAATAATAACGGTAAAACAAGCAGGTTTGTCCCCCTTTGCTAATTCCGGTACTAATCCATTTACCATGATAAATATTTTTAAAAATTGTTGTGATATGATGAAGGTCTTTCGCACATTGTTCAGATGTCAAAAATTTCCAATCCATAGTCTTAGGTTTTGAATCTACGAAAAACCTGTTTTCAACAATAATCTGGTTTGCTTTTAGTAATTTTGTTGGCTCGGTAATATATTCTCTGGCTGAGTATCCTTCAGTGGAAATAACCATTGGAGCAAACTGGCTTCTATCATATAAATAAACCTTTTGTAAAAATATTTCACTATTCGGATTGTTATGATCCAGATGTTGCCTGATTTTTATCTCGTAGGCATAACTGAATTCATTATTGTGTTTTATAGGCCTTACACTCTCTACATCAGGAAGTGATTTTATTCTTTCTTCAAATGTTTTCTTGCCAGTGGCCTGAGCTGTTTGTAATAAACTAAAACAATAAAATATTATTAGTACATAAAGGTTTAATTTTGTAAATCTTTGCATCTATTTCTCTAATATTTGTTTTAAAGCTGAAAGGCAGGTGTCAATATTTTTTACGTTTGAAGTATATCCCATTAGTCCGATTCTCCAGATTTTTCCTGCCAGAACACCAAGACCAGCACCAATTTCAATGTTAAATTCATTTAGTAATCTGTTTCTAACCTCATTATCATCAACACCATCAGGAATTCTTATAGTGGCGAGCTCCGGCAAACGATGTCCCAATTCTTATAGTGGCGAGCTCCGGCAAACGATGTCCCTCTTTGACAAAAACTTCGAGGTCCAGATTTTTTAATCCTTCAATAAAAATAGTGCTGTTTTTCTGATGCCTTGTCCAGGCATTTTCTATGCCTTCTTCCTGCAGTAGTATCAGCGCTTCGTGTAATCCGTACAATGCATTTATGGGAGCTGTGTGATGATAAGACCTTTTGGAAGAACTGCCCCAATAACTAGTTACCAGATTGATATCCATAAACCAGCTTTGAACTTGAGATTTTCTTGATTTAATAAAATCTAAAGCTGATTTACTAAATGTAACGGGAGATAAACCGGGGGGGCAGGACAAACATTTTTGAGATCCTGAATAGACCGCATCAAATTCCCATTCATCAACCTTTACAGTCACTCCACCTAATGAGGTTACAGTGTCAACAATTGTCAGGCAGTTATATTTATGTGCAATTTCTACAAGCAATTTAGCATCAGAAAGTGCGCCTGTGGAAGTTTCAGCGTGAACAAAAGTAACCAATTTTGCATCTTTATTTTTTTGTAAAGTGTCTTCAAGCTTAGCGGGTGATATTGGTTCGCCCCAGGCTGCCTCTACAACTATCGGTGTCGCTCCACATCGTTCTACTATGCTTTTCATTCGTCCGCCAAATGCTCCATTTATGCATACAATAACTTTCGCATACAATAACTTTCATTCCCGGCTCTGCTAAATTTACAAGGCAGGTTTCCATTCCAACGCTACCGGGACCTGAAACCGGGAAAGTAAGTTCATTTTGAGTTTGGAAGGCATAACGCAGCAAGTCCTTTATTTCATCCATTAATTTTATGAACTTTGGATCCAGGTGCCCGATTGTTGGTTTTGACATTGCTTCCAAAACTCTTGGATGAACATTTGAAGGGCCGGGACCCATTAAAATTCTATTGGGTGCTGTAAATGATTTTAGTGCCATAATTCAACCAAAGATTAAATAAATTTGTAAAAATCTTAAAGCAATTCAGCTTTAACCAATATATTTTTTAAGTCATTTAATTCGATTTCATTCAATGCATTTAATGGTGTGCGTGGATTTCCTCCAAAATAGCCGAGTAAATCCATAGCTGCTTTCAGGCCGGTTACTCCATATTTACCAGTCACAGCCCGGTTAACCGGAATCATTTTGTTCTGAAATTGTAAAGCTTCCTCATTTCTATTTTCTGTGAATAGTTTATAAATATCTAAACATTTTTGAGGGGCAATATTTGCAAGTGCAAGAACTCCACCATTTGCTCCTGCAAGGAGTCCCGGGTATAAAACAGAGGCTGTACCAACCAAGACTTCAAAATCATTTGAAGAGTTATAAATTATTTCTGAAAGGTGAGCAATGTTTTCGGAACTACTCTTTAAACCCGCAATATTTTTGTGCTGAGATAATACTGATACTGCTGATGCCTGAATATTCACTCCTGTGTATTTAGGTACATTGTAAATTATTATGGGTATTTCAGAATTATCTGCGACCTGGGTGAAATATTTTATAAAGGAATTATCATTCATCTTTTCCTTAAAAAAGGATGGTGTTAATACCAATGCGAAATCAGCTCCGGATTTTGCTGCATCGTTTGTAAGAGAAATTGTTTCCTTAATGGAATCAGATCCTGTGCCTGCAATAATGGTTTTACCATTTGCTGAATTAGTTTTTACTTCTTCAATTATTTTTAATTTTTCATCTCGTGTCAAAAAGACGCTCTCTCCATTGGAGCCCATTACCACATAACCAGACAGCTCAGTTTTATTCCATTTTTCTAAGTTTGATTTTAATTTGTCGAAAGCAACTTCATCATCCATAAATGGAGTTGTTATTGGTGGGAAAATACCTTTAAGCATATAATAGGCTATCTAATTTGAAAAAATATTTTTTAGCACAAAAGTAACATTTGCAGGTCTTTCAGCAAGCCTTCTCAAATACCATGGATACCATGCAGTTCCGTAACTTATAAGCACTCTGATTTTGAATCCTTCTTTAGCAAGTTTCTGTTGTTCGCCGGATTTTATTCCATATAACATATGAAATTCATATTTGCCTTTTTCAAGTTCTACGGCTTTTGCATAATCATTAATTGCTTTTACAAGTTTTAAATCATGTGTGCCAAAAACAGCTCTAATACTTTCTTCTTTAGCAGCAGTAATCATTTTTTGGGCAAGATCAAGATAGTTCTCATCAACACGAAATTTGTCCTTAAGTGCAATTTCAGGAGATTCTTTATAAGCGCCCTTAACTAATCTGATTGCAGGTTTAATCTTTATAAGTCTGTTCAGGTCTTCGTGTGTTTCAAAAAGATATGCCTGAAGGCAAATTCCAACATTATCGACTTCTTTTTTTAATTTTATATAAAAATTGATTGTCCTTTTTGTGTAGGCACTGCCTTCCATGTCAATCCAGACAGTATTTTTTAATTTGCGCTTTGCTTTTTTTGCAATCTCTTTAAGATTTTCAAAAGTTTTTTCTTCTGAAAGGTCGAATCCCAGTTGTGTTAATTTTAAAGAGATTTCTACATCTAATTTTTCACTAGCTACCTTATCGATTAAAGCCAGGTAATGATTTTTAACCTCTTCGGCATCAGAAATATTCTTGACATTTTCACCAAGACGTGTAAATATTGCCGGGATATTATTCTGTCGAAAATTCTTAGTCGCATTAATTGCATCTTCAATCTGTTCACCCGGCATAAATTTCTTTAAAGCCTTTTGAACAAATTTCATCTGAGGAACTTTTTCTTTGAGCGTTTGATTTTCTGAAGCCCAAAGCAGGACGCTTCTCATTAGACCCATCTAGATTCTCCTAAAATGGAATAAAACAGGGATTTAACTTAAGAAATTTTCTGAATTTACCTAATCTCTCATTGATGCTAATTCTTCAACTTCTTCAACAGTTTTAGGAATTGGTTTACCAAGAACTTTGTAACCTTTTTGAGTTACAACCACATCATCTTCTATTCTAATACCATGGAAATCTTTATGTTTCAAAACTTTTTCATAATTAATGAATTCCTTAAACTTATTGTCTTTCTTCCACAGATCTATTAGTTCAGGTATAAAATAAATGCCTGGCTCAACAGTTAGCACAACTCCGGGTTCCATTTCTTTACCGAATCTTAAATAAGCAAGCCCAAACTGGCTGCTTCTTTTTGTCTTATGAATTCCTTAAACTTATTGTCTTTCTTCCACAAATCTATTAGTTCAGGTATAAAATAAATACCTGGCTCAACAGTTAGCACAACTCCGGGTTCCATTTCTTTACCGAATCTTAAATAAGCAAGCCCAAACTGGCTACTTCTTTTTGTCTTTTCATTATAGCCTGTATATCCTTCACCAAGATTTTCCATGTCATGAACATCAAGACCCATCAGGTGGCCAAGTCCATGTGGGAAAAATAATGCATGCGCTCCATTTTTTACAGCGTCATCAGTATTGCCTTTCATAAATCCCATGTCTTTAAATCTTTCTACAAGAAGTTTTGCTGCTTTCAGATGAACTGATTTATATTTTATACCAGGTTTTATGGCTTTAATAGCGGTCATTTGCATATCAAGAACAGTCTGGTAAATATCTTTTTGTAACGCTGTAAACTTTCCGCTTACAGGGAATGTTCTGGTTATATCGCTTGCGTAATGCATTGCGGTTTCTGCTCCGGAATCATTAACTACAATGTCACCTGCTTTCATTTTATTGCCCTGATAATGGTTATGCAAAGTTTGCCCATTAACAGATAATATAGCAGGGAAGGAGAGTCTTCCGCCGTGGGATACAGCAATACCTTCTATTATTCCGGCAATCATTCTTTCACTCATTCCGGGTTTTGAAAGTCTCATTGCCGTTGTTTGCATTTCATAAGCAACGGCCACAGCCGCTTCAATTTCTTTTAATTCTTCAGCTGATTTTTTTACCCTTTGGGATGCTACTGCCATTATTAGTTTTTCAGAAGAATATTCTTTCATTCTTTTAGGGTGAATACCAAGGAGATGTTCAATTTTTAAAATGTTGTCGGCTCTGTATTGTGGGAGATAATGTACAGTTCTTCCCTGGGCAATTACTTTTTTCAGGATTGTTTCCATTTGCTGAAGACTCGCGGAGTTTTTAGCTCCAACTTTTCTTGCTCTTTGTGCAATTGTAGGTTGCGGTCCCATCCAGACTATATCATCTATTGTGAGATCATTTCCAAAAACATATTCCTTGTTTTCATCAACATCAATCGCAGCTGCCAGTCCAGGTTGATCAATTCCAAAGTAGTAAAGGAATGAACTATCCTGCCTGAAAGCATATTGATTATCTGTATAATTCATAGGGCTTTCTTCGTTACCAAGAAATAAAATAAATCCAGATTCGACTTTTTTTCTTAAACCGGCTCTTCTGTTAACATAGGTTTTTGCTGAAAACATATTCTGACCTCATACTTTTTTTATTCAACTGCAATTTTAAATATTATTAATAAATAAATTAAAGATTTCCTGATAGACTATCCAATTTTAAATAGAATTAGGAGAGGAAAGGGGATACTAAAAGTAGTTCGGAAGGAAAATTGAGCGGAGTAATTATTTCTAATCTTCCTGGTAAATAATATTGTATTTATTTATCAGCCTGTGAATGCTTCTTCTGTCAAGTCCGCACATTTCAGCCGTTTTTGTGATATTCCCCTCGTTTATTTTCAAATGATGCGTCAGGTATTCCAGTTCAAATTTTTCAATAACTTTGTCTTTAGCATCTTTATATTCCAATGAAATAAATTCATCGGGCATTCTTTTATCATTAGATTTAAAATTTAACGGTAAATCATCTTTTTTAATGATTTGTGATGAACTCATAAAATATGTACGACCGATAATGTTTTGTAACTCTCTAACATTGCCGGGCCAGGAATATGACCTGAGTACTTCCTCTGCCTCAGTAGAAAAACGTCTCATTAAACTATCATCATTTGAACACAGATTCGACATAAAATGATTGGCAAGTGGCATTATATCGTCAGTTCGTTCTCTTAGTGGGGGCACTTCAATCTGGATTGTATTGAGCCTGTAATATAGATCTTCACGGAATTTCCTTTCTGCTACGTCTCGTTCAAGATTTTTATTGGTTGCCGCAATTATTCTTACATCAATATCAATTTCATTTTGCCCGCCAACGCGTCTTATTTTTCTTTCCTCAAGCATTCGTAATAATTTTACCTGCAGTGTATGACTAAGATCGCCAATTTCATCAAAGAAAAATGTTCCGTGATTTGCGAATTCAAGCAAACCCGGCTTTGTTTTTACAGCACCAGTAAAAGCGCCGCGTTCATGTCCAAACAACTCACTTTCAAAAAGATGTTCTGGTAATGCTCCACAGTTTATCGGAACAAAAGGATTATCTTTCCTTTTACTCATTGTATGAATTGCCCTTGCAATTAATTCTTTGCCTGTTCCACTTTCTCCTGTAACCATAATATTCAGGCTACCGGGGGCAACTTTTTTAATCAGCTGGATTACATTGGCGATCTGTTTGCTTCTGTATATAAAACCAAAATTTTTGGAAAATTCATCATCGGCAGGAATTTCTTCTAAAGTATTTCCCTCAAGTGCACGGTCTATACATTCGAATAATGTTTTTGATGTGAACGGTTTTTCTATAAAATCAAAAGCACCATTTTTCATAGCTTCAACACTTGCTTCTATCGTTCCATAACCAGAAATCATTATTACTATTGAAGAAGGGCAATTGTTTAATGCTGTTTTTAAGATGTCTATGCCTGTAACATTTCTCATCTTTAGGTCGGTAATAATTATATCAAATCTTTCCTGAGTAAGCAGATTTTTTGCTTTCTCGGAATCCTGTAATGTCGTAACCTCAAAATCTTCTCTATAAGAAAGAATCTTTTGTAAACTCTCTAACATCTCCTGTTCATCATCAATTACTAATACTTTTCTCATTTATAAACCTTTTCAAATTCGATTGTAAATGTTGTTCCAATTCCCGTTTTGCTTTTGCAGCTAATTTTTGCTGAATTTTTATCGCAAATATTTTTTATTATATATAATCCCAAACCTGTCCCTTTCCCGGGCTCTTTTGTTGTAAAAAATGGAAGGAATATCTGATCAATTACTGAATCTTCAATTCCACTTCCATTGTCCGTTAAACTTAAAATAATTTTTCCTTCTGAATTTTGATCCAGACCAATGTTTATTAAACCTCCACTTTCAATGGAATCAATGGCATTATTTACAAGGTTCATTATAACTTGTTCAATATCCAATTGATCGCCGGTAATAATGGCATTTGTAGTTTTATAAGTTTTTTTAATATCAACTTTATGTTTGATAATTACTGGCTTCAAAATGTAGAGACATTCATCAACAATTTCTGCAAGATTTAATTTTTGTTTAAGCTTCGGCTGGTTTTTGCTATGTTTAAGTATATTCCCGGTGATTTTTGAAACAACATCTGTCTGGTGCAAAATTGCTGATAGATCTTCTTCGTATTTTCCAAGGTCCTGATTTCTGTTGGATTCTAATTGAAGATAATCTGCACGAGCCATAATAATTGCACTGTGATTGTTTATTTCGTGCGCCATTTCGGCAGTAAGTTCTCCTAATGTAACCAGTCTGTCGGTACGTTGTAATTGTTCAGTGTGAAGTTCTTCTATTTTTTCTTTGGAGCTTTTTAGCTTGCGAACCATATTGTTAAAATTAGCATGCAATATCCCAAATTCATTTTTATGGTTTGCGGGTAGCTGAACTTTTAAATCACCCTCTTTCACATTGTTAAGTGCGCCTATAAATTTTAAAAGGGGCTTATTAATTAATCTGTCAAAAAGTAAATAGAGAGAAAATGCCAAAAGAATTACAACTATACCGGAAATTATAATAAAACTAAGTGCGCCTGAATAAAATTTTTCATTAGATCCCTGAAGGTTTGTTTCAACATCTAGATATGCAATTATATTAACTCCTTTATGGCATGGCAAGCATTTAGTCTCATTAAAAATGGGCTCAGTAGCAGAGTATCTCTCATCATCAGGAGTTGGAGTAATTGTCCTAGTATTAATATCAGGAATATTTCTATTGCCAAGCAAAAAATCTTTTGCCAGTTTGTTGATTTCACTTTTTCTTGATGCGTATTTTATAATTCCTTTCTTATTAATTATTCTTATATGGTCTATCCTGTCGTTCTTAGCTAAGTTATCCACAACAAGTTGTATATTTTTTTTCTTGCCTGTCATCATCTCGTTATAGAGTCCGTTATGCATAACATCAAGTGTTGTTTCCAGCATTAATTCTGTCTGATTTTGGAAGTTTTCCCTTAACTGTCTGATGATCAGTATATTGCTTATTGTTACGCCTGCAATAATTATTGCAACCGCAATAAAAATAAACTTGCTTCTAATTGTGTTAAACATATTGTATGGTATTTATTCTGAAGTTATGCATGCAGGCTTCCCCAACCAATAAATTCTAAATTAAAGTTTTATGAAACTTATATAGCAAAATTATGGAAATTTTGGTGTATTTACTATGTAAAATTGATGAAAAAGTTAGCAGTTTGGAAGTCCAATCAATGTCCCACCGGGACAATCAAGTCACAGTTCAGTTGGGATTATGGCTTTTCCAATGCTTCTACAATAATCTTTTCAAAATAATTACTTCGAATTTAAGCCCAAAACGAAATAATTAAATATCTGAAATTAATAGCAACCTTTTATTCTTAAATAATTTAGTGGCACGTTGATTGCGTATAGTATGCCATTATGAAGATTTTGTTGATTTCTGATGATACAGCTTTAATAGAAAAATTTGGTGCAGACGAAGTTATTTCGAATAACACAATGATTTCTTACAGCAAAAAAACAGACTTGCTAGATGTAATATCGTTTGTTTTTTCAAATCATCCTTCACTGCTTGTGCTTGATGATGACATGGTAAAACCAAATTCTGCCAGGATAATTACTTCTATTAAAAATGTAATTCCGAATATCTCAACAATTTTTGTGACATCAGACGATAGTCACAAACTGGGCAGGGAAATAAGTCCGCTGGGGGTGCTCTATTAACCAAATTCTGCCAGGATAATTACTTCTATTAAAAATGTAATTCCGAATATCTCAACAATTTTTGTGACATCAGACGATAGTCACAAACTGGGCAGGGAAATAAGTCCGCTGGGGGTGCTCTATTATGCAATTAAACCTGTGAAAATAGAGGATATTAAAGACCTGATAGATTCTTTGACAAAATCAAAGAATCTGAATCAGGTTAACTAAGATAAATTGTTCTAAACAAATTGAAATTAAATAATCATAAAAATCTGTAGTAATGGTTTATTACGCAGTAGTATGATTATAAAAAAAAGGCTTTATGAATTGCAGGAAGCAATTAATAAAAACTAAACAAAACATTTCAAGTCATAATAAATGGAGATAATAAGATTATGAAAAAAATGCTTCTTTTTTTAATTCTGCCTCTCTTTATGTGTGCCAGTATGAGTCTTGCACAGACTCTTACAGTTGGTACATATGGAGTAACACCAAGGGACGTAGAAAAAGATTCTGTTGCTAAATATTTTGACAGAGCTTACAACAGCCTGCAAAACGTTGGTAAGGAAACCAAGGTTTATTTGAAGGCTTCAATTTCTACTAAATTTGCTTCACCTGTTTGGTCAATTACATCCAAACCAGGCGGTTCTGTTGTAGCTTTTGGTGCTACAAAAGATATAGATACTTCAAATCAGGTTATTTCATTTATTCCTGATAAAGTTGGAACATATAAAATAACTGTAACAGATGGCGCATTGAGCGCAACAATTACAATTAACTCATCACTTTTTGTGGGAACACAAGTGGGAGCCTGTTACGTCTGTCACAACGGTGCTTTCAGACCTGTAGGTGTTCCACTTTACAGCAAATGGTCACAAACAGGTCACGCTACAATGTTAGAGCGCGGTTTGAACGGAACGTTGAGCGATCATTATGGCGAATCTTGTATTAGCTGTCATACAACCGGTTATGATAAACTTGCCAATAATAATGGCTTTGACGATTATCCGTTTACTTTTCCGGATACATTGATGCCAGGTATGTATGATTCTATGAAGACTGCTTATCCTCAGGCTATGGCATTAGCTAATATTCAGTGTGAAAGCTGTCACGGACCTGGAGCTGATCACTACGGCGCTATAACTGATTCTAAAATGGTTAAATCTCTGGATGCAGACAATTGTGCATGGTGTCATGATGAAGGAACACATCACTTTATACCTGAATCAGCTAGCTTTTCAAGGCACTCAAATCCAACTACATTGGCCCGCGGCAGCAGCGCAGACTGTGCACCCTGCCATAGTGGTTCTGGTTTATTAAAGGCGGAAAAGCAGAATTAACAACTGCACCTGCTTTAGCAAAAATATCCTGTGGTGTTTGTCACGATCCGCACGATGCAACTAATATAAATCAGTTAAGAACAGTAACTGCTACTTTCCAGAATGGTGTAACAGTAACAACCGGCCAGAAAGGTGCTCTTTGTATGAATTGTCATCAGGCCAGAAGAGATGCAGTTGCTTATACAAATGATTACCTGAACAATTTAAGTTCACACTATGGTCCTCATCATGGTCCACAGGGTGATATGTTAGCTGGTACAAACGGTATTACATTCGGTTGGAGAACTACCAGCTCTCCACATTTGGCTGCTACAAAAGATGCCTGCGTAGATTGTCATATGGCAGCTACTACTTCTGATAGTAAAGTTGGTGGACATACACTGAATATGGTAGATCCGGTAACCGGTGATGATAATGTTGCGGCATGTGCACCTTGCCACGGTACTATCGGAACTGAATTCTCAGACAAGAAATTTTACGTAAACGGTAATGCTGACCTTGATGGTGACGGGACTGCTAATGGACTCCAGGTTGAAATGGAAGGATTATTACATAAATTAGCACTGTTATTGCCTCCTAAAGGTAGTACAGATGTTTCTATAAATGATTCAACAGTTACATTACTTGAAGCTCAGGCAGGCTATAATTATCTCTTTGTCGAAGAAGATAGAAGTTTGGGTATACATAATCCTGCATATGCATACTCCTTGATAGCGTCTTCTATAGTTAAATTGGATCCTACTACGGATATTAAACTGATTGATAATGCTTTACCACAAACTTTCTCTATTGACCAGAATTACCCTAATCCTTTCAATCCGACTACTACTATTAAGTATACTATTCCGAAAGAAAGTAATGTAAAACTGGAAATCTATGACATCACTGGTAGACTTGTTAATACAGTAGTTAACCAGAGCCAGAGCGCAGGAACTTATTCTGTAACCTGGGATGGCGAAAATTCAAGTGGTCAAAAAGTTGGATCAGGAATGTACCTGTACAGAATTAATGCAGGTTCATTTATAGCAGTTAAGAAAATGATCCTTCTTAAGTAATTTAATTTTCTTGATGATGTGAGGGGAATATTCCCCTCACAATTGTTCTTTTAAGTTTGTTCTTAGTTCAACCTGCTAACTGTCAAAATAGTCAGGGGAGACTATACTTAGGAATATATTTAACTTTTATAGTTTAGTATATTTCTTATCAATTGCCCTATTCAAAGATGGATTTGACCCCACTTCTGCGAGTAGGGCAATTTGGTTTTAAACGTAAAACTTAGAATTTAATTTATTTGGTCTATTAAATTGCTCATATTATTGTGTTAAAATTCTTTCAGGTACCTAATTATTTCCTTAAAGATATCTATAATCCTATGTAATATTAGGCTTTGGAGAAAATAATTGCCTGATTTATTATTAGTAGTATTTTAAGAAAATTTTATTATCTTCAATTAAAGCAAAAACAATATATCGGAACAGTCCTATATAAATATGTTTTAGAATTTATAAGAACAACGGGAGGTGGGTATGAGAACTGTCAATGAAATTCTAGCAAAAAAGGGAACAAAAATATGGTCAGTTTCTCCTGAAACAACAGTTTTTGATGCGTTAAAATTAATGGCTGAAAAAGGGATTGGTGCACTTCTGGTAAAAGATGAAATGGGGAATCCGGTTGGTGTAATGTCCGAAAGAGATTATGCAAGAAAAGTAATATTGGTCGGTAAATCATCAAAAGATACGCTGGTAAACCAAATAATGTCGCATAATGTAATATATGTTAAGCCTGAAAGAACCCCCGAAGAGTGTATGGCTTTAATGATAAATAAAAAAATTCGTCATCTTCCGGTTTTAGATAATAATAAATTGGTTGGTTTTATTTCAATTGGCGATGTTGTTAAAGCAGTAATTGATGAAAAAGAATTTACGATTGATCAACTTGTCCAATATATAAAAGATACACCGCACTTAAGCACAATCAGGTAAATTCTGAAAATGTGCTGGTGGCAAAATTATTATTACGTTTCAGGATAAATTTTGATGCGGCTAGATTAGCCGCAAATTATATCCGAAATTTTCCTTCCTGTTGACACTAAATTAATATTAAAGTAGAAGTAAGTACTGTAATTACTATAATTTACATCCTGATTTTTTTGATTAAAGGTGTTGGGGAACTAATTTTATGTATTATCTTTAATATGTAATAATTCAATTATTTGGGAAATAAAAAGGGATAGATTACGTATTTATGGAAAACAAAAATGCTGACTTATCAACTCTAAAAATTAATAGGACATCAACTTCTGAAAGTCCCGGCAGCAAAAATAAAATTATTAAAATTTTAATTTCAATTGTGGTAATTATTCTTATAATCTTTGGAATTATATCATTATGGAATATTTTGATTTCTCCAGCAACTGAAGTTAACCTTGTCACAGCTTCCAAAATATCTCCTTCAGAATCAGACGCCATATTAACAGGAAGCGGTTATGTTGTTGCACAAAGAAAAGCTTCCGTGGCTTCTAAAGCTACGGGTCGTTTAGTGTATCTTGGAGTGGTAGAAGGAGATGCACTTAAAAAAGGACAGATTATTGCCCGGCTTGAAGACAACGATATAAAAGCACAACTGGAACAGGCAAAAGCAAATTTGCTGTACAATGAAGCTGGCCTTACAGACGCAAAAAATAATTATGATAGACAAAAAAAATTAGTGAAATCAGGGGCAACCACACAAATGCAGTTTGATGCGGCTGATGCTAATTATAAAAGAGTATTGGCATCAATAGAAGTTGCAAAAGCACAGGTTACAACCGCTGAAGTTGCATTAGAAAACACTCTGATTCGTGCCCCGTTTGATGGTACAGTTTTAACAAAAAATGCGGACGTTGGTGAAATAGTTTCTCCGCTGGGGGCCAGTACAACTTCACGAGCTGCGGTTGTTACCATGGCCGATATGTTATCTTTACAAGTTGAAGTTGATGTTTCTGAATCAAATATTCAAAGAATTAAAGCAGGGCAAGATTGTGAAATAACCCTTGATGCTTATCCTGATGTGCGTTATCCGGGAAACGTTGATAAAATTGTACCAACCGCCGATCGTTCAAAGGCCACGGTGCTTGTAAAGGTTGCATTTAAAAAATACGACAGCAAAGTTCTCCCGGAAATGAGTACTAAAGTTTTATTCCTTAAAAATGAAGTTGATGAAAAAGCTTTAGATCAAAAACCAATTCTTGTGGTACCGTTTACAGCAATTAGAAAGATTAATGGGAAAGAGTACCTGTATAAAGTTATAGATGAAAAAGCGAAAGAAATTGAAGTTAAAACCGGTAAAATTATTGGAGATTATACAGAAATAATTTCAGGAATTGATGAAGGGGATAAAGTGATTCAGAAAATCACGGATCAGATTAAGGACGGTTTATCAGTAAAAGTTATATAAATATTTTTATAGCGGGGTGTAATAAATGTCATCCATAATTAGTGTAAAAGATGTTTCAAAAACATATTCCAGGGATAGTTTTTCAATTCCTGTTCTAAATAATTTATCACTTGAAGTTGATGAAGGTGATTTTCTGGCATTAATGGGGCCATCAGGTTCGGGAAAAACTACTTTACTCAATCTGATAGCGGGTATCGATAAACCAACTTCCGGAACAATTACTGTCGGTGGAACTGATATTTCGAAACTAAATGAATCAGCACTTGCAAAATGGCGTGCGCAAAGTATTGGATTTGTTTTTCAGTTTTATAACCTGATTCCTGTTCTAACTGCATTTGAAAATGTGGAACTTCCACTTCTTTTGGCACCTCTTTCAAAATCTGAAAGAAGGGAACATGTTGAAACAGCATTAACTGTTGTAGGGCTTGATGACAGGATGGACCATTACCCAAAACAACTTTCCGGCGGGCAGGAACAAAGAGTTGCTATCGCAAGAGCAATTGTTACTGATCCATTACTTCTTGTTGCCGATGAACCAACTGGTGATCTTGATAAAAATTCTGCAGATGAAATTTTAACATTGCTCGACAGGTTAAACAAGGAATTCAAGAAAACTATTATCATAGTTACTCACGATCCTCACGCTGCAGAAAAGGCAAGGATTACGAGGACTCTTGATAAAGGCTATCTGGTTTAGGTGAATTATGAAAGTATTCAAACTGATCTTTAAAAATACCCTTCGCCATAAATTAAGAACGTTTTTAACAATCCTGGGAATTGCAATCGCTGTGGTCGCATTCGGCTTACTAAGAACAGTTGTTACAGCATGGCATGCCGGGGTAGAGGCTTCTTCGGCTAACCGGCTGATTACAAGACAGGCAGTTTCATTTATTTTTCCTCTGCCTTTAGCTTACAAAAATAAAATTGAAAACGTTCCCGGCATTTCAACAGTGACCTATGCAATTTGGTTTTCCGGAGTATATATAGACAAAAACCAGTTCTTTGCAAGATTGGCTGTAGATGCCAACACAATCTTTGATGTATATCCTGAATTTGTTTTATCAAAAAAAGAAAAAGAAAATTTTATTAAAGAAAGAAATGCCTGTGTAATTGGGTCTGATATTGCAAAACAATATAACCTGAAAGTCGGTGACCAGATGACTCTTGAAGGTGATATCTATCCGGGCAGGTGGGACTTTGTGATTAGAGGAATTTATAAGCCACGTGACAAAACCACAGACGGAACTCAAATGCTTTTTCACTGGGATTATATAAATGAGCGGATGAAAGAGGAATCGCCGGGCAGAGCAAATCGGGTTGGGTGGTACATTGAAAAAATTGATGATCCGAATCAATCCGGAGAAATATCCGCAAAAATAGATGCACTTTTCAAAAACTCAACTGCCGAAACAAAAACAGAATCCGAACGGGCTTTTCAACAGGGATTCCTTGCATCAACAAGTGCTATAATTACAGCGATGAATATAATTTCATTTGTTATTATTGGAATAATAATGCTGGTTCTTGGTAACACAATGATTATGTCTGCCAGGGAAAGAACAAGAGAGTATGCGGTTATGAAGACACTCGGATTTTCAGGAAGACATCTTACAGGATTAATTATGGGCGAATCTTTAGTAATTTCTGCTATTGGAGGTGCGCTGGGATTATTTTTGACATTTCCAATAGTACAGGGATTTTCGGAAGTGATTCCTAAAGGCTTTTTCCCAATATTCCAGCTAGAACCAATCACAGTAATATTAGCTTGTAGCGCAGCGATTCTAATCGGAGTCCTGTCTTCCATTTTCCCAATTCAAAGAGCGTTAAATACAAGAATTGTTGATGGCTTCAGGTTTGTTGGATAATCCGGCAAAGGAGATAGAATGCAGATACCATTTAGATATAGTCTGAAAAATTTTACAAAAAGAAAGCTTACAAATATTATCACCGTTTCGGGTGTCGCACTGGTTGTGTTTGTTTTTGCAGCCGTTCTTATGATGGCATATGGAATTCAAAAAACATTGCAGGACACCGGAACCAGGGATAATGTACTCATTTCCAGAAAGTCTTCAACCGGAGAAATCACCAGTATTATTGATGGTGATACGCAAAATATTATAAGTTCACTTTCTTATATAGAAAAGGCTCCTGATGGAAATAAAATTATTTCTTATGAACCTGTGGTAATAATTAATCTTAAAAAGGTCGGTGGGGGGATGAGCAATATTACTGTAAGGGGAGTTTCACCTGAAATTAAATTGCTTCGCCCACAAGCAAAACTGCTTGAAGGCAGAATGTTCAAATGGGGGACAAGGGAATTAATTGTTGGATCCGGATTGACAGACAGATTTAATGGTGCAAAGATTGGTGATAAAATTAAATTTGCCGGCGATAGATGGACGATTGTTGGAATCTTTGGAACGGATGGAAGCGGATTCGATTCTGAATTCTGGGGTGATTCAAAACAATTATTAGATGCTTTTAACAGGGAAAACACTGTTTCTACAATGACTTTAAAACTTACAAGCGCATCTGATTTTGATAAATTCAAAAGGAAGTTTGAAGCCGATCAGCGCTTACAACAATTTGAACCGGAAATTGAACAGAAATATTATGAGAAACAATCTGAATTGATGGCTAATTTTATAAAATATCTTGGAATTTTTATTACTATTATTTTTAGTCTCGGAGCAACAATTGGGGCAATGATAACAATGTATTCTGCAGTTGCTAACAGAACAAGGGAAATAGGAACACTAAGAGCACTGGGTTTTAGAAGAAGGAACATTATGGTTGTATTTCTTACAGAATCAGTGATAATATCATTTGCTGGTGGAGTAATAGGGTTAATTCTCGCTTCATTTTTGCAATTCTTTTCTATATCTACTCTAAATTTCACATCTTTCTCTGAATTACAGTTTTCATTTGCTGTATCACCATCAATAATAATTAGCTCATTGATTTTTTCTGTGGCAATGGGAATAATAGGCGGATTTCTTCCTTCAGTCAGGGCTTCAAGAAAAAAAATAGTGGATTCATTACGGGCAGGATAGAAAAATAAAGCCCCTTTTCAGGGGCTTCACTATTTATATTTTTACTTTATTGTCGTAAACATATAACTCGAGATTCTTAAATAAAACCGACCATGTTACACCCGCTGCAGATTTTGTCATACCGCTTACAGGGGAGTTAATTCCTCTGTATTTGAAGTATTGTTTTTTACAAAATTTAATTCTCCATTAAATTCTCTTATCATATGAAAGGCTTTGATAATATACTTCTTGACTAAAGTGTATAAGGTAACAGAAATAAAAGGGGCAACTAAATAGAATATGTGCAAGACTTTTGTACCGTGAATTATATCGAAAATAAGTGGTTTGTGAACATGTTGACCTGACTCCCTAACCCCAAAAAAGTGGTATAAAATATATTCAATAATACATAGTATTATAAAATAAATTATCCATACAAGGATCATTGAATAATGTTTTTTCAAATTAGTTGTTAAATAATTATATGTTACCAATATCAGAAATATCCCAAAGGACCAAAATGAAAATGCAGCATAATTAAATCCTGAAAAATTAAGCACGGGCACATTATATTTATACTCGTAAAACCCTACCCAAAGAAATGCTATTGTAAAAGCAGTTAATAAAGCTATGTGAGTTTTATAGCTTAGTAAAAAAGTTTTAATATTTTTTCCCTCTGAAGAATAATACACCAGCCATTTGTAAAATAAGTAACCGCCTGTCATACCAACAATTATATCTGTAAACTGATCTTTTATTGTTTCCGGCAAAAAAACTTTTAGGGCAGCAAAGCGAAGTATGATCTCTGTAATTTCATAAAATAAAAGGAAGGCAAAAAGGGTGCTCCATTTATGTCTGAATTTGGCTATAGCAAATATTGTTATTAGTATTGCACCACTCCATAAATGAACGAATGACCAGAAATCGAAAAAAAAGATGGAGTTCCCCAATATTTTTATATACAGCCAGCCAGTATTTTTGTATATATACTCAATAAGAGTTTGCAAGAACTAAAACCTTTAATAATAGTGAATTAAACGTATTTCTATCATTCAAGTACTCTACAATATCTAATACAAATTTAGCAAAATAATAAGTTTTAACTATTTAATATATTTATCAAAATAATTGATGATGGAAATATATATTCAAAAAAAGTTCCGCCATTAGTGGGAATTTTTCGCAGGTTGCTTGCCTTTGGCATGGCGGAGAGGGAGGGAGTCGTTTCCACCCTTAATTTTGTTCTATTTTTGCAGTATTTAGGAGGTTGATGACCAAATAGTGACCAAGTTTATAACTTTTTACTTTATCACTATTAACTTCTTAGTAGCTTCAAAATTATTTTTCCAGTCAATTGTATTAACACTAATCCTATAAAAATAAATCCCACTTGCCAGTTGCATTTAGGCCGGTATCCGGGCATACCCCTATGTCCCGACTTTTTTATTTTAAAGGTTATAACTGCACACTATAAGCTTCACATTACTCTCTCTAATTATAGGAACTTAGTATTTATTTTTTAATATTGCGATTAATAATGAGTTAGGGCAAATTAAAAACAAGATAATCTATTTATGTAAATAAAACTTGCCCTAACAATATGTATAAGTAATGGTTGGGAAAGTATTAACTATTAAGGCGAGGCTCGCATCAACTTTATCATGATTTGATTCTTGAAGTGCATCGAAGCCCACTGCTACTCATACATTTAGTGTTAGCTGTAATTTGAATCCAGCCTACTCTAAAATAAAAAATACTATTTTCTTGTCATATTTTCTAAACTCTTGTAACTAACAATAGTAGAGACTCTAAAATAATTCAAGACTAAAATATTAATAAAATGGACAAAAAAATGGAAATAAATCAAATTCTCACAAGAAATCAAATCCTTAGCAGCATAATATGGGCTATTGTTATACTTGCATGCTCTTATGTTTTGGAAAGTTCAAATAAGGGAGTAATTTATATTCTTATAGCAGGATTTTTTATTGAATTCCTCAGAATAACTTCATCAAACAAGGCATTAAAAAAAGCTAACAAGCAAGAGAAAAGTTGAGAGGAATAAAGTCACGCTTGGTTTTTAATAAACATCAGACTGATAGAAAATGTTTAAAACCCTGCTTAAACATGTTGATAAATTGAATTTAAATAACAGATAAAAATACTATGAGATGCCGAATAAATTGGAAATAAACTTTGAATACTATGAGATGCCGAATAAATTGGAAATAAACTTTGAGCAGATACTTGAAGACAATAAGCATAAGATTTACAGAATTTGCAGGATATATGCCGTAAATCCTATAGAGCCGCAAGATCTTTTCCAGGAAGTTGTATTTCAGATTTGGAAATCTTTTCCAACTTTCAAGGGTAAATCAGGTATTGGTACCTGGATTTATAGGATTACATTAAATGTCTGTCTTCGTTCGAAAATGAAACTAGAAAAGAACAATGACAAAATGATACGGATAGAATCCATACAATTTGTAGAAGCAGAAATTATTCCCGATAAAATTGAACAGGAAAAATATCAAGCTCTGCACGATTGTATTTCTTTACTGAATGAAAGTGATCAGTCCATTGTCATTCTGTACCTTGAAGATTTGCCTTATAAAGAAATAGCGACAATTACCGGTTTAACGGAAAACCACATAGCTGTAAAGATGAAAAGAATAAGAAAAACATTATTTAATTGTATCACAAATAAAATAAAGTAAAATAAAATGTTAGAACAAAAACTAAAAGAAATCTGGAAAAATTCTTCACAAAAAGAAAAGATTAAATTCGAAACATCGCGGTTACTAATTGATTTCAAAAGCAAGATGAACCATATTGAAAAAGCAATTCACAGAAGAGACAGAACAGAAATCACTGCATCGATATTTGGGATACTACTTTTTGGATATTTCTCTTATACAATTCCATTCCCAGTAACCAAAATAGCTAGTCTCTTAGGTGCGATCTGGTTTTGTTTTGTTATTTATAAATTTAAGAGTAGCCAAAAAAAGAAGCTCGCTGAAGACCTTACTTTATCATTCAGAGAGCAACTTAAAAATGAGAAAGCGTATATGTCTCAGCAAGCCAGGTTATTAGATACTGCAGCATATTGGTATTCTATACCCCCCTTTATTATAAACATTCTATTTGTAATGGGATTAGGTAACCCGGTTAAATACGGCTGGTCAAATATAATAGTCGACAAGCTACTTCCGCTTTCGCCAAATATAAAAATATTTACATTAGTAGGTCTAGCAATATTTTATGGTTTCACAATCTGGATAAACAAACGTGCGGTTAAAAAGAATCTAAAACCTGCCATCAAAGAAATTGAGAGAATACAACATCAGTTGGAAATTGAGTATTGAGTTATCATTTAGAAAGTCTAATATAGAATAGGACTCGGTAAAAGAACGAACATAATAAATTATAACGTACAATCAGAAGAAGTTGAAAGCAATTACAAAAATACCAGGAGAAATTAATGAGAAATATTATAATAATAGTCGTACTTGTTCTAGTAACAAATTTATCATTTGCTCAAAATGAAAATACATTATCTAAAACTATTGCAGACGAATTTCAAAAAAATTATAATGCTAACAATTATGAGGCTATTTTTTCAATGTTCTCAAGTGAAATGAAAAACTTTATGCCAAACGAAAAAACGCTAGCTTTTTTACGCGGATTAAAATCGGAAGCTGGTGATATCAAAACTAAATTATTTGTGAAATATGAACAACCTAATGTTGCGTTGTATAAAACAAACTTTGAGCGTATTGTAGTTGCTCTTTATATTTCTGTAGATGAAAATTCAAATATAAACGGATTAATGGTAAAACCTTTTAAGGAAGCAAAATTACCAGAGCTTACCCGTAATGTTTCTAAATTAAAACTGCCTTTTAATGAAGAATGGACAGTGCTTTGGGGAGGAGACACCAAAGAACTAAATTATCACGTGATTGATAAAGCTCAAAAAAATGCTTTTGATTTTGTAATTACGAATTTACAAGGCAAAAGCTATGAAAATGATGGAAAAACTAATGAAGATTTTTATGCCTTCGGGAAACAAATTATTGCACCAACAGATGGAGAAGTTGTATTAGTTGTTGATGGAATTAAAGATAATAAACCAGGAATTCCAAATCCATTATATGTACCAGGGAATACTGTCATTATAAAAACTAAGAACAACGAATATCTGTTTTTTGCACATTTTAAACTTCATTCTATTGTTGTAAAGCAAGGTCAAACAGTGAAACAAGGTGAGATGTTAGGTTTATGCGGAAATTCTGGCAATTCCACAGAACCACATATACATTTTCATATTCAAAATGTGGAGAATATGAATAAAGCTACTGGTGCTAAATCCTACTTTGAAAATATTTTAGTAAATGGAGAGTT
>Ga0209919_1000367_pt1 | contig 22807 bp, 27 predicted proteins | sample SalPon2A_C_D2_MG_FD_185721 | JGI IMG/M metagenome (GOLD analysis project Ga0209919, IMG submission 185721) | Soil microbial communities from South San Francisco under conditions of wetland restoration - Salt Pond MetaG R2A_C_D2_MG (SPAdes)... | ecosystem: Environmental > Terrestrial > Soil >... | reverse complement strand
CTGGTGCAGGCTGCCAGATTGCAACGATGATGCTGCCCTCCCGTCGGACCTGAGATAAAACACGACCAGCGGCCGCTGCGCGCTTTCTAGAGCTCGGTGTTCCCTTCCCCGGTCCCAGATGCGTGTGGTCCCCATGATAGTAGCGAACGTATTCAGAGAGCAGATGCTTGAGATGCCGTTCACTCATCGCGATAATCTGATCAAGCAGATCACGTTGGCAACTTTTGATCCAACGCTCCGCCACGCCGTTCTGCCATGGACTTCCAAAGGAGGTCCGCACGGGGTCCATCTTCAGGGATCGGACGGCAGTCGAGACGTCCAACCCATACTTCGCATTCCGATCAGAGATCAAGAAGCTGGGTTCCGATTCAAACGGAAACGCCTCCCGCAACAGTTGGACAATCCACTGGCTCGTCGGATGGCGGGTGACGTTGAAGTGCAGAATGCAGCGACGGCCATGGACGATGACAAAGATCAGCAGAGCACACGGAAGGTGACCGTCGGAACCGTGAAGAAATCGATCGCCGCGATGGCGTCCCGTTGATTGTGAAGAAAGGCAAGCCAACGCTTGGCAGGATCAGGAGCCCTTGGTGTTCGTTTTATTCAGCGCGAGACTGTCCTCTCGGAGACCTTGAACCCGAGCATGAGAAGCTCACCGTGGATGCATGGCACGCCTCAGGCTGGGTTCTCGGCGACCATACGACAGATCAGATCACGTACTTCCTAGGCAGTCCGTTTTCTCCCTCTGTGCCTCCTGACTCTAGAAACAAACCTCCATACAGACGAAAACCAGCTCGGTGCCATCGGACGATAGTTTCCGGAGTAACGATGAGGAGGCCCTGCTTCCACCCGGGCCAGACTAGAGGAGAGCCGCTACCCAGAAAAGTCTGTCGTAGGGGCCGACACTCGGTCCCGGATGGCGTCGTTTAAACACTGCCAGCTGTTGGTGTAAGGCCAGGTCCTCAAGGAGGAGGCTTCGCCGGGCACGGAAGAGTCGAACTGGCATTCCAGCGTAAAGCCTGAGGAATGAAACCATAGCCAGCATTTGTATCATGATGGTTGTGATTTGAAAGGAGCTATATTTTTTCTCGGTTGGACAGAATTTTGGCGAACCCAGCTCCGCTCAGCAACTTTAGTCCCGGGTCGATTACGCGGCGGTTCTGTATTGCTCAGATCTCTGGTCAAAGTTGCTCATCCCAGTTTGTAGAGTGAAAATTGAGTACGGGTGGGCGGAAATTACCTGAGGTTTGGCCTGGATGTGTTAAAGGTATTTCGCTGCTTAAGAAAACGGCGCAAGGAAGTAATTCACTGCCTGGGCCTGAGCGAGGCTTGGCCGTTCGCGGACATTCCATCCGGCGCGATGCCCTTCTCATCAGGGCATCTTGCTCGCGCGGACGATAAATCGTTTGGGGGCGGGTCCCACAAAGTAGAACGGGTAACAGGTTACCAGGGTCAGAATCGGACAAGCAGAGCGGCCCAGCATTTCAATATCCTTGGGCGAGACGACTTCGGTAAAATCCACGCGATAGCGGTACGATCCATCTAACGTCTTCAAGATGATTTCATCACCCTTATGGATATTCCGCAGCGGTCTGAAAAACGTATCGCGGTGCCCTGCGATCACGACGTTCCCTTGCTGGCCCGGCAGCGCGGTACCCGGAATATGGCCAATCGCCTGCCGCAAAATCCTTCCGCCGTCACCTTCCTCGATCATCGCCGTGAGCCCGATGCTGCTGATCTCGATTTGTCCCAAGGAAGACCCTTTGGGGGCAACACTCTCAACACTGGCGCGGTCCGCTTCGGCCAGGGGTGGGAGGGGCGGCGGCTGAAGCGGTTCAACGCTGCTGGCAGCCGGCGTCGCAATTTTCAAGGCCCGTTCAAACCGCCAGGTTTCGTAAGCCTGATAGAGGTTCGCGTCGACCAGTGCATAGCCGACGTAACCGAGCGCCAGGAGGCCGACGGCTAAAAAGAAGTATCGGCTCCAAAAGAGCACCGATTGGGTTCGCCGCTGATGAGGCCTGCGTTTCTGGGTTCTGAAGTTCATGGTTGGTCACCTGGGCTTGCGGAAAGGGTCTGAGGCTTCAAGGGTGCGGTGTAACCGGCCCGGGTGCGGACAAACAAGCGTCCACGGTGTGGTGCCTCGGCCTTGACTCGGATGGCGCGATAGGTCCCGTCCAACTTTCGTTTCGTGGGTATGTAAGCTATCGTGTACTGGTTGCGAATATCGCGGGCGATTTGTTCGCAAATCGGGACAACTTCGCTTAATGATTCCGGCAGGAAGGCTTCGCCGCCCGTCTCCCGGGCAAGCCGCTTGAGAACATGAGGGTTCTTATCGGGGTCATTCTGACCAAAGATCCCCAGGGTGTAGATGATGGCGTCGGACTGCCTCGCCATGGTCATGACCTGTTCAAGGTTGTGCCGGCTCGCGTTGTCACCCCCATCGCTGATCACGATCAGCACTTTTTTGTCCCGGTTGCCACACTTCAGGTGTTCAAGCCCAGCCGCAATCGCGTCGTAGAGGGCAGTCTCGCCGTCTGCTTTGATGCGGGATAGCGCAACTTGCAGTTGACCTGGCTGGTCCGTGAACGGCGTGTTATGGGGCAGGGCAAACCGAACATGTTCGTTGAAATTGACCACGAACATCTGGTCCTGTGGATTACTGGATCGGGCAAAGGCCAAAGCAGCGGCAATCACGTCACGTACCTTCGGCCCCATGCTGCCGCTGTTGTCAATCACCAGGCCGGCCGTGACCGGGATATCCTCGTGGCTGAAATATTGAATCTGCTGCTGGACTCCATTCTCGTATACCTGGAACTCATCCTTGCTGAGACCTGAAACAAGATGCCCTCTGTGGTTTTGCACGGTTGCGTGCAAGACCACCAGGCCAACCCTTACCCGGATCGTGTAAGGGTCGCTCGGGCGGCGGGTGGATGGCGGGCCTTCTTGAGGGCGGGCAACGATGGGCAGAGCCATCAGGAAACAGAGCGCCGCCAGGCAGCGATGAGCGGCGACCCAGGCATTCCCGTTGCGTACTCCCGTGTTGAATAACTTCGCGGCGTGCAAGCTCCACCTCCCCAAGAAAGGCCAGTGTGACTAATCGTCGCGAAGCTCAATCGCCAGCCTTCTTCCGATCAGCCGAAAGCTGCTGGTCGTGAGATTCGGGAACTTCCGCGCCACCATGGTGCAACCCTCTTGGAGAGCGAGGAACATCACGCAGGCCATAAACAGCAACGTCATGCCAAACCAAAGTACGAGTACACAAGCGACACATTCATAGATCGTTAACATTTGTACCCTCAATCCCCGGCCATCGAATTAAAAACTGAGCGGTAGCCCAAGAAGCCCACCCGTTCGTTATGGCTTCCACTACTGCCCACAAACGGCGATCCTATTTGTTTACCATCTGCCTTGCTGAAATCGCCGGGCCCCCGGGGAGAGTCTCTGAGTCGAAAGACTGGACCCGTGAAACATCCGCACAAGGGCCTCGACGGAGTCCATGCAAGCATCCAATTTCTGGTTCAGGCCGTTCGCTTCGATAAAGTCCAAACGCCAAGTCCTGCGCCCAGAGACAGCAGCCCAATCAAAGCCAAAAGCGGGATATGGCTTGCTGTTTCCGGCATGGGGGCTGGGTCGGTGGCAACAGCAGACGCTGTCTGGACCGGCGGTGCTTCAACAACCTGAGCCATTGAAACCTCTTCTCCTGCCGGGGTAACGGCTTCGACTGGAACATCCTTCAATGCTGCTGGTTCGGTTGGCAACTCAGCGACCGCGAGAACAGGCTCATTGGTCAGCTTTGCCAGTTCAGCAGCCCTGTACTTTGGATATACAAACTCCTCGCCCCATTGATGCCCGGGGTAGAACCATGCCCGGATCGCTTCCGGCTGTCCTTCGGCCCTCTCCCTGAACGTCATGACCGTTTTGTCGGTCGACTTCAAACGGTAATTCGGGATGGCAAGGATCGTTGTGAACACGTGGGTTTCGTCCTTGTTGAAGATTTGGACGATGTGTCGGTCAGCCAGCGAATCGGCGATCTTGAAGACATACGTGCCCGCCGGCAAAGTCTGAGCACCCACACCCGGAACCTCGACTGGCGCGCTGAAGGTTACAGTAGTTTTCCTGTTCCAGTCGTCCGCCTTCGCATTGGGCAGAAACGCGAGGGCCATCAGGAACAAGCAAAAACTTACCGCGAGTATTTTGAATCGGTCTTTCTGTTTCATCGGAAATACCTCTCTGTTTAACAGGGGCGTTCGATTCTGCCCCCTTGCATAAAACCGGATGTACTTCTCTAAATTGAGGTCACGAGGGACCACACTCCATGCCGTGAGCCGCTTCCAAACCACGCAGACGCATATACCGTTAGTGCCCGGCTAAAACACCCTGTGATCACCAGACTCAATGCATCCACAGGGAAACGGCATAAGGACACATCAACACTGGAAACCCTGGCAACGCCGCCGGAGAAACTGGCTGGGGGAAAAGATCAAAAAGCTCTTCCAGTTCACCACCTCCGCACAAAGCGAATCCCTGGCGCTTCGCCTGATGGGTAACAATCTCATCGCGGATAGCATCGGCGTTGAGGAAAAGCCACAGGTCAGCCTTCGATGCCTCAAGGCCGGATAAATCATAGTCAGGTCTCACTTCCCCTCCTTCAATCTGTCCGCGTGGGACATGCCTTTTGGCCAACAGCTTCCTCGTCGGCTAATTGAACGCCTGCCCGCCCTTGGGAGAGTATTTTGTCAACGCGGCGTTTAAGGGTTGAGCCGCCCGGGGAGTGCGCACCGTGCCATCGATCAGAATCTGTTTAGCGGTGACCTTACGCCCATAGAGCTTTTGGTTGTCGTCCTCATCTTGCTTCAAGACAGCCCCGCTGAGCGATGCCCCGGCGAACAAACCCTGGGATCGCGAGTAGCTGAGGATCTGGGCGTGGAGTTGAGCATCGGTTGCGCCTTGGGCGGAACGGCCCACCGGCCCGGCCGCTGCGGATACTTCGGCACCCAGCTTGACACTGTCCTGAACCAGTTTCTTCATGCCAGTAGGGTTCATTACAAGGAAAACGACGTCGGTGGACTTTCCGCCAATCTGAAATCCAAAGCTTGCGCCGCCCACTGTGAACATCGAGGGCGCGCCCCACACCCCGTTGCCGCCCCGGCGGCACACCAGCACACCGCGTCCATAATGTCCTCCGAATCCGAAGGCAAACTTCAACTGCGAAGGAATGATGCCCACACACACGGCGTTGTTCAGCAACCCATTTGGAATGCCCTGGTCAGGAGTCCTCATGACGTCGTTGAGGACGTTGGTGGCCTTTTGCAGTTGGGTCTCGCCTGCGAATGCCGGCACACAGATTGCCAGCAACAGAAAAACAAACATAAGTCTTTTCATTTGACTCTCCTTTTGTCCTGCCCACATCCACGGCTTCCGTCCAAAGCACCTTTAGGGAATGCCCGACCGCAAGCCGGCATTACTAGTGTTTGAGGGCTTTTTTCACCCGGCCGACTTTCTCTTGAACCTTCCCGGCCGCCTTTTCGACTTTGCCCCTCGCTTGCGAGCGGGAATTGTTCGTCAGTTTTCCCGCCTTCTCCTTAACCGTGCCCTTCATTTCGTGAAACTTGCCTTCCACCTTATCTTTCGAGCTTGATTTCATCCTCTTTGCTCCTTTATCAGGATTCCTGGCTGCAGCTGCGCACTTCCATGCTTTCCTTCAAATGTGTTCATACATCCGCTGAGCGCTACCTGCGCCAGCGTGAATATCCCCAGCCTCCGCCGCCGAACAAGAGGAGTAGCACAACAACAATCAATAGGAGTTCCATGTCTCACCTCACTCATTACATTCAAAGCAACTGCAAAATCCACCCGACTCCCCGGACTAAAGTACCTTTGGCGGACTGTTATGTCCCTTCGCCACCGGTAGCCGTGCGCGCGAGTGGCCTCTCGCCTCTGACGTAGTCGGCCCCGCCCTCTCCGGTCACGGAGATATCTTGCGCCCCTGTCCGCTCTAGAATGTCCCTGGCGCGCTTCGTCCATTCCGCATTGTCCGAATGCACGGACAGGAGGATCCCGCCTTCTTTTACCCGCACCTCATAGCGCTTGGCCTCGTGCTTGGGAATCCCCATGCCAACCAGGACACCCGTGATCCCACCTGCCACACCACCAGCGCCCACCCCCGCCAGAGCGGCCATGAGAGGACCAGCGGCGATAAAGGGACCTAATCCCGGGATCGCCAACGCCCCGATTCCCACCAGCCAGCCTAATGTGCCGCCCACCACCGCACCGCTACCGGCGCCTATGGCAGCGCCTTTGGGAGCATTGGTGCCCTTCTTGTGGGCAAAGTCCTTGGAGAGGACCTTTTCGGGAAACAGCACGGAAATATCCGTGTTTCGAAAACCGGCTTCCTTCAACACATCGACGCCGTTCTCCACGGAGACGTAGTTTGGGTAAATGCCTAATACTGCAATCTTTTTTGCCATCTTCCATTCTCCTTCTTGTGTTCTAAAGGGCGCCCCCTTCAAGGGGCACCCTCCGCCCTCCGCCCGCCACCCCACATCGTCATTTTCTGGATCCACTACCTTTATACCTTTCCCTGATTCAACCGTCTGCCCAGTACTGCTCACGCGTTTGGTCAAAATTGCTCATCAGTTAATAAGGGGGGAAATGCCGGACTAGGCCGATCATGAGTTGGCGGGGGAGGCAGAATCCTCCTCATTGCACCAATGCAGAGTCCGAATGCAGGAGTGTAGTGAACACTGAAGACAAGACGCCAAGCAGGAGTCCTGTTGGCGGCAAGCATTGCTCTCCGATAACTTCGATGATTACAGAGCCGACCGAGTTCGCGACGGGAATAGGGCTATTGCATCGCGGCCAGCACTTCATCGAGCGGTGCCGTGGCGAAAGTTGTGGCGTAGTCGGACGTCCCGTAGGGAATAATGAGCTGCCCACCGTGCAGCAGGCTGCCGCAGGAGTAAACGACGTTGGGGACGTAGCCTTCCCGCTCGGTTTCGTTGGGCTGGATGAGTGGCTCACGCAGGCGGCCAATGACTTTGGTCGGGTCCTCACGATCGAGCAGGAATGCGCCGATGCAATATTTCCGCATCGGCCCCACGCCATGACTGATGACGAGCCAACCCGCTTCCGTTTCGATCGGTGAGCCGCAATTGCCCAACTGGATGAATTCCCACGGGAACGCCGGCCTCAGGATGACTTGCGCGGTGTGCCAGAAATGCAGATGATCGGAGAATATTACATAAAGGTTTTCGTAGTCTTGCCTGCCAAGCATCGCATACCGGCCATTGATTTTTCGCGGGAAGAGCGCCATACCTTTGTTTTCGACGGCCGAGCCGCTGAGCGTGATGAACTTGAAATGCAGAAAATCGGGAGTTTCGAGAAATTGTGGCTGAATCTCTTTGCCATCATAGGCCGTGTAAGTCGCGTAATAAGTCCGCGTGCCATCGTCGTCTTGAAAGAGAACGAAGCGGGCATCCTCGATGCCGTGGCTCTGGGCGGCTGTAAGCGGGAAAAGCACTCGTTCTGACAAACACGAGTCCGAATCGAATTGAACTTCAAAATACGATTGAGCTAACGTCAGAGTTCTCTTGGCCACCTTTTCCGTTTCGAGGTCACGCACCCGGAGTTCCTTTATTGCAAGGCTAATGCTGGTTTGCAATTCTTCCAGCGTGAAAAACTCTCCAAGGGGCCTTAGGACTTCCCGGCTGAAAGCACCGAGCAGGTTGAGTTCGCGGAGCTTCCGCTCGAACAGGCCCTTTTCGAACGCAGCGTCAGGCACGCGAGCTGGCTCAAGGCTGTAACGGGTGGGCGCATCGATTACGAGCCTTCCATCGGAATCCACAACCCCGCTGCGAAAGGTAATAGAGGAAATATGCCCTTCCCCCGCTGCTCGAAGGCTTAGAACGAAACGTTGCGAGCCGATCGCCAGGTTCGACTGGTCCAGGTGCGGCACGATGGAGGGATTGAACAACGCAGCAGCTTCAAAGGAATACTCGTGAGTGAAATAACCACCCACCAATAATGCCCTTTCTTCGGAGAGTTTCCGGTCGCTTAATAAATAGGGACGCACCTCCTCAAAGCGACGCAGGAAAAACTCGCGGATATTCTTGTGGCGTCCATCGAATTCGGTCCACAACTGCCCAAGCAGCGTATGGACTTCATCTTCGGATAGGGCCATGACGCGGGAGCAAATCTCGCTGGCGCGCTCCCCGCTCATGAAATGAAACGGTCGGACCAAAACGCGCTTGCTATCGGGATACAAAGTGATTTTCGTGCGGTGGACATTAATAGGTTTCATCGGTTCCTAGGAAGCCGGTTCGTTGAACACCGTGACGGCATTTTGCATGAGTTGCATTTCTGCAAGCGAGAGCAGGAAGGCCAGAGTTGATTCGGCTCCCTGGTTTCCGTTCACCCGGTCCACGTGCAAAGCGTCGCGGCAGCCGCCGGTATTGACCGAGTGGAGTTCCAAGCCGAGGTCGTTCCAACCCAAGAACCAGTCGAAGGCTCGTTGGGCCTGTTCGTACCACCAGGAGTCCGAGGTCGCACGGTAGGCCTCAAGACAGGCAGACACCATCGATTGAGCCTCGATTGGTTGCTGGTCGAAAGTGGAGCGCGGGCCGCCGCGGCGATAGAATCCGTTACTGCCAATGGGCTGGAAGTGCCCATTTTCAGAGGTTTGCACCCCCACCAGCCAGCGCAATGCACCGAGGCCCCGTTCGAACACAGCCTTTTGCCCGGTGGCGTGCCCGCTAAGGAGCAGGGCGTGTGCCAGCTTGGCATTGTCGTAACTCAGCTCCTCTTCAAACCAGGGCCAGTCCGGGTGAGAGGCCCTGTCAAAGATGTCCATCAAGCGGGTGGTGAGCGTCTCGCGGGTTTGGTGGGCCAAGCTATCGCCACTCAGACGGCGTAGATACTCGTGGATGCCGATGAGGCAGAATGCCCAAGCCCGTGGCGAAGAGAACTCCGTCACTGCGCGCAGCGCTCGCGCGAAGAGTTGCCCGGCCATGATTTGGAAACTTCGATGAGGGGAGCGTCCTACGCCCACGCCGAGGGCCCAAAGCGCACGGGCGTGACAATCCTCAGACCCCTGTTCATCCAGCCACCGGCGGTCGAAACTTAAGAAGTTGTGGAACCGCTTCGTTTTGTCATCAAAAGCGTAATTCAAGAAGGCTGCGTAAGTGGTGGAAAGCGCCCGTACGCGTGGCGGTTCCTCTTTCAACTCGTCAAGAAGCGTCGAAAGAATGAAGGCACGGGCGTTGTCGTCCGTGCAGTATCCTTCACAAAAATTCGGCACAGTGAGAATCGCGTGCTGAAAAATGCCGGTCGAATCCGTCATCCGAGCGAGATGGTCCAGCCTTACTTTCGGCAACTCACGCGGTTGCCGGTCGAGCGTCTTCGTGGCAAAGCTCTTCCGAGACAATACCGCCCCCTGGAGGCGGGCCTGTTCAAAGGAGCGCATGTAGAGCCGCGCCACGTTGCTCCAGACCATTTTGCGGCCCAACTTGTAGGCATTTTTGCGCATGGCATGACGGCGTGTTGTATCGCGCAGCAAGTCGATCACCTCGCGAGCGATTGCCTTGGAGTCGCCGAACGGCACCAGCACTCCCCGATCTTCCGCCAGCAATTCGGCTGCGTGCCAATACGGCGTCGAGACCACCGCCTTGCCAGCGCCAAACGCGTAGGCGAGCGCTCCCGACGTGATCTGTGCCTCGTTGAGATAGGGGGTGATATAAAGATCCGCCGCGCCGATAAACTCCTTCAACTCTTCGAGTTCCACGAAGCGGTTATAGAAAATGACGTTCTTCTCGATTTTGTTCTTCTTAGCCATGATTTCGAGGCCGAGACGGTAGGCCTCGCCTCGTTCGCGCAACTCGTTGGGGTGGGTGGCACCCAAGACGATATAAACAACCTCGGGGAACTCCGCCAAAATCAGCGGCACAGAATTGAGCACATGTTCAATTCCCTTGTTTGGCGAAAGCAGCCCGAAGGTGAGCAACACAACCCTTCCTTCCACACCAAACTGGTCTTTGTAATAGTTCGGATCGACAAACGATATGTCGGGGATGCCGTGCGGGATGAGGTCGATTTTGGCGGGCGGGGCCTTATAGACTTCCTGCAACATCTGACAACCGCGTTCAGTCATGACGACAAGCCGGGTCGAGTGGGCGATCAATTCCTGCATGACGCGCCGCTGTGTCTCGTTCGGCTCTCGCAGGAGTGTGTGAAACGTGGTGACGACGGGCATTTTCAGTTCGCGAACCAGTGCCAGCACATGACGCCCGGCCGGCCCGCCGTAAATCCCAAACTCGTGCTGCACGCAAACGATGTCCACGTTGCTGATGTTGATGAAGTCCGCCGCACGTTGGTAGGACGTCAGATCCTGCTCCTCAACCTCGAAGCGAACCACGTCCGGATACTCGTAACCACTCTCGATATCATTGACCGACACCGCGAAACACTGGCTTTGGGGGTGTTCCGCGGCCACCGTAGTCAGCAGGTCGGATGTGAAAGTGGCAATTCCGCACTTGCGCGGCAAGTAGTCGCCGAGAAAGGCAATCTTTCGAATCTTAGATTCTGTTTCCACAAGTTTGTTCGTATTATACCCTGCCCGCACAAGAGTCGCACTTTCGAACCGGGCGCATTCGAGCGCGAGACTTTGCAAAGCAGAGACCTGCAAGAGCGTGGCTATCGGCTAGGGGAGCGACGGCGAATCGGAGTTCGCCAGGCGTGCCCCGCAGCAATCAGGGGCGTCACTCCCGTAATGGCTCGTGCGGGCGACACTTTGAAAGACCGAAGGGCAGACCGTATAAATCTTAAGATCCGGTGCCGTGTCGACTGCCTCGCCTTGGCCTGTTACTTCTCCCGTGGTGTGGGATGGGTACTTCAAGAGATCTCTCCGACTTGAACCCGCCGAGTTGCGAAGACCACTCTTGCCAAACCAAACGCGCGCTCAAACTGGTTGCGCAGTTTGCACCCGCGTTTCCCGTTCGCCCCCCGCAGGCTTCACGCGAGATTGCATTATCATGTTGCATGTGACCACAAGAGGTCTGGACACCACAACGTCAAATCTCTTGCGCGGACTATCACTTGCAGGGGTCTTACAATCAGTGCCCGCCAGGTTCAGTGCAGGCTGGGAGGTTCGCATGATCAGCACCCTCGTGAAATTGGCGCTGTACAGGGTGCGTCCGCAAAACGGACGGCGAAGTCAGAATAGCAGGTACGCATCCTCTGTCGATATCGGTTCTTCCATGCTCTTAGTGTTCTTTCTCCAACCCTTCCAGCAAGTGTCCTCGGCCATTTTAAGGATTTTGTCCGCCATCTTCCGGCATTCCTTTCGGAGCAATTGTAAAAGGTACTCAGCCTCCAGGCCGCTCATAGTGGGAGACACCTTGTGGATGGATTCACACATCCGCTGAGCAATTGGGCAAAGCACCTCGTCCGTGAGGAGCCCCACTTCCTGAAGCGTATTGAATTCTTTCTCGACAACTCCCTTTGCTGCCTGGTCAAAATCAGTCTCTGTCATCTTGATTGACATAAGAACCTATTTCCATCTTGACGATAGATCTATTCGGCCCCCTCTGGGTTCGGTCAGTTCGCGCATTTCAAGCATCCTCATCGATCCACGTATGGCCCGTTTGGGGTTGATCCCAGGGATCACTTGACCGGTTATCAAAACCTCCCTTGTGCGCGGTTCAGTGTATTGGAAACCCCTCTAGACAGTGGCTTCAGGTTCAATATCCTGGACAAGCGTTGCGGGAAGGGGGAGAATCACGCCACTTTCCTTTGATCGGGACTTCCCGTCTCAACGATTGAAACAAGGTTGTCAACAATTGCCTTCAAGGTGCTGGAGCAATTCTCTGCAGGCACATCTTTTCGTACGCTCTTCGAGACGATGATCTTCTCGCGAACATCCGCGACGCTTTCCAGCAGAACCAATCGCCCATTCTGGGCAAGGTATCGGTCAACTGCCCCAATCTTGCCTCGGAACACACTGTAAACGGGTACGCCAAGTGCCGCTGCCTCCCGGTTCATCGTGCCACCGCCGCTGATGGCAAGATCAGAGGTCCAGAGCAAGCAAAGGCCGTCAACGGCGTGCTCAGGAATAATTATCTTGCCCGCAGCAAAGAGCTCAGGCCAAAGCGCCCTCGCGGATGCTCCCTGCTTCTCGTTTCGCGGTAGGAGGACGATGCTTGCGCTATGCCGGTCAGCAACAAAGTTGATCGCCGCGCGAAAGAGCTCGTCACTTTCTGGATGATAGTAATGGGCCTCATTGGCGGGCGGACGGGCGGTAACGACAAAGTCTTCTTCCTTCAGCCCCAAGCGGGCTCGCAGACTCGGGTCGGGCTTGAATCCAGGGACATAAACATCTTCTTTGATCCCCGGATACTTGAGAACCCGTCCATTATCATAGTGAATCGCAGAATCAGGAATAACCGCAGGGACCATCATCCAATCGGGATGTAATTCCCCCATCCCCTTGATAAACTCGTAATCCCAAAGGCAAATTGATGGAATCCCCAGAAGAGAAGCTGCAATCATCTGAGCGCGGGATCCGTGGGCTACTGCAAGGTGCACCTTTTCCCTTCTAACCATGAAAGCCAGCCGCAAAGCGCGGTAGCAGGTCCCCACAACTTTGGCAAGTTTGTGCTTGCCGTAGTGACGGCCTACAAACACACAGCGCAACTTGAAAAGGCTGATCAAATCACGAACCTGAAAGCAATCCCGCGCAGTCAATATGACCGGGTAGCCAAGTTCCTCGAGTTCCTTAATGATCGGCACAAAAAAAGGCACATGCGGCGAATTGTCCATGTCGATCCAAATCTTCGCCTTTTTCTTATCGTGACTTGTCAACTTGAGAGCGGCTCGCCCCTCGTCATTCAACATAATTCATCCCTCCATTGAAGATAAGTATCAACTTCCAACCTCGAGAGAGCTGTTGCTCTAACGCGGGATTACCCGCCTTGTATTGGCCTGGTCATGACACTCCTGCCCGCATCGCCCTGAATACTAAACGCGAATCCGTGGAAATCATTCCATTAAACGCCGCACTAAAATGACTTGTTTTATGAGGTTAATTCCGGGCCAATTGCGCGTCAGTTTAGTTTTGCTCATATTTCTGTTCAAAATTGCTCATCAGCCAATGAAGATGAATGAGCGATCCGCACCGGCAATGAATTTGTGGTGGAGACACAGTCTTCCTGCGCGTCTCCGGTGGCAGGGTGAGGGGAACGGCAGGTCTGCGCCGCAGCGCCGTTTTGTTCCATCGCTGCGCCGGTGCTCCGGTCGATCTCGTAGCTGTTTATCTTGTACTGCAGCGATCTTGTACTGATGTTCAGCATTCGCGCAGCTTCTTTGCGGCTGCCTTTGCTCAACTCAAGAGCAAGGACAATGGCGCGCTTTTCCGCTTCCTTTTTAATCCTGCCCAATTGCGATTTCAAACCACCTGGAGCCAGAGGGGTGTCGATGGGTGCGACCTGAAACGAAGATCCTGAATGGCCGTGCAAGTAGCATAAAGCCTGAGCTTCATCATTGAAAATAAGCCATCGCTTCACAAAGTTTTGCAGCTCTCGCACGTTGCCGGGCCAATCGTAGTGCATGCAGGCGTCAAGCATGGCCCTCGTCATGGGGAGTTGCTGCCGGCCAAAGTTACCTGCCCAAAGATGCGTAAAGTGATCGATCATCGGCACGATATCTGCCTGCCGTTCCCGCAGAGGAGGAACCGAGATCGAGTAGATGTTCAGACGATAGTAGAGATCAGCACGGAATTGTCTGGAGGCAATCGCTTGGTGGAGATTCACATTCGTCGCGGCAAGGACCCGGACATCCACTTTTTGCGGAAAAGTATTTCCCAGCCGCGAGAATTCACCGTCCTGAAGGACGTGAAGGAATTTCGCCTGCGATTTAGTGGGCATTTCAGCAATCTCATCCAGAAGAATGGTTCCCTGCTGACAACCCTCAAATTTGCCGGGCCTGGTCCGCGTCGCGCCTGTAAAAGCGCCGGCTTCATGGCCGAAAAGCTCGCTCTCGAGCAGCTCTGCAGGCAGCGCCGCGCAATTCACCCGCATAAAGGTCCGCTGGGCCCGCTGCGACTGCTTGTGGATCATTCGCGCAACCACTTCTTTCCCGGTCCCGCTTTCTCCCAGCAGCAGCACCGGAATTTCAAAGTTGGCAATCTGGCGCACCTGCGAGCAAACCTTCTGCATTGCAGAACTGGCGGCGACAACCCCCTCGTTCGCCTCGGTTTGCTCCCGGTTATCAGGTATTGACCTGGTGATGACACCCATTACTCGTCTCCCTTCAACTTGTCGGTGAAAATACCCGCACGTCATTCCCCTAAATGCCGCATTAAAATATCCTGATTGGTAACTTTAAGTTCTGATCAAGTGCGCGTCAGCCCCGTATTGCTCACAACTTTGGTCAAAATTGCTCAGGCCTTTTTGTGGAATTCAGTAGGAAATGCTGTTGTCGGTCATCGAGTTACTGAATCCAATGCGACAAGTTCTCCCGCCGCCGCGCCATCCCTTCTCTCAAAGGAAGTTCTTGCGGTTCTTCCCTGCCAGCTGCTCGTGCATCCAAGTGCCCATTTCTTAACGATTACGGTTGTCCCACGGCCCTGGTGGGATACAATTTCAAAGTCATCCATCAACCGCCTGACGAGGGGCAACCCCAATCCCAGCCCGCCGTTGGTGGAAAAGCCGTCTTGCAACGCATTCCTTACGTCAGATATTCCGGGCCCCTTGTCATGGGCCATCACCAATACACCCGTTCTGTTTTCCTGACGGAGGGCTCTGAGCACGATATTGCCGCGGCCAGCGTACTGTAGGATGTTGCGCGCCAATTCTGAAACAACAGCTGTGATCTTTGCTGACTCCACGGCAGTGAAATCTGCTTCGGACGTCAGTTGCCGCCCGCGCTGGCGCGCAAGGATAATGTCCGCGTCAGAGTTCACCGGAACCCTGACCCACTCCACCTGGGAAACCTCCGCTGACAGAGTTTTGGTATTTTGTGCCATATACGCCTCCTTTCAACTCTTTGAAATCGCCATGCTAACTGAGTAACGGCAAAACTTAATGCAAGTGAAAACCAGCCTGCCCCGGGTTTTTCCCTCGCCTGCATTCCCCCTCCGGAATGTGGGTTCGTAACCAGGAGAAAAGCCACCGGCTGGAAAGGCCCCAGCGTGGCTAACAGCCTGGAATTGACCTCATGGCCAGCGTCCCTCTGAGCGCAATCCTGAAATCATTCTGGCAAACACCGCATTAAAACAAATCTCATCGTCAACATTAATCTCGGATCAATTGCCTGTCAGTTCTGCATTGCACATGCGTATGTTCAACATTGCTCATGCCAAATTGGAGGGGGAATCTAGAGTGTGAGGCGGGTGGAAACTACCGAGGCTTTGACATCAGCGCTAATCGTTCAGGAGGACGCTCAACAGGCCGCTGCGGACCGTCAAATTCATCCCGCTGTCATATTCGACAAAGCCAAGCTTCCTGAACTTGTTCATGAAATGACTGACCCGCGACCGGGTGGTGCCTACTATTTCCGCAAGGGTCTGTTGATTGATCCTGGCGATCACCCTCTCCTGCTTGCCATGCTTGCCAACACGTGCAAGTGACAGGAGGACTCGTGCCAAACGCCTCTCGCTGGGATCGAATAGGTGAGCCAGGAGATCTCCTTGGATTTGGACGATACGAGAAAGAAGGTAGGCGATGAAGAGCCTGCTGAAGACAGGGTCCTTATTGATCGCGTGAATGATGGTTTCCTTTTCCATGCGGGAAATGGTGGACTGATGAACCGTCGTTGCGCTCGACATCCGCAGTGATGGTCTTATTTCCAGACACCCCGTTCCAAAGATGTCACCGCGCCCCAAGATGGCAATGACAGCTTTCTTGCCGCGCCGCGATCGAACTGTGAGCTTCACGTTGCCACTGTGGATGTGGAACATCGCATCAGCCACATCCCCCTGGGAATAGATGATCTGTTGGTCTTGATACTCCAGTGTCGTCTTTCGACGGCCAACCTTGGTGAGAAGTTTGCGGGAATCAAAAGAGAGCTTAGGTGCGTCCGCCATCAATACCTCCAGCGGCCCGATCGCGCTCAATCCGCCTACCGCCACGGCGACTGCGAGAGCGCAGACAATTCACGCGACGAGAGGGTCGGCTACTTAAACCGGGCTGATGTCTGGAATGGCAAAGAAGGCGGCTCCGAACGACATCCCCCTGAGCCCACCCCGGAAAGCACCAGGCCTTTCCCCGGTGCTTCATGCGGCCGGCGGTGCTGTAGTATCCCTGCCACGAGTTGGCCGGTTAGTTGATCCCTCAAGCGGGAACGTCCAGGGGCCATCGTAGATGAGCATTACTCTTTTCGTCTTCACTTCGCCGACGACGGATATCTTCTTCATGTCAAGGCCGACCTTTTGGAGTTCCTTGACCGCTTCCTCCGCTTGGGAGTGGCTATCGTAAATGGCTACAATTGAATACACTTCACACATGACTTACGCTCCTTTTCCATCAAGCAAGATGGATTTTGTTGTTTTTCTGCGCAGCCCCCCTCATTAAATTCTGGATAGCTTCAGATGCAAGCGCCAGAGAATCCCTACACTCGAGGACGATAACCCTCCAGACCTGAGCTGTCTGCCCAAAACTGAACACGCAGGTGTTCACAAACGCACACATCAGTCCAACGGCTCATAATCATGCCTCCGGAGGTCAGGAAAACCGGGAAGTTGAAGCCTTCTTGGCTGCCTCTTCTGACCCCTTCAGTGAGGTGGCGCGGCAGCCAGGTGTCGCCCGGCGCATGAGCCGTATTGGGTCGCGTAGACATGGCTGAATTCTGCGCCCAATAGGAGGATCTGTGCGGAGTAATAAATCCAGATGAGTAAAGTGATGAAAGAACCCGCTGCTCCATAAGCCAAGACCATGTTGGATTTGCCCATGTATGAGCCCATCACTACTTTCCCGATCGTAAAGAAAAGCGCCGTGAGAACCGCGGCGGCCCATACATCAGCCCATGCCACATGGGTATCGGGCAGAAGCTTGAATATCATTGCAAGCAAGAGCGCTGTAATTCCAAATGAAAGTAAGGTGCCGGAGGATGGTGAGAGAATGGATGAGACAGGAATCAGGTCCGACACAACCTTTGCCACGGCTACCAGTCCCGCGCTTGAAGCCAGCGATACCACCAGCAAGAACACCACGCCCAATACAAGGACGAAGGACAGTAACCGTTTTCTGAGCTGTCCGGCAAAGAGGCTTCCGGACTTCGGTTTAACTCTCCAGATTTTATTGAGCGCGTCCTGAAGCTCAACGAACACGCCCATCGCTCCCAAAAAGACGGTCCCTATCCCAACAAGGCCCGTCCCAACCCCGAGGCCTCGCCCCTTGATGCCTTGAATAATACTTTGGACGACCGCCGCGCCTTCATGCCCGCCCAGAGATCGTGTTTGGTGCACGATTTGCCCCGCCGCACCCTTTTCGCCATAGACCACGCTTGCCATTGCCAGAGCGATAACCAGAAGCGGCGCCAGAGAAATGACCGCATAGAATGCCAGCGCTGCGCCCTGGCTCGTCGCGTTGTCTTCCAACCAATCCGTACACGTTGTTTTGAGTAAAAGCCACGCGATGGTTATGAGTCCGAACACTTTGAGGACACCCCGGCACATCGGAATTCTTTCGAAGTATCGCCTGCCAAACCCCCTTTGGTTCAAACACACAATCGACGATTCCGAGTATCCCTGTGCGTGTGAAAGATTGTACCAAAGCCCCTTCCGGTTCGCCTTCACCGAGGGTCGCTGACCAGGGTTTTCACGACTGTCTAGCCCGAAGGCGGCGGACCGCGGCTCGGGTTTAGACGGGTCCGGCCCTTCAAAAAAGGCTTCATTCTCTGAATCGTATATTCACCGATGCGGGCAGATCGCCGCAAAGGACAAGGAGCTTCGGTCTGAAGATCTGACAGATGAATCAGCGACGGGCAAGTATCGGCGATCCGCTTGACCAAGGCTGGAAGCGAAACGGCCAACAGTAATCCCGCGATTCCCCACAGCCAGGCCTAGAAAAGCATCCCAATGATCAGCGCCAACGGTCCGACAAGAAGACGAGTGTCGGCAAATTTGGGATCAAGAAGTTCGCGGCGATCAAATAAAGGAAAAGAACCGTTATGGCGATCGTAATGAAGGGACCGATAGTATTGAACTGAAGCAGAGCCGCTGCCAACGGAAGCGCACAGGCCAGTACAAGGCCGAGAAGCGAAATCAGAATTAGAATGACGCTCACTATTTCCAGCGCCACGGCACCTTTCATTCCGAGAACCAGGAATACAAGCGAAATACCTCCGGCCATGATGGATGCGACTGTCAGGTTCCCCAGGAAAAATCCGCGGACCATATCGCCCAGATTACTCACAAACTTGAGGACACCGTTTTCCCTTGGAACATGTTGGTGAGGCCAACGGACATTAATTTTTTTCGGCTAACATGAAAAACACCATGAAGGGAGGTGCCCCGCCCATGATCAGGATTCCGGATATCAATCCGACGCCTCGAACCAGAAAACTCGGCCAGTTCATTCTTCGATAGTAAGGTCGATAGGTGTGACTGCTCCGATACCTGTTACCAGGACACTCACATGAGTGTAGGGCATAGATGAAGGCTAGTCGTGCAGGATCACGCTCAGGAGGCCGCTATGGACCGTCAACCCGCCGCTGGGGCCGTCGTAATCGACAAAGCCCAGCTTCCTGAACTTGTTCATGAAATGACTGACCCGCGACCGCGTGGTGCCCACCATTTGCGCCAGGTTTTCCTGATTGATTCTTGGAAGGACACTCTCGGATCGGCCTTCCTTGCCAAAGTGCGCCAACAACAGGAGAATCCGTGCCAGGCGTTTCTCGCTGGAGTTGAAAAGCTGGTCGACAAGGTCCTCTTCATATCGGATGTTGCGTGAAAGCAGGTGCGTGACGAACAATTCCGAAATTTCGTGTTGCTCGTGGAGCATGCGCGCCATCCGTGACTTCTCAATCCTGGCTAGAGTGCAATCCGTTACCGCGACAGCCGTTGACACGCGCAACGGCTGGCCTGCCAGGCATCCCTCGCCGAAGAACTCACCGCTGCCCAGAATGGCGACGATCGCTTCCTTGCCTTGCTGGGAGGTCACCGTGAGCTTCACCTTGCCTCGCCGGAGGTAGAAGATGGCATCCGCAGGGTCGCCTTGCCGATAGATGATGCGGTCGGCGGTAAATTCGAAAACGGACTTCCCGCCGTCGATGCTCGGGAGGAGGGCATCCCAATCGACAGTCTGGGTTGTCTGATTTGCCGTAATAACCTCAGGCAGGGCTTTCTTCAGCGCCGTGGCAACATCAGCCTGGTCTTTCCGGTTGGAGGTCACTACGTCAGAGTGACGTTTCCTGTTTGCCGTAACGGCCTTCCTCTTCTTGTGGAGAGCGGATCCGTCGGCAGAAATTGTTTTACGCGCCATAACTCTCCTTCCGTGCAACGAGCTTCATGAACCTTTCAGCGTTCTGTTCGTTAGCGGTTTGCTCGAACAGTTCCATCAATCTTCCTTGAAGTTTGTCCACTTTCGTTGACTTCTCATACCGTCCGGTGGACCGTGGTTCAGCGGAATTGTTGTGGTTGACACTGGGGGCGGTATACGGCTCATTCTTCTTCAGGAAGTTCAACGGCCTCGTCGGCCTCATCCGATTTATCCTCCAGAACGTCTTCCTTTGCAATTTTCTTGACGATTTCCAGCGGAACCTGCTCGAAGCGTGTTTTCGGTTTTTCAGAGTTGGACATTTCGTTTTCTCCTTAAATTCCAACTAAATCGTAGCAGGCCTCAACCGATACGGGTTATATCTTTTGGAAAACCGCTTTAGTCGTTACCGTAGCTAATATGCTGAAATAACAATGCTTATCCCCCCCCCCACGTCTGCGAGGCGGTAGCGTTTGCTGGTTCTGGAGCCTTTATTTTTTGCGGTCCGACTTTTTAATTGCAGACTATCGTCACGGCATGTTACGATTGCTTAACGCATGTTTAACGTTTTGAATTCGCGGAGGTGCCAATGAGCCCTCGATCCAACGTAGAGCTATCCCATTACAAAACGATGGACCAAGCAGACGTTCCGCAAGGGCGGCACGGAAAGCACAAGGAGGTTGTCACCGAAATCCTCAGGGATCTTGACAACCTGAAGGACGGTTCTGCCATTAAAATCCCACTGGCGGGTTTGGCGGAAAGCAAAGAGAAGGTCCGATCAGCCCTGAATCGTGCAACCCGCAAAGCCGGTAGGAATGTTGCAACCGCCAGCGACGACAACTTTCTGTATGTGTGGAACGTAAGCACCCCCCGTTAGGCGCCGCAAAGCTCAGGCCCAATCTTATAGTGCAACTCAAAGCTGAAAATGTGCAGTTGCGCTGTGGATCGTCAGGTTAGAGAATCAAGCATCCATTTCCCCTGCGTCTTTCGCTCCCATCTCCTATCCATGTCAAACCCTTCGTAATTTCCGATTGGCCCACGGTTGTGTTTTTCCCCATTAACCGAGATGAGCAATTCTGACCAACCACATGAGCACTACGGGACTGACACGCCAGATGAGAAACGGTATAGGTAACAGGAGAAAACAGATGGTTCGGACGAACGATCCAAAACAGGAAGCAGGGCGAACAAAATGACAGGCGGAATGCTCGCGCGGTTACCCGGGGCCATTGTACGGATCGCCGGGAATACCGGACGCAAGATGATTGACAAGGCGCGGAGCATGGAACGCCAGAAGGGCCGCGCGAAGGCTTTTGAGCCGGTCGAGCTCATACCGCTCAACCAGGCCGTCCTTTGTGAGGACTGTCAGATGATCAGCCAAGCCAGGAATGATCACTGCCTCTCGTGCGGCAGCCATTCGATTCTGACCTTAGCGAGTGTCCTGGGAAGTCAAACAACTACCAGCTTGCAACATGAGCCTTCATCCTCTGCGGAGCCAGAACCCTTATCAGGGATATTCTGCCTCCGCAGCCTGCCTTAGGCTGGAAATGGTCTCGGTCGGTGAGTCAAATGCGGGACTTGTGGATCGTTGCCGCCGTTTCTCCCCACAAGCAGCGGCTGTGACAAGCCGGCGCGCAGTTGGCCTGATTGACTGCGATGAGCAATTCTGACCACACGGATGAGCAGTCCGGGACTGACACGCGTACCACGTCAGGTTAAAAGATAGATAGTTCTAGCATCCAGCCAGGTTTCACCTGGAGATGGAGGCTAGGCAGGAGGCGAAACATGCTTTGGACCATTTGTGTGATTTTGTTAATCATGTGGCTCTTGGGCTTTACCCTTCACGTTGGTGGAGGGCTCATCCACCTGTTGCTTGTGGTTGGATTGGTTGTGCTGATCTATAACCTGATCACCCGCCGAAGATCCACGGCCTGAGCAAGGCTGAGAATAGCGTGCCGAAAAGCGAGTCCCCGCGGCACGAAGTTTGTGCCGCGGCCCTTTTTGTTGCAATGCTGGTTTTTATAGCGGCGGCTGGAGTTTACCCCGACGAAGTCGGTGGTCGCCATGTGAGATTGAACGCGGCAGGCTGACCTCACCGCTGGTGCTGGCCATCACTGCAGTTATGGTTAGGGTCATGCAAGCCCGGAAACCTGGCGAATAATCTCTGGGGGTGCTTGAGTGCCGCAATACTCGTGGTTTAAGAATTGCAATGCGAGACAGGACTTGTCCTGCGCGGCCGTCCGGCGACAAGCCGCGTGGTTGCTTGTTTTCTATCTAGCTGCCGGATTGGCGCCCGCATCGGCCCAGGTTGGGAGCGCGGTCCCAACCGTGGAAACCATCATCGCCCGCATGGCGCAGGCCCGATCTGAGAACCGCGCCAGCTTTCGTCCTTACACCGTCACGCGCGACTACAGGCTGTTTGGCGAGGATAACAGCAAGAGCAAGTCCGAGGTGATTGCCGATGTGGCCTTCGTTCCTCCGGACTCCAAGAAGTACGCCATTCAGAAGACCAACGGAAGCAGATTGGGACGAATGATTGTTCGGCGAATCCTGGCAAGTGAAGTGCAAATTACGAAAGATTACGCCTCAACCGACCTCTCGCCGGAGAATTATGGTTTCCGCTTCATCCGCGAAGAAGACGTGAACGGCCAGCGCTGCTACGTGCTTGAGATGCTTCCCAGGCGCAAGGACAAACATCTGCTCCGCGGGGACGTCTGGGTTGACGCCCACACCTACCTGATTCACCGCTTCGAGGGTCAGCCCGCAAAGAACCCCTCCTGGTGGGTACGGGATGTGCATGTCGCGCTGGCCTACGGCGATGTCGGCGGAATGTGGCTGCAGACGGCTTCGAAGTCTACGGCCAAGGCCCGGATACTCGGCCCATACACGGTAGTTTCGCGCGACGTGAACTATCAGATCAGCGAACCTGTTGCCGCCGGGTCTTCGGTCCAAACAAGCCTCTTAAGGCCGAAGTTTGGCCGATCTCTTCGTCACTACGCGATGACGCGATCACCGAAGTGATTTTGTTAATGTAAAAGGAGACTCAAGATGAATTTCAGACCTCTGCATGATCGAATCTTAGTCAAGCGAGTTGAAGAGAAGGAAGCCGTGAAGGGCGGAATCATCATTCCCGACACAGCCAAGGAGAAACCGCAAGAAGGCAAAGTGATTGCCGTCGGGCACGGCAGGAAGACCGAAGACGGAAAGTTGATCGCCCTGGATGTGAAAGCGGGCGACCGGATCCTTTTCGGCAAGTATTCCGGCGCTGAAATCAAGATGGAAGACCAGGAGTATCTGATCCTGCGCGAGGAAGAAGTGCTGGGAATCCTCGAAGCCAAAGCAGC
>Ga0209919_1000360_pt1 | contig 22943 bp, 16 predicted proteins | sample SalPon2A_C_D2_MG_FD_185721 | JGI IMG/M metagenome (GOLD analysis project Ga0209919, IMG submission 185721) | Soil microbial communities from South San Francisco under conditions of wetland restoration - Salt Pond MetaG R2A_C_D2_MG (SPAdes)... | ecosystem: Environmental > Terrestrial > Soil >... | reverse complement strand
TGCAGTCCATCGCGGTGATGCGGCTGTTGGGGCTGGCTGAGGCGGTCACCAACGTCAACGGCGGGGCGATCGCGCTGGGGCATCCGTTGGGCTGCTCGGGGGCGCGCATCCTCACGACCTTGCTGCATGAGATGCGGCGTCGGGCGCGGGCGGGCATGCCGATGCGCTACGGCCTGGCGACGTTGTGCGTGGGCGTGGGGCAGGGGGAGGCGACGGTGGTGGAGCTGATGCCGCAGGCCTAGTGCCGGCGTCAGGCGGAGGTGCCCAGGTCGATCTGGACGACCACGCCACACCTTCCGCGGGCGCCACGGAACCCGTCAGGGGCCCTGCGTGCCCGGACGCACGCTGGCAACGAATGTCCCTTGGCTGACGCGTGCAGCGGCGCTATTCCTAGAGTGATCGCGAAGGTCGTCTTCCCCTGCGTCACGGGTCGCGCCGAGGCGCGCGTGGAGGGGGTGATCGTCCAGCTCGAGGCCCGCGCGGGGCTTGGGGTCGTGCCGGACCGCGCGGGTGGATACGCCAGGCTGTCGTCGACGACGCCGAGCGGGCGGGAGGGCACCTGTCGGGTGCCCGGCCCCGTCTGAGTCGGGTATGGCGGCGGCGCGGCGAGCCCGGTCCGTCCGGAGGCCGCAGCTGCCCCAGGGAACGCACGAGGAGACCCGCATGCATCGGTTCCGGTACCTGTTGGCCCTGCTGCTGGCCGGCTTCATGGGCGCGGCAGTCGCGCAGAACGTCACCCTCAGGGCGCTGTTCATGCAGCAAGCCGCCTACAGCGACAGCGACGTGCGCAGCATGACCGCCGACTTCGAGGCGCAGCACCCTGGCGTCAAGGTCGACGTCGAGTTCGTGTCGTACGAGGCGCTGCACAACAAGATCATCACCGCGGCCGCCGCAGGTGGCGGCGGTTACGACGTGGTGCTGTTCGACGTGATCTGGCCCGCGGAGTTCGCGCAGAACCACGTCCTCCGCGACATCACCGGCGATCTGCCGCAGAGCATGATCGACCAGGTCGTGCCGGGGGCGTGGACCACCGTGACCTACGACGGCCACTACTACGGCATCCCGTGGATCCTCGACACCAAGTACCTCTTCTACAACAAGGACATGCTCGCCAAGGCGGGCATCACCGCCCCCCCCAAGACCTGGCAGGAGCTGCTCGACCAGGCCAAGGCCATCAAGGACGCCGGCATCGTGCAGTACCCCATCGTGTGGAGCTGGGGCCAGGCCGAGGCCATCGTGTGCGACTACACCACCCTGCTGTCGGCGTTCGGCGGCAGCTTCTTCGACAACGGCCAGCCCGCGTTCAACTCCGGCGGCGGCCTCGAGGCGCTGCAGTTCATGAGGACCTCGCTCGATGAGGGCCTCAGCAACCCGGCCTCCACCGAGTCGCTCGAGGAGGACGTGCGGCGCATCTTCTCGTCCGGCCAGGCGGCGTTCGCGCTGAACTGGACGTACATGTACAACCTCGCCAACGACCCCAAGGAGTCGCAGGTGGCGGGCCAGGTCGAGGTGGCGCCCGCCCCGGGCGACGGCGTCCACAGCCAGATCTCGGCCGTCAACGGCTCGATGGGCCTGGGCATCACGACCGGCTCGAACCATCCCACCGAGGCGCTCCAGTACATCCAGTACCTCACCAGCCAGGCGGTGCAGGAGAAGTACGCCAAGCTGTCGCTGCCTATCTGGAAGGCCTCCTACGACAACCCGGCCGTGGCGCAGGGGCAGGAGTCGCTGATCGCGGCGGCCAAGCAGTCGCTGGGGGTCATGTACCCGCGTCCGCTGCTCATCCAGTACCCGCAGTTCAGCACCTGGCTGCAGACCGACATCCACCGTGCCCTGCTGAGCCAGACCACGCCCAAGGAGGCGCTGGACAACACCGCCAAGCAGGTCGTGCAGGACAAGCTCGACTGAGCCTGGACGTCTGAGCCCGTGGCCGGCGTCCCCGAACCCGTCACCGTTCCCGCCCGGCGAGCGCCGCGCCTGTTGGCGCGGGCCGCCCGCCGGGCGAGCGTGCCCTGGCTCATGCTGCTGCCGGCACTGGCGGTGGTGGGCGGGGTCGTCGGCTACCCCTTCTTTCGCACCCTGTATCTGAGCTTCTTCAACGCGCCCCTGCTGAGCCACGTGCGGACCGCCGTCGGCCTCGGCAACTACCTGCACGCCTTCCAGTCGGCCGAGTTCCGCGCCGACGTGGTGCACACCCTGCACTTCACCGTCGGCTCCATCGGTCTCGAGCTGGTGCTGGGCGTGGCGGTGGCCCTGTTCCTGAACCGCCCGTTCGTAGGGCAGCGCTTCCTGCGCGCCATGCTCATCCTGCCGCTGGCGCTGCCGACGGTCGTGAACGCCGTCATGTGGCGCTGGATCTACAACCCCGAGTACGGGGCGCTCAACGCGTTGCTGACGCAGACCCACATCCTCGGAAGCTACCGCACCTGGCTGGGCACGCCCGGACTGGCGATGAACATGATCATCGTCGCCGACGTGTGGAAGAACTTCACGCTGGTCGCGCTGCTGGTGCTGGCCGCGCTGCAGACCATCCCCGTCGAGCTGCACGACGCCGCGCGCGTCGACGGGGCGGGCGGCTGGCAGCGCTTCCGCTTCATCACCCTGCCCGGCATCCGGCCGGCGCTGCTGGTGGCGCTGGTGCTGCGCACGGTGGAGGCCCTCAAGGTCTTCGACATCATCTACGTGATGACCCGCGGCGGCCCGGCCAGCTCCACCAAGACGCTCAGCTTCCTGGTGTACGACGAGGCCTTCAGCTTCCTGAAGCTGGGCAGCGCCGCCGCCTACGCCTTCCTCACCGTGGCGCTGATCATGGTGTTCGTCGGCGTCTACATCCGCCTGCTCCAGTCGCGGGGGGTCGCGGGATGAGAGCAGACGCGCCCGCCCGCCCGCGCCGCGCCGCGCCGGGGCCGGCACGCAGCGCGGCGCGACGGCGGCGCCAGGTCACCGCGAGCGTGCTCACCTACCTGGCGGCACTGCTCCTGCTGGGGTTCCTGGTGGCGCCCTTCCTGTGGTTGCTCATCTCCAGCGTGGCGCCGCTCGCCGACCTCATCCAGCGGCCGCTGCACTGGATCCCGCCGCACGCCACCTTCCAGCGCTATGCCACCATCTTCTTCGGCGCGGACGGGCGCGACTTCCGCTTCGCGCTCCGCAACAGCGCCCTGGTCGCGGGCATCGCCACCAGCATCAGCCTGGTGGCGGGGATGCTCGGCGCCTACGCGCTGTCGCGCTACCCGAGCCGCGGCCGCAGCGGCCTGCTGTACGTGATGCTGGCCACCTACATGACGCCGCCCGTGGCCATCCTGCTGCCCATCTACCTGATGCTGGGCCGCCTCGGCCTGCTCAACAGCGTGCTCGGCCTGGCGCTGGTGTACACCTCGTTCCTCACGCCCTTCCTGACCTGGATCCTGAAGGGCTTCTTCGACGCCATCCCCGAGGAGATGGAGGAGGCGGCGCGCATCGACGGCGCCTCGCGGTTGGGCTCGATGGTGCGGGTGACGCTGCCGCTGTCGCTGCCCGGGGTGATCACCGCCATCCTGTTCGGTGTGATCCTGGCCTGGGACGAGTTCCTCTACGCACTGATCTTCACGTCGTCCACCGCCGCCAAGACCCTGCCGGTGGCGATCTCGGAGTTCACCTCGCGCTTCGCGGTGGACTACGGGCTGATGGCGGCCGGCGGCATCGTCGCCGCGTTGCCGCCCCTGATCCTGGCGTTCGCCCTGCAGCGCTACCTCATCGCCGGGCTCACGGCCGGCGGCGTGAAGGGGTGACGGAACGTGGCCGCTGGACCCCATCGGGCGGTGGCGCGTCCGAGCCGCGCAGGGCGGCCGATCGCCGGGCCGCTCGCCTGCCCCTGCCCTGCCGGCGGTAGCCGCGCGCGGCCGCGGCAGCGCCCTGGCGACGACGCCTGACATCGGAGCGCCCGCGGTCTACACTGTGGCCGCTCGAACCCATCGCGTGCTTGCGGCCGCGCGGCGCCGAGGAGGTGAGCGGGTCGACCGCGCCGTCCACGAGCGAGTCAGCGGCCGGCCGGCACGCGGCGATCGGATAGCGGGTCCGGGAAGGCGCGCGTCCCGGGGCGCGGGCCACCCGAGCCGAGGAGGTGCGTCGTGAAGTCCGCGTTCGAGGAGTACAGGAAACGGTGGGCGGAAGCCTACAACCGCAAGGACCTGAGGGCGCTCGCCGAGCTCTACACCGAGAACGGCGTCTTCTACGGCGGGGACGGCAGCGTCGCGCGGGGCCGCAGGGCCATCCGGGAGCACTTCGAGGGCAACTTCGCGGAGTACGAGAAGATCATCCCGGGCGTGCGACCCCACTTCGAGAGCAAGGTCGAGGACGAGGAAGTCTTCGGCGATATCGGCTACGAGTTCGGCAGCTACAAGATCACCGCGCCCAACGGCAAGGTGCTGGTGGAAGGCAGCTACTCCGGCATCGGCCGGCGTATCGGCGACACCTGGAAGATCGCGCGCCACATGAGCACGGGGAGTGTGGTCACGCCTGCTCCGGAGAAGAAGCTGGAGGCCGTGTGAGGGTTGCGGGGGCCCGACTAGCGTGCCTTCCGGGCCCCCCTGCCTAGGCCGTGCGCGCTCAGGAGCGCCTCGCGCTGCTCCGCATCGAGGTGCCTGACGGCTTCGCGCACGGTGAGGCCCGACGCTCGGGCCGCGCGCGGCAGCAGCCAGGCCGTGAGCGCGTCCGGGCGCTGCTTGCCGTACTCGCGCAGGCACCAGCCGATGGCCTTGCGGATGAAGAACTCGCGCTCCGGCAGCAACGGCTCTGCCAGCGCGGCGAAGGCCGCGAAGGCGGCGTCGTTTCCGGCGCGGAGGCTGCGCAGGAGGGTGAGCAGCGCCACCCGGCGGAGCCAGAAATCTTCGTCCCGCGCCCACCCGGCCCGAAGCGCGGGCGCGGCCTGCGGGGCGCCATCCAGGATCGGCGCGATGACGTCGACGGCCAGGCCGTCGATCAGCGCCCAGGTGTGCGAGCGGCGCAGCAGCGGCTCGAGCCACGTCAGGTCGGCCACGCTCAGCTCCTGGGCGCGTGCGGTGAGGAGCTCGACCGCGGCGAAGCGCAGGTCGAACACGCCGCGCTCCCACAGGGTCTCGACGAGCGCGGGCAGCTCGCGCGCGGCGATGCCGGCGCCGGCGCCGCCCTGCAGGAAGGCCAGCACCACGCGGCGATTGGCGGGCACCGTGACGCCGTAGTGCTCCAGCGCGCTCTTCAGGTAGCGCTTCTCCTGCTCCGCGCGCTCGGGCGTCCCCTCGGCCCGCAGCGCGGCGTCGAGCTCGGCCGCGGCGTCCGCGATGCGGCGGCTCGCCGCACGGTCCGTTGCCCGCACCTTCCCTGGCACAGCCCACTGTAGGCCGCCCCGGCCGCGGAGCGCCGGTGCCGGATGCCCCGGCGCATGCCTCGCAGGCGGCGCGCCGCCGCCGGGGTGCTGCCAGGCGACGCTACTCGAACTGGGGTCTGCGCGCCAGCGTTCCGGCGCCGTACAGGCGCTGCCGGGCGCGCGTCAGCGCGGAGGCGGACACGCGTTCCCAGTCGTGGCGCTCGCGGCGGAGCCGATCGAGCTCGCTGTCGATGCGGGCCTCGGCTTCCGTGGCGCGGTCCCGATAGTGCCGGCTGTAGGCGAAGTGCTGGCTGGCGCGTAGCTGATCGCCGTAGGAGAGCGCGTCCTCGCCGACGCGCGTCTCCACCAGGGCGCAGTCGTGCAGGGTGGAGGCGCTGGTGTAGAGCGCCACCAGACGGTCGTACGCGGGGTTGAGCTCGGCGTCGAGGGCCGCGTCGGGGCCGCCGCCGGCCCCGCTGCCCTCGGGGGCCGTGGCGGTACGGGCGCCGCGACGGCGTCCGAGGCGCAGCCAGCGTGCCCCGAGGCCCTTCCAGGGGCCGCGCCTGCCGTCATCGCTGGGGGCGTGGAGGTCGGTTGTGGCCTTGCGATCGGCGAGAGGCTTCACGGGCACCTCCGGGTGTCGTTGGTATGCGTCGGCGGCACGCCCGGCGCGCCGGCCGTCGGGACCGGCGTGAGGGGCACGGTCGCGTGGGCGGATACCGCGGCGCGGGCGGGGCCGCCGCCTCGGCTCGCGGCGCGCAACGCACCCGCGAGCATGGCCGGAGCATAGAGGCGGCGCATGAGCGTCGAGGCAGAAGCATATGGGTCAGCTTCATGATGAGGGCGCTGCGCCCAGCGCCTCGGTGAGCGACCGCCGCCGCGCGAGGACGCGCTCGCTGACGCCATGGCCGCGGCCCGCGGGGCGGCCGGGCCGGCCGAGAGAAGGTGCGCACCCGCCCGTGGCGGCGGGTGCGCCTCTCGGGTCCCTTCAGGGAGCGTCGCAGGAGCCGTCGGGGCCCGCCGAGGGCGTGGGGCGGGCCGGGGGACGTCACCCACCTTGGCGCCGCGGTGTCAGGGTGGTGTCAGGGTGGTGTCAGCAGGAACGGGCCGGCGCTGGGGTACCGTGGCGGCGTCGGGGACCGGCCTTCCACGCCGGGTCGGCCGGCGCGGGAGGGCGGCGTGCGCGAGGCAGCGAGCGAGCAGGGACGGACCGTCGGGCCGCCGACGGTGATGCTGCTGCCGGAGGGCGAACGCCTCGACCCGCATGCCTCGGCCGGCACCCTGGTGCTGACGCCCAACCCGCGTGCCGCGCGCGCGCTGGGGGTTCCTTGGCGTTCTCTCGAGCGGCTGGCCCGCGACGTGCTGAGGCCGCACGGACTGCAGCCGGCGCCGGCGCTGGCGCAGTGGCGGGCGTTGCGCTGGGCGGTGCGGGAAGCGCTGGCGCCGAGCGACGTCGACGGCGCGGCCCGCGCCATGGTCGACACCCTCAAGGAGGTGCTGCGGGCGGGCCTGGCCGCGGACGGGGACCCGGACCTGGCGCCGCTCGCCGGCGCGTCCGCCCGCGCGTCCGCCCGCCTCGGCCGCGTCACCGCCGTGGCGCGCGCCTACCGCGCTCGCCTGCGCCGCCGCGGCCTGGCCGATCCGGCGGAGATGCTGTGGTGTGCTGCTCGCGCCGAGGAAGCCCGCGCCGAGGAGGGCGGCGCCGAGGAGGGCCGCGCCGTCGAGGGGCCCGGCGGGGAAGGCCCGGCGGGCGAGGGGCCCGCGGCCGCATCGCCGGACACCGCGCGCCGGCCCCTGTGGGTGCTCGGCTACCCGCGTATCGGACGCGCCGAGATCGCGTTCCTGGCGGCCGTCGCGGGCCGAGGAAGCGTGCTGGCGTTGCCGGCCGCCCCCGACCCCATGTTCCAGCCCAACCGCGAGGCGGCACGCGCGCTCGGAGCGTACGGCTGGGCCGTGGTGGACCGCAGCGGAGGGGACGCGGGCAACGGCGCGGCCGTCCCCGCCGCCTGGTTCGCCGTGGACGCGGCCGTGGCCGCTGCACCCGACCCGTCCGCCGCTGGCGCGCCACAGGCGGCGGCGCCGACCGAGGCGGGCGCCCCGCTGTCACAGGCTCCCCGTCGCGCGGCTGGCGAGCGCCGCGCCGCCCGCCCCGGCGCCGAGGCGCGCCCCGCCGCCCGCGGCCTGCGCTTCGGCTCCCGCGAGGCCGAGGTGCGCTACGCGCTGGCCGAGACCAAGCGCCTGCTGGCGGCCGGCGAGGGGGCCGACGGGATCGTGCTGATCGCGCGCGACGACGCGGACTACGGGCCCCTCCTGCAGGACGTCGCCTGGGAGCTCGAGGTGCCGGTCGCGGTCTCCTACCGCGTGCCGCTCCGCGACACCCGGGTCGGCGGCTGGACGGCGCTGCTGCTGGAGGCCGTCCGTGAGGGGCTCCCGTTCGAGGCGGTGGCGCGGTTGCTGGCGCACCCGTTCGGCGGAGGCCTGGCGCCGGCCGTGTGGGAGGCCGCGCGTCTAGGGCACCCGCACGGCCTCGAGGCGTGGCGGGCCGTGCAGCCGGGCACCGCCGCGCTGGCGTGGCCCGAGCGCGCCACCCGGGGCGAGCTGCTGGCGCGCCTGCACGCCGTCTGGGCAGCGTTCGGGCTGAGCGCGCCGCCGGACGCGGCCGGGAGCGCGGGGAGCGCGGAGCTGCCCCTGCCCGGCCCCGGCCCCACCCTGGCAGCCGGCGACGCGCTCGCCTTCCAGCGCCTCGCCGCCGCGACCGCCGCGGTCGGGCTGCCGGCGTCCGAGCCGGTCGCCGCAGCGACCTTCCTCCACGACCTGGACGCGCTGCTGACGCTGGTCGGGGTGCCGGCGGAGCCGGAGGCTGCGATGCGGGGCGGCTGCGTCGAGCTGCACACGCCCCTGGCCGTCTACGGCGCCCGCTACCGCCACGTGTTCGTGCTGGGGGCGGCGGAGGGCACGCTCCCCGCGCCGGTGGCCGAAGACGCCGTGCTCGACTTCGCGGAGCGCCGACTGGCCGCGGCGCGCGGGCTGCCCATGGAGGGGGCCGTGGACGCGGCGCGGCGGGAGGCGCTGTCGTTCCGGGCGGTGCTGTGGACGCTGCTGGGCGCCGGAGCCGGCGCCAGCCTCACCGTCAGCTACCCGGAGGATAGCGGGATCGCCAGCCCCGTCTTCGCGGCGTTGGGGATCGTGCCGAGCGTGCCTGGGCCCAGGCCGCCCGCCAGCGACCAGGAGCTGCGACGCCGGCGCATCCTGGAGCCGGCGGACCCGGCGGGCGGGGAGGAGCCGGTGCTCGCCGCCGCGCGCCGGGCGTGGGCGGTGGAGCGCCGCCGCGAGGAAGCGGCCCGGCCGGACGGGCACGACGGCGTCGTCGGTGAGGCGTACGGCGTCGCGGAGCACGTCTTCAGCGCCACGCAGCTCCTCGACCTGGGGCAGTGCCCGTTCCGCTGGCTGGCGCGCGTCCCCTTGCGGCTGGCCGAGCCCGAGGAGGCCGAGGAGGACGTCACGCCGTTGCTGCGCGGCCGCCTCTACCACCGCGCGCTCGAGCTGGCGCTGCGCCGCGGCGGCGCGGTGGCCGGCGACGGAGCCGCGGCGGCGGCGCTCCGGCGCGAGGCGCTGGCCGCGCTGGAAGCGGCCTTCGCCGAGGCGGAGGTGAGGGAGAACGCCGTGGCGGTGCCCGCCTGGCCGCTCCGCCGCGCTCACCACCTGGAGGCCCTGCGGCGCGTGCTGGCCGCAGCGAGCTTCCTGCCCGACGGGGCCGAGGTGGTCGCGCTGGAGCGGCGCTTCCCCGCGCGCGGGGCGGAACCACCGCGCTGGCGCGGCTTCCCCGTGGCCGGCGTCGTCGACCGCGTCGATCGCCGCGACGGCCGGCTGGTGCTCGTCGACTACAAGACGCGCTCGAGCCCGCCCGCGGGCGCTCAGGACGATGCTGGCAAGGCCCGCCTCGACCTGCAGCTGCCGCTCTACCTCGAGGCGGCGGCGCCGGCGCTGTTCCCGGCCGAGCCCACCGGCGGCGCCCAGTACTACTCCCTGACCAAGGCGGAGGTGCTGGCGGAGGTGCGGCCGAACGGGGAGCGGGCCGCCGAGCTCGACGCCTTCGCCGCGCGCGCCCGCGCGCTGTTGGAGGCGGGCCGCTACCCGGTCGCCCCCGACGTGGATTTCCAGGCCTGCCGCACCTGCGACTTCGACCTGGTGTGCCGCAAGGGCCCCCGCACCGAGCGCATGCGCGGCGGCGGCGCTTTCGACGCCGGCCCCCGCACCGCCGGCCCCCGCACCGCCGGCCCCCGCAACGCCGGCTCCCGTACCGGCGGCCGGTCCGGCGACGGGGAGCCCGAGGCATGACGCGCGCCGGCGAGGGCCTGCTTCCCGCTCAGGCGGGCGCCGCCACGCACCCCGGCAGCGTGGCGGTGGTGGCGGGCGCGGGCACCGGCAAGACGCACATGCTGGCGCACCGCTACCTGCACCACCTGGAGACGGGCCTGGAGCCGCTGGACATCGTGGCGGTCACCTTCACGGAGCGCGCGGCGGCGGAGCTGCGCGCCCGTATCCGGGAGCTGGTGAGGACGGCGCTGGCACACCGGCCGGAGGTGGCCGTGGCGCTCGAGGCGGCACAGATCAGCACCGTCCACGCCCTCGCTGCGCGCATCTGCCGGGACCACCCGGAGGCCGCCGGCGTGCCGCCCGACTTCAGCGTTCTCGACGACCTGGAGGGGCAGGTGTGGCTGGCCGAGCGGCTCGACGAGGCCCTCGCCGAGCTCCCCGGAGAGGTCTTCGCCGAGCTCGCCTACGCGGACGTGCGCGCAGCGCTTCGCGCGCTGCTGGGCGATCCCATCGAGGCGGAGGCCGCCTTCTCGCACGGCCCCGAGAGCTGGGGCGAGCGCGTCGCCGCCGTCCGGCGGCAGGCCCTCGCCGAGCTCACCGGAGCGCCCGCCTGGCGCCAGGCGGCCGCGCTGGCGCGGGACCTGCGCGGGCAGGACGGCGACAGGCTCGAGGCCGCGCGCGCGTCGGCCGCGGCGGGCCTGGAGCAGCTGACGGACGGCGAGGTGGGCGCAGGGCTGGCAGCGCTCGCCGCCATCGATCTGCGAGGTGGCCGCAAGGGGGCGTGGCCGGACGGCGAGCTCGCCCGCGTCAAGGCAGCGCTGCGCACCCTCCGCGAGGCGACCCGCGCGGCCCTCGAGGAGGGCGTGGTGGACCTGACGCTCGGTCCGGCGGACGACCGGCTGGCGGCGCTGCTGCCGCAGCTGGCGTCGGCCTTCGAGGCGGTCCGCGACGCGCTGGCGGCCGAGAAGCGGCGCCGGCGCGTGCTCGACTTCGCCGACCTCGAGGTGCACGCGTTGCGTGCCTTGCAGGACGCCGACGTGCGCGCCCACTACGCGGACCGCTGGAAGGCGGCGCTGGTCGACGAGTTCCAGGACACCAACCCGGTGCAGGAGCGGTTGCTCGAGCTGCTGACCGCGGGCATGACGGTCACGGTCGTGGGAGACGAGAAGCAGAGCATCTACGGCTTCCGGGGCGCGGACGTGCGCGTGTTCCGGCGGGCGCGCGAGCGCATGCGCGCCGACCCTGGCGCGGCGGAGGTCGCGATGGACCGCAGCTTCCGCGCGCACGCTGCGCTCACCGCCGTCGTCAACCGGATCTCCGCGGCCGTCCTGGGGCCGCTGCACCAGGACCTCGTCGCCGAGCGCGGCGAGGCGCCGCACCCCGGGCCCCACGTCGGCGTGCGGCTGCTGGCGGGCAGCGGCAACCGGGCGCGGCGGCAGGTCGGCGAGGCGCGCCTCATCGCGGCGGCGATCAAGGCGTTGCTCGATGCCGGCACGCCGGTGTGGGACAGGGCCGAGGGGCGCCTGCGGGCGGTGCGTCCGGAGGACGTCGCCGTGCTCACCCGCACCTGGCAGCCGCTCGGCATCTACGGCGAGATCCTGCCGGCCCTGGGGGTGCCGGCCGTGCACAGCGGAGGCGGCAACCTGCTGGACACCCGCGAGGCCAAGGACGGGCTGGCCATGCTGCGCTTCCTCGCCGATCCGCGCGACGACGTGGCGCTGGCCGCGGTCCTGCGGGGGCCCTTCTTCGCCGTGGACGACCCCAGCCTCTACCGCTTCGCCGGGACCCTGCCGCGGATCGGGGGAGACGGCGCGGCCGCCGGCGGGCGCCGACACGCCGGCTGGTGGGAGGCGCTCGACGGCATGGCGCCGCCGCCCGAGGCGCTGGCAGCTCCGCGCCGGTCGCTGCGGGAGCTGCTGGCGAGCCGCGATTGGCCGGCCGTGCGGCGGCTCCAGCTGGCGGACGACCTCACCGGGTACAGCGCCGTGCTGGCGGCCCTGCCCGGGGCGCCGCGCCGGCTGGCGGACTGGACCGGCTTCCTGGACCTGGTGCGCTCGCTACAGCGCGGGCTGGGCGACGCCTTCGGCGTGTGGCGCCGCCTGCGCCGCCTGCTGCGCGCCGAGGTCGCCGTGCCGCGGCCCACCCTGCAGGCCGAGGGAGCGGTCGACCTGCTCACCATCCACCGTGCCAAGGGCCTGGAGTGGCCCGTGGTGGTCGTCGCCGACCTGGACCGCGGCGGGCGCTCTGACGCGCCGCCGATGCTCTTCCGCGGCGACGCGGGGGTGGCCTTCCGCCTCCAGGGCGAGGACGGCGAGCGCGTGCTGCCCGCCATGTACCGCGTGCTCAGGGCCGACGCCCGCCGCCGCGAGGAGGAGGAGAGCCGCCGGGTCCTCTACGTGGCGCTCACGCGCGCCCGCGACCGCTTGCTGCTGACCGCCGCGGGGGAACGCAGGGGCGCCCTCGACGTGCTCCTGCCCGCCCTGGAGGCGGCGGGCGCGGAGGTGCGGGTGGTCGAGCAGGGCGAGGGCGACGGCAGCTACCCGCCGCCGCCGGCGGCCGTGGCGGGCGACGTCACGCGGGAGCCGCTGCTGTGGAGCGACGTCGAGCGGGAGCGCCTCGGGGCGGCGCTCGCCGCCAGGCGGCCGGGCGCTGCGGCGGCTGCGGCCGGCGGCTGGGAGGCGGTCGAGCGGCTGGTCGCCGGCGTCGACGAGGCCTGGCTGCCGCTGGTGCGCGGCCTTCGCGCGGCGGGCGCGCCGCCACCGCCGGCGAGCCTGGTGGACGCCGAGCTGACCCGGGCCGACGAGGCGAGCGACCTGCGCATGGTGCTGGGCTGGCCGACCGCGGAGGGGATCGTGGCGGTCGTCGACGCCGCCACGCCCGAAGGCGCCGCGTTCGACGCCCGCACGCTCCGCATCGACCCCAGCGCGCCGCCCGGCCGCGCGGTGGAGGAGGTGCTGGCAGCCCTGGCGTGACACCCCGTCATGCGCGCGCCCTCCCCGTGCGTGCGGGGGACGGGCCCACGGCCGCTAGTTCGACGTCCATTCTGCGGTGGTCTCCCCTGGCCGGCGGCGAGTACAGTGCGCCCATGAGTCAACCGGCCCTCGACCTACCCGTTCCGGACGTGCCGGGCCGCGCCGCGCCGCACCTGCCGCCGCGTCGGGAGATGCTGGCCGCCATGATGGCGCGCGATGCGCGCTTCGACGGCATCGTCTTCGTGGCCGTCACCAGCACCGGCATCTTCTGCCGGCCGTCGTGCCCCGCGCGCAAGCCCCGGCCCGAGAACGTGCGCTTCCTGGGCAGCGCGCGCGAGGCGCTGGCGGAAGGCTTCCGCCCCTGCCTGCGCTGCCGGCCGCTCGAGCCGGCGGGGGAGACGCCCGCGGCCGTCCGCGACCTGCTGGACGAGCTGGAGAAGGATCCCACGCGCCGCTTCAAGGACGGTGACCTGCGCGAGCGCGGGCTGGACCCCGCCTGGCTGCGGCGCTGGTTCAAGAAGCATCACGGCATGACGTTCCACGCCTACCAGCGCGCACGCCGCCTCACCAAGGCCATCCATGCGCTGCAGGACGGCGCGCCGGTGGCCCATGCCGCCTTCGACCACGGCTACGACTCGCTGAGCGGCTTCCAGGACGCGCTGAAGCGCATCACCGGTCGCACCCCGACCGCTAGCCGCGAGGCCCGCCTGGTCCACCTCTCGACGCTGGCCACGCCGCTCGGGCCGGTCCTGCTCGGCACCGGCGACCGGGGCGTGTGCCTGCTCGAGTTCACCGACCGGCCGATGCTCGAGACGCAGCTCGGCCGCCTCGCGCGCCGTCTGGACTGCGCCTTCGTGCCCGGCGCGACCGACGTCGGCCGCCAGCTCGAAGGGGAGCTGGCCGCCTACTTCGCCGGGGAGCTGCGGTCGTTCGACACGCCGCTGGAGACGGCGGGCACGGACTTCCAGGAGAGGGTGTGGCAGGAGCTCCGCTCCATCCCCTACGGCGAGACACGCAGCTACGCCGAGCAGGCGCGCCGCATCGGCGCTCCCACGGCGGTGCGGGCGGTGGCCAGGGCCAACGGCGACAACCGCATCGCGGTGGTCATCCCCTGCCACCGGGTGATCGGCGCCGATGGCAAGCTGGTCGGTTACGGCGGCGGGTTGTGGCGCAAACGCTATCTTCTGGCGCTCGAACAGCGCTCGGCGCGTCCCATGCCCTAACCTCGAAGGGTCGAGCGGCGGCGTTCGCCGGCCGCATAGCCACGAGAGGGAGGCCGCAGCCATGGCATGGGCGGACGGCGGCGGTGCCCCGGCGGTCTCGTCGGAGCGGGTGCTGCTGATCATCAACCCGGTCGCCGGCCACGGCGATGGCGGCGGCATCCGCCGGCATCTCGAGGAGGGGCTCGACCGGGCCGGCGTGGACTACCGTGTCCGCGAGACCGCCAAGGCGGGGGACGCCTTCGCCTGGGCGCGCGCGACCGACGCCGAGCGTGTGATCGTGGCGGGTGGCGACGGCACGGTGGCCGAGGCGGTGAGCGGGCTCATCGCGGCCGGCCGGCGCGTGCCGGTGGCTCAGGTGCCGGGCGGCACCGGCAACCTGCTGGCCAGGGCGCTCGGGCTCCAGCGGGACTTGGACGCTGCGCTCGCCACCGCCCTGGGCGGGGTGGCGCTGCCGCTCGACGTCGGCTACCTGCCAGACCGGCAGCGCCACTTCACCCTGGTCGCCGGCGTCGGCTGGGACGCCCAGCTCGTCGATGGGGCCCCCAGGTCGCTCAAACGCCGGGTGGGCATGCTGGCCTACGTGCTGGCCGGCGTGTCGGCGCTCTTCCGGTTGCGCTCCCGGCGCGTGCGCGTGGAGATCGATGGCGAGCCGCACGACTTCCGGGCGCACACCGTGATGGTCTTCAACGTCGGCGAGCTCGCCGGGCCCGGCCTCGAGCTCGATCCCGACATAGACCCGCACGACGGCCGGCTCGACGTGGTGGTGGTGTCCACGCTGTCGGCCCTGGGCTTGCTGCGGCTGCTCTTGGAGCTGCTTCGCGGGAGGCTGCGGAGGTTCCCCGGCTTCCGACGCTTCTCGGCCCGCGAGGTGCGCATCTCTGCCGTGCCTCCGCTGCCCGCGGAGCTCGACGGCGAGCCGATCGGCGTCACCCCGCTTCACATCGAGGTGGTGCCCGACGGCGCCCTGTTCATGGTGTCGCCGGAGTACGCCGAGGCCCGGCAGCTGGCGGGTGCGCCGCTTCGAGGACGGGGTTCTGCGTGAGCGCGGCGTCGCGCTCGCTCAGCGGTCGGCGGCGACCTCGACGAGGTACGCCTGGAGCTGGTCGAACGTTGCCTCGAAGGCCCGGGACACGCTCGCCTTGGCCGCGGCGAAAGCAGCCCGCTCGGAGGCGCTCGCGCCCTCCGGACGGCCCCGCAGGACGAGCATGGTGCGGCCGTGCCCGTCGAAGAAGGTGAGGGTGTTGAGCACCTCGAGCGGCCAGGCGCGTGCGGACGGGTTGGGGACGGTGGCACCCGCCTGGTCGGTGAAAGCGCTGAGGTACACGAGCCGCTCCGGAGGCTGGATCTCGCGGTAGGCGAGCTTGCCCCACATGACGCGCCCGCCGGCCGGGCGCATGCCGTAGCGGTAGGTGCCGCCCGGCCGCAGGTCCAGCCGGTGGTCGACCAGCTCGAAGCCCGCGGGGCCCCACCAGCGCGCAAGCCGCTCGAGCTCGGTCCAGGCGGCGAACACGACGTCGGGGGGCGCGTCCAGCAGGCGCGCCACCACGAGCTCGTCCTCGGCGGCGGGCGTGGTCTCCAGCACCAGCAGCTCGGAGAGCCGGTCGTAGCCCTCGGCGGCGTCACGTTCCAGGCCGGCGGTCAGGTACGCGTCGCGCTCGACGCGGTCCGCGAAGGCGGTGGTACTGGTCAGCACGGTCACGGGGCCGCCGTCGCGGAGGACGTGCTCGCGCAGGGTGACCGTCACGTTGAGGACGCGGTCGCGCCGGCCGTCGACGGCGTAGCCGAAGCTGTACCCGAGCCGCGACGGCGGGTCCACCTCCCGATACCTGCCGGTGAAGGGGTGCAGCCCGCCGTCCGGGGCGCGCCGCACGATCCGGAAGCTCCCGCCCGGCCGGGCGTCGGCCTCGCACGCCTCGAGCCGGGCGCCGCGCGTTCCGCACCAGCGCCGCAGGCGCTCGCAGCGCGTCAGCGCCTCGAACACCAGCGCGCGCGGGGCGTCGAAGGTGCGGGTCATGACCACCTCTGTCTCGGAGGTGAGCGTGAGCTGAAGGCTGTGGGGATCGGGTTCGGTCACGTCAGCGGTCCGGAGGGGTGATGGCGGATGGCCTGGGGTGCAGCCGCGGATTGTCACCGTGGCTTGTCACCGTGGCTTGCGGCCGTGGATCGGCATCACCGCAAGATAGCCCGCGCGCGGCTCCGAAGCGGTGCCCGTGCGGCGGGGCCGTGCGCCCGCCACGTCCGCAGGCGCTGCGTGCAGTGCCGTGGCCGGCCCCACCACGGGGAAGTGCCGCCGCATCCCGGCTGGGCCGACCAGGTCGCGCCGTGGGCACGGGGGTGCGAAGCGCGTCCCGCTCAGCGCTTGTGGGCGACCAGGAAGGGCGCGGCCCAGCCCGCGAACGCCGCCACCACGTCCTCGGACAGTCCCGCCTCGCGCGCGTGCACGGCCAGGTCGCGCCGGAGCACGCGCGCGTCCGAGAAGCCCGCCGCGTGGCCGAGGCGGGCGAGCTCCTCGTCGCTGTAGAAGCGCAGGCGGGAGGCCATGGGCTCGGGCGCGGCGGGCGTGCCGCGCTGCGAGGGGTCGCTGCCGAAGACGACGAGGCGCCCCCCGTCCTTCAGCACGCGCCGTATCTCCCGCAGCGCGGCGACCGGGTCGGGCAGGAAGCCCAGGACGCCGGTCATCGCCGCACACGTGAAGCTCTCGTCCTCGAAGGGAAGGGCGTCGGCGCTCGCTTGCCGGACGTCCAGCCGCCCTTGCGCGACAGACTCGGCGTTCTCCTCGCGGGCGAGCGCCACCATGGCGGCGCTGTGATCGACGGCCGAGGCACGGCAGCCGCGCTCGAGCGCCTCCTTGAGGAAGGCGCCGCCGCCGCACCCCACCTCGAGCAGGTGGTCCTCGGGCTGGGGATCGAGCTCCTGCAAGATGGCACGGAAGTTGGGGTAGTGGTGGACGGGCTCCCGGTAGATGCGGCGCGCCCGGACGCCGGCCGGGCGGCGCGCGAGCCGGTCGGTCAGCCAGTCGCCGAAGCGCTCGGGCGTGCTGGCCAGGAGCAGGGACGCGGCGACCTCGCCCGCGAACCACGCCGCCATCTCGACCTCGTCGTCGACGACCGGCTCGAGGCCGCGGTGCTCCAGGGTGGCACGCGTCCCGCCCTGGTACGGCTCCAGCGTCAACACCATCTCGGTCACGGCCGAGGCGTCCCAGTCGGTCGGGTGCCAGCGGAGCACGACGCGGTGGCCCGGCTCCCAGGCCAACACACGGCCCACCTCCCCCTCGCCGTCGCGCGCGCCCGCGAGCGTCACGCGCCCCCCGACGCCCGCCTCCAGGCGCACGCCGGCACGGGCCAGCGCCGCGCTCACCTCATCGGTCAGCACCGTGAACGCCTCCGCCGGCGGCAACCCCAACTCACATGCCACGCGCACCGCCATATCGGACCCTCCTCCCCCGAGAGCCTGCCTCCCACGCGACCCGTACCCTGATGATAGCCGCGGCGGCGGTGACGGCGCTGCCCGGCGCCTGATCCGACCCCCTGATCCAACCCCTTCGCCCGGCCGCTCCTACCCCAGGCGCTTGCCCATCCATACGGCGCCCCCCTCGCCGGCCGCGAACAGCCGCGCGAAGCCGAGGTGCTGGTAGAAGCCGATGGCGCGCAGGTTGCGGCTCCCGACGCCGAGGTGAACGCCGGGCGAGCCGTCGTCGCGCAGCCGCGCCAGCAACGCCTCGAGGAGGCTGCGCCCGAGCCCCCGCCCCTGCGCGCGCGGGAGCAGGTCGATGTGAACGTGTGAAGGGTAGGGGGCGAGGCGGGGCTCCAGCGTGAGGGGGAAGGCGTCGTCGGGATGGTGCAGGACCCGCATCAGCCGCTGGTCGCGCGACCACCCGGCGGGATCGCCCGCCGGGTCCGGGTAGCGGGCTCGAAGCGGCGGCAGCCAGGATTCGCGCACGCGGGCGTTGAAGGCCGCCGTGTCGAGGGCGCCCACGGCGTATCCGCACAGGCCCGCGTCGCCGTCCGAGACGCCGTTCGCCGGGTCCCCGTCCGCCAGCACGAGGGCGTGCTCGGGCTCGAGAGCCGCGTACGGCCCGACGTAGACGTGTCCGATCAACTGCGGGTCCCGGTACAGGGCGGTGGCGTCCCCCCCGGAGTCGCCCGTGAGCAGGCAGATGCGGTAGAGAGCCGCCTCGTCGCCGGGGACGCTGGGCCGTATGGACGGGCTCCGGGGCTCAGCCGCCATGCGGTGCCCGCGGCACGGTCGCCTGCAGCAGCCGCTCGAGCGCGCCGCTGAAGCCTCCGCGCTCGACGTTGTCGATGCCGTCCGGTGGGGCCTCGGTTCGCGGGCCGGCGCGGCGGCCGGCCGCCGCGCGGGCGGCCCTGCCCACCTCCGTGAGGACGGCCAGCAGGTGCGGTTGCAGGTCCGCCAGCGCCTCCCGGTCGCGCAGCCGGGTCAGCGTCCGGGCCAGGCCTGCCAGGCGCATGGCGGCGCCCGCCACGCGGGCGAAGGTGTCCTCCCAGGCCGCCGGCGGCGTGACCAGCAGGTAGGCGACGTCCTCCAGGAAGGCCTGCGCCGCGGGCCCGTGCTCGAAGGGCAGGTAGAGGAAGTCGGCCAGGTAGGCGAGGTCCTCGGCATCCATGGCCGGGCCGCCCGCTCGGCCCGCGGCGCCTTTCGACCCGCCGGCGGCGCCGTCGACCGGCGCGGGGGGTCCGCTCGCGGCGCCGTCCACCAGCTCCAGCCGCGCCGCCCACGCCGCCACTGCCTGCAGGAACGCCGCCCGTGGCTCGTAGGCGTCCTCCCGCAGGTACGCGGCGAGCGTCATCAGCGGCACGGGGCAGGCGCTCGCCTCGTTGTCGGGGTTGAGCAGGATGCCCGACACCTCCCCTCGCAACGCCCCCGGGCGGCCGCTGTAGGGCCCGAGGTGCAGCCGCCGGCGGTCGTAGTCGTTGGCGTGCAGGTTGTCCCAGAGCAGCGGCTTGCGGCGGAGCGCGGCCGCCGCCTGGCGCGCGTCATCCGCCTCGATGGTCTCGGACACCACGTCGGGCCCCGTCCAGAACACCTCGATGGCGGGATCCAGGCGCTCGCCCAGCTCGCGCAGATAGGCGCTCTCGGCGACGCTCGGCCGGGCCATGGCGGCGCAGTAATCCGTGGGGCAGAACAACAGCGCGTCTCCGCCGCCGGCGAGGACCTGCGCGTGGACGCGGTTCGCCGTCTCCGCCTGGGCGGCCGCCAGGCGGCCGTAGCGCTCCGCGTCCTCGGGCCGCAGCTGTCGCGGCACGTCGTCGAAGAGGAGCGCCACGGTGCGCGCGCCGAGACCCAGCACCTGAGCGACCTTGGCGTGGAGCGCGGCGGCGTCCTGCTCATCGGCGTAGCGCAGGTCGAGGCCGGGCGCCAGCCCGTAGGCGAAGTGCACGCCGGCCCGGCTCGCGCCGTCCGCCAGCCGCTGCAGTGCCGCCGCCTCCGCCGGAGCGTAGGGTCGTCGCCACAGGACGCGATGCGCGAGGTCGTCCTTGGGTGCGTAGAGGTAGGTGGTCAGCCCCCAGCTGGCGAGGTCGGCGAGGATCCGCAGACGCTGCTCTTCGGACCAGGGGCGGCCGTAGAACCCCTCGATCACGCCGCTGCGGAAGGCGGCCGCGGTCATGGGGCGGCCGGGGCGGGCTGGCTCGAGGTGGACATGGGTCCAGGATAGGCGCCGGGAGGACGGCCGGCTCAAGCGGGGCGGGCCGTCAGCGCCCACAGGGCCGGTGCGGCCGAGCGCCCCCCGGCGGGCCGCCGGGGAGAGAAGGCGTAACCGACGGCGCAGGCGACGTCCCGCACGCGGTCGGTCACGAGCACCTCGCCGGGCCGGGCGGCGGCGAGCAGGCGGCCCGTCAGCCCGGCCGTGTCCTCCTCCCGCGGGCCCGCGTGCACGGCGGCGCGCAGCCCGGCCGCGGTGCCGGGCGCGCTGCCGACATGCCGGGTCGCTTCCAGCGCGGCGAGCGGGTCGGCGTGGTCGCTCGTCACGCCCGCGCCGGCCGGGGTCGCCAGCAGCAGCACCGTCCGGATGGCGGCCGCCTCCGCGGGGCGCGAGGCGAGCTCCTCTACGAAGCCCTCCACGGCCTGCAGGAACGCCTCGCTGTCGCCGAGCCACCACCAGTGGTCGCCGCCGTCGAGCTCGAGGTAGCGGGCGCCGGGCAGGCGCTCGGCGAGGAAGCGGCCGGCTCCGGCGCGGACCACGCGGTCGCCGCGGCGCTGCAGCAGGAGGGTGGGCGTGTTGACGTGAGGCAGCAGCGAGCGGACGTCCAGGTCGCGGAGCGCGCCGAGGATCGCACGGATGCCTGCCGGGCTCGAGCCGAGCCGCAGCAGCTCCCCGTACCATCGCCACAGCGCGGCGTCGGCGGCGTGGGAGGGGGCGAACGCCTCGTGCGGTACGGGCTTCCCCCAGCCCGATACGAGGCGGTCCAGCCAGCGGTCGAACTGGATCTCGTCGAGGGCCCACGGGTAGTCGGGCGCGCGCAGCCCCCTGGCCATGGTGCCGTACAGGACCAGGCCGCGAACCCTTTCGGGGCGGAGCGCGGCGTACAGCAGGGCCGCCGGCCCGCCCTCCGAGAACCCGAACAGCACGGCGCTCGCCGAGCCGATGGCGTCCAGCACCGCGTCCACGTCGGTCGCCGTGGCGTGCAGCGTGGGGGCCGCGCCGAGCCGTTCGGACAGGCCGACGCCCCGGCGGTCGAACAGCACCAGTCGCGTCTTCCGCGCCAGCCGCGTCAGGACCGAGCGCAGCGGCGGGCTGCGCCATAGGTGCTCGAGGTGGGACACGAATCCGGGCGCCACCAGGAGGTCGACCGCTCCGTCCCCCACCACCTGGTAGGCGATGTGGACGCCGCTGCCGCGCGCGTAACGCACCTCGTGGGCGCCGACGTGCCCGCCGCGCGGCGGGAGCGGCTCCCCGGACCGCAGTGCCCGGTACAGCGCCCGGGTCTCGGCGGCCGGGGGCATCCCCAGTTCCTGCGCCAGGAGCGTCTGCCAGCGCTCGTAGCGCGCGATGGCGGCGGCGGCGTTCCCGCTCTGCGCCTGGGCTCGCATCGCCATGCGCTGGGCGTGCTCGGCCAGGGGATCCAGGGCCGCCCAGCGCCCGGCCCAGCGCAGCGCGGCGTCGTGCTCGCCCACATTCAGCGCCGCTTCCGCGAGATGCCGGAGGACGCGACACAGCGACTGCTTGTGCGCCTCCCGCTCGAGCGTCAGCCACTCCTCGAAGGCCGGGCAGCCCGGCAGCCGGAAGCCGTCGAGCAGCGCGCCCCCGCAGAGCCGGGCGGCGTCCGCCAGCGCCAGGGCGCTCGCGGCGGAGGGCTCACCGTGCGGAGGGTGCGCCTGGAGCGCGTCGCGGAAGGCCAAGGCGTCCACCCACAGTGTCTCGCGGCGCAGCCCGAGGCTGTCGGCGTCGCCGTCGAAGGCGTCCGGGTCGAGGGCGGCGCGCACCCGGTAGAGGGTGCGGCGCAGGTTCGATAGCGCCTCGGCACGCTCGCGGTCGGGCCAGAGCAGGTCGGCCAGGCTCGCGCGGGCCAGCGTGCGGCCCGTGAGCGCGAGGTACGCGAGCAGCGCCAGGCCCTTGCGCGACGTCAGCGGCGGGCGCCCGGGGGCGGCCACCAGGGCCGGGGTGCCGCACAGGGTGAGCCGTGCGCCTGTCATGGTCTTGCCCTGATCGTGGCTGTCGGGACGTTCGGCCACTGGAGCGCTCTCCCCGTTGCGGGGACGGTCCAGGGACGGTGCCCCGCTAGCCTCGCCGCGGTTCGGGCGGGAGCCCTTGCGGTCGGTGACCCCGATTCTAGGCGCTTCCGGGCACGGCGGCAAACGGCCGGACCGGCGGCCCCCGGGCAACCCCAGCGCCGGACGGCGAGGAGGTCGGATCATGACGAAGCGGTGGACCGTGTTCCTCTTCGGGGCGCTCAGCTACCTCATCACGCTGGGCGTGTTCGCCGAGCTGATCGTGTTCGCGGGGGACCTGCCGGTGTCCAGGACGGTGGACGGGCCGCCGCCGGGGGCCGGCGGGCCGTCCCTGGCCCTCGACCTCGTGCTCGACCTCGGGCTGATCGCGCTGTTCGGCCTGCAGCACAGCCTCATGGCACGCCCCGCCGTCAAGCGGGCGCTCGCCCGGCTGGTGCCGGCGGCGGCGTTGCGTTCGCTCTACGTGCTGCTCGCCGGCGCGGCGCTGGCCGTGCTGATGCGGCTGTGGCGGCCCTTGCCGGGCGCGCTGTGGCACGCCTCCAGGGGTTGGCCGCACGCCCTGCTGACGGCGCTCTTCGCCGGAGGCTGGCTCACCGTGCTGGGGTGCACCTTCCTCGTCGGGCACTTCGACCTGTTGGGGTTGCGGCAGGTGACGCTCGAGCTGAGGGGCCGGCCCTACACCCCGCTGCCGTTCGTGGACGGCGGCATCTTCGGGCTGGTACGGCATCCGCTCATGCTGGCCTTCCTGGCGGCCTTCTGGATCGTGCCCGTGATGGGGTGGGGGCACCTGCTGCTGGCGGCGGGCATGACGGGGTACATCCTGGTCGGCATCGCGTTCGAGGAGCGAGACCTGGAGCGGGCGTTCGGGGAGCGCTATCGCCGCTACCGGGCGCGCGTGCCCATGCTGGTGCCGGGTCTGCGGGTCGGGCGCCGCGGGGCGGCAGCGGGCGTGTCGACGGCTGCCGGCCGCGGCGGCGAGCGCTGAGGGCCGTTCGGGCGCGAAGCGGCGAGGTGCCGGGACCCGGCCGGGGTCGCCTCACGCCTCCCCACTCTTCGAGGCGAGCGCGCGCCGCGCTTCCGCCGGCTCGGGCAGCCGCGCTCCGACGCGGGCGTCGACGCTGCCCTCGGCGTGGCGGCCCCGGCCGTCGCGCTCGCCCACGGGGCTGCGGCCGAGCACCGCGCAGGGCTCGGCGGACGGCGCGCTCGTGGTCCTCGGCCTCGCGGCGGATGCGCAGCCAGTCGCCCTTGCCGTAGCGCCCGGTGCGCTGCCGGCTCTGCCGGTAGGCGTCGGTGTCGCCCCATCGCTCTTCGGCCTCGGCCGCGTGCGCCGTCGGATCGAAGTCGCCGAACACCTCCAGCATGTCCTTCGGGTCCAGGTCGATGCCCATCTGTCTCGCCTCCATGGTCTTGTCGAGCGCGCCC
>Ga0209919_1000358_pt1 | contig 22970 bp, 20 predicted proteins | sample SalPon2A_C_D2_MG_FD_185721 | JGI IMG/M metagenome (GOLD analysis project Ga0209919, IMG submission 185721) | Soil microbial communities from South San Francisco under conditions of wetland restoration - Salt Pond MetaG R2A_C_D2_MG (SPAdes)... | ecosystem: Environmental > Terrestrial > Soil >... | reverse complement strand
TATTGAAGGTACTTCCAGGATATTAAATTCCTACTCGGAAAAATTATCCCAAAAAGCACAACTTGAATTGGAATCGATGGGAGTTGTAGTAAAGTTGAATACCTTCGTTACTGATATTTCTGCTAAGGGTGTTAAAATGGGAGAAAATTTTATTGAAACAACAAACGTAATCTGGGCTGCAGGAAATCAGGTTTCACCGATTTTGAAATCTTTAAATGTGGAACTTGATAAAGTCGGAAGAGTGATGGTAAATAGGGATCTTTCAATTGAAAATGACCCGAATATTTTTGTGATAGGTGATGCGGCTCATATTAATGGTGAACAAGGCAAACCGGTTCCGGGTGTTGCGCAAGGAGCGATACAGGAAGGTAAATTTGTTGCTGAGGTTATTAAATCTCAAAAGAGATATAGTGAAAGAGGAAATTTTATTTATAAAGATAAAGGAAATCTTGCAACAATTGGGAGAGCAAAAGCCATTGCTGAAATAAAAGGATTAAAATTATCGGGTTTTCTTGCATGGTTAACATGGTGTTTCATTCACATTCTGTATTTGATCTCATTCAGGAACAGGTTTAGAGTTATGGCTGAATGGGCATGGTATTATCTATCTTTTAGGCATGGAATAAGATTGATAGTAGGCAAGCCTCATAATAGAGATGATAACTAAATATCGAAATCAATTTGAAGGCTGAATTTATTATCTAAATTCCCGTCTATTTTTGAATAACCACTGCCAAGTGTTCTTTCAAAAGGTTTGTAAGTTTCGGAATATTTTAAGGAAATTTTTAAGAAAGCCAAAGGTTCATATTTTATTACAGCATACCATCTTGTTCCTTGGCCATATAATCCATTTAATGCAAATACACCATCAAGGTCATTTTCAAATTCATAAATAGCCGTTTCAAAAGAGTCTGTTTTAAAAAAGATTATTCTTGCGGCTAAATAGAATTTATTAATAGGCCGAAATATCACATCCTGGAATACCATGTATCCGGTTTGAGAATTACCGGTCTCATTAATTCTGAAACGATTGAACTCAAATCTATTTTTTAATCGTAGAACATTAGTAGGTTTAAAAATAACTTCAAATCTTAAAGAGATTTTATTACGTGTGTAAATTTCTTTGATCGTTGCAGAATTGACAGAAATTTCTTTCTCCTCCTTTTTCAGCTTTATTCTTGTGGACAGATGTTTAAATGGTCTTTTAAAATAGTCCAACATAAATTCATTGCCTGATGTTGGAAGTGGATTATAATAAGTTGCAAAGGGAAATTTGAATTGATCGTAGTAAAAATTGATGATCCCGATATCAGTTCGCCATCTGAAACCATTATAAATTCCAACTTCGTTCTGAGTTTTTCCATTTTGTTCTCCGAAACCATTACTATGGAGATTAAAGTAATTCCTAGGATAATTTCTCAATGAACTTATAAGTGAAAAATCTTTACTTACATCAATTTGCAGGTTCAGGCTAGATGCAATCGATTTCCCGTTAAATGAGCTTTCGCCAAACAGATTAATATTTTTATAGAATAAATCGTAAGAAAAGGAATAAAAATTATAATTATCTCCTTGCAAATCATAAACATTTGAGGATGAAAACTTATGATTAAATGAAGAATGATAATATAAAAAGCCTAAATTTATTTGCTGATTGAAAGAAATATCAATTATTCCTCCCATAACCTGCTCAATAGCGGAATTTTTTTTATTAATCTCATTTTCAGTTCTGTGATAGCCATCTACAGGAGTTGAATTAATGTTATTTGTAGCAGGATCAATTGCTGCATCAAATTTATTTTTTGAATAAAAAAATGATAGTGAAAGCTTGTTAAAATCAAACTTCCATGATATTCCTCTGAAAAACCTGTTCTCGTCTGAACTTGTATATCCTTTTAAATACTTTGCTTTCTTTTTTATTGGGTAGATTGCATTTGAACTTTTAGAAAATGAATATGGCCCCCAAATAGCCAGGCCCTGTCCGAATCCAATTAGATAATCACCAACTATAATTTCTTTGATTATACTTATATTATTTATTGAAATGTGGGCAGATGTCAGGTCGTTATAAGAATTTTCACCGGGATCTTTTTCAAAAAGAGCACCCATTTTTATATGGTTATCATATCCTAATTTTAACCGGTTATAAGTTTTATATTTATTTCCATCAAATTTATTTCGCACAATTCCATCAATTGGCTGGATACGGTCAATAAGCCTGTTCCTGATTTCTACTGACATGGGGGATTTTTGAGTCAATTCACCGGTACTGATGTTTAGATTTTCATTTACTTTTGTAAAGGGCAAAATGTTTTTCAGAGTCTCTCTGGATAATCCACTAACTAAGTTTAATTCCGCTGTTGAGAAAAAGATGCCGTTTTTTTCTCTGTATTTAATAATAGCTTTTGCTTCTGATAAAGTTAAATTTGGAATATTTTGTAATTCTGAAACACCGGCAGTATTAATATCTATCGGATTGTCTGATAAACCCTCTATTAAATCACCAAAACCTTCGTTGTCAGCATTCGCTTCATTCTCTGATATTATTTCGTCAATTATTTCCTCTTTATTCGTGTTAACTGAATCAGTTTGCGAAAGCGTAAAACTCTGGAGGGCAACAATTCCCAAAAACATTAATAATATTTCCTTAACAAGAAGCTTCAAAATGATGATTATTTCTTTTTATTAAACGAAATTACAACTCCAAATTGATGAGTTATTCCTAATTCCTGATGTGTGAACAAAGCGTAATTAAAATTAAAAACGGAATAGTGAATTCCGATTCCAGCTGAGTATCTGGAAGGTTCCTTTGAAAATCCACTCCTTAATGAAAGAAAATTTACAATGTTATATTCAAAACCAATTCTTGGCGAAAAGGGATAGCGAATATCTTTTTCGACTGATAGCGCCAAAACAAAATTATCAATTAACCGGTAGCTTACTCCGGTTTGAATAATAACCGGTAATTCATCATTTGCTAATCCATATGTTGATTTCGTTGCATTTTTATAACTAAATCCTAGATGAAGATTATCATTTATATATGCAATTGCACCAACATCCAGCAAAAAAGAATTTTTATCTCCATAATTCTTAATTGAAATCTGTTTGTAATTTACTGCAACTCCAATAAAAAATTCTTCTGAATATTTATAGGAAAATCCTACAGTTATTTTGTTCTCTCTGTACAAATCAAATCCATATGTCATTGCTCCAATTGCCGCTGTACCAAAAGTAAATGGTTCTGCATATGCAGCATATGCATTGGATAGTTCCTTTAGGCCAAATGGAGAAGGGGAATAAAAAGCACCGAATTCTCTCCAATTAATTTGAGCCAGCCCACCGGGATTATTGAATAAGGCAAATACATTGTTGCTTACAGCAATATCCGAATTTGCCATCGCGATGTGCTTTGCACCAGGATTTTCCTGGGAAAATAAATTAATAGAAATTACTAAAAATGTTAAAATCAGTTTGGCTTTCATTTGGCTCCCCTTAGGCTTAGGAATTGTTAGATAATATTGATTTTCATATATTAAATCAACCAAAAAATTCAAAAAAGAGAATTTTTAATGAAATCTATACTCACGGCGATTTTACTTTTCACAACTATCAGTATTGCTCAAGAATTAGATTGTACTGTAACGGTGAACATGGATAATATTCCGATTTCTATGAGGGACAGATTGAGTGATTTTCAAGGTGCAGTTGAAAATTATTTGAATAAAACTCGTTTTGTAGGTGATAGCTGGGAAGGACCCAAAATTACCTGTTCGTTTGATATATTCTTTACATCGTCAGCAGGCGATGTAAATTATGGCGCACAGGTTGCTGTTTCCAGCCAGAGGGATATTTATAATACATCTGATAAGTCTTTAATGATAAAAATTAATGATAATTCATGGAGTTTCACTTATCAAAACGGACAGGCATTATATGCTAACCAGTCCACATTCGACCCTCTTACAAGCTTCCTCGATTTTTATGCAAATCTGATTATTGGTTTTGATTTGGATTCTTATATTGAGTTAGGAGGCACAGAGTATTTTTCAAAGGCTCTGAACATTGCAAATTTTGGAGCTTCCAGTAATTTTTCTAATGGATGGACACTTGCAAGTGGGTCATATAATCGCAGAAGACTTGTAGAGGAATTAACAAATGATTCCTACAGACCATTCAGAGAAGGAGAATTTTTATATTATTATGGGATTGATGTTTATGATATAAATAAAGAATTGGGTCAAAAATATATTGTAAAATTAATTAATCTTATAAATGAAAATAATGGTAAAATTGATTTAACTAGCGTTTTAATGAAAACATTTTTTAATGCAAAAAGTGAAGAAATTATAAGCAGACTTAATGATTATCCGGAAAGATATGATGTATTCAGATTGCTTCAAAGACTTGATCCCGGGCATTCATCAAAGTATGCAGAAGCAATGAATCAATGATTTAATTCAACTGAATTAATTTTATCATATTGATCAATCATATACACAGTATCCATTCCACTGGTGACATAACCAAAAATAGAATATCGTCCGTCTAAGTGAGGGAAGTCTCCAAGCGTAACAAACCACTGAGAGCCTTCAGTATCTTTTCCTGCGCTTGCCATTCCAACTGCCGAAATTGAATAATGAAGAGGTGAAAATTCTGATACAATTGTGTAGTCTGGTCCGCCCCAGCCTGTACCTGTCGGATCTCCGCCCTGAATTACAAATGAAGGAACTACCCTGTGAAAAATTATTCCGTTAAAATATTTTTGTGAAGCAAGATTGCAAAAATTACCAACTGAAATTGGAGCTAATTCAGGAGTGAAATTTATTGTGAAATCTCCTTTTGAAGTTTTTACAGTTGAACTCGAATATTTGAAAGCATCTTTCCATAATCTGTCAAATAGTTCAGCGTTAGCATTTGAATTTTCTGTTTTAAGTCTAAGTTTTTCGTTTGCGTATTTTCTGATTATGTAAATATCTGATTTTGATAATTGCGTGAGAATCTTTTCTTCAAACGATTTGCTGATTTGTCCAGATATTCCGGCAACCGATTGTAAACTCTCAATAAACTGTGCATCATCTTTATGTCTGGATACGATATTTGATAAATATTTTTGCAATTCTTCTGAATTTTTTGCAATGAACGTTGAATCAATTCCGTATGCTGCAAGTGCAATTAGAACAGGGTACCCAGATTCTAAAGAAGAAAAAATTGCCTTATTGAATTTTTCAGTATTAGAAAAATTATTAAATCCTAAAACTGTCGATAAGGCATTAATCTTTTCTTTTCCATTAAGAACATTGAATTTATCTACTGCATAATTGAAAGCAAATTCTGATTCTTGGTCATTTAAAGCAACTTTGAATATGAATTCCTGGTTTACATTTTTACTAAATTTTTCAAGTACGCTTTTAAGATTCTGTTTATATATTTTTACATAACTTAAAAGTAATTCGCCCCTGGTGTTACCAGATAAAGATGTATCATGGATTAATTGTTCCATTTTTCCTTTTAGAAAATCACTTAATTCCGGCTTTAGTGATATTTCCTTAATCGAAATCGCAGCCTGTCTTGTGACATTCTGGTTCTCGTCATCAAAAAACCTTAAATATCTTTGAATATCATCTTTTGTCTTGTATTGATAATAAGCTAACATCGCAGCAGCTTCGGTTTTCATGAGCGGGTTAGGGAGGTATAAAAGTTTAATAAAAAATCTATAGCCGTATGGAAGAACATAATTCGCTCGTCTTAAATTTTCCATCAGGTATTGCATAAAAACAAGGCGCTCTTCATTTTTATAATAGCTTGAATAACCGTTGCTTAGAAATTTATATATAGTTTTTTCAAAATGATCAGATAGTCCAAGCCTTGCAATTGCAAATGCTGCATCAATTGCACGGAGTAAAGATTTTCCGTTTAATTCTTTCTCCAAAATAAAAACAGCCATATCCTTAGTAATTATTTTACGCACAAAAAAATCATAAATTGCGATTGATATTCCATCAAAATCTTTGTTTGAGATTTTATAACCGGATTCGAGAATTTTGAAATCATTTAAATCACCTGTTTTACCAAGCGCTTTTATTAAATATGGTTTGTTACTGTCTGCGGTATTTTTATCATTAAATTTAGTTAAAAGATAATCAGCTGATTTTCTGCTGCTCCCGATTTGACCAAGTGCAAAGCAAATAAACCTGGCATTATTGTTAAAATCTAATTTTGTAATTGAATCAATGAATGTAGTATCTTCACTTTGTGCAATACTTAATAATGCGGCATTTATCTTTTGGCTGTTATTTGATTCAAGATAATTGTTGATGATCTGCTTATCAAAACTTCTTTCAAAAGTAGTCTTAACAAGAGCCCTATCGTTTTTAGTGTATTGAGCAAAGAGAAGTGCCGGAGCTATTAATATGAAAAATAAAATATACTTCTTAGATCCCAATTTCGTACACCCTGTATTTTTTATAAATTTCACCTTTCATAACCTCGGCTCCGCGGTTCATCATTTCATTATCTTCTAATATCCAGCTAGCTTCACCAAGATCAATTCCAATTTCGTGTGCGCGGTTTACAATTTCCCAGTAGAAAACAGCATCAAGTCCTCTTTTCTGAAATTCCGGAATTATGCCGAGCGTAATTATTCTTGACCACTTTATTTTTTTCTTTTCAGTAAAGAGTTTTAAAAAGCCAAATGGGAAAAGTCTTCCGTTTATTTTTTTGAATACATAATTGTAATCAAGCATAACCAGGGCAAAACCCACCAGCTGATTATTTATCTCACCGAACAAAACAAGAGATGGCTCTACAAGAGGTTTAAGATCTTTTGCCATCGCATCAAGCTCAGCGTCGGTCATTGGAATAAATCCCCAATTCGGTGCCCAGGCTTTATTATAAACTAGTTTTACTTTTTCCAGCTCTTTGTCAAAATTTTTCATATCGAGCTGTGTAATTTTTAATCCGGATCTTCTTTGAGCAATATCTGCAACTCTGCGGAGTTTATCGGATGACATTACTTTTTTGTTTTCCAGCTTATATGCATAAAGGTCTTTGGCTTTTTTCAGTCCGTAATTTTCACATAATTCAAGATAATATTTTGGATTATAAGTCATGAGCAATCTCGGTGGATCATCGAATCCTTCCAGTAGCATTGCATATTCATCATTACTTGAAGGATTTGCGGGACCACGCATTGCATCAAATCCTTTTTTCTTAAGCCAGTCTTTTGCAGTATCAAATAATTTATTTGCAACTTCCTGGTCATTAATGCATTCGAAGAAACCAAAAAAGCCAACATTATCATTATGATATTTATTATGTAGATCATTTCTTATTGCTGCAATTCTTCCAACAAGCTCGCCGTTTCTTTCAGCTAAAAAATATTCAGCTTCGGCATGCTGGAAAAATGGATTCTTTTCTTTATTAAGTATTTTCTTTTTATCCATCAACAGGGGAGGAACCCAATTCGGATCATCTTTGTAAATCTTCCACGGGAATTTTATGAATTTCATCACTTCATTTTTTGAACCGACAGTTTTTATTTTTATTTCACTCATAATAAATACCTTAATAAAAAAAAGACCCGCATATAGCGGGGCTTTTAGTTTGTGTTAATTAAAGTTCATCTTGTTAAACGAGTCCTAATTCTTTTCCAACTGATGTAAATATTTCAATAATTTGATCAAGTTGTTCTTTTTTGTGAGTAGCCATATAGCTGGTTCTCATCATTTGTCTACCTTGTGGAACACCAGGAGAGATAAAAACGTTCACAAAGACACCAGAATCGTACAACATTCTCCACATTTTAAATGCAATTTCATCATCGCCTACAATTACTGGAACGATACCTGTTCTTCCTTCAATTATTGTAAAGCCGGCTGCTTTAAGACCTGTTCTCATATAATTTGCATTGTTAATCAGATTTGTAACTCTTTCCGGTTCTTTTTCAAGAATATCGAGAGCTGCAAGTGCTGCTGCAACTGATGATGGGGTAGGAGATGCGCTGAAAATCAGCGCAGGTGAAAAATGTTTAATATAATTTATAACTCTTTCATCTCCGGCAACAAAACCACCCAGGGATGCAAAAGTTTTACTAAATGTTCCCATAGTCATATCAATATCATCTACCAGGTCAAATTCACTTGCAGTCCCTCTTCCACCTTTACCAATTACACCAACTGAATGTGCATCATCAATTAAAATTTTTGCTTTATATTTTTTTGCAATTTCATTTAGCCTGGGCAGATCAACTATTTCTCCGCCTGTACTAAAAACACCGTCGCTTACAATAAGTTTTCCTGCATCTTCCGGTAATTTTGAAATTACTCTTTCAAGGTCATTCATATCATTATGTTTGTATCTTGCCATCTCCGCGGTTGCACCTTTTGCCATCAGGTTACCAGCAACAATGCAGGCATGATTATCTTTGTCAGATATAACATAATCTCCGCGCTGAACTAGTGTAGGAATAATTCCCTGTGCAGTTTGGTATCCCGTACTAAATAATAAAACTTTTTCTTTATTAAAGAACTTTGCAAGCCTATCTTCCAATTCAACATGTAAGTCAAGAGTACCTGTAAGATATCTTGAACCGGAGCAGCCTGTGCCGTATTTCTCGACAGCTTTAATAGCTGCTTCCTTTACCTTAGGGTGAGATGTTAAACCGAGGTAATTATTTGACCCTGCCATAATGACTTTTTTACCTTCAATTTGCACTTCCGGACCTTCGTTGGCTTCAATTGGTCTGAAGTAAGGATATAAGCCCGACGCTTTAATATCATCCGCCCTGGTAAATTCCATACATTTTTTAAATAAATCCAAAAATTCCTCCCGAGAGTATTCTATAAAATTGTTATTCGCTTTAAAATAGTTTTAATTAAATTTGTTAAATTTAGTCTAAGAATCTAAACTTAAATCGTTTCAAAATCAAATAAAATTGTATATGAATAATACACGAATAGCAGTAGTAACAGGGGCAACAGGCTTTGTCGGCAGTCATTTAGTTGATCAATTATTAAAGAGAAATTATACCATCAGGTGCATTACCAGGAAGACAAGCAGTCTTAAATGGCTTGAAGGGAAAAATGTTGAAATTTTTGACACAGGGTTAATGGATAAGGAAGGATTGCGTAAGGCATTTAAGGATGCAGAATATATTTTTCACGTTGCGGGTGTAGTTAAAGCAAAACGTAAGGAAGGATATTTTAAAGGAAATGTAGATACAACGAAAAATCTGCTTGAAGTTGCTGAAGAATTTAAAGAGAATATTAAGAGGTTTGTGATTGTAAGCAGCCAGACAGCTGCTGGTCCTTCTTTTAGTGAAGAAGCAATTGATGAAAAAATAACTCCTCATCCAATAACTACATATGGAAGGAGTAAACTTGCGGAAGAAGAAGTCGGCAAATCATTTATGGACAGTATTCCGGTTACGATTTGCCGCGCCCCGGCTGTATACGGAGAAAGAGATTCAGAAATTTTTATTTTCTTTAAAACTTTCAGCCAGGGGTTAATGACTCAAATCGGATTTGATAAAAAGAAGGTTAGTTTCATACACGCAGAGGATTTTGTGATAGGTCTTATACAGGCAGCGGAATCAGACAAAGCAGCAAATGAACTTTATTTTATTAGCTCGGAAAAATATTATTCCTGGGAAGAAATAGGAACTGTTACAGCAAAAGTACTCGATAAAAAACCATTCAAAATCAGAATTCCGCATTTCCTTGTTTTTATGATTATGTCAATCACACAATTCTTTGCTCTGTTCAGCAGAAAAGCAACAATTTTGAACATTGAAAAAGCAAAAGATATTACTCAACCTTACTGGACGTGCGATACTTCAAAAGCAATCCGCGATTTTGGATATCATCAAAACATTTCAATTGAAGAAGGTATTAAAAGAACCTGTGATTGGTATAAAAAAATGGGGTGGATCAAGTAATGTATAATTTATAATGTTTAATTAAAAAGAAATCAAACAAATTCATTATAAATTTTAATTGTTTTTCGCTCCTTCTTTTATCCAGGTTTTTATTCCCTGTATTTGATTAGGCGTTGGTGAATAGTAAAGATATGGATGATTTGGAAGTTTACCTTCAAGCACCCAAACTAAGTGACTTGTATCAGGGTTTCCCGGATAGACCGCGTCAGGCGCTCCTATTAAATTACCCCAGGTTGTAAAGCTGTATGCTGAAGAACTTGTCCCATCATGGCAACCTGAAGTAGAGCAATATACGTTTAATACAGGCTGTATATGTTCAGAATAACTTACATTTGAATCAGGTATTATTATTTTATTAACATCGTCGCTGGTTATTGTATCTTTACAGCCTGCATAGAAGGTTATTGAAAGAAATAAAATAGAAAGAAATATTGTTGTAAGATTTTTCATCAAGTGCCTATTTAGTATTTCTAAATATATAATTGATAAACAGTCCAAGCAAGTGAGAAAATTGACAGACAAATAATTGTTACATATTTTTGTCCTATATTTAAAAATGAATTGGGGCTATAGCTCAGTTGGGAGAGCGCTTGAATGGCATTCAAGAGGTCAGCGGTTCGATCCCGCTTAGCTCCACATTTAATTCGTTGTGTTAAATCTACTAATGTTTTTTTTTCTGTCGAATAAATTATCAATACTCCATATTCCGGCTCCATAAACTGCAATAAACAAAAACACGAACGCATAAAACGCAGCCTTTTCTCCTCCATTATCAATCGGCCAGATATCTTTTGGCTGATGTGATTTGAAATAAGCAACTGCCATTTGTCCTGAACAAATGAATGCGGCCCAGAATGTTTTCCATCCGAAAATTATCATTAGTCCGCCGAAAAATTCAATAATTGCTGCACCCATCATGAGAATATTTGAGGTTGGAAATGTACCATCTACTATTCTAATAGCTTTTTGATAACCATGGCTGAAAAAAAGTATTCCCACGGCTATTCTCATAATCGCGTAGATCTGATCGCTGTATTTTGAAAAGATTTCTTTAAAATTCATATACTTTCTCTTAAAAATTATTTACTTGTTAAAATGAATATAATAGATCCCTGATGTTATTCAACCTAATATTTTTAGTATAAAAGGTAAAACTTTTCTATTATTGAGGACAAGAATGTCAACATTTAAAGATTTTCTGTATAAATAGAATGACCGTATTTCCTGTAAATAATTATTATAAAAAAATACTAAGAGTCGCTCTTCCGGCAATTGCAGGACTTTCAACCCAGATGGTTGTTTCACTTGTTGATACTGCTATGGTTGGAAGACTGCCTGAGGCAACTTACGCTTTAGCTGCAATGGGACTGGGAGTGCTCGCTACCTGGGCTTTGATAAGTTTCTTTTCCAGCCTTTCAACAGGAACACACGTTTTAGTTGCTCGTAAATATGGTGAAGGAGATTATAGTGGCTGCGCAGTAGTGTTAAATAATTCTATTTACTTAAGTCTTGTAATTGGAATAGCTGTTGCAGCGGTTGCTGTATTTGCTGCAGATTACATTGCCCGGTTTTTTGCATCCGATCCGGTTGTAGGAAAATATGCAGGGGAATATATCTTTTACAGGTTTCTTGGCATTCCTGCATTTTTAATATCTGTCTCTTACCGTGGATTTTATTTCGGCATAAATAAAACAAAGATTTTTATGTTCGCTGGTATAATTACAAACCTGCTGAATATAATTTTTAATTTCCTCTTAATTTACGGTATGTTTGGTTTCCCAAGAATGGGTGTTGCCGGTTCAGCTTTAGGTTCTACATTGGCGACTTTATTTGATTTACTCTTTTATCTATTTGTTCTGCTACTTCCATCTTATAGGGATAAGTTTAACAATTTGTCTAATCTAAAAATTAATTTTGGTTTAATTAAAAAGATTTACAAAATATCAATCCCTGTTTCATTTCAGAATGTTTTTATCCTTGTTGGTTTTTTAATTTTTATAGCGATAACCGGAATGATTGGAACTGAACAACAGGCAGCAACCCAAACCATTATGAGTACTTTATTCATTTCCTTATTGCCCGGATTTGGTTTTGGTATTGCTGCGCAAACGCTTGTCGGAAATAATCTTGGTTCAGGCAAAATTAAACTGGCAAAAATTTATGGATATGAGACAGCAAAGGTTGCAACTTATTACGCGCTTTTGCTCGCAGTTGGTTATATCATTTTTCCAAAAGCAGTTTTAACAATTATTACAACCGATGACAAATTACTTAATATTGCAATTCCGGCACTGCGTGTTGCGGGCTTTGCGCAAATATTTTATGCGACAGGGGTTGTGCTGGGTAATGGATTACAATCAGGCGGGAAAACTCTTTTTGTTATGCTTTCAGAAGTAATTACAAACCTTCTTGTATTTGTACCTCTCGCTTACTTTTTAGGAGTATACTTAAACCTTGGACTGACCTGGGCATGGGGAGCTTTGCCGGTTTATATAATTCTTTATTCATCAATAATTTTATTTAGATTTAAGTTTACCAGGTGGTGGTAATTGACCTTATTGAGGGCTTTTTATTCCCCTAATTTAATTGTTGACATTCAATAAAAAGGGGAATAAATTTGGGTATGAAATATTTAGCTATAAAACTAATTGTTGTTTTTTTGTTAATTAGTTCAGCTTTTGCAGGGGCGTTTATTGATTATTTCCATGTTAGAAGCTTTGGGGAAGATTCTGTCATTGAATGGAAAACTTCTCAGGAATTTAATGTTAACAAATTTGTAATCGAAAGACGCGGACCACAAACTCAATTCGCAGAAATTAAAACCATTGAACCTAAAGGGGATAATTCTTTTTATAGTTACACCGATAAATCTATTTATAAAACAAATGATTATGTTTTTATTTACAGATTAAAAATTGTGGATAATAATCAGCAGGTATCTTATTCTGGTGAAGCTTCAATTTCTCTGAGTATTTCCGGTGTTAAAAGAACATGGGGAAGTATCAAGGCAATGTTTCGGTAATAATTTCTTTTTCTACCTACCAATTATTTCAAAATTTTACTTATCTTGATTTTTCAAATAGAAGTTTTTTTATTTGGCAAAATTGTAAAATTGTCGTGTGACAACACTGAATAAATGAATAAAAAAAAAATAATATCGTTTTGTGTTTTTATTACCGGACTAATACTAAGCGGATGTTCAAGTTCGCCAAAATTTACTTCTAACGGAGATGATAATTTTCCATATAGGACAAATTCAGGATATAGAAATAGTTATTCCATCAGAGTTTTGATGAATGGTCCGGCAAGTAGTTTTACATGGACTGCAGAAGAAAAAATAACAGTTTATATAGAGGACAAAAGATCTGCGATAGTTAATCCGGGAAACGAATTAATCTTTACTCCTGATGATAATGATGTAAATTTAGTTATAAGCGGTAGGGAATTTTCAGGAACCTCAATTCGGTTGATTTCAGAAGATGAAGATGGAATAATTAAATTTAACAGAAAAGATTTCCGTGGATCAATTAAAATTATTTCCAATGATAATTTACTAACAGTTGTAAATTCGCTTTCTCTGGAAGATTATTTAAAAGGTGTTCTGCCTCTTGAGATGCCTTCAGGGCGCGGAGATGAAAATTTTGAAGCACTAAAAGCAATGGCTGTTTGCGCCCGGACATATTCAATTAACAAAATTGGTGAAAACAAACCTTCATTCGATGTTTATCTTGATACACGTGACCAGGTTTATGGAGGAATGAGTTCTGAAAAAGATATTACAAATAAAGCAATAGATGAAACGTCAGGAATGATATTGACTTTTGATGGAAAACCTGCAATTACTTTTTATTCAGCATCCTGCGGCGGGCATACCGAAGATGTTAAAAATGTTTTTTCATATGTTAATTCAGATATTCCTTATTTAAAAGGAGTAAAAGATGGTGAGGAACCTTACTGTTCTATTACACCGAGATTTGAATGGGAAGAGAATTATTCATACGAAACAATTATAAACAGATTAAGATCAGCAGGACTAGTAACCGGTTCAGATATTTCTCTGGAAAACATTGAAGTTGTGAGCAGATTTGAATCGGGGAGAGTTAATGAGCTAAAAATAGAACTAAGTGTTGATGACGATGATAGAAGTATTTCAATTTTCAGTAACCAGATACGAAGCGTAATACGTACGGCAAATGATAGCGGAATTTTAAGAAGCACAATGTTTGATATTACACAGGAAGGGGATAGTATTAAAATCTGGGGAAGGGGATACGGACATGGAGTAGGACTTTGTCAGTGGGGGACAATATATTTATCGCATGAAGGTTGGAATTATAAAAGCATTTTGGAACATTATTTTCCAGGTACTGATATAAAGCGGTTTAAAAATGATTAATAGTGATATCCCGGTTTATCTTGCCTCAAAATCACCAAGGCGTAAAAAATTATTAGAACAACTCAATCTGAAGTTTAAAACTTTATCTGTAGAGTGTGAAGAGAAAATTATAAAAGGTGAAAAGCCCTCAAGTGTTGTAAAAAGATTATCTCTTGAAAAACTTGAATCTGCAATTGCGAAAATACAAAATGGAATAATTATTACCGCTGATACTATTGTTGTAATCGATGGAAAAATAATTGGGAAGCCAATAAACAAGAAAGACGCAGCTTTAATTCTTCTTAGATTGAGTGGAAGAACACATAAAGTTTATACCGGATTTTCAATTTATAACAGCCGCACAAAAAATGTATTAACTGATTATGAAAAAACGTTGGTCACATTTAGAAAACTTAATAATAAAGAGATACAGGAATACATAAATCAGGGTAGCCCGATGGATAAAGCAGGTGCTTATGGAATACAGGACGATTACGGAGCTGTTTTTGTCAGCAAAATAAACGGTTGCTATAATAATGTAGTTGGACTTCCTTTAACCAAACTCTATGCTAACCTGTTAAAAATATTATAATATTATTTAGGAACTAATTATTTTAGAAATTTCATGGTTCTGTCTGATTGTTTGCTTTTTACACGTTCTTTTAAATTTTATTCTCAATTGTTTTGTTTAGTTCATAATTTTAGTATTAGAAAAATTTTCAGGTAAGTAACCGGAACTTCTTATCATTTAATAGGATATAATGGGTAGCTAAAGTAAATATTTTGAAAAAAGAGTCACTGATTATGGACAATATGTAGTTAAAAAAAATATTATATTAAAAATATCGTCCAATTTTAGTATGCAATTGTCTCAAATTCTTGATTTTCAGAGGGTTGCATATTATATTCTGAGGAGACAAATATTATAAAAGGAGGAGATTATTATGGCAGATGACAATGGAGCAGGAAAAGGCTTATTATTTGGTTTAATTGCAGGTGGAGCTATTGGTGCTGTTTTAGGAATGCTTTATGCCCCCAAAAGCGGTAGAGAATTGAGAGACGAATTAAGATCAAAATCTGATGAATACCTGGACGATGCAGATCGTTATCTAGCCGAAGCTAAAGACCGGGCAAAAGAACTAATCAATGAAGGTAAAAAACGATCTGATAAACTGATCAGTGATGCAAAAGTTAAATCTGATGAGCTTTTGAAAGATGCGGAGAAGGTTCTTAATGATGCTAAAGGAAAAGCCGGCAAAATTGTCGATCAGGGAAAGGCATCATTTGAAAATGAAGCAACGAAATTGAAGTCTGCTGTTAAAGCAGGTGTGGATGCGTACAAAGAAACAAAGAAATCCTGATTTTTGGGTAAAGAATTTTTATGGATTATGTCTTCATTTTTCAAATAGTATTGCTTATTGCAGCATCTGCGTTGTGTATTTACCTTATTATATCATTTAACAGAATAACAAATTCTGTTAAATCAATAGAAAGGAACATGAACGTTCTTTCTGATGAGATTCAACCACTTATAAAATCAACAACACAATTGTGCGATAATCTGAATGAAATTTCTGATAGTGCCAAAGAACAGGTTAATACTACTAAAAGTATTGTCACAGAAATAAAGGAGAGAGTAGATACGGTACTCCGTTTTGAAGAAAAAATTCGCGAAGGAGTTGAAGGACCTGTTTATGGTCTTATCAAAAATCTTTCAGGATTAAGAAACGGTGTGGAAGCATTTTTAAAGACCCTCAAAAAATAATTAATGCAAATTATGAAGTTCTCACCCTGTAATTTAAGGAGGAATTCCCTTGAAAGAATATGGAGCAGAAGCAATTCGAAATATTGCGTTTATCGGGCATGGTGGAAGTGGTAAAACCACCCTGTCCGAAATTTTACTTTTTACCGCCGGTGAAATAAACAGGATCGGTTCAGTTTCGGAAGGCAACACAATTTCCGATTACACTCCCAACGAAATAGAAAAACAAATCTCAATCTCAACATCACTTCTTCACCTCGAATGGAAAAACACAAAAATTAATTTATTAGATACGCCAGGTTATTCTGACTTTTTAGGCGATGTAAAATCTGCAATGAGAATTTGTGATACAGCAGTAATGATTCTTAAATCTGCCGAAGGGGTTGAAGTAGGTTCTGAAACTTCAGGAAGATTTGTTGACGAATATGGACTTCCTTCCGCAGTTATTATAAATAAAATTGATAATGAACATTCTGATTTTAAACAAACGCTTTCGCAGGCAAAAGACAGGCTGACTTCAGGCGCAGTTGTTGTAACTTTTCCTATTGCGGAAGGTATTAATTTTGAAACAGTTGTTGATGTTCTTAAGATGAAAGCGTATAAATATGGCGATGCTGGAAGCAAGAAAGTTACTGAGATTGAAATCCCTGATGATGTAAAAGCTGAAGCCGAAAGCTACAGAACCGAATTAATTGAAAAGGTTGCCGAAACCAATGAAGAACTGATGAACAAGTATTTTGAAAAGGGAACACTAGAAGAGGATGATCTGACAAAAGGAATAAAACTTGCTATGCTGAAAAGAAATCTAAGTCCTGTTTTTGCTGTCTCAGCGTCCGAGGGAGTTGGATTAGATAATTTTCTCGATTTTGCATCAACTTATTTCCCCACATCGGCTGACAGGGAAGGGGAGGAAGCAGTATTAAAAAATTCTGCTAATAAAGTTATGGTTAAACCTGATGCAAAAGGTGAACCTGTACTTTTTATTTTCAAAACTATTTCGGAACAGCACGTTGGTGAATTATCTTTGTTTAAAGTTTATTCCGGTAGTGTTCATTCAGGAATGGATCTTGTAAATGAAGCTAACGGTAAGACAGAAAGATTAAGCCAGTTATCAATATTAAATGGACACAACAGGAAAGAAGTATCAAATATTCTTGCCGGTGATATTGGGGCTGTTGTAAAATTAAAAGATACACATACCAACAATACACTTTCTTCCAGAAATTTCTCTGCTATAATGAAACCAATTGAGTTCCCGAATGCTGTAATTCGGGGAGCAATAAAACCTAAAGCTAAAGGCGATGAGGATAAAATTGCTTCAGGTCTGCATACTCTTCACGAGGAAGATCCATCCTTCAGTGTAACATTCGATCCTGAAATTTCTCAAACGATTATTTCAGGTCAGGGAGAACTTCAACTTTCGCTTGCAATTAAAAGGTTAAAAGAAAGATACGGAGTTGAAGTTGATCTTGTAGAACCAAGGGTTCCTTTCAGGGAAGCAATTAAAGGCAAAGCTGAAGACATTGAATACAAACATAAAAAACAATCGGGTGGAAGGGGCCAGTATGGACATGTTCATTTTAAAATGGAACCGCTTCCGAGAGGTAAAGGATTTGAATTTGTAAATGCTATTGTCGGTGGAGTTGTTCCAGGCAGATTTATTCCTGCTGTGGAAAAAGGAATACTTGAAACCATGGAAAAAGGAGTTATTTCTGGTAATAAAGTTGTTGATGTAAAAGTTACTTTGTTTGACGGGACATTCCATAATGTTGATTCGGATGAAATGTCTTTCAAAATCGCGGCTTCTCAATGCTTTAAAAAGGGTTTCCTCGATTGTAAACCTATTCTTCTTGAACCAATTTATACTGTGGAAGTTACAGTTCCTGAAGAGTATATGGGAGACGTAATGGGAGATATTTCAAGCAGGAGAGGTAAGATTTTGGGTATGGATTCCGATGGCCACTTCCAGGTAATTAAAGGACAGGTTCCGCTTGCTGAACTTTACAAGTATTCTTCAAATCTTAGGAGTCTCACCCAGGGTAGAGGTGGTTACAAAAGAGATTTTTCTCATTACGAAGAAGTGCCAAAAGAGGTTGAACAAAAAATAATAGCTGAATATAATAAAGCCCGGGAAGAAGGGCACTAATAAATTAATTAAGGGTAGGTATGATAATATTGCCTACCCTTAAATGAGAGGATTATGGATAAACTCTGGTCACCATGGCGCTCACAATATATTGATTCATTTAAATTCAAAGATAAAAAAAATAAAACCGGTTGTGTTTTTTGTAAAATGGTGGATGCTGATCCGGTAGATTTTTCGAATCTAGTAGTTGAACGTGGTGAAAATACATTTACAGTCCTGAATTTATATCCATACAATAACGGGCATTTAATGGTTGTTCCTTTTCGCCATACAAGCGATTTCTCTTCTTTAACCAGGAATGAAAAAATTGAAGTTATGGATAAACTTCAACTCGCTGAAGCTGCGCTAAGAAAAGTATTAAGCCCTGAAGGATTTAACGTAGGAGCAAATGTAGGGAAATCCGCCGGTGCCGGAATTGATGATCATATTCATTTTCACATTGTACCCAGATGGAATGGCGATACCAATTTTATGCCGGTTCTTGGAGAAGTTAAAGTTATATCACAAGATTTAATTGAGACAAAGAAAAATCTTCTTACTGCCTATAAGGAGTTAAAAGATATAAGCTGAGCTTTTTTAATTAGTCAAAATCTCTTTTCAATTTTAATTAACTTATCTTCTATTATTACAAATAAGCAATTAATGTTAATAAATAGATACCCAATTATATTTCTATTGTTACTGCTATTCTTGCCATCTTTACATTGTGGAAGTAATGAATATGACGGTAAAGATCTAATCTTAAAAGATGGATTACTTTATAAATCGAACGAAGAAGTCCCATTTACCGGAAAAGTTAAGGATTATTTGAATGGTAAAATTTTGGAATATGAAGTTAAAAATGGATTGAAAAATGGCAAATATATTTTGCGCTTTTCAAACGGAAAAGTCGAAATTAAAGGAAGTATCGTTGAAAATAAAAATCAGGGGATCTGGAAATATTATTATTCAAATGGCGAGATTGAATCAAAAGGTAGTTTTAAAGACGATCTGGTGAACGGCAGATGGTATTGGTATTTCCCGGGTGGAACTATAAAAGAAGAAGCTGAATTTAGTAATGGATTAAAGGTAGGGGACAGAATAATTTATAATCCTGATGGAAATATTTATATGAGAATTGAGTTTAAGAATAATCACCCTATCGATACTTTATTTGGCAATTAATTACTCTAATGTATATGGTGAAAAACAAATTCTTTGCCATAAAATTGCAAAGGATAAGGATAAATATTATTTTTGGAGACGTTTTCAGGGCCCATAGCTCAGTTGGTTAGAGCATCTGACTCATAATCAGAGGGTCGGTGGTTCAAGTCCATCTGGGCCCACTTAAAAACCTCGAATATAAAGCATATTCGGGGTTTTTAGTTTTAAAGCCAATAAATAATCCTGCTGATTTACTAGTTTTAAAGTAGAGACTGGGTAGGGAGTACCTTCTCCTTACTGGTTCATTTATGTTATTAATTGAAAACATTAATTAAAAAACACTAATTGAATATATTAACTTTCATCTTGAATATCTAACAAAAGTATAATTTTATCCTTTTCATAAATTATTTTGAATTCTTTTCCGATCTCAAAACCAGAATTTAGCAAATTTGAATTTTTAATTTTGATTTGTGGGACTTTCTTATAATCCCTTTTGATACGAGCACAGTGTTTTATCTATTCTCGTTTTTTTTGTTCACTTTTTATTTTTTTACTGTGCGAGGAATGGAGCAAACAAATTCAATTAGGTGTGGAGTTCAGATGATTTGTTTTTAATGACTATGCAGGTAGTTGCCCCGACAAGTCGGGGTAGCTACATTTTGTAGGCGCTAAATGATTTGAATCACGCCGGAGGCGCATAAGTATGAGAGCCTTATTGAAGTGAGTGATGGCGGAATTATTATTTCAATAATTATGCGCAGAGCGAACGTAAATAGGGCGGGGTAAATGATCCCGTTAAATATGCCGGCGCATTTAACGGGACAAGAAGAATTACAAATGTTTAGTGCTAGGGATAATGCATTTCAAAAAAGCTGCGAAGGGAAACCACGCCTAAGGCGGGCAAGTGGAGCCACGCCAGATGCGGGTAGACAGCGATAACTTACGAGTCCCGAAGGGCGAAGAAGCTCAAATGTGATTAATATTAATACCCCCGCCCATTCTTCACTTGCTCTTCCTGTATTCTTTCACAATATCCAATACCAGCAAAATTTGTTGTAAATATTTTATTTGAGCAGTACCATTTTCCGGGTATAACTTTCATTATTAATTTTAAATTGATAAAAATATACTCCGGAAGAATATCCAATAGCATTAAAAGTGAATGTGTTTATGCCAGAGGCGATTAATTTATTATCAATTATTTTTGCTACTTCTTTTCCTAATACATTAAATATTTTTAGACTCAAAACCGAGCTTTGAGTAAGGTCTATTGTAATAGTTGTACTTGAATTGAATGGGTTTGGAAAGTTCTGGTACATTGTCGATTTTGCTGGGCTTTCATTTTGGATTATATTATCTTGCCATTTTTGTTTTACAACCCTGTATGAATATATTCCAGAATCAAAATTGAATTCATAGACTTTTGCTCCGATAGGATTAATTTCAGAAAATGTATAATCAGACATTCCCCAGGAAATTGTTGTATTCCCATTTTCAAGCCTGTCGACATAACCCAGAGCAGGCGAAAAACTAACCGGATCGTTCCTATATTCCCAGACTAAAGTGGAAGTTTTTGATTTATCATCAATTTTATATTCGACTCCCCTTGAAAATGGGGGCGAATGAAAATTTCCATTATCAAATAATGTGTATGTACCAGAATTAGTTCTTCTAATAGCATGCTGGTATGAAAAGCCAATTGGATCGTTAATAAAAATAAACTGGTTATTTTTACCACCAAGCCGCCAGATAATCTTGCCGGTTTGCCTGTCTATTTTTGTTATTTCAGATAAATGTCTTGATGAAAGCAAAATATTGCCGTCATTGTCTAATTCTATGGCATTTGAGTGTACATAGTCGATTGTTTGTTCTGTTAGATCAATATGCTCTGCATCTGTTATATTAAAGTAATCCCAGGTGCGCCACTGGAAGACTACATTTTTGGAAGGATCAATTTCCTGTAATATCACTCCGATTACTATAGCATCAGTCTTTGCACCAGGAACTATTTTTGACATATCAACTACCTGAGGATCAAGCCCTAAAAGTATTGCATTCCCATTTGGTAAAAGCAGCAATTCATGAGGATCGGTCTGATAGCCGTTTCCACAATAAAAACTATCGGTGACAGCATATGATGAATCCATAGCATAAAATTTGCGTGTGCTGGTTGTAAAATATGTAAGCATACCATTGTTCTGAACTTTAAAATCTGTGCAGTTTCCATTCATTTTTCTGTAGAATATAGGTTTGCCGTAACTATCAAGAATCATTAGATATGGAACATTTGATGACAGCGGTGATATATTTGAACAAAATATTTTTCCAGTTGAAGGAGTTGTGTTTATCGTAACTTCTATTGCGGGGAAATTAAATGGAATGGAATCTGAATGTATCTTTGACAATTTATCCCCGGGTTCATTTACAGTGGAAAACAAATCCCTGTTTATTTCATCCGCAATTTTATCAGCTTCTGGTATAGGGACAGTCTCTTTAGAAATAATAAAGGTGAATTCTTCTAATAATTTTTTTTTAATTTTGTTTATATATAATTTCACATTAATTTTAGCTGAATTTGCAAATTGATGGTCAGGATTAAATATAATCGTCCTTCCGTTACTTAAATAATTTAATTTCCCGCTTACAATTTCATTTTTCTCGTTTGATACAACTAACAAAAAATTGCCCCTAAATTCCTCATTCAGTTTGTCTTTAAAAGTAAATAAAATATTGGTGGATGGATTATTATATTTAGAATTATCTATAGGATAATGATAGATAACAAGTCTGGATTGACCGTATAAATTTATGAAAAAAGAAAGGGGAAGCATAAACGTGATTAACAGTGATTGTGATGCCTTGTGAATACTTAATTTTCTCATTTCTCATTTAATCTAAAATTTAATAGTAATAATAGAACTAATAATAAAGATGAATCTGCATTACAAAAGAATTATTTTTTACTTCAGGAGTTTCCCATTGAAGTCTGTATTGCGGAAGTATTTCAATAAAGCTGTAAGGATATAATTCCACTCCAACTATCAATCGCTGTAATTCATCATTAGAATTATTAATATTTCTGTCAAACCTATCATAGCGAACTACTCCTTCCAATCCTTTTGTAATCCGATAGGCTCCCTCAATCATAAGTGAACCTGTCTTCTGTCCGGTTACTATATTATCTTTTCCTATATCATACTCAGCAAGCAATGTAGCATCACCTACACCTATACCGGCAAAGCCACCGTAAAACTGAATATTCGCGATACTATTCATTCCGGAAATTGCATTAAATCTTTGTTCTTTGTATGACGTAAATGAACCGCCGAACAAAAGAGCAATCTTGTTTGCTATAATAGGAGTAAATTCGAGTCTTGCAGTATAGGTGGGATCGGCAAGAAATTCCCTGTTACGAGGGTTTCCAACACTGGCTGTAAGATTAAATATACTCCCCAGATTGATCCCTAATTCTACTCCTGTTTCAACATACCGTGGATCATATATTAGTCCCTGTCTGCTTCCGGTGGAAAAAAGGACTCCCAAATCACCACCGCGAGTATATGCAGTATGATCATCAAGTCTTATTCCGTAATTCGGCGCAAAC
>Ga0209919_1000356_pt1 | contig 22997 bp, 17 predicted proteins | sample SalPon2A_C_D2_MG_FD_185721 | JGI IMG/M metagenome (GOLD analysis project Ga0209919, IMG submission 185721) | Soil microbial communities from South San Francisco under conditions of wetland restoration - Salt Pond MetaG R2A_C_D2_MG (SPAdes)... | ecosystem: Environmental > Terrestrial > Soil >... | reverse complement strand
TCATATTCTTGCAGTATTGTTACCCATTTACTGGTTAACAAATTGGAAGTAGAAGTATTCATAATAACACCAGGTTTTATTATATAAAATATAACTCCTGTGTTACCTAAATAGTGAAGTATTACACTGCTGACAGGCAAGCTTATTTCGGGATAAATTTAATTAGCTGAAACAAATTCAGAATTACATTTTCAAAATAAATAGCAATAAATAATAGTTTCATAAAACAAAAGGAGTACTTAGAATGAAATCACTAATCAAAATGCTGCCGGTAATAATTCTCGCGTTTATTTTCGCTGCGACATCATCAAACGCACAGTCTATGCAGAAGAAAGAAAAGAAAAAAGAGATGATGAAGAAGGACAGCACAATGCACAAAGAGATGATGAAAAAAGACAAAATGATGGATAAAAAGGATATGATAAAGAAGGACAAGATGACGGACAAAAAGAATATGATGAAGAAGGACAAGATGATGGACAAAAAGAATATGATGAAGAAGGACAAGATCATGGACAAAAAGAATATGATGAAGAAGGACAAGATGATGGACAAAAAGAATATGATGAAGAAGGACAGCACAATGCACAATGAGATGATGAAAAAAGACAAAATGATGGATAAGAAGGAGATCATGAAAAAGAAAAAGGACAATGACAAAGACGGGATGAAATAAATTTCAGGTTATTTGTTTATATCAAAAAAAAAGGCCCTAATATGAGATCACTAAAAATATTACTGATGACACTCCCGCTAATACTTATAGGGTGTATTAATACTGATCTCATTAATGATCCACAATTGGTTAAGGGTAAAATAAAGATAGGCCTCACTTCATCAAATTCGGTATTCGTAAATGATTCAGTAAAATTATCCGTTGGATACTTCTCTCCTTCCGGTGAAAAGATCAACGGAAATACTATTACGTGGTCTTCTAGTAATAAAAACATAGCTGTGGTTTCACAATCAGGTTATTTAAAAGGAATTAGTGCCGGACAAGTAAATATAATCGCCGAAGCAGAAGATTTTGCAAAGGATTCCCTGCTCGTATCTGTAGTAAATGATTCAACTGCAATTTCTTCTGTAGTAATCAGCGGAAGTTCATCAAGCTTGCAAGCAGGACAAATAGTTCAGCTAAGCGCAGATGCCTTTAATTTTAAAGGTAATAAGCTCAATAATATTTCCATTAACTGGGAAAGTTCAGATATCGCCGTGTTAACTGTAAGCACATCGGGTTTGGTTCAGGCAGTTTCGGTGGGTACAGCGTCAGTAACAGCAACGGTGGATAATATTTCCAGTTCACCATACAATATAACTGTAGGGGGACAAGAAAGAACAGGTACATTTGTGAAAAATCCATCTCAGGACCATGTAATATCAGGTGGTGTAACACTCAGGGAAAACAATGATGGAACATTAACATTGGAGTTTAATTCTAATTTCGCATCATCAGGAGGACCTGATGTGAGGGTTTATTTATCAACAAACCAGTCAATTTCAGGCAGTTACGAAGTCGGTTCCCTTAAATCAACGTCTGGAAAACAAACATACCAAATTCCGTCGTCTGTAAAAATTGATAGCTATGATTGGGTACTCATACACTGTGTGCCATTTAATATTACATTCGGTTGGGCTGAATTGAAATAAATTAAAACGGAGCAAGAATTTTTGGGATAATTATGAACATAAAAAGAAATTTAGCATCATTATTAATTTTGCTCTCCTTTTTTAGCCTAAGCAATGAATTATTTGCCGGCGGGTGGACGCAAAAAAAAGGGAAATTTTATATTCAGTTAGGCTCGCAATTTATGAGGTCCAATAAATTTCACGATATTAACGGAACTTTGGTCAATATTAATACTTTGAACGACTTTACACTGAGCCTATATGCAGAATACGGAATAACAGATGATTTCACTATTGTTACATTCTTCCCTTTTTTCCACAGGCTCACACTGAATAAAATACAGGGAACCAGCGGGACTGTTTACTTTCCCGGTGCAGAAAAAAACGGAATATCCGACTCAGATATAGGGATCAGGTATAAGTTGACTGAAGGAGGAGGAAGTGTTTTAAGCGCAGGTTTTTCACTTGGCCTGCCTCTCGGAGAATCAAGCAACAAGAACGGTCTGCTAACAGGAGACGGTGAATTAAACCAGAAATTCAGTTTACAGTTCGGTCATTCATTTTATCCTCTTCCCGTTTATTTTAGTGCTTCAGCTGCCTATAATTTCAGGCATAAAGGTTATACAGACGAAATAAATTTCAGTGTTGAAGCCGGATATACTTTTTTTAAGAAGTTGCTTTTAATCTTTAGAGTAACGGGACTAAAACCCCTGCGAAACGGCGATAACACCGTGGCAGGCGGAGCAGGCGGACTGTTTTCAAATAACCAGCAGTATTTAGCTTATGGACCAGAAATATTTTATAATGTAACTGATAACTGGGGAATCACCGCTGGGATAAATTCCGGAACCTGGGCAAGAAATGTTTTATCCGCCTATGTTTATAGGATTGGAATATTTCTGAAAAATTAGACCAACAATTTTTTGGATATAGTTTATATATGATCTATTTTTTTCTGTTAAGATAGCATTTATCAATTTGTAAATAGCACTTTGAGAGTAAATGAGTTAACTGCCAGAGAATGAAATATTTATAATTGAAAATGCATAATTGGGACTGTTGGAAGCTGGTAGTTGATTATAAAGATTTTTCATTACAAGGTAATTTTTCCTGCTTCGCATTGTCTATAAAATAAGTAATCCGGCCAAAGCCGGATTACTTATTTTCAGTTGATATTTAGCGGCCCGGCGGTGGAGGCATCGGAGGTTTAGGCATCATTCTTTCTTTTTTCATTTCGGCAAAAAGTTTTTTCTGATTTTCATCCAGATTTTTTTCAATCTCCTGATTTTCATTATCCATAACCTGTTTTATCTTTTCCATCATTTCCTTATGAATTTCGCCGTATTTCTCCCTGATTTTTTCAAGCTTCTCTTCAGAGTTATTAAGTATATTCTCAACTTTCTCTACCTGCTGATCGTTTAACTGGAGCTTTTTACTTAGGCGCTCCAGCTTCATTTCCTTTGTGGGTGGCGGAGGTGGAGGGGGCTGAGGAGCTTTTTCAGGGCGCTGCTGTGAGAATGAAAATCCAGAAAACAAAAACAGACATAAAATTACAGGAATAAGTTTTCTCGTTAACATAGGACTCTCCTAAAAGATGTTATGAAATTGTATATTATTTGGCTTTCATAACCTTAGACGCCATATTTAGGAAAAACCTGCGGTATTATTTTATTACTACTATGCCAGTTCAACAAGTTTAGCATCATTATCCAATAAACCTATTCCAATCTTTTTATAAGACCAGGGATGTACCGCAAAAGGCTATTTTTTTACCTATAGTTGTGAAGCAATCCAAGATCCAATTATCAGCCCTTGAGAACCATTTATCATAAAAATATAGCCAAAGAAATATTTTAATTTAGAAATACAGCTTTTATCCATATATTGTTTTTAATATTGAAACTTCAAATCCTGCACATTTAATAAATAAAACTTATTTCCACACAAATGATAAAGGCTAAAAATGAAAAAATTCACAGTTTTTCTTTTTCTTGTCTTTGCTGTACTGCTGGTTCAAAACGCAAATGCACAAATAGATGCGCGGATGTTGCAATACCCGGCAGTTTCAAAGACACAAATTGTATTTTCTTATGGAGATGACCTTTGGGTTGTTTCAAAAAACGGCGGAGTTGCAAATCGTTTGACTACTCCGAAAGGACAGGAAATTCTGCCGGTCTATTCACCCGATGGTTCGCAAATCGGTTTCAGCGGAAATTATGACGGTAACCTGGATGTTTACGTCATTCCTTCAAAAGGCGGAATGCCTTTAAGGATTACTCACCACGGCATGGCCGACAAAATGATTTGCTGGTACCCGGATGGGAAACACCTTCTTTATTCTTCATCCATGGAAAGCGGGAAACAAAGATTCAATCAGTTTTATAAAACCACTCCGGAAGGTGGGATGCCTGAAAAATTAGTACTTCCATACGGCGAGTTTGCATCTATCTCACCAGATGAAAAATCAATTGCATATACACCAAGAACAAGAGCTTTCAGAACCTGGAAAAGATACAGGGGAGGAATGGCAACTGATATCTGGATTTACAATTTTGACAAAGGTACTGCTGATAACATTACAAATGATGAATACAATGATGAATTTCCAATGTGGCACGGTAGTAAAATCTACTACCTTTCAGATGGGGGTTCCGCAGAAAGAGCAAATATCTGGTCATACAACACTTCTACTAAAGAAAAAAAACAAATTACATATTTTAAGGATTTTGATATACACTTCCCATCACTCGGTCCGGATGATATAGTTTTTGAAGCAGGTGGAAGTTTATATCTTCTTGATTTAAAGACGGAAAAATTTCACGAAGTTAAAGTTGAAGTAGTAACGGACGAAATGTCACTACTTCCCCGCTCGGAAAATGTTTCAAGGCTGGTTCAGAGCTTTAATCTTTCTCCAGACGGTAACCGAGCTATAATTCAGGCAAGGGGCGATTTGTTTTCTGTTCCGGCTGAGAATGGTCCGGTACTGGATATTACAAATTCTTCAGGTGTAGCCGAAAGATATCCAACATGGTCACCGGATGGGAAATATATTGCATACTGGAGTGATAGATCAGGCGAATATGAATTAACTCTCCGCGATATGGAAAACCCTTCAACCGAAAAGAAACTTACATCCTACGGCCCGGGTTACCGCTACCAGATTTACTGGTCACCCGATAGCAAAAAGATTGCTTTCATCGACAAGGCGATGACAATATATATATATAATATGGATACCGATAAGACTACGAAGGTAGATAAAGAAAAATATAAATATGAAGGAGGACTGCGAAATTTCACACCTTCCTGGTCATCTGACAGCAGATGGCTTGCATACGGCAAGGATCTTGAGAACCTTCATACTGCCATTGCAATCTATGATACAAAGGAAAATAAAATTCACATGGTTACGGATGGATATTATAATGATGCGCAACCGACATTCGATCCTGACGATAAATATTTATACTTCCTGACCAATCGTGATTTTACACCAAGTTACAGCGATATCCAGGGGACGTTTATTTATGCAAACAGCACAAAGTTAGCTGCCATTTCACTTCGCAATGACGTTCCCTCTCCTTTAGCACCAAAGAATGATTCTGTTGCAGTAAAAAAAGATGAAAAGAAAAATGACAAAGATTCGGGAGAAGAGAAGGATACTAAAAAAGATGACACCAAGGATAAAAAAGAAGAAAAATCAAAAGATCTTAAAATTGATTTTGCCGGGATAGCCGGGCGCGCAGTTGTATTACCACCGACAGCGGGGAACTATAATGGACTTAGTTCGGTTTCCGGAAAAATAATTTACATGAAAGCGCCTAATACTGGCTCAGGTGAAAAAGGCAATTCAATAGTTTATTATGACCTTGATAAAAGAGAAGAGCAAACAATTGCTGAAGGTGTGAATGGCTTCACCATTTCAGCCGATGGCAAAAAGATGTTAATTTCAAAAGGCGGTAGTTTTTTTGTTACCAGCATTGCCCCCAAGCAAAAGCTTGACAAAAAAATGCCAACCTCACAAATGGAAATGACAGTTAATCCCCGAAAGGAATGGCACCAGATATTTACTGATGTCTGGAGATTAGAAAGAGATTTCTTCTACGATCCGAATATGCACGGAGTAGATTGGAAAGAAATGGGTAAACGTTACGGCAAACTTATAGATAACTGTATCACAAGATCCGATGTAAATTATGTTATAGGCGAATTGATAGCTGAACTTAGCTCTTCACATACGTACCGTGGAGGCGGTGACCTGGAAATGCCTCTCCGCAAAGCGGTAGGTTATTTAGGCGTCAACTATGAATTATCAGATGGTGCATATAAGATCAAAAAAATTATTAAAGGAGCTCCGTGGGATCTTGACACCAAATCTCCTCTCGATGAGCCCGGCGTTAATGTTAAAGAGGGAGATTATTTACTCGCGGTAAATGGTGTACCCCTGGATGTTACAAAAGATCCGTGGACCGCTTTCGAAGGCCTCGCCGGTAAAACAGTCGAACTTACTATAAATAATAAACCGACAATGGATGGTGCCAGAAAAGTAGTGGTTGAGACAATGAGTAATGAAACGGTTCTAAGAAATCTCGCGTGGATTGAATCGAACCGCGAAACTGTTGAAAAAGAAACCGGTGGAAAGATCGGATATATTTATGTGCCCAGCACAGGCCTGGACGGGCAAAGGGACCTTGTAAGACAGTTCACAGCCCAGATTGACAAAAAGGGACTTATAGTAGACGAGAGATTTAATAACGGTGGACAAATTCCTGACAGGTTCATAGAATTGCTGAACAGGAAACCCCTCGCATTCTTTGCTGTAAGAGACGGTGTAAACTGGCAATGGCCACAGTCCGCAGTATTCGGCCCTAAAGTAATGCTAATTAACGGCTGGAGCGGTTCAGGCGGAGACGCGTTCCCCGATTTCTTCCGTAAATCAGGTCTTGGAAAATTAATCGGAGAAAGAACCTGGGGCGGATTAATTGGTATTTCTGGTGCTCCGGGACTAATTGATGGGGGTGGAATAACTGTTCCGACATTCAGACAATACAACCCGGACGGGACATGGTTTGCCGAAGGACATGGTGTTGATCCGGATATCAAGGTAGTGGATGATCCCGCTCAAATGGTAAAAGGTATTGATCCACAACTTCAGAAAGCAATTGAGGTTGTTATGCAGGAATTAAAAACTAATCCTCCTGCACATCCCAAACAACCGCCTTATCAGAAAAGATAAGTTGAAGTAATCTAAAAAGCCGTCCTTCTGAAATTTGAGGGACGGCTTTTTTATTGCCCGGACTGTTTACAAGGGGTATAATAAACTTGCATTTAGGGACTAATAGGAATAACTTTTAGCCCTGATTTTTATTAATGATATGGCAGAAGAAGATAAAAATATAACCATTAACCGAAAGGTTAGGCACGAATATGCAATACTACAGACTATTGAAGCCGGGATAGTATTACAGGGCACAGAAGTCAAATCCTGCCGCGAAGGAAAAGTGAGCCTTGTTGATAGCTACGCCCAGGTGAAGGCAAACGAAGTCTGGCTGGTTGGGATGCATATAAATCCATATAAGCAGGGCAACATTAACAACCACGAGCCCACGCGTACAAGAAAGCTGTTATTAAACAGATCAGAAATAAAGAAATTGATTGGCAAGGTAAAAGAAAAAGGATTGACACTTATTCCCTACCGGGTTTATTTTAGAAACGGAAAGGTAAAGGTGGAACTTGTTCTGGCAAAAGGCAAAAAAGTCTACGATAAGCGTCAGGATATCAGGAAGAGGGATTTCCAGAGAGACCAGGAACGAAAGATTAAATATTAGTGTTCGGAGTTCAATGTGCAGTGTTCTGAGTTAGAGGATTTTAGTCAATTTCTGCTGAAACTTAATTTTTAAAACATTCCCATTTTATTTAAAGAAAGTATATTTTACACCTTAACATTTCAGAAATTTAAACGGATTATATGAATTGAAATTTGCACCAATTAATGAACAGATGGACCTCATTAAAAGAGGCGCTTCTGAAATTATTCAGGAAGAAGAACTTGTACAAAAACTTCAAAAATCAATAAAAGAGAACAAGCCGCTCAATATAAAACTGGGTTGCGATCCAAGCCGCCCCGATCTTCATATAGGACACTCGGTAGTATTAAGAAAATTAGCACAATTCCAATCACTCGGGCATCAAGCCATTTTAATAATCGGTGATTTCACAGGAATGATTGGCGATCCGACGGGCAGAAACGCAACACGCCCTGCCCTTACACTGGAAGAAGCACGGGAAAATGGTAAATCATATTTTGAACAAGCTTCCAGGATTCTTGATAAAGAAAAAACCAAAATAGTTTATAATTCCGAATGGCTCAGCAAAATGTCTTTTGAAGATGTAATAAAATTATCTTCAAAATACACTGTCGCAAGAATGATTGAACGAGACGATTTTACTAAAAGATTTAAATCCGGTGTAGCAATAAGCATTCACGAGTTTCTCTATCCCCTCGCCCAGGCGATGGATTCTGTTGCGATTAAAAGTGATGTGGAACTCGGAGGAACAGATCAGAAATTCAACCTGCTCGTCGGGAGAGATATACAAAGGGAATTTGAGATTGACCCGCAGGTAATAATTACAATGCCGCTGCTCGTAGGAACTGACGGTGTTGAAAAAATGAGTAAGTCGTACAATAATTATATTGGGATCACTGAACCTGCAAAAGATATTTTTGGGAAAGCACTTTCTATTTCGGATGATTTAATTTATACTTACTTTGAACTTGCAACGGATGTGCCGAACAGCAAATTACAGGAGATTAAAAAAACTCTTGAGAATCCTGAAACTAATCCAAGAAATATTAAAAGAGAGCTGGCAAAAGCTCTCGTAAAAATGTACCACAGCCAGGAAGCAGCCGATCAGGCTGAGGAAGAGTTTGACAGAATATTTATAAAGAAAGAAATACCAGACGACATACCGGAGTTCAGTATTGAAGCTGGTGAAAAAGAAATTGGAATTATTGAACTTATTGTTAAGGTAAAATTTGCGTCTTCCAAAGGCGAAGCAAAAAGACTTGTTTCTCAGGGCGGCGTAAGCATTAACGGTAATAAGATAGATGATATCAATAAAATAATTGCTCTCGATGGAGAGCATATACTAAAAGTAGGAAAACGAAAGTTTATTAAAATAAAGTAGCAGAAAAGGAGATGAGAATTTGTATGTCCCAACAAAAATATTTTTTACCAAAGGGGTAGGCCGTCACAAAGAATACCTGACTTCTTTTGAACTTGCTCTTAGAAGTGCTGGAATTGAAATCTGTAACCTGGTTACTGTAAGCAGTATATTTCCAACAAATTGTAAGAGAATAAGCAAGGAAGAAGGATTAAAAGAACTGAGCCCCGGTCAGATTACCTTTGCAGTTATGGCAAGAAATTCTACAAATGAACCTAACAGGCTTGTCGCAGCGTCAATAGGTGTTGCACTTCCTGCAGACAACAATCAATACGGCTATCTTTCTGAACATCACCCTTTTGGCGAAACTGAAAAAGTAGCCGGTGAATACGCAGAAGATCTCGCGGCTACTATGCTTGCAACAACACTTGGTGTAGATTTTAATCCTGATACTGATTGGAGCGAACGAGAAAATATTTATAAGATGTCCGGTAAAATAGTACGTTCATTTAACGTTACTCAGTCGGCCGAAGGTGATAAGAACGGTTTGTGGACAACAGTTCTCTCAGTAGGAATTTTGCTTCCATAATTACAGGATAATATTTGTTTGGTGAATTTACGTTCTGGGTTATATTTGCAATAATTGCAGCGATAATTATAGTTATCGATCTTTATGTAACTGATCACAGAGCGGGAAAAATCGGACTTAAGCGAAGTTTAATATGGAGCGGTGTGTGGATATGCACCGCTTTGCTTTTTAATGCAGGCCTTTATTTTTTCCTCAAAGACGGCCACGTAAAAGCTCTTGAATTTACAACTGGCTACCTTATTGAATATTCTCTTTCCGTTGATAACCTTTTCGTATTCCTTATGATTTTCAACGTGATGAACGTACCTGCTAAAAGCCAGCCTCATGTGCTGAAATGGGGAATTCTAAGCGCGATAGTTTTCAGGATCGCCTTTATACTTGCCGGTGTAGGGCTGATAAATTTATTCCATCCGATAATTTATTTATTCGGAATAATTTTAATTTTCGCATCATACAAAATGGCATTTGGCGGTGATGAAAAGATCGATTACGAAAAGAATCCACTTATAAAATTCGTAAAAAGATTTTTTAATATTACTAACAAATTTGAAGGCGATAAATTCTTCGTCAAGCAGGGCGGAAAGTTTTTTGCCACTTCCCTTTTCCTGACTCTAATAGTAATTGAATCATCCGATATTGTATTCGCCGTGGATTCAATTCCAGCTGTAATAGCTATAACCCGTGATCCTTTTATAATTATCACATCAAATATTTTTGCAGTGCTCGGACTGCGTTCACTCTATTTTGCACTAAGCGGGCTTGTGGATATATTCCACTACCTGAAATACGGAGTTTCTTTGATTCTTTTCTTTGTGGGTATTAAAATGCTGATATCAGAATTTTACCACATACCAACTGAGATTTCTCTGGGTGTTATTATTTTCTTTTTGGTGGGGTCGGTAGTTTTGTCGCTTTTAATAAAAAAAAGAGAGAACTAATTTAAGTCAGACCTAATTTGCTTTTTGCTTCCTGTAATGATTCCTACCATATGAATCATTATTGACACAAACAATCCAACTAACATCGGTTCAATTTCATTTATCACCGGCGTACCTGAAAAGTTTTCTTTTATAAAATACCACAACAGACTGCTCAAAACTGCGGAAATAATTTCAACTAAAATAATTTTATTTGAAACTCTTAATTTTGAATAGTACGCAGAAATTACTGGCATAATCATTCCGGGTATGCAGATTGACCCGACTGTATACCATATTTCAATTACTGATGGTATAGCCCATGCAAATAAAGCCGCAATTACTCCAGATATTATCAGTCCATAGACTGTATATTCTTTAAGTTTTTTCTCAGAGGAATGTTTGGAAAGGCGAAAGAAAAAATCCCTGCCGATTGTTGTTCCGCTTAAGAAAAGGAAACTGTTTAGAGTAGAAATAATCGTTGCAAAAAGTCCGGCATAAAATATTCCCTTAAAACCCGGACCAAGAATTTTTTCTGCGAGCAATGGGAAAGCCAGAACAGGTTGATCAAGTCCGGGAATTACAGCTCTTGAATAAAGACCGGTTGATGTTGTAAGGAAATCGAATATAGCCCAGAACACAATTGAAATAAAAATCCCTTTAACTGCAATGTTTCCATCCTTTGCTGCGTAACATCTCTGGTGAAAACCGGGATCCGCAAACGTCCACATTGCTATCAGGAACCAGACAATCAGAAATGTAGGTGAAGCTCCACCCGTTAATTCCAGATGTGAAGCCGGCAGTGAGGCTGAAAGAAATGAAACATCTCCGATCATGGTATAGCAGAAATATAACATAATTATGAAGGCCAGGAACATAACGAAGAACTGGAAAGAATCGGTATAAACGCTGCTCCTGAATCCGCCTTTAAATAAATATGAAAGAGAGAGTATCAGGCTTATTGCAAGGCTGTAAAAAATATTGATATTAAAGATTAATGAAATCAGGCTGGCTGTCATCAGTAAGTAAGGTGCTGGTGAGACCAAAATGAATACAAGCACGGCCGAAATCAGTCCTGCCTTTTTTCCATAGATATCTGAAAGTTTATCCGGAATTGTAAATAATGAAGCCTGGCGAATTTTTTTTGCAAATAAAAGCGCAAACAGAAATGCAAAGATATAATAGGGAAATCCCTGAGTAAACCAGCTTGCCAATCCATAGCGATAAGTAAATTCCCCTACTCCAAGAATTCCTCCGTACCAGGCGGAAACATTTGTCAATACAAATAAAAACAGACCAATTTTTCTTCCCGATAACAGATAATCATCGGCATCTTTGCTTGTAGCTTTACCGGAATAAAATCCAATCAGGACCACAGTGATAAGAAATCCGACTATTACAATTATATCCGCGGTACTAAAAGAGACCATTTTTCTTTACCAGGTTGAAATCTCTTATAATAAATACAATCCCATTTTTTATTTTTAGTTTTATTATTTCCTTGGTTGCTACATTGCTGGTGCTTTCTCTTATCCCGAAAGGAAGAGCAGTATTTTTCAATTGGTATTTTAGTCCGGTGGAAGTAATCTTAGTCTTTTCGCTAAAACCATAGAGTGAGATTATCTCGCCCAACTTTACCGGGATTTCGGCTGTGTCCGAATGAGCAGAAAGGAGTGATTTCTCGGCAATTATTCTTAGCGATATTTTATCATAAAACTTAAGAATTATTCCAAGATTACAGAATGTATGATCCAGTCGGTCGCCTGTTACTCCAACTAGAACAGCTTCCTTAATTCCTTTTTTAATTGCAAATTTTAGACACTTTTCAACATCTGTATCGTTTTGTCTTTTAATTTTTACGATTTTCGATTTTGAGGCGAAATAATTTGCAGTTTCATCCTTAATCGAATCGAGATCACCGATAATATAATTCGGAGTTATACCAAGCATTAAAGCAGTGTTCGCCCCGCCGTCAGCACAAATTATTGTGTCGTATCCCTGTTTTACCAAGAATTCTATCACACTTTTTCTCGGTGATTTACCGTTTGCTATGATAATACAACGCTTCATATTATATCGTTTTTCAGAATTTAATTTTTAGAGTCCCAGTTCCACTCCAGCCAGGAAATTTCTGTCAGCAGCCGGGAAAAACTCTCCCCCAATCGCATTTGCAGAATAAAGATTATCGAAAAGATTATTTACCTGGAGAAATATTTTCGAAGGTTCCAGTGAATTAAATAGTTTTACTTTATAACTTATCATAATATCAGCATTAAAATAAGCATCATTAATATTATCTGTGTAACTGACGAATCCCGGATATTTAGCTAAATATTCGCTGAGATTTCCGTCATAATTATCTGAATAAAATTTGCCTACATATTTACCATTTAATTGTAAAAATAAATTATCGTTGTTGAAGGATATTCCAAAGTTGGTAAGAAAATCAGGAAATCCGCTAATCCTGTTTCCGCTCAGATCAATCACTTTATTACCACCAAGGAAATATTTCCCCTCTTTAATTTCATTCCTGCTGTAAGTTGCGTTTGCATAAAAGCTAATCTCATCTATTATTTTCATATTTCCAGAAAGCTCAATCCCCCTGTGAAGAGTCTGTGCAACATTCCCTGTTATTGGCTGTCCATAAATATCAACTTTGCCGTTCTTTACAATCTCGTTGTCAAAAATCATATAGAAAAGATTTAGAGAAGCTGAAAAGTTTCTTTTATTAATCGAGGCTCCCAGTTCTATATCGTTCATTATCTCGGGTTTTACCAATGGCTTTTTAAAATTATAGCTGTCATCAGGGTTTAGTTCAAACTGCGGAGTTGCGCCGCCGGTTGCTTCATCAGCATTGTAATAATTAGAAAGTCTCGGTTCTCTTGATACTCTTGCATATGAAAGGTAAACATTCTGCTTCGGAGTAATTTTGTAATTGATTCCTATTCTGGGGTTAAAAAAGAGATTGCTCACACTGAAACTAGTATTACCGTATTTCTCATCGTATAATTTATATTTATGATACGCGAGCTGTAGCTCACCAAGCACGTTGAGTTTGTCATTGACATTAAATGTCTCGTGAACAAAGCCGTTAATAATATCTTTGCCACCTTTATAAAAATAATACCTGTAATCTTTTGTCACTCCGGCAGGCAGATTTTCAGCGAAACTAATCCCTCCCCAATGTATTGAACGATGAATTCTGAATTCCCCGCCAAGTATTAATTCGCCATTATTATGTTTAATACTTATTCGCGGTATCCATCCATATTGTGTATTTTCAACCTGTGCCCTGATTAATGTATTAACGGGATTCCCTTTCGGGTGGAATCCATTATTTTCAGTTAATCTCAAATATGCTGTATCAGCCCACGAACCATCAAAATCGAAAAACCCGTTACCGGTGACAAGAAATAATGCTGAGTTGATAGTGATTTTATCACTAAGCTGAAATTCATTTAACAATTCATAGTGTGGCTGTGAAAAATTTTCAATTTCACCCGGGCGTCTTTTTAAGGTATAAGTGTATTGATTATTATTAGCTTCCCAGTATGAATAATTTGCTGTTCGAAGATTTCTGTCTTTTACAGCAAATTTTGGCAAACCAGTATAAGCAAGCCCATCTGAAATTGGTCCGCCATAAAAATTGATCTGTGTGGTTAAGTTTTCATCATAACGCACAGCTGACAAATGATATGAATTAAATTTTATCCAGCTTGCCTCCCTGTAACCACTGCTTAGCGTTCTTGAGAGTTTAGCATAAACTGAATATTTGTTATCTATCAGTCCGCTGGAAAAAGAAGCCGAATATTTCCTTGTATTAAAACTTCCAATAGAAGTTGATAAATTTTGTTTTGGTTCATTTGAGAATGCTGAAGTAATAATATTAATTGAACCACCAATTGCAGGGTAACCCGTCACTCCTGATCCGGCGCCACGCTGAACCTGGATAAGGTCTGTACTTGCCAGAAGATCGGGAAAATCAAGCCAGTAAACATTATGATCTTCCGGATCATTTTGTGGGATACCATTAATCGATACTGAAATTCTGCGCTGATCAAAACCACGAATGCTCAAATAATTGTATCCGAGTCCATTCCCGTTTTCTGAATAAAAAGTTGTTGAAGGTAAAGTGGAAAGAAATTCCGGGATATCCTGATCGGTATATGAATTTTCTATTTCTTTTCTTTTTATTTTATCAAAGGCCAGGGGTGTAATTCCCTTTTTCCCGACATTTCCTTCAACAAGCACGCTCTGTGAAGGTATAATTTTAGGGGTTAGTTTAATGAGATTTGATTCCTGCAGATTTTCAAATTTAACGGTAACTATTTTTTTAGAATAGCCGATATAACTTATTATTACTTCACTATTTGGGGCTATTTTCTTAAGAGTGAATTTACCATCTTTGCCGGTAATTGTCCCAATCCGTTGATTTGAATTCAGATAAATATTTGCACCAACTAACGGTTCTCCGGTTGATCCGTCAATTACACGACCATGATAATTATCCTGACCATATACCAGAACTGAAAGAAATAAGAAAAGACTGAATAAGATTTTCATTTTATGAACTCCTTTAAAATAAAAAAAGCCGTTTCATAGAAAACGGCTAAAAATCTTAAACAGGTCTCTAGCCCGTTTCCCTACGCTGGAATTACCCAGATCAGGTTAGAGGGTATTGTCTCAGATATCCCAAAATGAAAACACGGGATAACACCCCTAACGGCTTGCAAATTTATAATTACTAAAAAATAAAGAACTTTTTACTTACCTAAGTTTAATAATTTCTAAACCATTATTCAACAAGTAATTCCTGGCCAATAATAATTTTATTGCCGGTCATACTATTCAATTTTTTTAATTTTCTAATACTTGTATTGTATTGCCTTGCAATTGTATAAAGAGACTCGCCTGAAGTAACGATGTGAGTCCTTGCTCCTTCAGGTATATTTTTACCTGTTGATTCCTTTGATGAAACATGTTCGGGAATATCATTGATATCGGAATCTGAATAAATTTTTAATGTTTTACCGGCAATTATTTTATTGCTCCACATATTATTCCATTTCTTAATGCTGGCAATAGAAACATGGTACATTTCAGCTATTTCACTAATTGTATCGCCACTTTTAACCTTATAATAATTCAGGTTTGCATTAATTTTTGAAGTGTTATCTCCTAATGAAGCTGCGCGGCTATTTCCATAAATTTTTAAAATTTTGCCGGCATATAACCTGCTGCTTTCCAATCCATTCCATTTTTTAATTTTTACAGAAGGTACACCAAATTTTTCAGCAAGCTGGCTAATGGTATCACCCGATTTAATTTTATAATTAAATACATCTGCTTTGGCCGTTGAAACATCATTTGATGCAATATGCGTGGATGAATTATCAACAAGTATTTTTAATCTTTTGCCAATGTAAATCCTGGAACCTGATAAATTATTCCATTCCTGTAATGAATTAATATCAACATGGTATTTTGCTGCAATGTAGCTAAGGTTTTCACCTCTCCTTATTTTATGATAAACCCATTCGTTTGATGTCTTTGAAGAAGCATTACTTGTTACAGTTTTTTCAATTTCTGATTGGTTATCGAGGCTTGCATAAAAATCTTTTTTCGCATCAGGAACATAAATGCTCAGTTTTTGCCCGACAGTAATTACTTTAGTATAGGGAATATTATTCCAGTTCCTGATATCACTCACTCTTACATCAAATAACCTGGCAATTGCCAGCAGATTTTCATTTTTCTTTACGTGGTAAGGAACTTCTACGCTACCTTTAGGAATTATGATTTGTTCGGACGCATCTTCATCAACAGAAGCAATTTTTTCGGTGGAAACCTGGTTTTCTGTAGCGCTGCCTGTTGAATCTGAATTATTCAATGCGAGATACGGGGATATATATTTATTAGATTCAGGATCTGAAGCAGTTTCTGTATCAGAATCATCCGAACTATTTTCACTTGCCGTTTCAACATTTGTATTATATGCGTAATTATTTGAGGAAACCTTTTCAAGTGCCGGAATTTTTAGTTTTACGCCAATGTATAGTCTTGATTTAACTGATATTTTATTTGCCTCTGCCAATTCTGAAAGTCTTACTCCATACCTGTATGCAATACCCGATAATGTTTCGCCACGCCTGACTGTATGAACCAGATAACTTCGACGAGCACTTTTAGGAATATTTACGAGGCTTGCTGTAAATTTCTCAATTGTTCCTTTTGGAACTTTTAATTGAAATCCATTTGGATAATTTCCAGGAGTAGACATCTGAGTAAGTTCCGGATTCATTTCCTGCAAAGTTTCAACATCAATACCTGCCGATTGCGCAAGGTAATTTAAATCAACTGCATCGTTTACTGTACAGAAATCATATTCAAAGGGTTTATCGTAGTCAATATCATTAAATCCGTATTTCTCAGGATTCATACCGACAAGACAGACAGCTATATATTGAGGAACATAGCTTCTTGTTTCTCTGGGTAGATATCTTCTTATTCCCCAGAATGTGGTTCCACCCGATCTTCTAATAGCCCGGGTAATCCTACCTTCTCCGGCATTATAAGCTGCAAGTACCAGGTACCAGTCACCAAGATCGTTATAAAGATCTTTCAAATGCTGTGCTGCTGCAAGTGTTGATTTCTCAGGATCTCTTCTGTCATCCCAGAAGAAATCTGATTTCAGCCCGTACATTCTTCCGGTTGCTTTTACAAACTGCCACATACCTACTGCACTAGCCCATGATCTTGCTGATGGATTTAGTCCGCTTTCAACCATACTCAGGTAAGCCAGCTGTTTAGGTATACCTTCTTCGTCAAAAATTTTGGTAATCATCGGGAAATACCGGCCGGACCTTTCCATCCAGACCCGCATGTAATCTCTGCCACGTCCTGTATAATATTCAATCCATTGTTTAACTATTGGATTAACTTCTAATGGAATTTCTGATGGAATAACTTCTGATTCATCATTTTCAGTAAGGTCTTTTTCTTTTACCCCGTCTTCCATCTGAATTTCCGGGACTGTTTTTCCCATCCATTCTTCAAGTGCAGCAAAAGAAATATCAGTGGGAAGCTCCGCTAATCCATCAACATAGTTTTTATAATCTTCAAGAATCGATTTTTCAAGTTCCTGATAGGCCTGGTTATCTTCTATACCCGGGAAATAACTTAGGCTGTTAATAATCTTAAGTGCGGATTCATAATTAGCCACAGTTTCAGTAGTACTGTTAAGTTCCTGTTTTCCAAGAGCTGAGACATAGTATTGTCTGGCTTGTTCTAACATTTCAGAAACAATACCTGGTTTTTCAACCACCTGGTTGGGTTTAATATTTTCATCTTTTACAATTTCTTTATTAGAACTACATGAGAAAAATGAAATTGAAAAAATTGAAATAATGGCTAACAGTAAGGCTTTTTTGATCATTCAGTCTCCGATCCTTTTAATATTTGCGAATATAAGATTTAGTTTTCCTTTTATCAAGTAGATAATCAGCTGATTGAGTTAACCCATTGTTTTATAAAGCTATAAAATAGCAGCATATTTTATAATGGTATGTTAGTATGCTTCTTTTTAGGGTTTTTATCTACTTTAGTCTTTAATAGTTTGAAAGCACTAACAAGCTTAATTTTTGTATCTTTTGGCAGGATAACATCGTCAACATATCCTCTTTCAGCAGCAATATATGGATTAGCAAATTTTTCAATATAACCTTCCAGTTTTTTCTCTGTTTCCTTCTGAGGATCTTTAGAATTTGAAATTTCCTTTTTGAAAATAATTTCAACAGCGCCTTTTGGTCCCATTACTGCAATCTCTGCAGAAGGCCAGGCATAATTAAAATCGCCACGAATGTGTTTTGAATTCATCACATCGTATGCGCCACCGTAAGCTTTACGGGTAATTACAGTAACTTTAGGAACAGTAGCTTCGCAGAAAGCAAAAAGTAATTTTGATCCGTGCCTGATAATACCTCCCCATTCCTGCTCAGTTCCCGGTAAAAATCCCGGAACATCTTCAAGAACCAGAAGAGGAATATTAAAGGCATCACAAAATCTTACAAACCTTGCGCCCTTAACTGATGCGTTAATATCCAAAACACCTGCAAGCACCGCTGGCTGATTAGCAATAATTCCAATAGACATTCCGCCTACCCTGCCGAAGCCTACAATAATATTTGGTGCATATTCCTCGTGTACTTCCAGGAATTCACTTTCATCAACTAAAAGACGAATTATTTCTTTCATATCATATGGTTTATTTGGACTGTCAGGAACTATCTTATCAAGTTCCGGAATTGGCTTAAGATTAGATTCATCAAAAGGAGTTTCCAGGGGTTTGTCCATGTAATTTAATGGAAGGAAACTCATTAATTTCCTGATATTCAACAAAGTTTCAATTTCATTTTCGTAAATAAAATGAGCAACACCACTTTTAGTAGCGTGAGTTTCAGCACCACCAAGATCTTCGAATGTTACATCTTCGTGAGTAACAGTTTTTACAACACTAGGACCGGTGACAAACATATGACTTGTGTTTTTTACCATAAAAATAAAATCGGTGATTGCAGGAGAATAAACTGCTCCCCCGGCGCAAGGACCCAATACTGCAGAAATCTGTGGAACAACTCCGGAAGCAAGCGTATTTAACAAAAAGATATCCGCATATCCGCCAAGACTTACAACCCCTTCCTGAATTCGTGCACCCCCGGAATCATTAAGACCGATTACCGGAATTCCGAGCTTCATCGCTTTTTCCATAATCTTAATAATTTTTTCTGCATGTGTTTCAGAAAGCGATCCGCCCATTACGGTAAAATCCTGGCTGAAAAGAGCTACAGGTCTGCCATCAATTTTTGCAAAGCCTGTAACAACGCCGTCACCCGGAAAATGAACTTTATCCAGCCCAAAGTCAGTAGCTCTATGTTTTACAAACATATCAATTTCATCAAAGCTGCCTTCATCAACCAGCAACTCAATTCTTTCTCTTGCCGTTAATTTACCTTTATCGTGCTGATTTTTAATCCTTGCGGGACCTCCGCCTGCTTTAGCATTTTCTCTTCTTTTTTGCAGATCGTTAAATTTATCCTGCATCTGGTATTCCTTGATTTTAAATTAGAAGTGTACTTCTGTCTGTAGATTTTCTCCAATGGAAACAAATTTTGATTCTATTTCCTTTCTAAGCGACAGAAATCTTTCCTGCCTGTCTAATCCCATTGCTGTGGCAGTGCCGGCATCGAGTTTTACTTCATCAATAATTTTACCCGGATTTTTCTTCATCAGGAAAATTTTATTTGATAGATAAACTGCTTCAGTAATATTAGGAGTTGAGAGAATAAAAGTAATGCCGAAATCATTTATTAATTTTCTTATCAACTCATAAATTTCATCTTTTGTAATTGACTTCATCCTTCTGAAAGGATCATCTAATAAAATTACTTTAGTGCCTGCGGCTAATGCCCGCGCAATAGAAATTCTGAACCTGAATCCCAGACTTTTATCATCAGGATAATGATTTTCATATCCTGTAAGTCCTACAGCACTAACAATTTCTTTTACTGAATTCAATTTCCCGGAACTTCTCATGGCAAAATTGATATTATCTGCAACATTCATCCAGGGAAAAGATGAAGGGTTTTCAGGGATGTAAGCAATTTCTCCATTAGGAGAAGTAATACTTTTATCATTTAATTTTACAGTTCCATCATCTGGTGTTTCCAATCCGGAAATAATTTTTAATAGCGTAGATTTTCCGCTTGAAAATGAAGCTATAATGCTTATTAATTTACCACTTGAACCTTCCTCCACAACTTTAAAAGAGATATTATCCAGGACAGTAAACTTTGCTCCTGAAGGTCCGGTAAAATGCTTTGTAATATTTTCAATATTTAGGGTTAACTTATCGCTCAATTTATCCCCGGTAAGCAAATTTATTTTTGAAAAATCTGATAATTATTATCCCCAGGTAAATGGTTAAGCCTGTTATTATAAAAGTTGAAAATAGTGCCGAAAGATCTCTGTACTTTAGCGCAAGCCTGAAAATACTACCGAGCCCATATCCGCCCTTAATAAACTCAAATGCTATAATCATAGGCCATATGTATAAGTGCAGATCTATAATGTGATTATAAAAACTTGGCTGCATTGATTTCCATATTACCTGTTTGTTGATTTTATTTTCAGACACGCCAAGTGATCTTGCCGCATCTGTGTATTCAGAAGGGACATTATTGATTTCTTTCTGAAGAAAAATTATGAAGGATGAAATCGAGGTAAATAGGACAAATATAAATTCGATGTAATTTGATTCCGGGAACCAGAATATTATCATCATTCCGATTACAATTCCGGGCAGGAAATTAGAGAACCAATTTAGCGAATGAATAAAATCAGTCAGGAAATTTTTCTTATTTAGAATTACCGGGCTAATAAGGTGGACAATAAAATATGCGGCAGTAATTGACAAATAAATGGATGAGACTGTATTCAGATAATTTACCGGAAGATTATAATCTTCCCATAAAGCAGAAAATGATTGCCAGACTATTGACGGTTTTGGTAAAATATTGTTGACCGGCAGAACAAATTCAAACAGCACAATCCAGAGGATGAAATAAACCAGCACGTAAATTAATGTGGATTTATTTTGGGCAGTTTCTTTATTCATTCAATACTAAAGTGGGTTAATTTAAGTCTTTTTTATTTTAACAAATATATCGAAAGACGCGCTTTATATCAATTTAAAGTACATGCGGAAAGGTCATATTTTGTTAATTCCTGATAAAAACGGATTATATTTCCTTTCCTCGCCAATTGTACTGTTGTTACCATGGCCGGGATAAATAATTACATCATCTTCAAGAGTCATCAGTTTAGTTTCTATGGACTTTAACAGTGTCTCGTAATCACCACCCCATAGATCTGACCGCCCGATACTTCTCTGAAACAGAACATCACCTGTAATGCATACTTTTTCATTCTTAAAATATATACACACTTCGCCCTGTGTATGTCCCGGAGTAAATAAAAACTGAGGAATTAAATTACCAATTTTTATTTCTGTGTTTTCATTAATAAACTTTTCCGGAATTGGTGGATTTTCTACTTCCATTTTTATCATTTCTGTCTGACGATCAAAATGTTCCAGTAATATTTTGTCTTTTTCAGGAACTAAATATTCCGGGTTATATAGATCTAAAACAAATTTATTCCCGAGAACGTGATCTATGTGGCAATGAGTATTAAGCAGGTATTTTACCGTGAGATTATTTTCTTCAATAAATATTTTTAATTCGTTATTTTCCGATTCATTAGAACAACCCGGATCAATAACCGCACATTCGTTTGTTTCATCACACCACGCCAGGTAAGTGTTTTCCTGGAAAAGGTTGAACATAAAATTTTTAATTTTCAGCATAAGTAGAACTATCTCTTAAAATTTTTTCTGATTCTGTTATTTAATTTTTTATTATAATTTTTGTAATTATCCTTTGTCTCTTCTATTGAATCCCCGCCAAACTTATTCAGAAAGTGTTTTGCAATTACCCATGCAAGCATTGACTCTGCAACTACTGCACAGGCCGGCACCGCAACAAAATCACTTCTCTCTCTTCTTGCTTTAATGCTTTGCATAGTTGCAAGGTGAACTGTCTGAATTGGGCTCATCAAAGTTGCAATCGGTTTCATCGCTCCTCTTACGATTACTGGCAAACCGGTTGATATTCCTCCTTCTATTCCGCCTGCCCTGTTGGTTTTCCTGGAAAAGTTATTTCCCTTTAGAATAATTTCATCGTGAGATTCAGAACCAAATATTTCTGCTGATTGAAAACCTGTTCCAATTGAGACCGCTTTTACAGCATTGATTGACATTATTGCCGCAGCAATATCGGCATCAAGTTTTAAATCGTAGTGCGAAAAGCTTCCGAGTCCCACCGGCAATCCAGTAGCAACTGTTATAAAAGTTCCCCCAAGAGTGTCGCCTTTTTTCTTCGCAGATTTTATTTTAGAAATGATCCCTGATTCCTGTCTCTTATCAAGAACTCTTACTTCACTTTTATCTGATTTTTCAGAAAGGCTCCATCCGGTAAAGTTTTCAGAAATCTTATTCAACAATAATTTCTCTGTAAAATTATTTTTGCTGTATACCCCTCCAATACTTTCAACATAACTGCCAATAGAAATTCCGAATTCTTCAAGAAATTTTCTGGCAACAGTACAGGCTGCAACTCTTGCCGCAGTCTCTCTTGCGCTCGATCTTTCTATAGAATTCCTGATATCATCGAAATTATATTTTGATATTCCTACAAGATCAGCATGTCCCGGGCGCGGAATTGAAATTTTACCTGTTTTTTTGATCCTGCCAGGCGACATTTCATCTGACCAGTTCTCCCAATCTTTATTTCTTATAAGAAATGATATTGGAGACCCGAGCGTTTCCCCATTTCTGATCCCAGATAAAATTTCCGCGGAATCTGACTCAATTTTCATTCGTGCGCCCCTTCCGTAACCGGCCTGTCTCCTCTTAAGGTGAAAGTTTATATAAGAATTTTCAATCTTAAAATTTGATGGGAAACCCTCAATAATTGTAGTAAGAGCTTTTCCGTGTGATTCACCTGCTGTAAGAAATCTGATCATAAATTTTCCGGTTAATAATAACACAGCAAATATAAAAAAAACGCCCGATACTTCGGGCGCTT
>Ga0209919_1000355_pt1 | contig 23003 bp, 9 predicted proteins | sample SalPon2A_C_D2_MG_FD_185721 | JGI IMG/M metagenome (GOLD analysis project Ga0209919, IMG submission 185721) | Soil microbial communities from South San Francisco under conditions of wetland restoration - Salt Pond MetaG R2A_C_D2_MG (SPAdes)... | ecosystem: Environmental > Terrestrial > Soil >... | reverse complement strand
GCTGGTAGGCGTGATCACCCTCCGACACGGCGAATGGCTCGGGGTAGTAGGCCGACACGTCCCGGAAGACCGTCGAGCCGCGCGCGAGGTCGATGGGGATCTCGGCCGGGCCCCAGGGGCCCCCGCGCAGGACCACCAGCTGGTCCGGATGGGGGTAGGGCAGCGGCCGCAGGAGCACGCCGTTCACCACCGTGAACAGCGCCGTCGTCGCCCCGACCCCGAGGGCCAGCGTGAGCACGGCGACGGCGGCGTAGCCCGGGCTGCGGCGGAGCTGCCGCAGCGCGAAGCGCAGGTCCTGCACGAGGGCGTCCACGGGCGTCACCTTCTCGCCAGCGCGGGGTCCGCCCGCGCGGAGTCGTTCGCGGTCGGCGTCCGAACGGGGGCCGCTGCCACCTCACTCATGGCGGAGGGCTTCCATCGGATCGATGCGGGTGGCCCGGCGCGCCGGCACCCAGCAAGCGAGCGTCGCTGTCACGAGGAGGATCAGCGCCGCGGACGCGAACGCCGCCGGGTCGAGTGGCGAGACCTGGTACAGCTGGCTCTCCAGGAGCCGGCTGAGCGCCCCGGCCAGCACGAGCCCCACCCCGAGTCCGACGAGGGTGAAGCGGAGCCCCTCGGCCACGACCAGGTGGACGACGTCGCCGCGGCGGGCGCCGATGGCCATGCGGAGCCCCATCTCCCGCGTCCGTGTCGCCACCGCGTAGCCCAGGACGCCGTAGATTCCGATGGCCGCCAGCAGCAGGGCCAGGCCCCCGAACGCTCCGAGCAGGACCGCGCTGAACCGGTCCCGGGCCGTCACCCGGTTCAGCCGCTCCTCCATGGTTCGCACATCCCACAGGGGCAGTTCGGGGTCGAGCTCCCCGATCACGGAGCGGGCGACGCCGGCGATGGCGTGCGGGTCGCCCTCCGTGCGCGCGACCAGGTAGTTGGAGCGGTAGGAGAACTGCGGGAATGCCAGGTAGACTCCGGGCCGGGCCGCCTCGCGGAGGCTCTGTCCCACCACGTCGCCCACGACGCCCACCACCTCCGCCCACCCTTCCGACGGGTCCCACACGCTGAGCTGGATGCGCTGGCCGACGGGATCGCGGCCCGGCCAGTAGCGGTCCGCCGCGGCCTGGGTGACGACCGCCACCCTCGGCGCTCCTTCGCGGTCGCGCTCGGCCACGCCGCGGCCTTCGACGATGGGAATGCCCATGGCGGCGAAGTAGCCGGCGGACACCATGTCGAGCCACACTTCGCGGCCCTGGCGGTCGGCCGTCTCGCCCTGGATGTGCATCTGGACGTGATCGCATCCGCCGCCGCCGGCCACGGCCTTCACGTGGGCCGGGAGGCAGTTGGCGACAGCCGCCCGCTCCACCCCCGGGCGCGCCTGCAGCCGGCGCGTCGTCTGCATGAACAGTGACGTCGCTTCCTGCCCGCTGTACCCCTGGCGGGGCACGTTCACCCACGCGGTGAACACGTGGTCCGGCCGAAAGCCGGGCGGCGTCGCCCGCAGGTGGCCGAGGCTCCGCACGAGGAGGCCGGCCCCGATGAGCAGCACCGCGGCCAGCGCGACTTCGGTCGCCACGAGCGCGGCCCGCGGCCCACTCCGCCGACGATCCGCGCCCGCGGAACCCAGCAGGTCGCGCGGATCCTTGCGGGTGGCCGCGAAAGCCGGCGCGGCTCCGAAGGCCAGGGCGGCGAGGATGGCCACGGAGACGTTGAACGCGAGGACGGGGATCGACAGGCCGAGGCCCTGCAGGGTGCCGGGAGCCAGAGCGGCCGGTCGCAGTGTCCGGGCCAGCAACAGCCCTCCCCACGCCACCAGGACGGCGGCTCCGCCGCCCAGCGCCCCCAGCACCGCGGACTCCGTCAGGAGTTGACGCGCCAGGCGCCGCCGGCTGGCGCCGAGGGCCACTCGGAGCCCGAGCTCGCGCGAGCGGCGGACGCCGCTCGCGAGCAGGAGGTTCGCCAGGTTGACGCACGCGATGAGGAGCACACACCCCACGGCGCCGAGGAGGATGAGCAGCGCTCGGCCGAGCGACCGGTCCACCCCGACCGCCGCCAGGGGCCGCGATGCGACTGCGACCCGTACCGACCCGAAGGCGTCGGTGAACGGGATGCGGCTCGACATCGTCCGCGCTGCCGCGGCCAGCTCGGCGGCCGCCAGTGGAGCTTCCGCCCTCGGAACCCGAGCCACCACCGAGTGCCAGAAGGAGAGCTGCTGGCGCAGGCGATTCCTGAACACGAGCGTCGGCGCCATCGTGATCGGCACCCATACGTCGGCCTCGCCGGACAGGCCGGTGAATCCGGCCGGCATGATCCCCACGACCGTGAGCTGTACGCCGTTCAGGGTGACGGTGCGGCCCACCACGCCCGGGTCGCGGCCGAAGGCCGACCGCCACAGCCCATCGCCGATCACGGCCACGGTCCCGGCGTCCGGTGCCGCATCCTCGCCCGGCGCGAACGTCCGGCCTCGCGCGGCGCGCACCCCGAGCACCCCGAAGTAGCTGGCCGAGACGAGCTCGACCCGGGCCCGCGCGGGGTGCCCCGCCGCCGACAGGTTGAAGGACAGAGCATCCGGCGTGTAGGCCGCCACCGTGACGTCGGGAGCCGCGTCCCGAAGGGCCTCGTACTCGGGATAAGACCAGTAGCGCATCGAGTCGACGGTACCGCTGGGCTGCGTCAGGGTGGGCATCAGGACCTGGAGCTGGTCGCTGTCCGGATAGGGCGGTCGCGCGAGCAGCGCGGCGTAGACCGCCGAGAACACGGCCGTGTTGGCCCCGATGCCGAGCGCGAGCGTGAGCACGGCGACGGCGACGAAGCCGGGCCGACGAGCCAGCTGGCGAACGGCGTAGCGCAGGTCCTGTAGCATGTCAGCCTCCGGTCGTGGAGCGGCCGTCGGAGCGCGAATCCGAACCGGACTCCGGTCGCGGCCTGCCTGCTGTCTGCGTGCTCATTCGTTTCGGAGCGCGTGGATCGGGTCGACCCGCGTGGCCCGCCGCGCGGGGATCCAGCAGGCCAGCGCGGCCACGGCGGCGAGCGCCGCCGGCACCAGGAGGAAGGTGACCGGATCCAGAGGGGCCACACCGTACAGGAGCCCGGAGAGCACCCGCACGGACAGCAGGGCCCCGACCAGGCCGATCGCGATCCCCGTCAGGACCGGGATCATCCCGAGCCGGAGCACGTAGCGCAGCGTGGCGCCGCGGTCCGCGCCCAGCACCATGCGGATGCCCAGCTCGCGTAGCCGGCGGGTCACCGCGTAGGAGAGCACCCCGTAGATGCCGATCAGGGCGAGGAGCAGCGCCAGGCCGGCGAACGCGCCCAGCGTCACGACGTCGAAGCGCGGGCCGAGGATGGACGTCGCGACGATCTCCCGCATCGTGTGCACCGAGTAGACCGGGAGCGTCGGATCGATGTCGCCGACCGCGGCCCGCACCGGTCCGGCCAGCGCGGCCGGGTCCCCGTCGGTGCGGAGGGTGAGCGCCATGCCGTGTCGGGGGCTCTGCCGGTAGCTCAGGTACGCGTGCGGATAGCCGGGGCGGTCGAGGCTCTCGGTCCGCACGTCCCCGACGATCCCGACGATCGTGTACCACCTGGTGCCGTCGAAGGAGATCCGGTCCCCGATCGGGTCGTCGTGCCCCCAGTATCGCCGCGCCATGGCCCGGTCGACCACGGCCACCGGCCGGCCTTCCGGGCCGTCCCGCGCGTCCGGTAGGCGTCCCCGCACGAGCGAGATCCCGAGCGAGCGGAAGTAGTCGCCCCCCTCGGCGCACACGACCGCGTCCTGGACGACGTCCGGGCCGGGCGCCGGCCGACCCTCGATCCGGAAGGAGAGGTAGCTGCCGCTCTGGAGTGGCAGGTCGCTGGTGGCACCGGCCGCCGTGACCCCCGGCAACTTCCCGAGCCGGGCCAGGAGGCCGTTCCAGAACTCGCGCATTCGGGGATCGTCCGGATAGCGGCTCTCGGGCAGGGACACCCGGGCCGTGAGAACGCCGCGCGCCCGGAACCCGGGATCCACTCCCTCGAGGCGCGCGAAGCTGCGGATCAGGAGCCCGGCGCCCACCAGGAGCACGAGGGCCACCGCGACCTGCCCGGCCACCAGCCCCCGGTCCAGGAAGCCGCCCCCCCTCATCCCCGAGGAACGTCCACCCTCCACCAGGGCCCGGCGGAGGTCGGGCCGTGCCAGTCGCAGGGCGGGTGCGAGCCCGAACACGGCCGCCGTGAGGACGGCGGCGCCGAGGGCGAAGAGGAGAACCAGGCCGTCGATGCGGACTTCGCCCAGGCGGGGCAGCGCCCCGGGGTCGAGGCCCACCAGGGCCCGCGTCCCCCAGTAGGCCAGCAGCACGCCGAGCGCCGCGCCCAGCAGCGAGAGCACCAGGCTCTCGGCCAGGAGCTGGCCGATCAGGCGCCCGCGCCGCGCCCCCAGGGCGGAGCGGAGCGCCAGCTCGCGCCCGCGGGCGGCGCCGCGCGCCAGGAGGAGGTTGGCGACGTTGGCGCACGCGATGAGCAGAACCAGGCCCACGGCCCCGAGGAGCACGAGCAGCGCCGGACGCACGTCGCCCACGATGCGTTCCCGAAGCGAGGTGACGGCCACGCTCCAGCCCGTGTTGGTGGCGGGATACTGCCGTTCCAGTCGTCGGCCGATGGCGGTCATCTCCGCCCGCGCGGTCCGCAGCGTGACCCCGGGTGCCAGGCGTCCCACCACGCCCAGGAAGTCGCTGCGCCGGCCCTGGCCGGGGGAGCCGGGCTGCGGCGCCACCGGGGTCCACGCCTGCGCCCAGGAGGGGAACTGGAAGCCGGGCGCCGCGATCCCGACCACCGTGTACGGCTCCCCGTTCAGGGTGACCGCACGCCCGATCACGTCCGGGTCGCCGCCGAAGCGGTCCTTCCACAGCGAGCGGCCCAGGACCACGACCTTGCCGGCTCCGGCCCGATCTTCCTCCCGGGTGAACCCGCGGCCGGGAGACGGACCCACGCCCAGGGTGCGGAAGAAGTCGGAGGTGACGCGGGCCGCGATGAGCCGCTCCGGCGGCCGTCCCTCGCTCCCGGCCAGGTTGAGGCTGGCGCCGGCGAAGGCCGTCATGCCGGAGAAGGAGCGGCTCTGTGCCTTCCAGTCCAGGAAGTCCGGGACCGAAGCGGACTCGTTGCCGATCCCCTCCTTGTGTCCCTGGAGGAGGACGAGGCGGTTCGCCTCCGGGTAGGGCAGGGGCCGGAGGAGCACGGCGTCCACCACGCTGAACATGGCCGTGTTGGCCCCGATGCCGAGCCCCAGGGTGAGAAGCACGACCGCCGCGAAGCCGGGATGGCTGCGGAGCTGCCGGAGAGCGTAGCGCAGGTCCTGTCTGACGGCATCCAGCACGGTCATTCCTCCCTGAGCGCGGACGCGGGATCGACGGAAGCGGCGCGGCGGGCCGGGAGCCACGAAGCCAGCATGGCCGCGACCGCGAGAACGGCGGTTACGACTCCGAACGCCACCGGGTCGAGCGGCGATACTCCGAACAGGAAGCGGGATGCGACCCGGCCCAGCAGCGCGGCCAGCCCCAGGCCGACGCCGAGGCCGACCGCCGTGACGGCGAGGCCGCGGAGCACCACGAGCCGGAGGACGGAGGCGCGGTCCGCGCCCAGCGCCATGCGGATTCCGATCTCGCGGGTTCGCCGGCTCACCACGTAGGCGAGGACGCCGTACAGGCCGATGGCGGCGAGGAGCAGGGCGAGGGCGGCGAACAGCGACAGCAGGGCCGCGCCGACCCGCTGCGGCAGGAGCGAGGCCTCCATGAGCTTCGGCATCGGCGCCAGCGTCGTGATCGGGAGGTCCGGATCCACGTCGTGGATGGCCGCCCGCACGTCCGCCACGAGACGGGCCGGGTCGCCGCGGGTCCGGACGTGCACCTTCACGTCCTGGGGCGTCTGCAGGAAGGGGAGGTAGATGAACGGCGTCGGGTCCTCCCCGAGGCTCGTGTACTTGCCGGTCGGCACGACCCCGACGACGGTCAGGTGCTCCAGGTTCGAGCTGTAGGTTAGCTGCTTGCCGAGCGGGTCCTGGTCGGGCCAGAAGCGCCGGGCGAACGCCTCGTTCACCACGGCCGCGGCCGGCGCCCCTTCCCGGTCGTCCGCCGTGAAGCCGCGCCCGCGCAGCAGCGGGACGTGGAGGACGCGGAAGTAGCCCGGACCCACCACGGCGAAGTGGAACTCCATGTCCTCGCCCTTGCGGGGCTCGTAGCCCGCGACCCCGGTCCCCGTGCGACTCGACGTGCCATCCAGCGGGACGGCCGAGCCCAGAGCCACGCCGGTGACGCCCGGCAGCCGGTCGAGTCGTGCCTCGAGGCTCCGGTAGAACTGGACCTCCCGCGCCTTCGAATAGCCCTGGGTGCCCAGGTCGACGCCGGCGACCAGCACGCCATCGGGATCGAGTCCCACGTCCACGTCGCGGGCGGCCGCCAGGCTGCGCAGGAAGAGACCGGCGCCCACCAACAGCACGAGCGACACGGCGACCTGCGCTACCACGAGACCGTTCTGGACCGTGACCCTCCGGCCCGTCCCCGTCGGCCGGCCCTCCTTGAGCGAGGAGGCGACCTCCGCCCGGGAGGCGCGCAGCGCTGGCGCCAGACCGAACAGGAGGGCGGTGACGAGGCTCGCCCCGGCGGTGAAGGCGAGCACCCTCCAGTCGGGCGAGACGTCGAACTGGAGCGGCACGGGCAGGGGTGGAAGAAGCCTCGGGAACAGCCGGACCGCCCAGGCCGCCAGGAGGAGACCCGCACCGCCGCCGAGCAGGCCGAGGCTGGCGCTCTCGGTGAGGAGCTGACGGATCAGCCGGCCCCGCCCGGCGCCCAGGGAGCGCCGCACCGCGAACTCCCGGGAGCGGCCGGCCGCCCGCGCGAGCAGGAGGTTGGCCACGTTGGCGCAGCACAGGAGGAGGACGAGCCCCACGACGCCCATGAGGAGCCCGGCCAGGCCGACCGCCGTGCCTCGGATCATCATGGGGACCCGGGAGAGCCGCTCGGGAACCACGGTGATGCTTCGGCCCTCGTCGTGCGCGTCCGTCCAGGCGTCGGGGTAGGCGTGGTGCAGCCGCGCGGCCACGACCCGAAAGCCGGCCTGCGCCCGCGCCGCCGTCACGTCGGGGGCCAGACGGCCGATCACGAACAGGCCCCGGTTGCTCCGGTGGCCCACGTAGGGCTGGGAGCCCGTGAGCAGGGGCGCGGCCTGGAACGGCACCCACACGTCGACCCGCAGACCGCGGATGGAGCCGCGGAAGTCCTGCGGGGCCACGCCCACGACCGTGAAGGTGCCCCCGTTCAGGTGGATCGGCTTTCCGACGATGGCCGGGTCGCCGCCGAAGCGGCGCTGCCACAGCCCGAATCCGATCACCGCCACCGGGGTGGGCGCTTCGCCCTCGTCCGCCCGGAAGCCGCGCCCGAGCTCCGGCCGCACGCCGAGCACGCCGAAGTAGTCGGCGCTCACCAGCTCGGACATGAGCCGCGTCGTGCGGTCGCCCGCGACCAGGTTCAAGGGCCTGGGAGAGAAGGCCGCCGCCCCGGACAGGAGGTCCTTCTGGTCCCGGAACGCCTCGAAGTCCGGGTACGAGGAGGCGCTGTACGGCGGCCCGCTGAAGTCGCTCGTGTAGATCCACACCAGTCGGTCCGGGTGGCTCACCCGCGCAGGCGGTCGCAGGAAGAGCCCATCCACCACGCTGAACACGGCGGCGTTGGCCCCGATCCCCAGTGCCAGCGTGAGCACCGCCACGGCCGCGAAGCCGGGGCTGTGGCGCAGCTGCCGGAGGGCGTAGCGCAGGTCCTGCCTCACAGCGTCCAGCACGGTCATTCCTCCCGGAGCACGGTCATCGGATCGACGCGGGTGGCGCGCAGGGCGGGGAGCCAGGAGGCGACCACGGCGGCCGAGAGGACGGCCAGGGCGACGGCCGCGTAGATCTCCGGACTCACCGGCTTCACCTCGAACAGGAGGCTCCCGAGGAGGCGCGCCGCGACGACCGCCGCGGCCAGTCCCGCGGCGAGGCCGAGGCCCGCGAGCCGGAGGCCATCCCCGATGACCATGGCGCGGATGCGCCGGGCTTCGGCGCCCAGGGCCATGCGGATGCCCAGCTCCGGGCGCCGCCGGGCGACGGCGTAGGCGAGCACGCTCTCCACGCCCACGAGAGCCAGCAGCACGGCCAGGGAAGCGAACAGGCCCAGGAGGACGGTCACGAACCGCTGCTCGGCGAGCAGGCCCCCGAGCGCCGCGGACATGGGCTCCATCCCGTACACGGCCAGATCCGGGTCCAGGTCGTGGACGACCGCGCGGATGGGGGCCTCGAGCGAGGCCGGGTCCACCGTGGTGCGCACCAGCAGGCTGCCGCCGGCCGTCGGCGCCTGGTCGAGGGGGACGTACACGGCCGGCGGGGTCGCCTCCCGCAGGCCCTCGAACTTCACGTCTCCCACCACCCCTACGATCGTGCGGCTCGCGCCCCAGAAGCGGATCTGCTGGCCGATCGGGCTCCCGTCGGGGAAGAATCGCCGGACGGCGGCGCGGTTGATCAGGGCCACCGGTGACGACGAGCCATCATCCGAAGCCCGAATGCCCCGGCCCGTGACGAGCGGAATGCCCGCCGTGGCCAGGTAGGCCGGGCTCGCCTGGCGCACGCGTATTTCGGGCTGGTTCGCGGCTTCCGCCTCGCGGCCGACGATGACGAAGGAGTTCGTGAACCCGGCGTCCAGCGGATCCACGCCGGCCACCGCGGCAGAGCCGACGCCGGGGAGCGCCCGAACCCGCTGCAGCAGCGAGTGGTCGAAGCCCACGACCTCCGACCACTTCGGGTAGTTCGAATAGTCCTGCGGGTAGCGGCTGGCCGGGAGGTCGTAGCGGACCTTGAGCGTGCCGCTCACCCGGAAGCCCGGGTCCACGTGGCTGAGGCGGTGGAAGCTGTCCAGGAGCAGCGCGGCTCCCACGAGGACGACCACCGCCAGGGCGACCTCGCCGACGACCAGCGACGAGCGCAGCCAGCGCCGGCCGCCGGAGGCGGAGAGTCCGCGCCCGCCTTCGGCGCGGAGCGCGGTCGCCAGGTCGAGGCGCCGCGACTGGAGGGTGGGCACGAGCGAGAAGAGGACGGCGATCGCAGCAGCCACGGCGCTGGTCACGAGGAGCACCCGGCCGTCGATCCCCACCTGGTCCAGCCGCGGGATGCCCGCGGGCGCGACCCTCAGCAGCAGATGCAACCCTCCGTCCGCCACCACGACGCCGAGGACCGTTCCCGCCAGGGTCAGCACGAGGCTCTCCACCAGGAACTGGCCCGCCAGCCGGGATGTTCCCGCTCCGAGCGCGCTCCGCACCGCCACCTCCCGGGTCCGTCCCGTGCCGCGGGCCAGGAGCAGGTTGGCCACGTTGGCGCACGCGATGATCAGCACGAGCGCCACGGCCCCGAGCAGCAGCCGCAGCGTCCGACGTGCGGATCCGAACACGACCTGCGTCAGGGACTCGATATGGACCCCGCGACCGCGGTTGACCCGGTAGTCCGTCTCGAGCCGGGAGGCGATCCGACCCAGCTCCTGCCGGGCCACCGACAGCGTGGCGCCCGGCGCCAGCCGACCCACGAAGAACACCGGGTGCGTGGAGCGAGGCAAGATCTGCGCGCTGGCCTGCAGCGGGATCCACACCTGTATGTGGCCCCGGCCCTCGAAGGGCGCATGGTAGGCGGCGTGGGCGTTGACCTGGTTGACACCCAGGTCGGCACCCGCGGGAAGGACGCCGATCACCGTGTACGGCACCCCGTCCAGGCTGAAGGATCGCTCGATCACGCCGGGATCTCCGCCGAATCGGGTACGCCAGAAGCGCTCGCCCAGGAGGGCGACCTTCGGTCCGCCCGGCTGATCCTCCTGCGCATCGAACAGCCGGCCCGTCAGAGGCTTCACGCCCAGCATCGGGAGCAACTGGTGCGTAGCCAGAACGACGGATACCCGGGAAGGATCCCGGTCCGAGGACGTGAGCGTCTTCTGCAGCGCCACGAACCCGCCCACGTCGGATAGCGTGCGGCTGTCGGCCTGGTAGTCCTGCAGGTCGGGCCACGATCCCGGCTCCCTCGTGGTGCCGCTGTTGCGGTCCGTCTCCCACACCATGACCAGCCGATGGGCCGACGGGAACAGCGCGGGCCGCAGCAGCACCCCGTCCACGACGCTGTAGACCGCCGTGGTGGCCCCGATGCCGAGACCGAGGGTGAGGACGGCGACCAGCGTGAAGCCCGGGCTCCGCCGCAGCTGCCGGAGGGCATGACGCACGTCGTGGCGCAGGGTGTCGAGCATGGCCGGCTCCTTCAGTCGAGTCGAAGGGTGGACGCGGGATCGAGCCGTCCGGCGCGCCGCGCCGGCAGCCAGCTGGCCGCGAGGACCGAGATCCCCAGCACCGCGGCCCCCGCCACGTAGGCCAGCGGATCGGTCGCCGTCACCCCGTAGAGAAGGCCTTCCAGGAGGCGGGTGACCGCCAGGGCGGCCGCGATGCCGAGCGCGATGCCGATTCCGGCGAGGATGGCGCTCCGCCCGACCAGGAGCCGCACCACGTCCGCCGGCCTGGCCCCGAAGGCGATCCGCACGCCGATCTCCCGGGTGCGCCGAGAGGCCAAATAAGCGACCACGGCGTAGATGCCCCCGACGGCCAGGAGGAGCGCGGCCGCCCCGAAGGCGCCCAGGAGCAGGAGCGCGAAGCGCCGGTCGGAGGTGCTGCTTCCGACGATCTGCCCGACGGTCCGGAAGGTCGGAGGAACCTGCGGGTCGACCTCGTGCAGGACCTCGCGGGCCGCGGGTATGAGGGCCTTCGGGTCCCCGCGCGTGTGCAGGACGACGTGGAAGTCCGCCGCGGTCGTCGGGCGCTGCCGGGAGTAGGCGTACAGGGTGGGCTGCGGTCCGGAGGCCATGGAGCGACCGCGGACGTCGCCCACCACGCCCACGATGCGGAGCGGCCGCACGTCACCGTCCATGTTGCCGTACTCGATGAGCTTTCCGAGCGCGTCGCCGTGCCTCCACTTGCGCGCGGCGAAGGACTGGCTCACCAGGGCCACGTCGACCGGGGCGTCGGGCGCGTCCTGGTCCGAGAATCCTCGTCCCCGGAGCAGGGGGATGCCCATGGCACGGAAGTAGTCCTCGCTGGCCACGCGCCACCATGCCGAGCCGGTCCGACCCGGCTGCCTGGCCAGCGCCCTCAAGCCCTCGACCGTCGTCGCCTCGTCGGGACGGTCCAGCACGAGATAAGTCCCGTCGGCGCCCTCGTCCTGGAGGGGAAAGTCGCTGATCCCCCCCACCGCCTGGACGCCCGGGATGCGGCGCAGGCGCTCCATGAGCCGCTCGTCGAACGATCGCACGAGGCCGGGGTCCTCCGGGGAAGAGGCCGCCACGTTCATCACGAGGAGGCCGTGCGTTCGGAAGCCCGTCTGTACGGAAAGGAGGCCGAGGAGGCTCCGCGCCATGAGGGCGGCACCCGCCAGGAGCACCAGCGTGAGCGCCGTCTGCCCCACCACGAGGGCATCGCGCGCCAGTCGGCCCCCGCCGCTCCCGGTCACCGTGCGCTGCCCGCTCGCCAGCGCTCCCCGCAGGTCCCCGGGGCCGCTGAGGGCCGCCGCCGAGCCCAATCCCAGGGCGGTGACCAGGGAGACGGCCAGCGCGAACAGGAGCACGCTGCCGTCGACGCCCACGTCGGAGAGCCTCGGCAGGTAGGAGGGACCGAAGGCGAGGAGCGCCCGCGTGCCCGCGTACGCGAGCACGATTCCGAGCGCGCCGGCACCCAGACCCAGGACGAGCGATTCCGTCAGGAGCTGCCGCAGCAGCCGCCCCCGGCTCGCGCCCAGGGCCCGGCGCACGGCGAGCTCTCGCTGTCGCGCGGTCATCCGTGCCAGCAGGAGGTTGCCGACGTTCGCGACGGCGATCAGGAGGAGGAAGGCCGAGGCGCCGAGCAAGACGAGGAGCGGCGCGCGCACCTCGCCCACCATGGCGTCCCGGAGCGGCGTGGCGGAGACGTCCACGAGGTCCAGGTCGTGTCCGTAGGCCGACTGGAGTCGGTGCGCGATCGCGCGGAGTTCGGCTCGGGCGCTCCCGAGCGTCGCCCCGTCAGCCAGCCGTCCGACCACTCTCCAGTTGTGCGCGGTGCGGCTGGAGGTGCGCGAGAAGAGCGCCGCCGGGATCCACAGGTCGGCGCCGCGCGGGTAGTCGAACCCACGGGGCATCACGCCGACGACCGAGTAGAGCTGGCCATGGAACTTCAGCGTCTTTCCGGCCAGCGCTCCGCCGTCCAGCACGTGGCGCCAGAGGTTCCAGCTCACGATGACGGCCGGCGCCGCCCCCTGCCGCTCCTCCTCGGGGGTGAAGGACCGACCCCGAGCCGGGTCCACGCCCATGACGCGGAAGAAGTCGCCGGAGACGGCCGTGAACGTGGTCCGGACCGGCTCCGCGCCCCCGCTCACCGACACCGGCACGGCCCCGCTCATCTCCGTCAGCGCCGCGAAGCTTCCCGCCTGCCGGCGGAGGTCCTGGTAGTTGGCGTCGGCCACGTTCATTCCATGACCGTCGGCCGCGACCTCCCGCACCCACACGATGCGATCGGGGTGGGGGTACGGGAGCGGCCGCAGGAGGACCCCGTCGACGACCGTGAAGATCGCGGTCGTGGCCCCGATGCCGAGGCCGAGGATGCCGATGGCCGAGAGAGCGAAGGCGGGAGACCGGAGGGAATTCCGGAGGGTGTAGCGCAGGTCCTGACGAAGGTCGTCGAACATGGTGATGTTCTACTCCGACCGCAGGATCGTCATCGGGCTCACCCGGCTCGCGCGCCGCGCAGGGATCCACGCGGCCAGCGCCGCCGCCCCGATCAGCAGGAGCGGCACGGCGGCGAACGTGCTGGGGTCCAGTGTCGAAACGCCGTATACGAGGCCGCCGAGGAGACGCACGGCCATGAGGCCCGCCGCCAGTCCGAGGGCCGCGCCGCCAAGGACCGGTCGGAGACCGTGGCCCACCACGAAGCCGAGGATGTCGGTCGCGTCGGCGCCGAGCGCTACCCGGATCCCGAGCTCCGGCAGCCGCTGCGAGACGGAGTAGGCGACGACCCCGTACACGCCGACGCCGGCCAGCAGGAAGGCGAGGAAGGCGAACGCCGACAGCAGGACGGCTCGGAAGCGCGGACGAGCCAGGGTGGCGCTCACCACGGCCGTCATCGACCGGACCCCGTAGATCGGCGTGTTCGGCTCCAGGTCGTGGATGGCGGTGCGCGCGGCGCTCGCCAGCGCCCCGGGATCGCTCCCGGCGGCCCGGAGCACGATCCAGGGCTCGTCCTGCAGCCAATCGGGAGCCCGGGACTGCGGCACGTAGATCACGGGAACCGGTGGCTGGTCGAGGCTGAACTGGGTCACGTCGCCGACCACGCCCACGACGCGGGCCGGCGGGGCGTCCGGGGAGAAGACGCGCACCCGGGCGCCCAGCACGTGGCCATCCGGGAAGTGACGACGCGCGAAGGCCTGGTTGACGAAAAGCACGTTCTCGGAGCTGTCTGTCCGGTTGTCGCTGGCCGCCATGCCGCGTCCTTCGACCAGGGGGATCCCCATGGCGTCGAAGTAGCCCGGGCTCACGGCCCGGGTCTCGGCGGTGAGGCCGTGACCCGGAGCGGGCGCGGGCCGCCCCTCGATCGAGAAGCCGTTGCCGTCGAAGTTCCCGGACATCGGAAGGAGGTCGATCATGCCCACGGCCCGCACACCGGGGAGAGTCCGGAGCCGGTCCCGGATGCGCTCGTACAGGCGCAGCGTAGCCGCCTCTCCGGCCTCGGTCGACGGGTCGTACGGCCGCGAGGGCGGATCGATGCGGAGAACGAGCGCCCGGTCCGCGGACACTCCCGGATCCACGGCCCGTAGCCGGAGCAGCGAGCGACCCAGGACTCCGGCCCCCAGCATGACCAGCACCGCCATGGCCACCTGCGCGCCCAGCGCCGCGGCCCGGAGGCGGCCGCCGCTCGCGACCGTTCCCCGCCCGCCCTCGACGAGGGTTCCGCGGAGGTCGACCCGGGCGGCGCGCCGGGCCGGCAGGAGCCCGAACAGGAGCACGGCCAGGCCTCCGATCGCGGCGGCGACGACCAGCATCCGCGGGTCGAGGCCCACGGAGCCGATGCGCGGGAGCTGACCAGCGGCCAGGGCCACGAGCCCTCTCGTGATCGTGGCTGCGAGGCCGAGGCCCGCCGCCGTTCCGAGGAACGCCAGAAGGAGGTTCTCCACCATGAGCTGGCGCACGACCCGGCCGCGGGAAGCCCCCAGCGCGGAGCGCACCGCGATCTCGCCGGCCCGACCCGACGCGCGAAACAGGAGCAGGTTGGCGACGTTGGCGCAGGCGATCAGCAGGACCAGTCCCACGGCCGCGAGGAGCAGCCACATCATCGGCCGGACCTTACCGACCAGGCTGTCCTTGAGCGACACCACGGTAGCCGAGTGTCCGGCGTCGGCCTCCGGATACCTCCGGGCCAGGCGGGCCTGAATCGCGGCGAGCTCGGATCGGGTCTCTCCGATCGTCACCCCGCGCTTCAGCCGCGCGATGGCCGTGAACGAGCGTCCGCCGCGTCCGTTGGTGCCGAAATAGCGCGGCGTCGAGCGCCACAGACGCGGGGCGTCGCCGTGGCCGCCCGACAGGCCCGGGTCCTCCATGGGGGGCGCCACGCCGACGATCGTGTATGGAAAGCCGCTCAGGTCGACGACCCGCCCCACCACGCCCGGATCGGCGCCGAACCCGTCGTGCCACAGCCCCCAGCTGAGCACGACCCGGCTCGACCCGCCTTCGTCTTCAGCCGGAAGGAAGAACCGCCCCACCTCCGGCTTCACGCCCAGGACGTCGAAGTAGGAGGCGCCCACCGACGCGGCCGGGAGCTTCCGCGGCGTGCCGTTCACGCTCAGGGTCGGTGCGTACTCGTCGTACAGCGCGGCCGACTGGAAGGAGCTCGACTGCGCCATCCAGTCGTGAAAGTCCGGGGAAGAGATCGTGCCCCGCCCGCCGCCGGCCTGGACGTCGAGGAGCCGGACGATGCGGTCCGGATGTGGATAGCCCAGTGGCCGAAGCAGCAGCTGGTCCACGACGCTGAACACGGCCGTGGTGGCACCGATGCCGAGCGCCAGGGTCAGGATGGCGACGAGGGCGAAGCCGGGGCTCCGGCGGAGCTGCCGGAGGGCGTACTTCAGGTCATTCATACCGGAGGGCCTCCATCGGATCGATGCGGGCCGCGCGGCGCGCAGGGACGAGCGTGGCGGCCAGCGCCGCCACGGCGAGCAGCGTCCCCAGAGCGACGAAGGTGAGCGGGTCCCGGGGTTCCACGCCGAACAGGAACTGGCGCAGCGAGCCGGCGAGCAGGAGCGAGGCGCCGACGCCGACAGCCAGTCCGCCGAGCACCGGGAGCGCCATCCCCCGGACCACCATCGATATCACGTCCCTCCTCCGGGCTCCGAGCGCCATGCGGATCCCGATGTGCCGCGTCTCGCGGGCCACCGTGAAGCTCACCACGCCGAAGATCCCGACCGTGGCCAGCACCAGGCCCAGGATCGCGAACAGGGTGAGGAGCACTGCGCCCATGCGCTGGGGCATGAGCAGACGCGCCAGCTGGTCCCGCAACGTGCGCAGGGTCCTGAACGAGACCCGTGGATCCAGTGACCGGGCCTCCGAGCGGACCGCCGGTAGCAGGGAGCCGGCGTCTCCCGGCCGGTGCACGATGAGGGTGAGCGGCCCTCCGGCGGCTCGGTCGGGAGACTGGGCCAGGGGCAGGAACGCGTACGGGACGGCCGTCTCCCCGAGACTGCGCCACTCGGCGTCGTCCGCCACGCCGACCACGCGGAAGCTGGTCGAGCCCAGCGTCACCCGTCCCCCGACCGCATCACGGCCCGGCCACCACCGCCGGGCCATGGCCCGGCTCACCACCATCACGTGCGGAGCCGAGCCGTCGTCGGAGGCCTCGATCCTCCGACCGCGCAGGAGCGGAATCCCGAGCGCGCGGAAGAAGTCCGGCGCCACGTAGGCGTAGACGACGCGGAGCTCCTCGTCGGGTCCCGGCTGGTAGCCGTCTACTTTCGCCAGCGTCGCCGAGAAGCCGCCCTGCTGGAAGGGGACGATGCTGCCGACCGAAGCGGCGTCCACGCCCGGGAGCCGCCGGGCACGGCCAACGAGGTTGGCGACGAACCGCTGCCCATCGGCGCTTCCGTAGCGCAGGAGGCTCAGGTCGAAGCGTCCCACGGCCACTCCGCCCGGCCGGAAGCCGGGATCGAACGCCAGGCTCCGGTCCAGCGTTCGGAGGAAGAGCCCCGAGCCCACGAGCAGGGTGAGGCACAGCGCTACCTGCACGGCCACCAGGAGCCGGCGCAGCCGGCTCCCGCCGCCGAGGACCCTGGATCCGTGACCGGCCTTGAGGACCTCGGCCGGGTCCGACCTCGTGGCCCTGAGCGCCGGAATCACTCCGAACAGGAGGCCCGTGCCGACCGAGACCCCGAGGGCGATGAGGAGCATGTGGCCGTCGAGCGAAACGCCGAGGTCCCCGATCGTCACGCCGCCCGGAAGGTCGAAGCCCGCCAGGAGGCGCACCGTCCACGCTCCCACGAGGACGCCCGCGGCGCCCCCGATGGCGGCGAGCGTCAGGCTCTCGGTCAGGAACTGCCCGACCAGGCGGCCGCGACCGGCGCCGAGGGCCACGCGCATCCCGATCTCGCGCCGGCGTCGGGCCGCGCGGGCCAGCAGCAGGTTGGCCAGGTTGGCGCCCGCGAGGAGGAGGGTGAAGGCGACGACGCCCACGAGCAGGACCACGAAACGCACCAGCGCGTCCCGAGCCATGACCGGGAGGATGTAGCCGGAGACGGGGTCCACGGTGATCGAGCGTGGACCGCGCGCGTCGGGATCCTCCTTCCGTAGCGCGTCGGAGATCGAGAGCAGCTGGCCGCGCACCTGCTCGATGGTGGCGCCAGGGGCGAGCCGTCCGACGAGGCCGAAGATCCAGCGCGAGCCCCGTTCGTCGAAGCGGGCGTCGAGGTCGAAGAAGCCCTTCGTGATGGCGCCGCCGGCGAGCATCGGCACGTAGAGATCCGGCCCTCCCTGGAGCTGCAGCCCCGTGAATCCGGCCGGTGCGATCCCGACGACCCGGAAGCTCGAGCCGTCGACGTCGATCGTCCGGCCCACCACGTCGGGGTCGGAGCCGAACCGGCTTCGCCACAGGGCTCGGCTGAGGACCGCGACCCGACGCGCGCCGTCCCTGCGGTCGTCGTCCGGGCGGATCAGCCGGCCGCGCCCGGGGAGGACGCCGAGCAGCGAGAAGTAATTGCCCGAGACGAGCTGGACCGCGACGAGGTCCGGGCTCTCCGAGCCGGCGCCTGCCCCGAGGCTCGCCGTGAACCACGTGTACGCCGCCAGGTCGCTCAGTCTCGAGGCACGGGCCCGATAGTCCAGGTAGTCGGGGTACGACGAGGAGCACCGGGGCGCGCCACGCCGGCACGTGGTGTACACGGCGGCGAGGCGGTCGGGCTGCACGACGGGCGGCTTCCGGAGGAGCGCCGCATCCGCGATGCTGAAGATGGCGGTGTTCGCGCCGATCCCGAGGGCCAGCGTGAGGGTCGCCGCGGCCGCGAAGCCGGGGCTCCGACGGAGCTGCCGGAAGGCGAACCGGAGGTCCTGGCGAAGGGTGTCGAGCATGGTCAGCCCCTTCTCATCGGTCGGTCACTCCGCCCTCAGCACGGTCATGGGGTCCGTCGAGGTCGCCCGCCGCGCGGGGACGAGACAGGCCGCGATCGCCACCCCGGAGAGCACGACCGGCACGGCGACGAGCGTGATCGGGTCGGTGGGCGTGACACCGTACAGGAGTCCCGAAAGGACCCGGCCGGCCGCCACGGCTCCGGCGAGGCCCAGCGCGGCCCCGAGGAGCGACAGCAGCACGCCGCGTCGCAGCACGAGTCCCAGGATGTCCGCCGCCTTCGCCCCCAGCGCGATTCGCACGCCGAACTCGGCCGTCCTCCGCGTGACCACGTAGGCCATGACGCCGTACATCCCCACCGCCGCCAGCAGCAGGGCCAGCCCGGCGAACGTGCCGAGAAGGATGGCGTACAGCCGGGCGCGCGCGGCCGAGTCCGAGACGAGGTCGATCATCGGCCGGACGGCGAACATCGGAAGGTCGGGATCGATCTCCTGCAGCCGGCTCCGAATGGTGCCCGCCACGGCCGTCGGATCGCCGCGCGTCCGCACGGCGTAGGTCATGAAGTCGACCGGGTACTGGTCGTAGGCCAGGTACAGGGTGGGAGCGGGCGGCTCGGCCAGCGAGGCGCCGCGGACATCGTTCACGACTCCCACGACCCGGCCCCCGGCCCGGCCGCGGCCCAGGCCGAAGCTCGTTCCGATCACCACGGTATGACCCTCGGCCGGGCGATCACCGAACAGCCGACGCGCCGCGTCCTTCCCGAGCAGCACGGCTCCCGTGGCGTCCGGGCCGTCGGCGGATCCGAAGGCGCGGCCCGCCGTGACCCGAATTCCCATCGCCTCCAGATAGCCCGGGGTCACCACGCGGATCTGCGGCGACCACCGGTCCTGCTCCTCGTCGGTCAGGTCCCGTCCGTCCACCGAGTGGATGCTGATCCGGTACCTGTCACCGCCCAGCGGAAGGACGGAGGTGGCGCCCGCCGACCGCACGGCCGGGAGCCCCCGGACCCTGTCCAGGAGCGTACGGACGAAGGTCGCCCGCTCGGCGGGCTGGCCGTACCGCCGGTCGGGGAGCCCGATGGAGAAGGTCAGGACTCCCCGCGGCTCGAACCCGGGATCGGTGTGCTGCAGGGCCCACAGACTGCGGAGCAGGAGCCCGGCGCCGACCAGGAGCGCCACGGCCAGCGCCATCTGCGTGACCACCAGGATCGCGTGGCCGCGGCTCCCCCGGCGGTCCTCGGAGCTTCCCCGCCCACCGATCCGGAGGTCCCGGCCCAATCGCTGAGAGCGCGCGAGCCGGAACGCCGGAACCAGGCCAAGGAGGAGCCCCGCCACTCCGGACGTGACCAGCACGAACAGGAGCACGGGCCCATCGACCCGTACGCCGGACAGACCGGGAATGTCGGCCGCCCTCGCCGCAGCGAGCAGGGGACCGGTCGCGAGGGTCAGGACGACGCCCACCGCGCCGCCCGCCAGGCCCAGGAGCAGGCTCTCGGTGAGGAAGTCGCCGGCGAGACGCCACCGACCCGCGCCGAGCGCGGCGCGCACGGCGAACTCGGACCGCCGGTGGCTCACGCGCACCAGCAGCAGGTTGGCCACGTTCACGCAGGCGATCAGGAAGACCAGCCCCGCGGCCCCGAACAGCACGAGGAGCGCGGGCTTCACGTCGCCGACCAGGGACTGGCGCAGGGTCGTCACGGCCGACGCCATGCCCTCGTCGTACTTGGGATACGCCTTCGCCAGGTCGGCGGCGACCCTGTCCAGGTCGGTGCGGGCCGCCTCCAGGGAGACGCCGGGCCGGAGGCGACCGACCACGTCCAGGTAGTGGGCGCCGCGCTGCGTCGACAGCTCGTCGGCGGTGAAGGAGAGGGGCGTCCACAGGCGTGCTCCGCGCGGATAGGCGAAGCCGCGAGGCATCACGCCGACGACTCTCCGGCTTCGTCCGTCCAGGCGCACGGACCGTCCCACGATGTCGGGGCGTCCTCCGAAGCGCTCCCGCCAGAGGCCGTTCGACAGGACGACGGCGTCGCCGCCTCCCGGCTCTCCCTCCTCCTCGGTGAAGGTGCGGCCCAGCGCGGGTCCGACCCCCAGGGCCCCGAAGAAGGCGGGCGTCACGGCCGCCGCCTCGACCTGCTCGGCCGGGCCCTCTCCGGTGAGTGCGTAGGAGGTGCCCGTCGCCGCCCCCATGGCCGCGAAGGAGCGGGACTGGTCCCGGAAATCCACGAAGTTGGGCGGCGACATCGTCCAGACTCCGCGATCCCGTGACTCGTAGACCCGCGCGATGCGGCCGGCATCCGGATAGGGAAGGGGCCGCAGGAGCGCCGCGTCCACCACGCTGAAGATGGCCGTATTCGTGCCGATGCCGAGCGCGAGGGTCAGCACCGCGACGGCGGCGAAGCCGGGGCTCCGGAGCAGCCGCCGGAGGGCGAATCGAAGATGCCGGATGAGGTCGTGGAGCATGGCTCTACTCCGATCGCATGGCGACGAGGGGGTCGACGCGCGCCGCACGGCGGGCGGGCAGCGCGCTCGCGGCCGCGGCGACCAGCACGAGGAGGACGGCCGAGCCCGCGAACACCCACGGGTCCATTCGGCCCACGCCGAACAGCAGGGATTGCAGGATTCCGCCGCCCAGCGCGGCCAGGAGGAGGCCGGCCGCCGCGCCGCCGGCCGCCAGGGACAGGCTTCGGCCCACCACCAGGCGCATCACCGCCGCCGGCCCGGCGCCCAGGGCCACCCGGATTCCGATCTCCCGCACGCGGCGGCTCACGGTGTAGGCCACGACGCCGTAGATCCCGACCGCCGCGAGCAGCAGGGCCAGCGCCGCGAAGGTGCCGAGGAGCGCCATCGAGAAGCGCCGGCCGGCGGTGGCGCTGGCGACGAGACTCTCCATGGAGGCCACGTCCTCGATCGGCTGGTCGGGACGCAGGGCCCAGATGGCCTTCCGGATCGGTCCGAGGACGGACGCCGCGTCGTCGGTGCGGACGACCAGGGTCATCCCCCGCCGGCTGTCCTGGTCGAAGGGGACGTACAGGGCGGGGTCCGGATCCTCCTCGAGGCTGGTCTGCTTGATGTCGCCCGCCACGCCCACGATCTCGGCCGACGCCTTGCCCACGGCGACGCGGCCGCCGACCGGGAGCTCGTCGCCCCAGTACTTCCGGGCCGCGCTCCGCGAGAGGATCACGACCGGCGGCACGTCGGGCGCATCGCGCTCGTCGAAGTCGCGCCCCCGCAGGAGCGGGATCCCCATGGTGCGGAAGTAGCCCGGGCTCACCATGCGGACGTCGGCGTGAGGCTCCTGCCCTTCCGGCGCGGGAGGATGTCCCGGGATCTCGAACTTCAGCGCCTCGCCCCCGAACGTGTTGGGACCGAGCGGGAGGGGCCGGACCATGGCCGCCGATTGCACCCCCGGCACGCTCCGAACGTCACGGAGCGCCTGCTGGAGGAACTCGCGGTAGTCGTCTCCGTCCGCGTGAACGCCCAGCGTGAGAAGTCCGCGGGCCTGGAAGCCAGGATCCACGGAGCGGACGGCAGCGTAGCTCCGCACGAGGAGACCGGCTCCCACCGCGAGGAGCGCCACGAGGGCCACCTCACCGAACAGGAGACCTCCGCGGAGCCAGCTCGCCCGGGGCCCGGCCGATCCGCCCCGCCCACCCTCGCCGAGCGTGCCCGCGACGTCCGGACGGGATGCGCGGAGCGCCGGCAGCAGGCCGGAGAGGAGCGCGGTCGCCGCGGAGACGAGCGCCGCGAAGGCCAGGACTCTCCAGTCCAGCGTCACCTGGCCGAGCCGCGGGATGTCGGGCGGAGCGAGGCCGACGATGGCGCGCGTCCCCCACGCCCCAAGCGCGAGGCCGACCGCGCCCCCGGCCACGGACAGCACGGCGCTCTCGGTGAGGAGCTGGCGGACCATGGCGCCCCGGGAGGCCCCCAGGGCGGCGCGGATTCCGAGCTCGCGGCCGCGCTCCTCGGCCCGTGCCAGGGCCAGCCCCGCCACGTTCACGCAGCCGATGAGGAGGACGAGGGCGACGCCCCCGAAGATCGCGAGCATGACCGGCCGGACGCCGCCGACGATCTCGTCCCGCAACGGCCGGATCGTCACGGCCGTCACGTCCCGGTCGGCGTCGGGATAGGCGCTGGCCAGGCGGCCCGCGATCACCCCCATCTCCTGGCGGGCCGACTCCGCGGTGGCGCCGGGCGCCAGCCGGCCGACCACCTCGAGGAAGCGCACCTGGCGCAGGCGCGGAATGCCCGACTCCGGGATGAGCGACAGCGGCACCCAGGCCTGGACGTCCGCGGAGGGAAAGCCGAACCCCCGCGGCATCACGCCCGCCACCGTGTAGCTCTCCCCGCTCAGGGTGAGCGTACGGCCCACGAGGGCTTCATCTCCCCCGTACAGGTCCTTCCACGCCTGCCAGCTCAGCACGATGGCGTGGTTCCGTCCCTCCCCGTGCTCGGCGGCCGTCAGGTAGCGGCCCCGGGCCGCCGGCACGCCCAGCGTCTCGAACAAGCCCCGCGTCACGTAGGCCGTGGTGAGCTCGGTCGGCGCGCCGCCGCGGCGGGTCACGAGCCCGGCGATGCGCACGTACGGCCACGCTCCCATCGACTCCACCGTCCGGCTCTGCGCTTTCCAGTCCCGGAGGTCCGGCTCGGAGACCGAGCCGCGCGTTTCGCCCCGGGCCGGGTACGCGCTCCACAGGCGCACGAGCCGGCCGGCGTCGGCATACGGGAACGGCCGCAGGAGCACCGCATCGACAACCGAAAACACGGCCGTGTTGGCCCCGATTCCGAGCGCCAGCGTGGCCACGACGATGGCGGCGTAACCGGGGTGCCGGCGGATCTGGCGGAGGGCGTAGCGGAGGTCATTCATGGCGCAGGGCCTCCATGGGGTCCAACCGGATCGCCCGGCGGGCCGGGATCCAGGTGGCGAGGGCAGCGGCGGCGGAGAGCACGAGGGCCGCGGCGCCCAGGGACATCGGGTCCAGCGGCTGGACGCCGAACAGGAGTCCGCGCACCAGTCGCGACAGGACGGCGGCCGCGGCGAGGCCGAGCGCGATCCCCGTCCCGACGAGCAGGACGCTCGAGCGGGCGATCGGGGCCGCGACCTCCCGTCCGCCGGCTCCGAGGGCCAGCCGCAGACCGATCTCCCGCGTGCGACTGGAGACGCCCTGGGCGATCACGCCGTACAGTCCGAGCGCTCCGAGCACGAGCGCCACGGCCGCGAACACGCCCGCCAGGGCGAGGAGCACGCGCTGCCGCCCCAGGGAGGCGCTCGCCACGCGATCCATCGTCACCACGCGAGCCAGCGGCAGGCGCGCGTCCACCGCGTGGACCGCCTGGCGCACGGGGCCCGCGAAGCCGGCGGGA
>Ga0209919_1000354_pt1 | contig 23008 bp, 9 predicted proteins | sample SalPon2A_C_D2_MG_FD_185721 | JGI IMG/M metagenome (GOLD analysis project Ga0209919, IMG submission 185721) | Soil microbial communities from South San Francisco under conditions of wetland restoration - Salt Pond MetaG R2A_C_D2_MG (SPAdes)... | ecosystem: Environmental > Terrestrial > Soil >... | reverse complement strand
GCTGGTAGGCGTGATCACCCTCCGACACGGCGAATGGCTCGGGGTAGTAGGCCGACACGTCCCGGAAGACCGTCGAGCCGCGCGCGAGGTCGATGGGGATCTCGGCCGGGCCCCAGGGGCCCCCGCGCAGGACCACCAGCTGGTCCGGATGGGGGTAGGGCAGCGGCCGCAGGAGCACGCCGTTCACCACCGTGAACAGCGCCGTCGTCGCCCCGACCCCGAGGGCCAGCGTGAGCACGGCGACGGCGGCGTAGCCCGGGCTGCGGCGGAGCTGCCGCAGCGCGAAGCGCAGGTCCTGCACGAGGGCGTCCACGGGCGTCACCTTCTCGCCAGCGCGGGGTCCGCCCGCGCGGAGTCGTTCGCGGTCGGCGTCCGAACGGGGGCCGCTGCCACCTCACTCATGGCGGAGGGCTTCCATCGGATCGATGCGGGTGGCCCGGCGCGCCGGCACCCAGCAAGCGAGCGTCGCTGTCACGAGGAGGATCAGCGCCGCGGACGCGAACGCCGCCGGGTCGAGTGGCGAGACCTGGTACAGCTGGCTCTCCAGGAGCCGGCTGAGCGCCCCGGCCAGCACGAGCCCCACCCCGAGTCCGACGAGGGTGAAGCGGAGCCCCTCGGCCACGACCAGGTGGACGACGTCGCCGCGGCGGGCGCCGATGGCCATGCGGAGCCCCATCTCCCGCGTCCGTGTCGCCACCGCGTAGCCCAGGACGCCGTAGATTCCGATGGCCGCCAGCAGCAGGGCCAGGCCCCCGAACGCTCCGAGCAGGACCGCGCTGAACCGGTCCCGGGCCGTCACCCGGTTCAGCCGCTCCTCCATGGTTCGCACATCCCACAGGGGCAGTTCGGGGTCGAGCTCCCCGATCACGGAGCGGGCGACGCCGGCGATGGCGTGCGGGTCGCCCTCCGTGCGCGCGACCAGGTAGTTGGAGCGGTAGGAGAACTGCGGGAATGCCAGGTAGACTCCGGGCCGGGCCGCCTCGCGGAGGCTCTGTCCCACCACGTCGCCCACGACGCCCACCACCTCCGCCCACCCTTCCGACGGGTCCCACACGCTGAGCTGGATGCGCTGGCCGACGGGATCGCGGCCCGGCCAGTAGCGGTCCGCCGCGGCCTGGGTGACGACCGCCACCCTCGGCGCTCCTTCGCGGTCGCGCTCGGCCACGCCGCGGCCTTCGACGATGGGAATGCCCATGGCGGCGAAGTAGCCGGCGGACACCATGTCGAGCCACACTTCGCGGCCCTGGCGGTCGGCCGTCTCGCCCTGGATGTGCATCTGGACGTGATCGCATCCGCCGCCGCCGGCCACGGCCTTCACGTGGGCCGGGAGGCAGTTGGCGACAGCCGCCCGCTCCACCCCCGGGCGCGCCTGCAGCCGGCGCGTCGTCTGCATGAACAGTGACGTCGCTTCCTGCCCGCTGTACCCCTGGCGGGGCACGTTCACCCACGCGGTGAACACGTGGTCCGGCCGAAAGCCGGGCGGCGTCGCCCGCAGGTGGCCGAGGCTCCGCACGAGGAGGCCGGCCCCGATGAGCAGCACCGCGGCCAGCGCGACTTCGGTCGCCACGAGCGCGGCCCGCGGCCCACTCCGCCGACGATCCGCGCCCGCGGAACCCAGCAGGTCGCGCGGATCCTTGCGGGTGGCCGCGAAAGCCGGCGCGGCTCCGAAGGCCAGGGCGGCGAGGATGGCCACGGAGACGTTGAACGCGAGGACGGGGATCGACAGGCCGAGGCCCTGCAGGGTGCCGGGAGCCAGAGCGGCCGGTCGCAGTGTCCGGGCCAGCAACAGCCCTCCCCACGCCACCAGGACGGCGGCTCCGCCGCCCAGCGCCCCCAGCACCGCGGACTCCGTCAGGAGTTGACGCGCCAGGCGCCGCCGGCTGGCGCCGAGGGCCACTCGGAGCCCGAGCTCGCGCGAGCGGCGGACGCCGCTCGCGAGCAGGAGGTTCGCCAGGTTGACGCACGCGATGAGGAGCACACACCCCACGGCGCCGAGGAGGATGAGCAGCGCTCGGCCGAGCGACCGGTCCACCCCGACCGCCGCCAGGGGCCGCGATGCGACTGCGACCCGTACCGACCCGAAGGCGTCGGTGAACGGGATGCGGCTCGACATCGTCCGCGCTGCCGCGGCCAGCTCGGCGGCCGCCAGTGGAGCTTCCGCCCTCGGAACCCGAGCCACCACCGAGTGCCAGAAGGAGAGCTGCTGGCGCAGGCGATTCCTGAACACGAGCGTCGGCGCCATCGTGATCGGCACCCATACGTCGGCCTCGCCGGACAGGCCGGTGAATCCGGCCGGCATGATCCCCACGACCGTGAGCTGTACGCCGTTCAGGGTGACGGTGCGGCCCACCACGCCCGGGTCGCGGCCGAAGGCCGACCGCCACAGCCCATCGCCGATCACGGCCACGGTCCCGGCGTCCGGTGCCGCATCCTCGCCCGGCGCGAACGTCCGGCCTCGCGCGGCGCGCACCCCGAGCACCCCGAAGTAGCTGGCCGAGACGAGCTCGACCCGGGCCCGCGCGGGGTGCCCCGCCGCCGACAGGTTGAAGGACAGAGCATCCGGCGTGTAGGCCGCCACCGTGACGTCGGGAGCCGCGTCCCGAAGGGCCTCGTACTCGGGATAAGACCAGTAGCGCATCGAGTCGACGGTACCGCTGGGCTGCGTCAGGGTGGGCATCAGGACCTGGAGCTGGTCGCTGTCCGGATAGGGCGGTCGCGCGAGCAGCGCGGCGTAGACCGCCGAGAACACGGCCGTGTTGGCCCCGATGCCGAGCGCGAGCGTGAGCACGGCGACGGCGACGAAGCCGGGCCGACGAGCCAGCTGGCGAACGGCGTAGCGCAGGTCCTGTAGCATGTCAGCCTCCGGTCGTGGAGCGGCCGTCGGAGCGCGAATCCGAACCGGACTCCGGTCGCGGCCTGCCTGCTGTCTGCGTGCTCATTCGTTTCGGAGCGCGTGGATCGGGTCGACCCGCGTGGCCCGCCGCGCGGGGATCCAGCAGGCCAGCGCGGCCACGGCGGCGAGCGCCGCCGGCACCAGGAGGAAGGTGACCGGATCCAGAGGGGCCACACCGTACAGGAGCCCGGAGAGCACCCGCACGGACAGCAGGGCCCCGACCAGGCCGATCGCGATCCCCGTCAGGACCGGGATCATCCCGAGCCGGAGCACGTAGCGCAGCGTGGCGCCGCGGTCCGCGCCCAGCACCATGCGGATGCCCAGCTCGCGTAGCCGGCGGGTCACCGCGTAGGAGAGCACCCCGTAGATGCCGATCAGGGCGAGGAGCAGCGCCAGGCCGGCGAACGCGCCCAGCGTCACGACGTCGAAGCGCGGGCCGAGGATGGACGTCGCGACGATCTCCCGCATCGTGTGCACCGAGTAGACCGGGAGCGTCGGATCGATGTCGCCGACCGCGGCCCGCACCGGTCCGGCCAGCGCGGCCGGGTCCCCGTCGGTGCGGAGGGTGAGCGCCATGCCGTGTCGGGGGCTCTGCCGGTAGCTCAGGTACGCGTGCGGATAGCCGGGGCGGTCGAGGCTCTCGGTCCGCACGTCCCCGACGATCCCGACGATCGTGTACCACCTGGTGCCGTCGAAGGAGATCCGGTCCCCGATCGGGTCGTCGTGCCCCCAGTATCGCCGCGCCATGGCCCGGTCGACCACGGCCACCGGCCGGCCTTCCGGGCCGTCCCGCGCGTCCGGTAGGCGTCCCCGCACGAGCGAGATCCCGAGCGAGCGGAAGTAGTCGCCCCCCTCGGCGCACACGACCGCGTCCTGGACGACGTCCGGGCCGGGCGCCGGCCGACCCTCGATCCGGAAGGAGAGGTAGCTGCCGCTCTGGAGTGGCAGGTCGCTGGTGGCACCGGCCGCCGTGACCCCCGGCAACTTCCCGAGCCGGGCCAGGAGGCCGTTCCAGAACTCGCGCATTCGGGGATCGTCCGGATAGCGGCTCTCGGGCAGGGACACCCGGGCCGTGAGAACGCCGCGCGCCCGGAACCCGGGATCCACTCCCTCGAGGCGCGCGAAGCTGCGGATCAGGAGCCCGGCGCCCACCAGGAGCACGAGGGCCACCGCGACCTGCCCGGCCACCAGCCCCCGGTCCAGGAAGCCGCCCCCCCTCATCCCCGAGGAACGTCCACCCTCCACCAGGGCCCGGCGGAGGTCGGGCCGTGCCAGTCGCAGGGCGGGTGCGAGCCCGAACACGGCCGCCGTGAGGACGGCGGCGCCGAGGGCGAAGAGGAGAACCAGGCCGTCGATGCGGACTTCGCCCAGGCGGGGCAGCGCCCCGGGGTCGAGGCCCACCAGGGCCCGCGTCCCCCAGTAGGCCAGCAGCACGCCGAGCGCCGCGCCCAGCAGCGAGAGCACCAGGCTCTCGGCCAGGAGCTGGCCGATCAGGCGCCCGCGCCGCGCCCCCAGGGCGGAGCGGAGCGCCAGCTCGCGCCCGCGGGCGGCGCCGCGCGCCAGGAGGAGGTTGGCGACGTTGGCGCACGCGATGAGCAGAACCAGGCCCACGGCCCCGAGGAGCACGAGCAGCGCCGGACGCACGTCGCCCACGATGCGTTCCCGAAGCGAGGTGACGGCCACGCTCCAGCCCGTGTTGGTGGCGGGATACTGCCGTTCCAGTCGTCGGCCGATGGCGGTCATCTCCGCCCGCGCGGTCCGCAGCGTGACCCCGGGTGCCAGGCGTCCCACCACGCCCAGGAAGTCGCTGCGCCGGCCCTGGCCGGGGGAGCCGGGCTGCGGCGCCACCGGGGTCCACGCCTGCGCCCAGGAGGGGAACTGGAAGCCGGGCGCCGCGATCCCGACCACCGTGTACGGCTCCCCGTTCAGGGTGACCGCACGCCCGATCACGTCCGGGTCGCCGCCGAAGCGGTCCTTCCACAGCGAGCGGCCCAGGACCACGACCTTGCCGGCTCCGGCCCGATCTTCCTCCCGGGTGAACCCGCGGCCGGGAGACGGACCCACGCCCAGGGTGCGGAAGAAGTCGGAGGTGACGCGGGCCGCGATGAGCCGCTCCGGCGGCCGTCCCTCGCTCCCGGCCAGGTTGAGGCTGGCGCCGGCGAAGGCCGTCATGCCGGAGAAGGAGCGGCTCTGTGCCTTCCAGTCCAGGAAGTCCGGGACCGAAGCGGACTCGTTGCCGATCCCCTCCTTGTGTCCCTGGAGGAGGACGAGGCGGTTCGCCTCCGGGTAGGGCAGGGGCCGGAGGAGCACGGCGTCCACCACGCTGAACATGGCCGTGTTGGCCCCGATGCCGAGCCCCAGGGTGAGAAGCACGACCGCCGCGAAGCCGGGATGGCTGCGGAGCTGCCGGAGAGCGTAGCGCAGGTCCTGTCTGACGGCATCCAGCACGGTCATTCCTCCCTGAGCGCGGACGCGGGATCGACGGAAGCGGCGCGGCGGGCCGGGAGCCACGAAGCCAGCATGGCCGCGACCGCGAGAACGGCGGTTACGACTCCGAACGCCACCGGGTCGAGCGGCGATACTCCGAACAGGAAGCGGGATGCGACCCGGCCCAGCAGCGCGGCCAGCCCCAGGCCGACGCCGAGGCCGACCGCCGTGACGGCGAGGCCGCGGAGCACCACGAGCCGGAGGACGGAGGCGCGGTCCGCGCCCAGCGCCATGCGGATTCCGATCTCGCGGGTTCGCCGGCTCACCACGTAGGCGAGGACGCCGTACAGGCCGATGGCGGCGAGGAGCAGGGCGAGGGCGGCGAACAGCGACAGCAGGGCCGCGCCGACCCGCTGCGGCAGGAGCGAGGCCTCCATGAGCTTCGGCATCGGCGCCAGCGTCGTGATCGGGAGGTCCGGATCCACGTCGTGGATGGCCGCCCGCACGTCCGCCACGAGACGGGCCGGGTCGCCGCGGGTCCGGACGTGCACCTTCACGTCCTGGGGCGTCTGCAGGAAGGGGAGGTAGATGAACGGCGTCGGGTCCTCCCCGAGGCTCGTGTACTTGCCGGTCGGCACGACCCCGACGACGGTCAGGTGCTCCAGGTTCGAGCTGTAGGTTAGCTGCTTGCCGAGCGGGTCCTGGTCGGGCCAGAAGCGCCGGGCGAACGCCTCGTTCACCACGGCCGCGGCCGGCGCCCCTTCCCGGTCGTCCGCCGTGAAGCCGCGCCCGCGCAGCAGCGGGACGTGGAGGACGCGGAAGTAGCCCGGACCCACCACGGCGAAGTGGAACTCCATGTCCTCGCCCTTGCGGGGCTCGTAGCCCGCGACCCCGGTCCCCGTGCGACTCGACGTGCCATCCAGCGGGACGGCCGAGCCCAGAGCCACGCCGGTGACGCCCGGCAGCCGGTCGAGTCGTGCCTCGAGGCTCCGGTAGAACTGGACCTCCCGCGCCTTCGAATAGCCCTGGGTGCCCAGGTCGACGCCGGCGACCAGCACGCCATCGGGATCGAGTCCCACGTCCACGTCGCGGGCGGCCGCCAGGCTGCGCAGGAAGAGACCGGCGCCCACCAACAGCACGAGCGACACGGCGACCTGCGCTACCACGAGACCGTTCTGGACCGTGACCCTCCGGCCCGTCCCCGTCGGCCGGCCCTCCTTGAGCGAGGAGGCGACCTCCGCCCGGGAGGCGCGCAGCGCTGGCGCCAGACCGAACAGGAGGGCGGTGACGAGGCTCGCCCCGGCGGTGAAGGCGAGCACCCTCCAGTCGGGCGAGACGTCGAACTGGAGCGGCACGGGCAGGGGTGGAAGAAGCCTCGGGAACAGCCGGACCGCCCAGGCCGCCAGGAGGAGACCCGCACCGCCGCCGAGCAGGCCGAGGCTGGCGCTCTCGGTGAGGAGCTGACGGATCAGCCGGCCCCGCCCGGCGCCCAGGGAGCGCCGCACCGCGAACTCCCGGGAGCGGCCGGCCGCCCGCGCGAGCAGGAGGTTGGCCACGTTGGCGCAGCACAGGAGGAGGACGAGCCCCACGACGCCCATGAGGAGCCCGGCCAGGCCGACCGCCGTGCCTCGGATCATCATGGGGACCCGGGAGAGCCGCTCGGGAACCACGGTGATGCTTCGGCCCTCGTCGTGCGCGTCCGTCCAGGCGTCGGGGTAGGCGTGGTGCAGCCGCGCGGCCACGACCCGAAAGCCGGCCTGCGCCCGCGCCGCCGTCACGTCGGGGGCCAGACGGCCGATCACGAACAGGCCCCGGTTGCTCCGGTGGCCCACGTAGGGCTGGGAGCCCGTGAGCAGGGGCGCGGCCTGGAACGGCACCCACACGTCGACCCGCAGACCGCGGATGGAGCCGCGGAAGTCCTGCGGGGCCACGCCCACGACCGTGAAGGTGCCCCCGTTCAGGTGGATCGGCTTTCCGACGATGGCCGGGTCGCCGCCGAAGCGGCGCTGCCACAGCCCGAATCCGATCACCGCCACCGGGGTGGGCGCTTCGCCCTCGTCCGCCCGGAAGCCGCGCCCGAGCTCCGGCCGCACGCCGAGCACGCCGAAGTAGTCGGCGCTCACCAGCTCGGACATGAGCCGCGTCGTGCGGTCGCCCGCGACCAGGTTCAAGGGCCTGGGAGAGAAGGCCGCCGCCCCGGACAGGAGGTCCTTCTGGTCCCGGAACGCCTCGAAGTCCGGGTACGAGGAGGCGCTGTACGGCGGCCCGCTGAAGTCGCTCGTGTAGATCCACACCAGTCGGTCCGGGTGGCTCACCCGCGCAGGCGGTCGCAGGAAGAGCCCATCCACCACGCTGAACACGGCGGCGTTGGCCCCGATCCCCAGTGCCAGCGTGAGCACCGCCACGGCCGCGAAGCCGGGGCTGTGGCGCAGCTGCCGGAGGGCGTAGCGCAGGTCCTGCCTCACAGCGTCCAGCACGGTCATTCCTCCCGGAGCACGGTCATCGGATCGACGCGGGTGGCGCGCAGGGCGGGGAGCCAGGAGGCGACCACGGCGGCCGAGAGGACGGCCAGGGCGACGGCCGCGTAGATCTCCGGACTCACCGGCTTCACCTCGAACAGGAGGCTCCCGAGGAGGCGCGCCGCGACGACCGCCGCGGCCAGTCCCGCGGCGAGGCCGAGGCCCGCGAGCCGGAGGCCATCCCCGATGACCATGGCGCGGATGCGCCGGGCTTCGGCGCCCAGGGCCATGCGGATGCCCAGCTCCGGGCGCCGCCGGGCGACGGCGTAGGCGAGCACGCTCTCCACGCCCACGAGAGCCAGCAGCACGGCCAGGGAAGCGAACAGGCCCAGGAGGACGGTCACGAACCGCTGCTCGGCGAGCAGGCCCCCGAGCGCCGCGGACATGGGCTCCATCCCGTACACGGCCAGATCCGGGTCCAGGTCGTGGACGACCGCGCGGATGGGGGCCTCGAGCGAGGCCGGGTCCACCGTGGTGCGCACCAGCAGGCTGCCGCCGGCCGTCGGCGCCTGGTCGAGGGGGACGTACACGGCCGGCGGGGTCGCCTCCCGCAGGCCCTCGAACTTCACGTCTCCCACCACCCCTACGATCGTGCGGCTCGCGCCCCAGAAGCGGATCTGCTGGCCGATCGGGCTCCCGTCGGGGAAGAATCGCCGGACGGCGGCGCGGTTGATCAGGGCCACCGGTGACGACGAGCCATCATCCGAAGCCCGAATGCCCCGGCCCGTGACGAGCGGAATGCCCGCCGTGGCCAGGTAGGCCGGGCTCGCCTGGCGCACGCGTATTTCGGGCTGGTTCGCGGCTTCCGCCTCGCGGCCGACGATGACGAAGGAGTTCGTGAACCCGGCGTCCAGCGGATCCACGCCGGCCACCGCGGCAGAGCCGACGCCGGGGAGCGCCCGAACCCGCTGCAGCAGCGAGTGGTCGAAGCCCACGACCTCCGACCACTTCGGGTAGTTCGAATAGTCCTGCGGGTAGCGGCTGGCCGGGAGGTCGTAGCGGACCTTGAGCGTGCCGCTCACCCGGAAGCCCGGGTCCACGTGGCTGAGGCGGTGGAAGCTGTCCAGGAGCAGCGCGGCTCCCACGAGGACGACCACCGCCAGGGCGACCTCGCCGACGACCAGCGACGAGCGCAGCCAGCGCCGGCCGCCGGAGGCGGAGAGTCCGCGCCCGCCTTCGGCGCGGAGCGCGGTCGCCAGGTCGAGGCGCCGCGACTGGAGGGTGGGCACGAGCGAGAAGAGGACGGCGATCGCAGCAGCCACGGCGCTGGTCACGAGGAGCACCCGGCCGTCGATCCCCACCTGGTCCAGCCGCGGGATGCCCGCGGGCGCGACCCTCAGCAGCAGATGCAACCCTCCGTCCGCCACCACGACGCCGAGGACCGTTCCCGCCAGGGTCAGCACGAGGCTCTCCACCAGGAACTGGCCCGCCAGCCGGGATGTTCCCGCTCCGAGCGCGCTCCGCACCGCCACCTCCCGGGTCCGTCCCGTGCCGCGGGCCAGGAGCAGGTTGGCCACGTTGGCGCACGCGATGATCAGCACGAGCGCCACGGCCCCGAGCAGCAGCCGCAGCGTCCGACGTGCGGATCCGAACACGACCTGCGTCAGGGACTCGATATGGACCCCGCGACCGCGGTTGACCCGGTAGTCCGTCTCGAGCCGGGAGGCGATCCGACCCAGCTCCTGCCGGGCCACCGACAGCGTGGCGCCCGGCGCCAGCCGACCCACGAAGAACACCGGGTGCGTGGAGCGAGGCAAGATCTGCGCGCTGGCCTGCAGCGGGATCCACACCTGTATGTGGCCCCGGCCCTCGAAGGGCGCATGGTAGGCGGCGTGGGCGTTGACCTGGTTGACACCCAGGTCGGCACCCGCGGGAAGGACGCCGATCACCGTGTACGGCACCCCGTCCAGGCTGAAGGATCGCTCGATCACGCCGGGATCTCCGCCGAATCGGGTACGCCAGAAGCGCTCGCCCAGGAGGGCGACCTTCGGTCCGCCCGGCTGATCCTCCTGCGCATCGAACAGCCGGCCCGTCAGAGGCTTCACGCCCAGCATCGGGAGCAACTGGTGCGTAGCCAGAACGACGGATACCCGGGAAGGATCCCGGTCCGAGGACGTGAGCGTCTTCTGCAGCGCCACGAACCCGCCCACGTCGGATAGCGTGCGGCTGTCGGCCTGGTAGTCCTGCAGGTCGGGCCACGATCCCGGCTCCCTCGTGGTGCCGCTGTTGCGGTCCGTCTCCCACACCATGACCAGCCGATGGGCCGACGGGAACAGCGCGGGCCGCAGCAGCACCCCGTCCACGACGCTGTAGACCGCCGTGGTGGCCCCGATGCCGAGACCGAGGGTGAGGACGGCGACCAGCGTGAAGCCCGGGCTCCGCCGCAGCTGCCGGAGGGCATGACGCACGTCGTGGCGCAGGGTGTCGAGCATGGCCGGCTCCTTCAGTCGAGTCGAAGGGTGGACGCGGGATCGAGCCGTCCGGCGCGCCGCGCCGGCAGCCAGCTGGCCGCGAGGACCGAGATCCCCAGCACCGCGGCCCCCGCCACGTAGGCCAGCGGATCGGTCGCCGTCACCCCGTAGAGAAGGCCTTCCAGGAGGCGGGTGACCGCCAGGGCGGCCGCGATGCCGAGCGCGATGCCGATTCCGGCGAGGATGGCGCTCCGCCCGACCAGGAGCCGCACCACGTCCGCCGGCCTGGCCCCGAAGGCGATCCGCACGCCGATCTCCCGGGTGCGCCGAGAGGCCAAATAAGCGACCACGGCGTAGATGCCCCCGACGGCCAGGAGGAGCGCGGCCGCCCCGAAGGCGCCCAGGAGCAGGAGCGCGAAGCGCCGGTCGGAGGTGCTGCTTCCGACGATCTGCCCGACGGTCCGGAAGGTCGGAGGAACCTGCGGGTCGACCTCGTGCAGGACCTCGCGGGCCGCGGGTATGAGGGCCTTCGGGTCCCCGCGCGTGTGCAGGACGACGTGGAAGTCCGCCGCGGTCGTCGGGCGCTGCCGGGAGTAGGCGTACAGGGTGGGCTGCGGTCCGGAGGCCATGGAGCGACCGCGGACGTCGCCCACCACGCCCACGATGCGGAGCGGCCGCACGTCACCGTCCATGTTGCCGTACTCGATGAGCTTTCCGAGCGCGTCGCCGTGCCTCCACTTGCGCGCGGCGAAGGACTGGCTCACCAGGGCCACGTCGACCGGGGCGTCGGGCGCGTCCTGGTCCGAGAATCCTCGTCCCCGGAGCAGGGGGATGCCCATGGCACGGAAGTAGTCCTCGCTGGCCACGCGCCACCATGCCGAGCCGGTCCGACCCGGCTGCCTGGCCAGCGCCCTCAAGCCCTCGACCGTCGTCGCCTCGTCGGGACGGTCCAGCACGAGATAAGTCCCGTCGGCGCCCTCGTCCTGGAGGGGAAAGTCGCTGATCCCCCCCACCGCCTGGACGCCCGGGATGCGGCGCAGGCGCTCCATGAGCCGCTCGTCGAACGATCGCACGAGGCCGGGGTCCTCCGGGGAAGAGGCCGCCACGTTCATCACGAGGAGGCCGTGCGTTCGGAAGCCCGTCTGTACGGAAAGGAGGCCGAGGAGGCTCCGCGCCATGAGGGCGGCACCCGCCAGGAGCACCAGCGTGAGCGCCGTCTGCCCCACCACGAGGGCATCGCGCGCCAGTCGGCCCCCGCCGCTCCCGGTCACCGTGCGCTGCCCGCTCGCCAGCGCTCCCCGCAGGTCCCCGGGGCCGCTGAGGGCCGCCGCCGAGCCCAATCCCAGGGCGGTGACCAGGGAGACGGCCAGCGCGAACAGGAGCACGCTGCCGTCGACGCCCACGTCGGAGAGCCTCGGCAGGTAGGAGGGACCGAAGGCGAGGAGCGCCCGCGTGCCCGCGTACGCGAGCACGATTCCGAGCGCGCCGGCACCCAGACCCAGGACGAGCGATTCCGTCAGGAGCTGCCGCAGCAGCCGCCCCCGGCTCGCGCCCAGGGCCCGGCGCACGGCGAGCTCTCGCTGTCGCGCGGTCATCCGTGCCAGCAGGAGGTTGCCGACGTTCGCGACGGCGATCAGGAGGAGGAAGGCCGAGGCGCCGAGCAAGACGAGGAGCGGCGCGCGCACCTCGCCCACCATGGCGTCCCGGAGCGGCGTGGCGGAGACGTCCACGAGGTCCAGGTCGTGTCCGTAGGCCGACTGGAGTCGGTGCGCGATCGCGCGGAGTTCGGCTCGGGCGCTCCCGAGCGTCGCCCCGTCAGCCAGCCGTCCGACCACTCTCCAGTTGTGCGCGGTGCGGCTGGAGGTGCGCGAGAAGAGCGCCGCCGGGATCCACAGGTCGGCGCCGCGCGGGTAGTCGAACCCACGGGGCATCACGCCGACGACCGAGTAGAGCTGGCCATGGAACTTCAGCGTCTTTCCGGCCAGCGCTCCGCCGTCCAGCACGTGGCGCCAGAGGTTCCAGCTCACGATGACGGCCGGCGCCGCCCCCTGCCGCTCCTCCTCGGGGGTGAAGGACCGACCCCGAGCCGGGTCCACGCCCATGACGCGGAAGAAGTCGCCGGAGACGGCCGTGAACGTGGTCCGGACCGGCTCCGCGCCCCCGCTCACCGACACCGGCACGGCCCCGCTCATCTCCGTCAGCGCCGCGAAGCTTCCCGCCTGCCGGCGGAGGTCCTGGTAGTTGGCGTCGGCCACGTTCATTCCATGACCGTCGGCCGCGACCTCCCGCACCCACACGATGCGATCGGGGTGGGGGTACGGGAGCGGCCGCAGGAGGACCCCGTCGACGACCGTGAAGATCGCGGTCGTGGCCCCGATGCCGAGGCCGAGGATGCCGATGGCCGAGAGAGCGAAGGCGGGAGACCGGAGGGAATTCCGGAGGGTGTAGCGCAGGTCCTGACGAAGGTCGTCGAACATGGTGATGTTCTACTCCGACCGCAGGATCGTCATCGGGCTCACCCGGCTCGCGCGCCGCGCAGGGATCCACGCGGCCAGCGCCGCCGCCCCGATCAGCAGGAGCGGCACGGCGGCGAACGTGCTGGGGTCCAGTGTCGAAACGCCGTATACGAGGCCGCCGAGGAGACGCACGGCCATGAGGCCCGCCGCCAGTCCGAGGGCCGCGCCGCCAAGGACCGGTCGGAGACCGTGGCCCACCACGAAGCCGAGGATGTCGGTCGCGTCGGCGCCGAGCGCTACCCGGATCCCGAGCTCCGGCAGCCGCTGCGAGACGGAGTAGGCGACGACCCCGTACACGCCGACGCCGGCCAGCAGGAAGGCGAGGAAGGCGAACGCCGACAGCAGGACGGCTCGGAAGCGCGGACGAGCCAGGGTGGCGCTCACCACGGCCGTCATCGACCGGACCCCGTAGATCGGCGTGTTCGGCTCCAGGTCGTGGATGGCGGTGCGCGCGGCGCTCGCCAGCGCCCCGGGATCGCTCCCGGCGGCCCGGAGCACGATCCAGGGCTCGTCCTGCAGCCAATCGGGAGCCCGGGACTGCGGCACGTAGATCACGGGAACCGGTGGCTGGTCGAGGCTGAACTGGGTCACGTCGCCGACCACGCCCACGACGCGGGCCGGCGGGGCGTCCGGGGAGAAGACGCGCACCCGGGCGCCCAGCACGTGGCCATCCGGGAAGTGACGACGCGCGAAGGCCTGGTTGACGAAAAGCACGTTCTCGGAGCTGTCTGTCCGGTTGTCGCTGGCCGCCATGCCGCGTCCTTCGACCAGGGGGATCCCCATGGCGTCGAAGTAGCCCGGGCTCACGGCCCGGGTCTCGGCGGTGAGGCCGTGACCCGGAGCGGGCGCGGGCCGCCCCTCGATCGAGAAGCCGTTGCCGTCGAAGTTCCCGGACATCGGAAGGAGGTCGATCATGCCCACGGCCCGCACACCGGGGAGAGTCCGGAGCCGGTCCCGGATGCGCTCGTACAGGCGCAGCGTAGCCGCCTCTCCGGCCTCGGTCGACGGGTCGTACGGCCGCGAGGGCGGATCGATGCGGAGAACGAGCGCCCGGTCCGCGGACACTCCCGGATCCACGGCCCGTAGCCGGAGCAGCGAGCGACCCAGGACTCCGGCCCCCAGCATGACCAGCACCGCCATGGCCACCTGCGCGCCCAGCGCCGCGGCCCGGAGGCGGCCGCCGCTCGCGACCGTTCCCCGCCCGCCCTCGACGAGGGTTCCGCGGAGGTCGACCCGGGCGGCGCGCCGGGCCGGCAGGAGCCCGAACAGGAGCACGGCCAGGCCTCCGATCGCGGCGGCGACGACCAGCATCCGCGGGTCGAGGCCCACGGAGCCGATGCGCGGGAGCTGACCAGCGGCCAGGGCCACGAGCCCTCTCGTGATCGTGGCTGCGAGGCCGAGGCCCGCCGCCGTTCCGAGGAACGCCAGAAGGAGGTTCTCCACCATGAGCTGGCGCACGACCCGGCCGCGGGAAGCCCCCAGCGCGGAGCGCACCGCGATCTCGCCGGCCCGACCCGACGCGCGAAACAGGAGCAGGTTGGCGACGTTGGCGCAGGCGATCAGCAGGACCAGTCCCACGGCCGCGAGGAGCAGCCACATCATCGGCCGGACCTTACCGACCAGGCTGTCCTTGAGCGACACCACGGTAGCCGAGTGTCCGGCGTCGGCCTCCGGATACCTCCGGGCCAGGCGGGCCTGAATCGCGGCGAGCTCGGATCGGGTCTCTCCGATCGTCACCCCGCGCTTCAGCCGCGCGATGGCCGTGAACGAGCGTCCGCCGCGTCCGTTGGTGCCGAAATAGCGCGGCGTCGAGCGCCACAGACGCGGGGCGTCGCCGTGGCCGCCCGACAGGCCCGGGTCCTCCATGGGGGGCGCCACGCCGACGATCGTGTATGGAAAGCCGCTCAGGTCGACGACCCGCCCCACCACGCCCGGATCGGCGCCGAACCCGTCGTGCCACAGCCCCCAGCTGAGCACGACCCGGCTCGACCCGCCTTCGTCTTCAGCCGGAAGGAAGAACCGCCCCACCTCCGGCTTCACGCCCAGGACGTCGAAGTAGGAGGCGCCCACCGACGCGGCCGGGAGCTTCCGCGGCGTGCCGTTCACGCTCAGGGTCGGTGCGTACTCGTCGTACAGCGCGGCCGACTGGAAGGAGCTCGACTGCGCCATCCAGTCGTGAAAGTCCGGGGAAGAGATCGTGCCCCGCCCGCCGCCGGCCTGGACGTCGAGGAGCCGGACGATGCGGTCCGGATGTGGATAGCCCAGTGGCCGAAGCAGCAGCTGGTCCACGACGCTGAACACGGCCGTGGTGGCACCGATGCCGAGCGCCAGGGTCAGGATGGCGACGAGGGCGAAGCCGGGGCTCCGGCGGAGCTGCCGGAGGGCGTACTTCAGGTCATTCATACCGGAGGGCCTCCATCGGATCGATGCGGGCCGCGCGGCGCGCAGGGACGAGCGTGGCGGCCAGCGCCGCCACGGCGAGCAGCGTCCCCAGAGCGACGAAGGTGAGCGGGTCCCGGGGTTCCACGCCGAACAGGAACTGGCGCAGCGAGCCGGCGAGCAGGAGCGAGGCGCCGACGCCGACAGCCAGTCCGCCGAGCACCGGGAGCGCCATCCCCCGGACCACCATCGATATCACGTCCCTCCTCCGGGCTCCGAGCGCCATGCGGATCCCGATGTGCCGCGTCTCGCGGGCCACCGTGAAGCTCACCACGCCGAAGATCCCGACCGTGGCCAGCACCAGGCCCAGGATCGCGAACAGGGTGAGGAGCACTGCGCCCATGCGCTGGGGCATGAGCAGACGCGCCAGCTGGTCCCGCAACGTGCGCAGGGTCCTGAACGAGACCCGTGGATCCAGTGACCGGGCCTCCGAGCGGACCGCCGGTAGCAGGGAGCCGGCGTCTCCCGGCCGGTGCACGATGAGGGTGAGCGGCCCTCCGGCGGCTCGGTCGGGAGACTGGGCCAGGGGCAGGAACGCGTACGGGACGGCCGTCTCCCCGAGACTGCGCCACTCGGCGTCGTCCGCCACGCCGACCACGCGGAAGCTGGTCGAGCCCAGCGTCACCCGTCCCCCGACCGCATCACGGCCCGGCCACCACCGCCGGGCCATGGCCCGGCTCACCACCATCACGTGCGGAGCCGAGCCGTCGTCGGAGGCCTCGATCCTCCGACCGCGCAGGAGCGGAATCCCGAGCGCGCGGAAGAAGTCCGGCGCCACGTAGGCGTAGACGACGCGGAGCTCCTCGTCGGGTCCCGGCTGGTAGCCGTCTACTTTCGCCAGCGTCGCCGAGAAGCCGCCCTGCTGGAAGGGGACGATGCTGCCGACCGAAGCGGCGTCCACGCCCGGGAGCCGCCGGGCACGGCCAACGAGGTTGGCGACGAACCGCTGCCCATCGGCGCTTCCGTAGCGCAGGAGGCTCAGGTCGAAGCGTCCCACGGCCACTCCGCCCGGCCGGAAGCCGGGATCGAACGCCAGGCTCCGGTCCAGCGTTCGGAGGAAGAGCCCCGAGCCCACGAGCAGGGTGAGGCACAGCGCTACCTGCACGGCCACCAGGAGCCGGCGCAGCCGGCTCCCGCCGCCGAGGACCCTGGATCCGTGACCGGCCTTGAGGACCTCGGCCGGGTCCGACCTCGTGGCCCTGAGCGCCGGAATCACTCCGAACAGGAGGCCCGTGCCGACCGAGACCCCGAGGGCGATGAGGAGCATGTGGCCGTCGAGCGAAACGCCGAGGTCCCCGATCGTCACGCCGCCCGGAAGGTCGAAGCCCGCCAGGAGGCGCACCGTCCACGCTCCCACGAGGACGCCCGCGGCGCCCCCGATGGCGGCGAGCGTCAGGCTCTCGGTCAGGAACTGCCCGACCAGGCGGCCGCGACCGGCGCCGAGGGCCACGCGCATCCCGATCTCGCGCCGGCGTCGGGCCGCGCGGGCCAGCAGCAGGTTGGCCAGGTTGGCGCCCGCGAGGAGGAGGGTGAAGGCGACGACGCCCACGAGCAGGACCACGAAACGCACCAGCGCGTCCCGAGCCATGACCGGGAGGATGTAGCCGGAGACGGGGTCCACGGTGATCGAGCGTGGACCGCGCGCGTCGGGATCCTCCTTCCGTAGCGCGTCGGAGATCGAGAGCAGCTGGCCGCGCACCTGCTCGATGGTGGCGCCAGGGGCGAGCCGTCCGACGAGGCCGAAGATCCAGCGCGAGCCCCGTTCGTCGAAGCGGGCGTCGAGGTCGAAGAAGCCCTTCGTGATGGCGCCGCCGGCGAGCATCGGCACGTAGAGATCCGGCCCTCCCTGGAGCTGCAGCCCCGTGAATCCGGCCGGTGCGATCCCGACGACCCGGAAGCTCGAGCCGTCGACGTCGATCGTCCGGCCCACCACGTCGGGGTCGGAGCCGAACCGGCTTCGCCACAGGGCTCGGCTGAGGACCGCGACCCGACGCGCGCCGTCCCTGCGGTCGTCGTCCGGGCGGATCAGCCGGCCGCGCCCGGGGAGGACGCCGAGCAGCGAGAAGTAATTGCCCGAGACGAGCTGGACCGCGACGAGGTCCGGGCTCTCCGAGCCGGCGCCTGCCCCGAGGCTCGCCGTGAACCACGTGTACGCCGCCAGGTCGCTCAGTCTCGAGGCACGGGCCCGATAGTCCAGGTAGTCGGGGTACGACGAGGAGCACCGGGGCGCGCCACGCCGGCACGTGGTGTACACGGCGGCGAGGCGGTCGGGCTGCACGACGGGCGGCTTCCGGAGGAGCGCCGCATCCGCGATGCTGAAGATGGCGGTGTTCGCGCCGATCCCGAGGGCCAGCGTGAGGGTCGCCGCGGCCGCGAAGCCGGGGCTCCGACGGAGCTGCCGGAAGGCGAACCGGAGGTCCTGGCGAAGGGTGTCGAGCATGGTCAGCCCCTTCTCATCGGTCGGTCACTCCGCCCTCAGCACGGTCATGGGGTCCGTCGAGGTCGCCCGCCGCGCGGGGACGAGACAGGCCGCGATCGCCACCCCGGAGAGCACGACCGGCACGGCGACGAGCGTGATCGGGTCGGTGGGCGTGACACCGTACAGGAGTCCCGAAAGGACCCGGCCGGCCGCCACGGCTCCGGCGAGGCCCAGCGCGGCCCCGAGGAGCGACAGCAGCACGCCGCGTCGCAGCACGAGTCCCAGGATGTCCGCCGCCTTCGCCCCCAGCGCGATTCGCACGCCGAACTCGGCCGTCCTCCGCGTGACCACGTAGGCCATGACGCCGTACATCCCCACCGCCGCCAGCAGCAGGGCCAGCCCGGCGAACGTGCCGAGAAGGATGGCGTACAGCCGGGCGCGCGCGGCCGAGTCCGAGACGAGGTCGATCATCGGCCGGACGGCGAACATGGGCAGGGCCGGATCGAGGCCTGCCAGTCGCTGGCGAATCGCTCCCACCACCGACGCGGGCCGGCCCGTCGTGCGGACGGCGTAGGTCATGAAATCGAGTGGATACTGGTCGTAGGCCAGGTAGAGGGTCGGGTCCGGAGATTGGGCCAGGGACCGGCTCCGCACGTCGCCCACGACCCCGATCACGCGGCCGCCGGCACGGCCCCGATCGAGGCCGAACGTGGTCCCGATCGTGATCGTGTGGCCCTCGGCCGGCCGGTCCCCGAACAGCCGCCGCGCGGCCGTCCGTCCCAGCACCACGGCACCGGTCTCACCCCCGCGGTCTCCCGCGTCGAAACGGCGTCCGCTTTCGACCGGGACTCGCATCGCCTCCAGGTAGCCGGGCGTCACGACCCGGATCTGCGGCGACCAGCGGTCCTGCTCCTCGTCGGACCAGGCCCTGCCGTCCACGGCGTGGATGCTGATGCCGTAGCTGTCTCCGCTGAGCGGCAGCACCGAGGTAGCCCCGGCGGCCTCCACCCCGGTCACGCCCCGGATCCGCTCCAGGAAGGAGCGCACGAAGGCGCTCTGCTCGGCCGGGTCGCCGTATCGCTGGTCGGGCAGCGACACCGAAAAGGTCAGCACGCGCCGCGGCTCGAAGCCGGGATCGGTTCCCTGGAGGGCCCACAGGCTCCGCAGCAGGAGGCCGGCGCCCACCAGGAGGGCCACGGCCAGCGCCATCTGCGCCACGACCAGGACCGAGTGGCCACGGCTGGCCCGCCGGTGCCCCGAGTTCCCGCGGCCGCCGGTCCGTAGGTCCTCGCCGACGCGCAGCGAGCGGGCCAGCCACAGGGCGGGCAGGATCCCCAGCGCCAGGCCCACCAGGATGGAGACGACCACTACGAGCCCGAGGACGTGCGCGCCGACCTCCACACCGGTGAGGCCCGGGATGTCGGCCGCCCGGGCCGCCGCGAGTGCGGGTCGGGCGGCGGAGCGCCAGGAGCGAGCCATGACCCCGCCCGCGAGGCCGAGGAGGAGGCTCTCCGCCGTGAGGCCGCGCGCCAGCCGGCCGGGGCCCGCGCCCAGCGCGGCCCGGACGGCGAACTCCGCGCGGCGGTGGCTCGCCCGAACCAGGAGCAGGTTGACGACGTTGACGCACGCGATGAGGAGGACGAGGCCGGCGGCGCCGAGGAGCAGGAGGAGAGCGGGCTTCACGTCCCCGACCAGGGATCGGCGCAGCGTGGTCACCGCGGCGCCCATGCCCTGGTCGTGCGAGGGGTAGCTCCGGGCGAGCTGGGCCGCGACGGCGGTCAGGTCGGAGCGCGCCTCGTCCGGGGAGACCCCCGGTCGGAGGCGGCCCACGGCGTCCAGGTAGTGCGCCCCGCGCTGACTGGCCAGCTCGTCGGAGGTGAACGACAGAGGGGTCCACAGCCGCGAGCCGCCCGGGTAGCCGAAGCCGGGAGGCATGACGCCGACCACGCGCCGGGCGCGACCATCCAGCCGGATCGTGCGCCCGACGACGTCGGGGCGTCCGCCGAACCGGTCCTGCCACAGGCCGTGCGAGAGCACGACCACGTCACCTGCGCCCGGCTCTCCCTCCTCCTTCGTGAAGGTCCGTCCGATCGCCGGCCTCACGCCCATGGCGCCGAAGAAAGCGGGCGACACGCTCGCCGCCGGCACTTCCTCGGCCGGCCCCTCGCCCGTGAGCGCGTAAGAGTTCTGGACCGAGGCTCCGAGCGCGGAGAAGGAGCTGGACCGGTCGCGGAAGTCCACGAAGTTGGGCGGAGACAGCGTCGAGCCTCCGCCGTCACGCGTCTCGTAGACCCGCACGATCCGACCGGCCTCCGGGAAGGGAAGGGGCCGGAGGAGCGCCGCATCGACCACGCTGAAGATCGCGGCGTTGGCACCGATGCCCAGGGCCAGGGTGAGAGCCGCGCCGGCCGCGAAGCCGGGGCTCCGCCGGATCTGCCGGAGGGCGTATCGCAGGTCCTGCCGCAGGAAGTCCGGCACGATGCCCTACTCCTCCCGGATGGCGATGAGCGGATCGAGGCGGGCCGCGCGTCGTGCGGGTATCAGGCTCGCGGCGGCGGCGACCAGCACGAGCAGCGCGGCCGAGCCCGCGAACGCCCAGGGGTCCAACCGGCCGACCCCGAACAGGAGGGATCGCAGGATTCCGCCGCCCAGCGCCGCCAGCGCCAGGCCCGCGAGGGCTCCCGCCCCCACCAGGCCCAGGCTGCGCTCGACCACGAGACGGACCACGGCCGCCGGCCCGGCGCCCAGCGCCACGCGGATCCCGATCTCGCGCACCCGCCGGCTCACGGTGTAGGCCACCACGCCGTAGATGCCCACGGCGGCCAGGAGGACAGCCAGGGCTGCGAAGGTCCCCAGGAGCGCCATCGAGAAACGCCGCCCGGCCGTCGCGGAGGCGAGGAGGCTCTCCATGGAGGCCACGCTTTCGATGGGCTGGTCGGGGCGGAGGGCCCAGATGGCTTTCCGGATCCGGCCGAGCACGGAGGCGTCGTCGTCGGTGCGCACGACGAGGGTCATCCCCCGCCGGCTGTCCTGGTCGAACGGGACGTACAGGGCCGGCCCGGGGTCCTCCTCGAGGCTCGTCTGCTTGACGTCGTCCACCACTCCGACGATCTGGGCCGAGATCTTTCCGACGCGGATCTGCTGACCGACGGGAAGCTCGTCCCCCCAGTACTTCCGGGCCGCGCTCCGGGAGAGGATGACGACCGGCGGCACGTCGGGTGCGTCGCGCTCGTCGAAGTCCCGGCCCCGGAGGAGCGGGATCCCCATGGTGCGGAAGTAGCCCGGGCTCACCATCCGGAGATTCACCTGCGGCTCCTGGCCTTCCGGAGCGGGCGGACGCCCGGGGATCGAGAACGTCAGAGTCTCGCCGCCGAACGTGTTCGGACCCAGGGGAAGGGGTCGGACCATGGCCGCGGACCGCACCCCGGGCACGTCGCGCACGTCCCGCAGCGCCTGCTGGAGGAACTCCCGGTAGTCGTCGCCGTCCGCGTGGACCCCGAGCGTGAGGAGCCCACGGGCCCGGAAGCCCGGATCCACCGAGCGGACGGCGGCGTAGCTCCTCACCAGGAGGCCGGCTCCCACCGCGAGCAGCGCCACGAGCGCGACCTCCCCGAACAGGAGGGCGCCGCGCAGCCGGCTGGACCGCGGACCCGTCGATCCTCCGCGGCCGCCCTCGGCCAGGGCGGCCGCGGGGTCGGCCCGGGAGGCGCGGAGCGCGGGCAGGAGTCCCGAGAGGAGCGCGGTCGCCGCGGAGACGGCGGCCGCGAACGCCAGCACCCGCCAGTCCAGCGTCACCTGGCCCAGGCGCGGGATGCCGGCGGGGGCGAGGGCGACGAGGGCGCGCGTGCCCCACGCCCCGAGAGCGAGCCCGACTCCGCCTCCCGCCAGGGACAGCATGGCGCTCTCGGTGAGGAGCTGGCGCCCCATCGCGCCCCGTGAGGCCCCGAGGGCGGCACGAATGCCGAGCTCGCGCCCACGGTCCTCCGAGCGCGCCAGGGCCAGCCCCGCCACGTTCACGCAGCCGATGAGGAGGACGAGCGCCACGGCGCCGAAGATGGCCAGCATGGCCGGCCGCACGCCGCCGACGATCTGGTCGCGGAGCGGTTGCACCGAGACCGCCGTGAGGTCCCGGTCCGCGTCCGGATAGGCCCGGGCCAGGCGGCCTGCGATCGCGTCCATCTCCTGCCGCGCCGAGGCCGGGGTGGCGTCCGGGGCCAGGCGGCCGACCACGCTCAGGAAGCGCACCTGCCGCAGCCGCGGGATGTCGGACTCCGGGATCACGGAGAGGGGGACCCAGGCGTCGATGCCTGGGCTCGGGTACGAGAACCCGCGGGGCATGACTCCGGCCACCCGCCACGCCTGGCCGCTGAGGGTCACCGTTCGACCGACGACACCCGCGTCGCCCCCGTACAGACGTTGCCAGGCCCCGAAGCTCAGCACGATCACGTGATTGTCTCCGCTACGCTCGTGGTCGGCGGGCCGGAGCGCACGTCCGCGGGCCGCGGGCACGCCGAGCGTCTCGAAGAAGCCCGGCGTCACGTACTCGGTCTCGAGCTCGGAGGGCGTCCCGTCGCGCGTCGTGACCAGCCCGGCGATGTGGATGGCGGGCCACGCTCCCATCGACTCCACCGTGCGACTCTGGGCGCGCCAATCCTCGAGGTCGGGCTCCGATGCTGTTCCCCGGGTGATGCTTCGCGCCGGGTACGCGCTCCACAGTCGCACGAGCCGTCCGGCGTCGGCATACGGGAGCGGCCGCAGGAGCACGGCATCGACCACCGAGAACACCGCCGTGTTGGCCCCGATCCCGAGGGCCAGCGTGGCCACCACGATGGCGGCGTAGCCGGGATGCCGGCGGATCTGCCGCAGGGCGAAGCGGACGTCATTCATGGCGCAGAGCCTCCATCGGGTCCAGGCGGGTGGCGCGCCGGGCCGGTATCCACGTCGCGAGGGCGGCGGCGGCCGCCAGCACGAGAGCGGCGGTGGCGAGGCTGAGCGGATCGACCGGAGCCACGCCGAACAGGAGTCCCCGGACCAGCCGCGACAGGAGGACTGCGCCGGCCAGGCCGATCCCGATGCCGGCGCCGACGAGCCGCCCGCTGGAGCGCGCGATCGGGGCGGCGACGTCGCGGCGGCCGGCTCCCAGGGCGAGCCGCAGCCCGATCTCCCGGGTGCGGCTGGAGACGCCCTGGGCGATCACGCCGTACAGGCCGAGGGCCCCGAGCAGGAGCGCCACCGCCGCGAACACGCCCGCCAGGGTGAGGAGCACGCGCTGCCGCCCCAGGGAGGCGCTCGCCACGCGATCCATCGTCACCACGCGAGCCAGCGGCAGGCGCGCGTCCACCGCGTGGACCGCCTGGCGCACGGGGCCCGCGAAGCCGGCGGGA
>Ga0209919_1000350_pt1 | contig 23304 bp, 14 predicted proteins | sample SalPon2A_C_D2_MG_FD_185721 | JGI IMG/M metagenome (GOLD analysis project Ga0209919, IMG submission 185721) | Soil microbial communities from South San Francisco under conditions of wetland restoration - Salt Pond MetaG R2A_C_D2_MG (SPAdes)... | ecosystem: Environmental > Terrestrial > Soil >... | reverse complement strand
GCTATCGTGGCCCTTGTCCGGCGGCAGCGATTGCGGGGGCAGCGTATCGGCCTCCAACGCCGGCACCGAGATGCGGCTGCGGCGCAGCAGCAGCTTGCGCAGGTGCGCCTTGAGCGGCTTGTCCTGCGGGTCTCCGGCCAGATCGTACTGGTCGTAGTCGATGGCGGTATCCAGCACCAGGGCCGCCCGCGGCGGCGGCAGGGCGCGGAAGGCGTCCGTCTCCGTCGCGGCTGCGTCGTCGATGAGGTCGCCCAGCAGGTCGCGCTCGGGGCCGGTCAGCAGGGCACGCTGCTGGAAGAACTGGCTGCTCAGCGAGGGCCGGTAGATCACCTTGGCCACGAGATCCGGGTGCTCCAGCACCACCTCCTGCACCGTCTCGGTGGGCATCGTCCACAGGTGGTAGCGGTCGCGCAGGTGCAGGTCGGGCCGGCCCACCTCCAGCACGGACAGCAGGTGGTACGAACAGTTCTCCTTGAAGAAGAAATAGTCGAAGTACGTACTGCCCAGCTCCCACACGTGGCGCACCATGTAGTCGAGCTGCGAGGGCGTGAAGTTGAGCCGGTACTCCCACAGGTCGCGGTTCTCGAAGTCGTTGTACTCGCGCACCTTCAGGTAGTAGGGCATCAGCGAGAAGTAGCCCCGGTAGCCGCCGAAGACCCCCCGCACCATGTAGGCAATGTTGCCCTCGTCCGGCGGCACGAATGCCGCGTAGTTCACCGCCGAGTCCAGCAGGGCCGTATCGCCGGTGCGGGTCGCGCGGTTGAAGCGCAGCAGCGAGTGGCCGAACATGCTGGCCGGGTTGTTGAAGTAATACGACGAGAAGATCAGGCTCACCGAGCCCGGATCGATCCGGCGCCGCCAGCGATCGAAGCGCTCGCAGGGCTGGGGCGGCAGGCGCCGCGCATCGAAGCCGAGCTGCTCGTTCAGCCAACGGTAGCGCGCGGGAAAGGTACACTGCGGCGTCATGTTGCCGGGTTCCGTCGTCCCCTGGGAAAAAAATCCGGCCAGGGTCGCCTCCAGCTCCGCTTTGGGGTCGGTGCGCCCGTTCGGGGCCAGGAAGAAGCCCGGCCCGTCCGCTTCGGAGGTGTAGCCGGAGCCGAGTGCATCCGGCATATAGTGCAGCAGCAGGCGCCAGAAACGTTGCTCCCACAGCCGCTTGGCACCGGCCTGCGCCACCAGATCTTCCCAGTACGCGCGCTGCTCCGCGCTCAGCGAGGCGATGGGGTGCAGCGTCGCGGCCGGCACGCTGAAGGGATCGGCAGGCTTGGTGGCGGGTGTGGCATCACTCTGTGCCGCGGGCTGCGCGGCACGTGCGCCGGCCGGCACGGCCAGCAGCAGTCCCAGCGCCAGCGCCAGCAGCGCACCCAGCGCGGCGGCGAACCGTGCCGCCCGCGGGGCGCGGCCCGGGCGGCCAATGGAAGGTAATCGGGCCGCCTTCGTCATCGGGCGAGGGGTGCTCTCAAGGACCGGGCGCTGGGGCACCGGCGTGGGCGGGGAGGCCGGGCGCATCCGATCGCCCGGCCGCTCGGAAGCGGGTCGGCCATCAGGCGCGCCGCAGACAGCCCGCCAGCACCGGGCGCTGTTCCATCTCGCGCCGCAGCGTGACCAGCAGTGCCTCGCCGGACCGGTCCGCATTGGCGGCGAGCGCGGGGAAGCGTTCCTGCGTCATGCGCGCGAAGCGCGGGTACTCCGTGGCGCCACAGCCCATCAGCTCGGACAGCGACGCCAGATAGGGTCCGTTGCCCTTGGACATGTCCTGCAGCACGCGCGGCAGGTTGTTGTAGACGAACAGCAGCTGGTCGAACTCGCGGGCGGATACCTTGTAGCGCCGCTCGCAGTCGCCCCGGTCGTTCATCATGGAGGTGAGGGTGGTCAGGCCGGGCGTGAGCGAGCTGATGTAGCCGATGACATACCACACGCGGTAGCGAGACCCGACCTCCGCGTAGCACTCCTCCAGCCTGTCGTGGATCGACTTTCCGTCGGCCGCGGAAGCGGTGCTCTGGGCAGCACTTTGGTGGATCGGCGCGGCAGCCACGGCCTGCTCGGACGTGCCCGCGATGCGCGCGGCCAGCAGCGGCATGCCGCTGGAGAGGAAGTCGAAGAACGAGCCCTTGTACTGGACGGACGAGGTACGCAGCGTCTGCGCTGTCTCCACGTCCACCAGGCTCGCCGAGACAATCCAGTGGGTGGCATCCAGGCCATTGATGCGGCCGACCACGAGCTTCCGCACCCCCAGGATGCGGCCCACCTGCACGGCGCATTCCGTGCTGGTGCAGCCCGTCTGCTGGAGCGCCTGCTCATTCAGGATGTCGTTGATCTGCTGGCGGTCCACCACGGTGAACTTGCCGGTCTTGAGCAGTTCTTCCTGCAGGCGGTCGCTCGCGGCGGTGATCTCCGCGTTCGAGGCACCGCTGGCGTCGAACTGCATCACGGCCACGGTCTCGGTTCCACTGCGGGCAGACATCGGCTTCCGGGAGGCAGCAACCGCGCGGGCGGGCGCGAGCATGGCGGCAATCAGTAGCACTGCCAGGGCGGCGCCCCCCCAACTCAGCACCCAGGTTCGGCTCATCTCGTCACCTTTCGGAAGGTCCGGTCGGTTTGCGGGTAGGGTTGGCTGATTCGCCTGCCATTCATCCCGCCCGGCGTCCTGCCTTGTCAAGCCCGGATGGCATCTGCCCGGCCATCGGCGGGCCATCGCAACTCCCGGGCGCCGTGCGCGGATACCGATCGCCCCCGTGCAGCGGGCATCCGCACGACTGTTGCCGTTTCGACCGCCGGCGTTGCGCGCGGGGAAACCAGGATGCCCACGGCTAGCGGCACGGAATTGCATCGGATCAGGGCGGCATCGACGGCAGGGCAGGCCGGGCACAGAGGCGGCCCGACCGGACCGGAGCGGACGCCGGATGGGCGCCCGCTCCGGAATCGGCTGGAACGGCAACTACGAGATGCGCGAGCAGCTGTGGGACAGCACGGCATCCTTGGACATTTCCGCCTTCAGCGTGCCCAGCCAGGCTTGGGCATCCGCATCGGAGGCGAACAGGGATTCGTACTTGGACTGGGACATGTGGGCGAACTCAGGCTGAGCGGCCGCATTGCAACCCATCAGCTCGGCCAGTGCGGACACGTACTCGCCGTTGCCCTGGGCCATTTCCGTGGACAGCTTGTCCATGTTGGCGGAAACGAACTGCTCCTGCTGCGTCTGGTTGTAGACGGTGTCGTTGGCGTTGCAGCCGGACGTACCCGTCGTGATGCCGAAGGTCTGGCTGCCGAAGGTGCCATTGGTGGTCGCACCCAGCACGTTGGCAACCATACCCGACTGACCGGTCCACAGCAGGTGGCCCAGGCCGCAGCCGGCGGAATTCCCTGCAAAAGCAGTGGGCGCGGCCAGCAACAGGGCGAACGCCGAGAGCACGAGCAGTTTCTTCATGTTCCTTCCTCCTCTGAGGATTGGAGCGGATTGAATGGCCATACCAATTGCCACCGATCGGGCCCGCAGCCCCACAGGGCAGTTCGGACACACGGTCCAGCAACCAGCCTGAGCCAGCCACCGGAAGGGACCGGGGGCGGTGGCACACAACCCCGGTACTCGCGCATCAGGGCACCCGCCGCCCAACCGGGCACGGACAGGCCGCCCTGCAATGCGGATCATCCGGCCACCCGGACTGACCCACGCGAAACATGCGTTTCTGCGGGGTCGCATCGCGGCGGGAAACCGAACGTCCTTAGCCGCACAAGTAGTAAGTTAGCGGGAAAATGTCAAATATCGCACTGAATCCAGACGCCCCCCTGCCTGTGCGCGAAGCCACACTGGCCGCGGTTTGGCGAGACGAGTGCCGCAATCAGCGCACGGTCTCTCGGGCCGCATCGAGGGACGTCAGGTAGGCCTGCGCGGCATCACGGTCTGCCGCGATTTGTTCCTTTAGGGCATCCAGTGACGGGAACTTGCGCTCGGGCCGCAGCAGCCGCAGGGGGAACACCTCCACCAGTTCGCCATAGATCTGGCGGTCGAAGTCGAACACGTAGGTCTCCAGCGTGGGTCGGCTGCCCTCCACAGTGGGGCGCACGCCGTAGTTGCTCACGCCATCGTGGCGCCGGCCGTCCACCTCGATGCGCGAGGCATACACGCCGAACGGCAGCGGAAGCCGTTCCTCCGGCACCTGGTTGAGCGTGGGGAAGCCCAGTTCGCGGCCGCGCTGCTCGCCATGCACCACCGTCTCCAGCACGCTGTAGGGCCGCCCCAGCAGGCGCTCGGCTCCTGCGAAATCGGCCTGGCTCAGCACCTCCCGCACGCGCGAACTGCTCACCTTCTCGCCCGCCAGCAGCACCTCCGGGAATACTTCGAAGGCAAAGCCGTGCTCCACGCTCAGGCGCCGCAACACGTCGGCCGAGCCTTCGCGGTTGCGTCCGAAGTGGAAGTCGAACCCAATGATCAGCTTGCGCACGCGAAAGTGGGTCAGGAGGTATTCGCGCACGAAGGCCTGCGCGGTCTTGCTGGCGAACTGCCGCGTGAAGGGCACCAGGTACGCCGCGTCCAACCCCAGCTGCTCGAACAGCCGCAGCCGCAGCGGCACCGTGGTGATCATGGGCGGAGGATCGGCGCGCAGCACGGACTGAGGGTGCGGATGGAACGTCATCAGCGCGCTGCGGACGCCCATCTCGCGCGCCTCGCTCACCACCTGGCGAATCAGGGCTTGGTGACCCAGGTGCACGCCGTCGAAGTTTCCGATCGTCAGCACCGCCTCCTGGGGCCCCGCATCGTCGGTGCGGCGGAACTGGAAGATGTCCATGGGCAGGGCGAGCCGGGCAATCAACGAACGAGGAAGGGTGCGCTACGCCGCCTATGGTCGGCCGCTTGCTCCGGGCCTGTCAAGCCTGCCCTGCCGCCCACGCACCCCCGTGCTCCGGCGGAATGCGTTCCCGGGCGGCCTGCCGCGCGGCGGGCGCTAATTGTGCGAAAGTGCTTGCAATGGTCCATAATCGGCGGTATCTATACTTTTTACTCTGCATTTTTCCGCCTCGCGTTGGCGAGATGAGCACAGCATCTGCTGCGGACATGTCCTTGGTCGTCTCCGCTTCCGTACTGTCGCATTCGCCTTGCGTTCCAGCACTGTTTGAATCCGAACTTCCCCGTGAGGGCGCTGCTCTGGTCGGTTCCGTGGCCGGGGCCGCCCCGGTCGTGTGTTGTGGCGCAATGCCGCCTCCGCTCGCGCGGTTCTGAGATATTGGTACCAAAGCTGTCCACCCCCGAACGCTGACAAGGACCCCGATGTTGAATCCCAGCGACAACCACAAGAACCGGGTACGCTACTCGTTCGGCAGCACCAACCCGCCCCCGATGCCCAACCTGCTGAACATGCAGTTGGAATCGTACGAGCGGTTTCTGCAGAAGGACGTCTCGCCCGACCAGCGCCGGCCCGAAGGGCTGGAAGCGGTGTTCCGCTCGGTGTTCCCCATCTCGGATTTCAGCGGCTCGACCACCCTGGAATACGTGCACTATCGGCTGGGCGATCCGCAATACACCGTGGACGAATGCCGCATCCGCGGCGTGACGTTCTCCGCTCCGCTGCGCGTGGCACTGCGCCTGATCGTGTGGGAAAAGGACTCGGACGACGGGTCGCGGCACATCCACGACATCAAGGAGCAGGACATCTACCTGGGCGAGCTGCCCCTGATGACCGACAAGGGCTCGTTCATCATCAACGGCACCGAGCGGGTCATCGTCAGCCAGATGCATAAGAGCCCGGGCGTGTTCTTCACGCACGACAAGGGCAAGAGCCACTCGTCGGGCAAGATCCTCTATTCCGCGCGCATCATTCCGCAGCGCGGCTCGTGGATCGACTTCGAGTTCGACACCAAGGACATCCTCTACGTGCGCATCGACCGCAAGCGCAAGTTCGCGGCCACCGTGCTGCTGCGGGCGCTGGGCTACAGCGAGGAGGAGATCCTGGGGCGCTTCTACAAGCACGAGACGATCGATCTCTCGGGCGCCATCGGCAAGGACCCGGAAGAGCGGGCATTCAGCAAGATCGTGGATCCGGAAGTAACGCTCAACCAGCGGGCGGACCGCGACATCGTGGACCCGAAGTCCAAGGAAGTGCTGGTGCACGCCGATCGCAAGATCACACGCCCGGCCCTGCGCAAGATTCAGGCGGCGGGCCTGACGGAGATCCCGGCCACGGTGGAAGACGTGGTGGGACGCCACCCCATCGCCACGATCACCGACGCGGACGGCGAGGTGCTGGTGCCGGCCAACGGCCTCATCACCGGCGAAGTGATGGAACTGCTGCTGGAACACAAGGTCGACAAGATCAACCTGATCTACGTGGGCGACCGCACCATCGGCCACTCCCTGCGCGAAACGCTGGCGCTGGACAACATGCGCACCTCGCAGGAGGCTCTGATCGAGCTCTACAAGCGGCTCAAGCCGGGCGATCCGCCCACGCTGGAGACGGCACGCCTGCTGGTGCACAACCTGTTCTTCAACGAGGATCGCTACAGCCTGTCCAAGGTGGGCCGGCTCAAGATCGACAAGAAGCTGGGACTGGAAGAGCCGCTGGAAAACACCGTGCTCACCAAGGAGGACATCCTGCGCACGGTGGAGTACCTGCTGAGCCTGAAAGAGGGCGTGGAAGGCACCATCGACGACATCGACCACCTGGGCAACCGGCGGGTGCGTTGCGTGGGCGAACTGCTGGAAAACCAGTTCCGCATCGGTCTGGTGCGCATGGAGCGGGCGGTCAAGGAGCGCATGAGCCTCCAGGAGACCGAATCCATGATGCTGCACGACATCGTGAACGCCAAACCCGTGGCCGCGGCGATCAACGAGTTCTTCGGCAGCAGCCAGCTCTCCCAGTTCATGGATCAGACCAACCCGCTCTCCGAGGTGACCCACAAGCGCCGCCTGAGCGCCCTGGGGCCCGGCGGGCTGACGCGGGAATGGGCCGGGTTCGACGTGCGCGACGTGCACGCCTCGCACTATGGGCGCATCTGCCCGATCGAGACGCCGGAGGGCCCGAACATCGGCCTGATCGCCTCGCTGGCCACCTACGCCACCATCAACGACTTCGGCTTCATCGAGACGCCGTACCGCAAGGTGGGCGAGGGTATGGTGTCCAACGACATCCAGTACCTCTCGGCGATCGAGGAGGACCAGTTCCGCGTGGCCCAGGCCAACGCGCCACTCACGGAGAAGAACGAGCTGGCCAATGAGCTGGTCTCCGCGCGGCACCGCGGCGAGTTCATGATGATCAGCAAGGGCGAGATCGACTATATGGACGTCGCGCCCAATCAGCTCGTCTCCGCGGCGGCCTCGTTGATTCCGTTCCTGGAGCACGACGACGCCAACCGCGCCCTGATGGGTTCCAACATGCAGCGCCAGGCCGTGCCGCTCATCAAGCCCAGCGCCCCGCTGGTGGGCACGGGGATGGAGAGCAAGGTGGCCATCGATTCGCGCGCCTGCGTGGTGGCCCGCCGGGCCGGCACGGTGGACCGCGTGGACTCCGAGCGCATCGTGATCCAGGCGGACGTGGACATCACCGCCGACGAGTCGATGGTGGCGGCGAACGTGGACATCTACCACCTGTCCAAGTTCCAGCGCTCCAACCAGAACATCTGCATCAACCAACGCCCCATCGTGCAAGTGGGCCAGCGCGTGGAGCGCGGGGACATCATTGCCGACGGGCCGAGCTGTGATGCGGGCGAACTGGCACTGGGCCAGAACATCCTCGTCGCGTTCATGCCCTGGAACGGCTACAACTTCGAGGACTCCATCCTCATCTCCGAGCGCGTCGTGCGCGAGGACCTGTACACCTCGATCCACATTGAGGAGTCCGAGGTCGTCGCCCGCGACACCAAGCTGGGCAAGGAAGACATCACCCGCGACATCCCCAACGTCTCCGAGGAAGCCCTGCGCAACCTGGACGACAGCGGCATCGTGCGCATCGGCACGTACGTGAAGTCCGGGGACATCCTGGTGGGCAAGGTCACGCCCAAGGGCGAGACCCAGCTCAACCCGGAAGAGAAGCTGCTGCGGGCCATCTTCGGCGAGAAGGCCGGCGACGTGCGCGATACCTCCCTGCGCGTCCCGCAGGGCATCGAGGGCGTCGTGATCAACGTGGTCACCTTCAACCGCAAGGGCGTGGAGAAGGATGCCCGCACGCTGGAGATCGAGCGCAACCTGCTGGCCAAGTTCGAGGAGGACCACAACGACGAGACCCGCATCGTGCGCACGAACCTCATCAAGATCGTGCGCGGACTGGTCAAGGGCAAGAAGCTCGTCTACGACGTGACCCACCCGGACACCCACGAGGTGCTCTACAAGAAGGGCACCACCATCGACGACGAGCTGATCGAGAACGTCCCCATGCGATCCTGGCCCGATGTGCAGGTGCGTGAGGAGGACCTCAACGCCACACTCGCCCGCATCGTGCACAACGCGCTCTCGCAGATGGACCTGCTGGAAAGCATCTACCAGGACCGCTGCGAGAAGGTGCTGCGCGGGGATGAGCTGCCGCCGGGCGTGATCCGCATGGTCAAGGTCTACATTGCGGTGAAGCGCAAGCTCTCCGTGGGCGACAAGATGGCCGGACGCCACGGCAACAAGGGCGTGGTTTCCCGCATCGAGGCCGTGGAGAACATGCCCTACCTGGCGAGCGGGCGGGCGGTGGACGTCGTGCTCAACCCGCTGGGCGTGCCTTCGCGCATGAACGTGGGCCAGATCCTGGAGACCCACCTGGGCTGGGCGGCCAAGGACCTGGGCGAGCAGCTCGAACAGCAGCTCGTGGAAAACCACCCGGTCAAGAAGCTGCGCAAGTTCGTGACGGACGTCTACCCCGCCAAGTTCATCCAGCAGTACTTCGATGCGATGGACGACGAGGAGTTCGTGGCCAAGGTGCAGCAGCACCGCGAGGGCTTCTACTTCGCCACGCCGGTGTTCGATGGGGCTCACGAGCCGGACATCACGCGCCTGCTGGGCATGGCCGGCCTGCCCAGTTCGGGTCAGGTGGCCCTGCACGACGGCCTGACGGGCGAGCCCTTCGAGCAGTCCGTCACCGTGGGCTACATCTACATGATGAAGCTGCACCACCTGGTGGACGACAAGATCCACGCGCGCTCCATCGGCCCCTACTCCCTGGTCACCCAGCAGCCGCTGGGCGGCAAGGCCCAGTTCGGCGGCCAGCGCTTCGGCGAGATGGAGGTGTGGGCGCTGGAGGCCTATGGCGCTGCTTACACGCTGCAGGAGCTGCTCACGGTGAAGTCCGACGACATCGTGGGCCGCAACAAGATCTACGAGGCCATCGTGAAGGGCAACTATGTGCTGGAGACCGGTATTCCGGAGTCCTTCAAGGTGCTCACCAACGAGCTGAAGAGCCTCTGTCTGGACATTCACCTGTTGCGGTAGCTGCGCACCGCGCGGGGGCCCGCCCCCGCGCCGCCGTCCGGCCGCGTTCCAGATGCCCTGGACGCACCTGGCGGCCCGACACGTTTGAGACCGCGGGGCCCGGCCCCGCATCCCTGCCAATCCCGGGAGGTCATCTTGAAAGCACTCAGCTCGATCGTCGAAAAGCCGAACTCCCCGACGGACTACTCCGCGGTGCAGATTCGCATCGCCTCGGCCGAGGACATCCTGTCCTGGTCGCACGGGGAGGTGAAGACGTCCGAGACGATCAACTACCGCACCTTCAAGCCGGAGCGGGACGGGCTGTTCTGCGCGAAGATCTTTGGCCCGATCCACGACTACGAGTGCAACTGCGGCAAGTACAAGCGCATGAAGCACCGCGGCATCACCTGCGAGAAGTGCGGCGTGGAGGTGATCCAGTCCAAGGTGCGGCGTGAGCGGCTGGGGCACATCAAGCTGGCCAGCCCCGTCTCGCACGTGTGGTTCCTCAAGGGCGTCCCCAGCCGCATTGGCAACCTGCTGGACATGACGCTGCGGGATCTGGAGCGCGTGCTGTACTTCGACGCCTACATCGTGCTCGATCCGGGCAGCTCCAACATGGCCCAGAAGGAGCTGGTGGAGGAGGAGCGCTACCGCGAGACGCTGGATACCTTCCCCGACATGCGCGTGGGCATGGGGGCCGAGGCCATCAAGGAGCTGCTCTCCAACCTGGACCTGGAGGCGCTCAGCGAGTCCCTCTACACCGAAATGCACGAGGTGGGCTCGGAGGCCAAGCGCAAGAAGATCGTCAAGCGCCTGAAGATCGTCGAGGCCTTCCGGAAGTCGGCCAACGATCCGGCCTCGATGATCCTGGAGGTGATTCCCGTGCTCTCGCCCGAGCTGCGGCCCCTGGTGCCGCTGGAGGGCGGGCGCTTCGCCACCAGTGACCTGAACGACCTGTACCGGCGGGTGATCCACCGCAACAACCGCCTCAAGCGCCTGATCGACCTGCGCGCGCCCGAGCTGATCGTGCGCAACGAGAAGCGCATGCTGCAGGAGGCGGTAGACGCCCTGTTCGACAACGGGCGGCGGGGCCGGCCCATCATGGGCACCAACAAGCGCCCGCTCAAGTCGCTCTCCGACATGCTGAAGGGCAAGCAGGGCCGCTTCCGCCAGAACTTGCTCGGCAAGCGCGTGGACTACTCGGGCCGCACCGTGATCGTGGTGGGCCCGGAGCTGAAGCTGCACCAGTGCGGCCTGCCCAAGATCATGGCGCTGGAGCTGTTCAAGCCCTTCATCTTCCACCTGCTGATGGAGCGCTACGAGGTGCCCACCATCAAGGTGGCCAAGAAGATGCTGGAGGAGAACCGGCCCGAGGTGTGGGAGGTGCTGGACGAGGTCATCGTGGAACACCCGGTGATGCTCAACCGCGCGCCCACGTTGCACCGCCTGGGCATCCAGGCCTTCGAGCCGGTGCTGATCGAGGGCAAGGCCATTCAGCTGCATCCGCTGGTGTGTACGGCGTTCAACGCGGACTTCGACGGCGACCAGATGGCAGTGCACGTGCCGCTGTCCGTGGAGGCCCAGCTGGAAGCCAAAGTGCTGATGATGTCCACCAACAACATCCTCAGCCCGGCCAACGGCAAGCCCATCATGACGCCCACCCAGGACATGGTGCTGGGTCTGTACTGGATGACGAAGGAGATGCAGGGCGTGCCGGGCGAGAACAAGGCATTCCTCTCGCTGGACGAACTGCAGATGGCTTACGACCACGGCAAGGTGGACCTGCACGCACGCATCCGCATGCGCGTGGCCGGTGAACTGTCCGAAACCACCGCGGGCCGCGTGCTGCTCTACTCACACGTACCCAAGAAGGTGCCGTTCTCCTACGTCAACCGCCTGATGAAGAAGCGGGAGCTGGCCAATCTGGTGGATGCCTCGTACCGGCTGGCGGGCAACGTGGACACGGTGCGCATGCTGGACGACCTGAAGCGCCTGGGCTTCAAGCATGCCACCCAGGCCGGCTTCTCGATCAGCATCGAGGACATGGCCATCCCGGCCAGCAAAGCCGGCATGCTGGACAAGGCGCAGCAGGAGGTGCTGGAGGTGCGTCAGCAGTATGTGGACGGCCTCATCACCGAGGGCGAGCGCTACAACAAGGTCATCGACATCTGGGCGCGCCTGACCGACCAGGTGGCCGACGCCATGCTGGAGAACCTGCGCGACCAAGCCGACGTGTCCCGTGGAAATACCAACTCCATCTTCGTGATGGCGGACTCCGGTGCGCGGGGCAGTACGCAGCAGATGAAGCAGCTCGCCGGCATGCGCGGCCTGATGGCCAAGCCCTCCGGCGAGATCATCGAGACGCCCATCACGGCCAATTTCCGTGAAGGCCTCAGCGTGCTGCAATACTTCATCTCCACCCACGGCGCGCGCAAGGGTCTGGCCGATACGGCCCTCAAGACAGCCAACTCGGGCTACCTGACCCGGCGTCTGGTGGACGTGGCCCAGGACGGCATCATCACGGCCTACGACTGCGGCACCGTGGACGGCATCGAGATGACCGCGCTGGTGGAAGCCGGCGAGATCATCGAGACCCTCGGCGACCGCGTGCTGGGCCGGGTGGCGCTGGAGGACATCGTGGATCCCTTCCGCAACAGCGAGCTCGTCAAGTCCGGCGAGGAGATCGACGAAGACAAGGTGCAGGCCATTGAGGACGCGGGCATCGAGAAGGTGCGCATCCGCTCCGTGCTGACCTGCAACATGGAGTTCGGCGTGTGCGCGCTGTGCTACGGGCGCGATCTGGCGCGCGGCCGCATGGTCTCCATGGGAGAGGCGGTGGGCGTCATCGCCGCGCAGAGCATCGGCGAGCCGGGCACCCAGCTCACCATGCGCACCTTCCACATTGGTGGCGCCGCCAGTCAGCGCTCCGAGACCAGCAAGTGGGAGGCCAAGTTCACCGGCACGCTGGACTACTCCGCCGCCCGCGTGGTGCAGAACCATGAGGGCAACTGGACCATCATGAACCGCAAGGCCGAGGCCCGCATCGTGGACACCAACGGCCGCGACCTGGAGTTCCGGGCACTGCCGGTGGGTGCCGTGATCCTCAAGGTGCAGGGCGAGCCGGTCAAGCGCGGCGAGACCATCGCCGAATGGGATCCCTTCGCCGTGCCGATTCTCTCGGACGTCGCGGGCACGGTGAAGTTCTCCGACATTGTGGAAGGCGTCACGATGCGCGAGCAGCTTGACCGCGAGACCGGCCTGTCGCGCCGCGTCATCCTGGAGCCCAGCGACTCGGAGAGCCGGCCGGAGATTTCCGTCCGCGATTCCCACGGCCGCATCGTGAAATCGCCGGACACCAACCAGCCGGCGCGCTTCTTCCTGCCAGCCAAGGCCGAGCTGATGGTGGAGGAAGGCCAGCAGATCGAGGCCGGCTCCACCCTGGCGCGGATTCCGCGCGAGATGCTGCGCAACCGGGACATCACCGGGGGTCTGCCGCGGGTGGCCGAGCTGTTCGAGGCCCGCATTCCCAAGGAGCCGTCCATCATCTCCGAGATCGACGGCGTGGTGTCCTTCGGCAAGGACGTGAAGCGCAAGCAGAAGGTGGTGGTGACTCCCGAGCACGGCGAACCCAAGGAGTACCTGATCCCGCGGGGCAAGCACATCATCGTGCACGAGGGCGATTACGTGCGGGCCGGCGAGCCCATCGTGGACGGCCCGGCCAACCCGCACGACATCATCACCGTGCTGGGCACCAAGGAACTGCAGAAGTACCTGGTGGACGAGGTGCAGGAGGTCTATCGCCTGCAGGGCGTGGGCATCAACGACAAGCACATCGAAGTCATCGTGCGGCAGATGCTCAAGCAGGTGAAGATCATCGACCCGGGTGGCACGACCTTCCTCATCAACGAGCAGGTCTCGCGCTACCAGTTCGAGCGCGCCAACCAGGAGGCCCTGGAGAAGGCGCTGCCCGCAGCCACGGCCAAGCCCGTGCTGCAGGGCATCACCAAGGCCGCCCTGAGCACCGAGTCCTTCATCTCCGCCGCCTCCTTCCAGGAGACGACCAAGGTGCTCACGGAAGCCGCGATCAACGGCAAGATCGACACCTTCCGGGGCCTCAAGGAGAACGTCATCATGGGCCGGCTGATTCCTACCGGCACAGGCTTCCCGGAGTTCCGGCGCGTCGCCTACGAGGTGCCGGAGGAGTATCTCGAAGACGAGGAAGCTTTGCTGGAACCGGCGACCCTGCCGGAGCCCACGCCCGAGCCGGAAGCGCTACCTGTGGCTGACGGCGACGATTAGTCGCCGTCTTCGCCACAGCGACAGGGGACGACGCGGGCTACGGCCCGACCGTCCCCTGCCGGAAGCACCTGCCCCCCGCACCCGCCGCACCGCCCTGGAGAGACCCCTGCATTCCAGTGCGGGTTCGCACGTCACACACGCAGCACGCACCTCAGCATCACGAACGACGCGCAGGCGCCCGTAGCGGCGTCCACGCGTCACTTCGTCCGGGGCAGTCCGATGGCTGGGAATGTACGACGGGAGGCCGGGGCCAACCCCGGCCGGCGGGACTCAGAACGTCATGCGGAAGCCCACCTGTGAGCCGCCCTTGTTCAGGGCCACCACGGGGCTGAATTGCGGACCGTCTTTCTTGGCCTTCGGCGGCGGGCCGGCATCGCCCACGGCGGGCTTGGGCGCGTCCGGATTGAACACGTTGCGCGTGCCCACCATCACACCCAGCAGGATGCCGCTGACGATGCCCAGACCAATGGAGCGCTGGGTCTGGCGGTTGTTTCCCTCGCTGATCAGCGCGAACCAGCCGCCGATCAGCAGGCCCGTGCCCGCGCCCCAGGCCACGTTGAGCGGCAGGGTGGTGCGCTCCCTGCCCAGCGAGAGCTGCATCCGGCGCGAGGTCTGTGTGGGCACACCGGTGCTGCGGGGCACGAGGCTCTCGTCCACATAGCGGTTGCCCTCGGTGTAGTCCGGCCCGGCACTGGCACCCGCGGCTTGCCCCGGCTCGCCCGGAAGCGTTCCGGTGCCCGTGTCCTCGAAGTACTGGTTGTCATCCTGTACGAACGCGTCCTCCTGATCCAGCGAATCGTCGAAGAACTGCGCCCGCGCGGGCGTGGCCGCGACCACCAGCAGGTGGAGCACCATCAGGGTGGCGAAGAAGATGGGCAGCAGACGGCGGAACGTCGGCATCATGACCTGTCTCGAATGCTCAGGGCTCGGGTGGCTTGGCTTTCCTATCCACAATGCAAATTCCATGCACCCCAGGCGATTGCCGGGATGCACACCGGTCGGGCCAGCCAATACCCCTGGGAAACATGGCCAGCGCCCCCGCCGGGGGATCTCGCTTCCCCTGCATGCGATGCAGCGGACGTGCCCTTTGGTTCAAGGCTAATCCCACCGCCGGGCGCGAGCAAACGCGCGTTGCATTCTCCCGCCCGAGTCCTTATCGTGCTCGCTGCAATCACACCTAGAAGGAGATCGCCCCGCATGCTGCTGGAACGCATACGCATCCTGCTCTTTGGCCTGTGGATGCTGGTGTACATGCTCTACCACGCCAAGACGCGCTTCCGGCTGCAGCGCCTGCGGCGGCTGGGGCGTGGCGCAGAGGCGGAGGCTCTCGTGAACGCCAGGGCCACGGACTGGGGCCGCTGGGTGTTCCGCAATCTGCACTGCCGCCTGGAGGTGGAGGGCGCGGAGCACATACCCCATGACCAAGCCTTCGTGGTGTACTGCAACCACCAGAGCAAGTACGACATCCCCGCGCTGCTGGCCGCGCTGGACATGGGGATCGGCTTTGTCGTCAAGCGCGAGCTGTTCCGGATTCCCGGGCTCACCTACTGGATGCGCCAGATCAACTGCCTGCCGCTGGACCGCAAAGACGTCTCGGGCGGCGCCGAGGCGCTGGCGGGGCTGGCCGCCGATCTGAAGCGCCTCCACAAAGGCTTCATCATCTTCCCGGAAGGCACGCGTACCCGCGATCCCGCCCACACCGTGCAGCCGTTCCGGCGCGGCGCGATCCGCCTGGCCTCCGAGCAGGAGCTGCCCGTGCTGCCCGTCACCATCGATGGCGGCTACCTGCTGGACAGCCACGAGGCAATGGCGGCCACCCGCCACGGCGGACGCCTGATCCGCATCCGCATCGAGCCGCTGCGCCGCGTGCCGGGCAACAGCGCGCCCGTGCGCCGGCAGTTCATGGATGAGCTCTTCGAGACCATCCGTTCCAACCGTGAGGCCATTCGTGTAGAATGGCCAGCAGCATAGGCTGGCAGCGAGGTCATCTTCACCCCTCCCTTCGCTCCGTGGAGCACCGCCGTTTGCGCACCGCACTGCTGCTCGAACCACAGACCCTGCAACGCCGCGCCCTGTATCACAACCTGATCGGCGCCGGCATGGAGCGCGTGCTGGAGGCCGCCACGGCAGCGGAAGCTCTGCAGATCCTCAGCGCAGAACTGGTGACCGTCGTGTTCACCCCCTGGCAGATGCCGGACATGGGCGGCCGGGCGCTGCTGACGGCCCTGCGCAACCGCGGCCGCAATCGCAACCTGCCCGTGGTGCTGCTGGATCGAGGGCTGCCCCGCAACCAGGCGGTGGCGGCTGTGAAGGCCGGCGTCGCCGCGCGCCTGCCCCTGCCCACCGATGCCCACGCCGTAAGCGAACTGCTGGAGCGCCTCGCGGCCGAGGCGACCACACGACCCCCGCAAGCCACCGCGGCCGAGTACCGTGCGCGCAAGGAGCACGGCGACGGCCGCAATGCCGAGCAATGAGCGTCGCTACCGCTGAGGCCCGGGCACTGGCCGCCCAGGTGCAGCCCGACCGGCCCCAGCCCGAGCTGACCGAACGCATCGCCGCCTGCCGCTGCGGCGAGGGTGTGCGCGCAGGGCTCTACCTACTGAACGGGGACTGGGAGCGCGCCCACGCGGTGGCGCAGTCCATGGGCGGGCCCCTGGGTGCCCACTGGCACGCGCTGGTGCATCGGCACGAGCCGGACTACGCCAACGCCAAGTACTGGCTGCGCCGCGCGGGCCAGAGCCCCATCCACGCCAGCCTGGCCGAGGCCGCCCGTGCCGCCGGCAAGGATGCACTTGTGGCGCCCGGCGGCACCTGGGATGCCCTGCGCTTCACGGACTGCTATGCCGACCCCGCGCAGTCGGGCTGGACCCGCCCTCTGGATGCGCTGGAGCTGCGCGCCCTGTTGGAGCACTGCCTGGCCGCAGGGTTGTGAGACAGCCTGCGGCGAAATCCGCCCCCGCTTGGCCCATTGCGCGGATTCCGCTAAGCTGTTTGCTTGTCGAACGCCGCGGAAAGGCCGCGGCGGGCGACTACACACCCGAAAACGCGACAGCGGTGCCGCGGCAGCCATGAACGCACACGCCTCTGAAAGCGGCCTGACGGAGATCGTGCTGGCACGTCCGCGCGGCTTTTGCGCCGGCGTGGAGCGCGCGATCGCCATCGTGGAGCGCGCGCTGGAGCGGTTCGGGCCGCCCGTGTACGTCAAGCACGCCATCGTGCACAACCGGCACGTGGTGGAGCGCCTGCAGGCCATGGGCGCAGTGTTCGTGGAAGAGTTGAGCGACGTGCCCGCCGGGGCGCGAACCATTTTCTCCGCCCACGGTGTAGCGCCGCAGGTGCACCGCGACGCCGAAGCGCGGGGACTGGATGTGCTGGACGCAACCTGCCCGCTGGTGACCAAGGTGCACGTGGAGGCGCGGCGCTTCGCCAAGGCCGGGCGCACGATCTTCCTGATCGGTCATGCCGACCATGTGGAGGTGATCGGCACCCGCGGCGAGGCCCCGGAGCACATCGTCGTGGTGGGCACCGCGGCTGAGGCGGAGCGCGTGACCGTGCCCGATCCCGAGGCAGTGGCCTATCTCACGCAGACCACGCTCTCGCTGGATGACACGCGCGAGATCCTGGCTGTGCTCAGGCGCCGCTTCCCCGCGCTGGCCGGGCCGGGCAAGGACGATATCTGCTACGCCACCCAGAACCGCCAGAACGCTGTGCAGGCCCTCGTACAGGCTACGGACGCCATCCTGGTGGTGGGCTCGCCGAACAGCTCCAACTCCAACCGCTTGGTGGAAGTGGCCCGCGCGCGGGGCTGCCCGGCCCATCTGGTGGGCTCCCACCAGGAGCTGCAGCCGGACTGGCTGGTGGGCATCCGCCGCCTGGGCATCACGGCCGGGGCCTCGGCTCCGGAGGACGTGGTGCAGGCGCTGGTGCAACACTTGGCTCGGGCCCATGGGGCCAGCGTGCGCGAGCTGGAAGTGATTGAGGAAACCGTGGCCTTCCCCCTGCCGGCCGTGCTGGCGGGTTGACCACCGGGCGCGTGTCGCGGCCGTGCAACGAGGGAAGCGCCCAGCAACCGGGAGACAGATGGCATCCGTCAAGCTGGCCTACCAGGCCAAAGGCCCCGAGCGCACCGCGCTGGGCGTCCTCGTCCTGTTCTGCAGCGAAAAGCGCACCGCTCCGCCGCAGGGCCTGCCCGCCCCCCTGGCGCGCGCCCTGCGCCAAGTTACCACGCTGGGGGAGTTCACCGGCAAGACGGGGCAATCGCAGGTGCTCTTCACCGGCGATGCCCAGGTGCCACGCCTGCTGGTGCTGGGACTGGGGCCGGAGGACAAGCTGGAACGCGAGGGCCTGCGCCGGGCCGCGGGCAAGGCGGCCCAGGCGCTGCGCAAGCTGAACGTGGAGCGCGCCGGCCTGTGGGTGCCGGAGCACAGCGGCGCCCTGGCCCCGGCGGAGCTGGGCGAGGTGCTGGCCGAAGGCACGCTGCTGGGCGCCTATACCTTTGAGCCGTACAAGCACAAGGAGGAGGACAAGGACGCGCCCAAGGCGGAGCTGAAGGCCGTCACGCTCTACGACCCCGCCCGCGCGACCAGCGCGGCCTCCGTGGAGCGCGGCGTGCTGCGCGGCGAGGCGGTGTGCCTGGCGCGCGATCTGGGCAACCAGCCCGCCAACGCCATGACGCCCACCCAGCTCGCTGCCGAGGCCCGCGCCGTGGCCCGGCGCCACAAGCTGAAGGTGACCGTGCTGGAGCAGGCGGAGCTGGAGAAGCTGGGCCTGGGCATGTTCATGGGCGTGGCCAAGGGATCGCGCCAGCCGCCCAAGCTGATCCTGCTGGAGTACCGCCCGGCCCGCAAGGCCACGCAGACCCTGGCCTTCGTGGGCAAGGGCATCACGTTCGATTCCGGCGGCATCTCGCTCAAGCCCGGCGCGGCGATGGACGAGATGAAGTTCGACATGTGCGGGGCGGCGGCCGTGCTGGGCGCCATGGACGGCATCGGGAAGCTCAAGCCAAACGTGAATGTGGTGGGCATCGTCCCGACTTGCGAAAACCTGCCGGACGGCCAGGCCGTCAAGCCCGGTGACATCCTGAAGTCCTACGCGGGCAAACACGTGGAGGTGCTCAATACGGACGCCGAGGGCCGCCTGATCCTGGGCGATGCCCTGGCCTACGGCATCGAGCGCTTCAAGCCGGATGCCGTGGTGGATCTGGCCACGCTGACGGGCGCCTGCGTGATCGCCCTGGGCCACTACGCCACCGGCGCCGTGACCAACGACGATGCGCTGCTGGAGCGCCTGCAGCAGACCGGCAGGGCCTGCGGAGACATCGTGTGGCCCCTGCCCAACTTCCCGGAGTACGGCGAGGCCCTCAAGGGCAAGTACGCCGACCTGCAGAACATCGGCCCCCGCGAGGGCGGTGCCATCACCGGCGGCCTGTTCCTCAAGAACTTCGTGGGTGAGGTGCCCTGGGTACACCTGGACATCGCCGGCACCGCCTGGGGCGTCAAGAGCGTGGGACACGTGCCCAACGACGGCGCCACGGGCGTGGGCGTGTGCCTGCTGATGGACCTGGCCACCCACTGGACCGCCCTGGATGGCAAGGCCGCCCCGGGCAAAGCCACCCGCCCCACGGCTCGCCAAGGTGCCACCAAGCCCCGGACGGGCAGGCGCGCGGCCAAACGAGAATAACCCAGCGGAGGTGGGGCGTGGCCAAGACCATCCTGGTAGTGGATGACAACCGGGACTTTCTGCGCCTGATGGAGCTGCTTCTGACCAAGGCAGGCTACGAGGTGCTGCTGGCCGAGAGCGCCGTCAAAGCCTCGGAAGTGCTGGAGCACCGCATGCCCGATGCGATCCTGCTGGACATCATGATGCCCGTGCGCAATGGCCTGGAGTTCCTGGAAAACCTGCGCTGGGAGCCACGCTTCGGCGACGTGCCCGTGATCGTGCTCACGGCCATGACGCTCAGCGCCGAGGAGCGCGAGTTTGTCGAGACCTTTGCCACGGCCTGCCTGGACAAGGCCCAGGCCGCGCAGGTGGTGGACACTCTGCGCGAACTGCTGCCCGAGCCCTGAGCGCCCCGCACCCGCGCAATCCAGATCCCCCTCGCCTGCCTGGCGCCACCTGCTCGTCCCTGCCCATGGCCCCCGCTCCCCTGCTCTGCGTGTGCATGAAGCCCGTGTGGCGCACGGACGTGCCTCTGCGGCTGGACGCCGGCGGACACGGTCCCCGCGCGGGCGAGGCGCTGAGCGCCACTAACGCGGCCGATCTCTCCGCCCTGCAACTGGCCCTGAGCCTGCGTGAGGCCGAGCCGTCGCTGCGTGTGCTGGCGTTGAGCGTTGGGCCGCCCGCAGCCGAGGCTGTGCTGCGCGAGGCACTGGCGACCGGCGCGGACGAGGCGTTGCGCGTCTGGGGCACCCACTGGCCGCCCGCTGGCGACGCCGTGGACGGCACGGGCAACCTCACGCGGGCCCATGCCACCGCCGCGGCGGAGGCGCTGGCCGAGCGGGCGCCCCTGCTCATCCTCGCGGGCGAGCGCAGCGCGGACACGGGTCACGAGTGCTTTGGGGCGTTCCTGGCCGCCGCGCTGGGTGCGGCCTTCGCCCACCGCATCACGGAAGCCCGGCGCGAGGGCACCGGCTGGCAGGTGGCCGTGCGGCTGGAGCGCGGCTACGGCCAGCCATTGGAGCTACCGGCACCCGCCGTGGTGACCGTGTCCGCGCAACTGCCGCGCCCGGGCTACGCGGCGCTGCCGGCGTGGCTGACCAGCCGCCGCGCGTCGATACCCGTGCAAGCGGCGGCAGGGCCCCTGCCTGAGCCGGCACCCACCACCCTGCGCGTGCCCGTGCCCCGCGTGAAGCAGCACCCCACGCAGGGCCGGGGTCTGGACGCCGAGGCGCGCATCCACGGCATGGTGGCCCTGGAGGCCCAGGGCGGGGGCACCGTGCTGGCCAACCAGCCGCCCGAGGCGCAGGCCGACGCCATCCTTGCACTGCTGCGCGAGCGCGGCTATCTGTAAGCCACGCCCCAAGGGGGCCTCGGAGCAGACCTCCTGCCGCGCCAAAGGGAGCTGACCGCCTTGGCGGCAATACGGACGGCTCCGGCTGCACCCTTCGGCGCCATACGGTGCGAGGGGCTGCACATCGCTACTACGCACGTCGCACCACCGGAGTACCGATGGAAGCCTCCGCCTCCACCGCCGCACCGGCACCCCCGCCCGGGTCCAAGGCGGCCCGTGTGCTGGAGGTGCTGCGCACCTCCCTGCTGCTGGGCCTGACCTCCTTCGGTGGCCCCGTGGCGCACCTGGGCTACTACCGCGAGACGTACGTCGTGCGGCGGCGCTGGCTGGACGAGGGCGCCTTCGCAGATCTGGTGGCGCTGTGCCAGTTCCTGCCCGGCCCGGCGAGCACGCAGGTGCACATGGGCATCGGCATCGCCCGCGCAGGCCTGTGGGGCGGACTGGCGGCTTGGCTGGGCTTCGCGCTTCCCTCCGCCGCACTCATGATTGCCTTCGCGTTCGGTGTCGCAGAGTTGGCGGGAGCCGTGCCGCACGGGCTGCTGCAGGGCCTCAAGATCGTGGCGGTGGCCGTGGTGGCCCAGGCCGTGTGGGGCATGGCGCGCAACCTGGCGCCCGATCGCCCGCGCGGCACGCTGGCCCTGTTGGCCGCCGGGGCCGTCTCGCTGTGGCCGGGCGTGCTGGCACAGACGGGCGCCATCGTGGCGGGCGGCCTGCTGGGCTGGGCCCTCCTGCGCACGGACGCGCTGCCCAATATCTCCCACACGCCCTGGGCGGGCCTCAGTCGGCGGCTGGGGGCCGCACTGCTGGTGCTGTTCGCGTTGGGCCTGGCGCTGCTGCCGCTGGTGGAGCTGGCTTGGCCCAGCACCACGGTAGCCCTGGCCAGCCGCTTCTATCGCGTGGGATCGCTGGTGTTCGGCGGGGGCCACGTGGTGCTGCCGCTGCTGCAGGAGGTCGTCGTACCGCCGGGTTGGGTGAGCCGCGATACCTTCCTGGCCGGCTACGGCGCTGCACAGGCCCTGCCGGGTCCGCTGTTCACCTTCTCCGCATACCTGGGGGCCGCGCTGCAGACCCCGGGCGCCGCCCCGCCGGGCTTCTGGGACAGCACCCTGCTGGGCGTGGTGGCCCTGGTGGCAATCTTCGCGCCGTCCTTCCTGCTGGTATACGGCGCGCTGCCCTTCTGGGATGCGGTGCGGCAGTGGCGCGGGGCCCAGGCGGCCCTGCGGGGGGTCAATGCCGTGGTGGTGGGACTGCTGGCCGCCGCGCTGTACGATCCGGTGTGGACCGCCGGCGTGCGCTCGCCGCGCGAGTTCGCGTTGGCGCTGGCCGCCTTCGCGCTGCTGGCGCTGTGGCGCATGCCGCCCTGGCTGGTGGTGCTGCTCAGCGCCGGGGCCGGGGCCCTGGTGCTGTGAGGGCACAACTGAAGCGCCGCCCCTACGTTGGGGGAGCGGCGCGGCGACCCTGGCCTGGGTTTTGTTTAGAAATGGGTCTTCAAGCGGCTTGACCGTTTGACGACCACGAGAAATCTATGGTGGGGGCAAGGGCACCCACGCCCCCGCCATGAATCCGGACCAAGGTTCGCGCGGCCTCGCCCGTAGGCAGAGTCCAGGGAGCGAGGCTCCCTGGTGGAGGTAAGGGGGCAAGGCCACCATGGCCGAACTGCTTTTCAACACACCGCCTACGACTTCGCGTTGTTGGAGTGCCGGTTGTCCACCAGTGACTGCACCACGGTGGGATCGGCCAGGGTGGTGGTGTCGCCCACGTGCTCCACGTCGTTGGCGGCGATCTTGCGCAGGATGCGGCGCATGATCTTGCCGCTGCGGGTCTTGGGCAGTGCGGGGGCCCACTGGATCACGTCCGGCGTGGCGATGGGGCTGATCTCATGGCGCACGTGCTTGATCAGCTCCTGGCGCAGCTCCTCGCTCTCCTGCTGCCCCACCTTGAGCGTCACGTAGGCGTAGATGCCCTGACCCTTGATGTCGTGGGGCATGCCCACCACGGCGGCCTCCGCCACGGCCGGGTGCGAGACCAGCGCGGATTCCACCTCCGCGGTGCCCAGGCGGTGCCCCGACACATTGATGACGTCGTCCACGCGACCCAGCAGCCAGTAGTAGCCGTCCTGGTCGCGCCGGGCGCCATCGCCGGAGAAGTAGTAGCCGGGGAACTGCACGAAGTACGTGTTCTTGAAGCGGGCGTCGTCCCCATAGACCCGCCGCATGAGGCCCGGCCAGGGGAACTCGATGCACAGGTTGCCCTCGCCTTCGCCCTCGATGCGCTTGCCTTCGTGATCCACCAGCACGGGCCGGATGCCCAGGAAGGGCCGCGTGGCCGAGCCGGGCTTGAGCGGCGTGCAGCCGGGCAGCGGCGTGATGAGGATGCCGCCCGTCTCCGTTTGCCACCACGTATCCACGACGGGAAGGCGGCTCTTGCCCACCACGCGGTAGTACCACATCCACGCTTCCGGGTTGATGGGCTCGCCCACGGTGCCCAGCAGGCGCAGCGTATCCAGCTTGCGCTTGGTGACCGGGGCGTCGCCCTCGCGCATGAGGGCGCGGATGGCCGTGGGGGCGGTGTAGAAGATGTTCACCTTGTGCTTGTCGCACACGTCCCAGAAGCGGCC
>Ga0209919_1000347_pt1 | contig 23414 bp, 14 predicted proteins | sample SalPon2A_C_D2_MG_FD_185721 | JGI IMG/M metagenome (GOLD analysis project Ga0209919, IMG submission 185721) | Soil microbial communities from South San Francisco under conditions of wetland restoration - Salt Pond MetaG R2A_C_D2_MG (SPAdes)... | ecosystem: Environmental > Terrestrial > Soil >... | reverse complement strand
CTGCGGCCGGTAACGAAAATAATGCCAAGCCCTGCCAGCCACAGAATGCCATGGCCATACGTCAGGTTTCTCATCTCCTTATCCATCACGCCTTTCCGGGCAGCTACGGGAATCGAAACGCTGACGCCGCCACGTATATCCCCAAGCTTGTATCCCTGTGCGGCATGACATTTCAGGCATGGCTTCTCAACCACCAACTTGCGCATGTAGCGAAAGTACTCCCTGCCATCATCCATCTTCTCAAGCGAGAAAACCTCGGAAGCACCCTGATTAAATTTCCTGAGGGATGCCGTTTCCCATGCATCGGCCTTGTTTGACGGTCTTATAGGTTTCAGGCTTGTGATATGGCCCCGTGTTCCTCCCGCCTGTTTTGCCATCATTTCATGCACCTGACGGGTCATGTAAGCAGGATTGATCAGGGTCAGCTTCTTGCCGGAGGTGGTTGTTACATCCCGGTCCGGGATATGCTCCAGATAGGGATTTGGTTGTGTTGTTTCGGTAATTGGAACATAGACCCCGCCGTGCCCGGCATTCCAGCGGCGAAAAACCAGATCGCGTTCGAATGCGGCTCTGGCCTGAATCAATGCCTCGTCAACCACATAGGCTTTAACGAGATTGAGGTTCCACGCCAATGACCCTCCGGCCACAAGCGACCAGCCTAGCGCCAGCAGCCAGAACATCCGGCTTATGCCCACCGTGGCAAATATTGACTTCTTATGCTTCACGGCCGGTTTCAACTGGGGCACCCATATCGATCCATACTCCTTGGATAAATTGTTCCTAACATAGCAGATAAAACCATTCAACGGATATCCGCTACGGGCTTGGCTGAAGAAAAGCGCGATTCTCAAATCAGCGCGCCGCTGCCCGATATGCACGCTGGTCTGTTCCATTTGAGGATTTCGGTTTTGCCTGCTAATCGCTAGGGTGCGTTATCCATAAATGGCCAAACGAGGATAACTGCCCCCGATGACGACACAAACGACGACTCCAATGACAACGCTGAGCAAGCTGCTAAACGAACGTATCCTGATTCTGGACGGCGCCATGGGTACGATGATCCAACGCCACAAACTCGAAGAGGCTGATTATCGCGGTGTGCGTTTTGCCGACTGGCCGTCGGAACTCAAGGGCAACAACGACCTCCTCAGCCTGACACAGCCCGCAATTATTCAGGGCATCCACGAAGCCTACCTCGAAGCCGGGGCCGATATCCTTGAAACGAACACCTTCAACTCCAATGCGCCGTCGATGGCCGATTATCACATGGAAGACCTGGTCTATGAGTTGAATGTGGCCGGTGCAACCCTCGCTCGCAAAGCCGCGGATGCTGCAGCCACAGCCGACAAGCCCCGCTTCGTCGCCGGTGTACTCGGCCCGACCTCGCGTACCTGCTCAATCTCCCCGGATGTGAACGATCCCGGGTTCCGCAACATCCATTTCGATGATCTGGTCGCCACCTACCAGGAAGCAGCACGCGGCCTTGTGGACGGAGGCGCCGATATCATCCTGATTGAAACGGTGTTCGACACACTCAATGCCAAGGCGGCCGTGTTCGCCGTGCAGAAGCATTTCGAGGAGACCGGGCATGCCTTGCCCATCATGATTTCCGGCACCATCACCGATGCATCCGGCCGAACACTTTCCGGCCAGACCGCCACGGCATTCTACAATTCGCTGGCCCATGCCAGGCCGATTTCCATCGGCCTGAACTGCGCCCTCGGCGCCGGTGAACTGCGCCAGTATGTCGAGGAATTATCCGGCACGGTCTCGTGCGCCATCAATGCCCATCCGAATGCCGGACTTCCCAATGCCTTCGGCGGCTATGACGAAACGCCCGAGGATATGGCGGCTGAAATCAAAGAGTGGGCCGAATCGGGCTTCCTCAATATCATCGGCGGCTGTTGCGGCACCGGGCCCGAGCATATCCGGGCCATGGCCAAGGCCGTGGCGGGCATTCCACCACGCCCTGCCCCTGATCAACCCGTCAAATGCAGGCTTTCCGGCCTTGAGCCGTTGCATATCGATCAGGATTCCCTGTTCGTTAATGTCGGCGAACGAGCCAATGTTACCGGCTCTGCCGTATTCAAACGGTTGGTGATGGCAGGCGATTACAATACCGCCCTGAATATCTGCCGTGAGCAGGTGGAAAACGGCGCCCAGATCATCGACATCAACATGGATGAGGCGATGCTGGATGGCGAAAAGGCAATGGTCACCTTCCTCAATCTGATTGCCAGCGAGCCGGACATTTCAAGGGTTCCGATCATGCTCGATTCCTCCAAATGGGGCATTATCGAAGCAGGCCTCAAATGCATCCAGGGCAAGGGCATCGTCAATTCCATTTCACTGAAGGAAGGCGAAGATGCGTTCGTGCATCATGCCCGCCTGCTGCGCCGTTATGGTGCTGCCGCAGTTGTCATGGCCTTCGATGAACAGGGACAGGCCGACACCTATGAACGCAAGACAGAGATCTGCGAGCGATCCTACAAAATCCTGACCGAGCGTTGCGATTTTCCACCTGAAGACATCATTTTTGATCCCAACATCTTTGCCATCGCCACCGGTATTGAGGAACACAACAACTATGCTGTGGACTTCATCAATGCCACGGGCTGGATCAAGGAGAACCTTCCCTACGCCATGGTTTCGGGTGGTGTATCGAACGTGTCTTTCTCGTTCCGCGGCAACAACCCGGTGCGCGAAGCCATTCATTCGGTATTCCTCTACCATGCCATCAAGAAAGGCATGGATATGGGCATTGTGAATGCCGGACAGCTGGCCGTGTACGATGATCTCCCCGAAGAGCTGCGCGAGTGCGTTGAAGATGTTGTGCTCAACCGCCGGGATGACGCCACCGAACGTCTGCTGGATATTGCCGAAAGCTATCGCGGCGATGGCATTGAAGTGAAAAAGGCCGATGACGAATGGCGCAAGCTGCCCGTGGACAAGCGTCTTGAACATGCCCTGGTCAAGGGCATCGATACCTTTGTCGACGAGGATACCGAAGAAGCGCGGCTGCAATATACCACCCCGATCGAGGTCATTGAAGGGCCGCTGATGGACGGCATGAACGTGGTCGGCGATCTGTTCGGCGACGGCAAGATGTTCCTGCCGCAGGTCGTAAAATCAGCCCGTGTCATGAAAAAAGCCGTGGCCTGGCTGATGCCCTATATCGAAGCAGGCAAGGCGGCCGGCAGCAATTCATCCAACGGCAAGGTGCTGATGGCAACGGTCAAGGGCGACGTGCATGATATCGGCAAGAACATTGTCGGTGTCGTGCTGCAGTGCAACAATTTCGAGGTAATTGATCTCGGCGTGATGGTGCCTGCGACAAAGATTCTCGAAGAAGCCAAAGCGCATGATGTGGACATCATCGGTCTCTCCGGCCTGATCACCCCTTCGCTTGATGAAATGGTGCATATCGCCAGGGAAATGAAGCGGCTGGGCTTTCAAAAGCCGATCATGCTCGGCGGCGCCACCACCTCCAAGGCGCATACAGCCGTCAAGGTCGAGCCCGAATACGATGAACCGGTCATCTGGGTCAAGGATGCATCCCGGGCTGTCGGAGTGGCACAGAATCTTATTTCCGAACTCAATCGTGCCAGCTTTGTGCAGGGCATACGTGAGGAATACAAAGGCGTGCGCGAGCGCTATCTCGGCCGCCAGCAACAGACAGAATGGCTGACATTGACCGACGCGCGTGCCAACTGCACACCGCTGAACAAGGCCACCATCGCGCCCGCACCGGCGCATTCCGGCACGACTGTGCTGGACAACATCTCGCTGGCCGAGATTCGCAAGTATATCGACTGGACACCGTTTTTCTCCGCTTGGGAGCTGAATGGCGCATACCCACGCATCCTGAACGATCCGCACAAGGGTAAGGAGGCCCAGAAGATCTTTGACGATGCCCAGACCTGGCTGGACCGGATCATCGAAGAAAACTGGTTCACCGCACGCGCCGTGTTCGGCCTGTTTGCTGCTGAATCAACCGGCAATGACAGCATCAGGGTCTTTGCCGATGAGGCACATGAACAGGAACTGGCCACATTCCATTTCCTTCGCCAGCAGCAGGATAAAAAGGATAAACGCGCCAATCTGTGCCTGTCCGACTTTGTCGCTGCGGACACACCCGACCACATCGGCGCTTTTGCTGTCGGCATTTTCGGCGCGGAAGAACACGCCAGGGCCTTTGAAGCCGAACACGATGACTACTCGGCCATCATGATCAAGGTACTTGCCGACCGTCTGGCCGAAGCGCTGGCGGAAATGTTGCACCGGGATGTCCGCAAAACCTTCTGGGGATATGCAGCTGATGAAACACTATCCAATGAGGAGATCATCCGGGAGAAATATCAGGGCATCCGTCCGGCAGCCGGCTATCCGGCCTGCCCGGAACACAGCGAGAAGGATACGCTTTGGCAGCTTCTCGACGTGGAAAATAACATCGGCATGACACTGACAGAATCCTTCGCCATGCTGCCCACGGCAGCCGTTTCGGGCCTGTATTTCGCCAATCCCGAGGCCCAATATTTCACGGTCGGCAAGATCAACCGCGATCAGGTGAAGGATTATGCCGCCCGCAAAGGCTGGAGCATCGAAAAGGCCGAACGCTGGCTGGCCCCGAATCTCGGATATTAAAACGGATGATATCGGTTCGCATCTCCGAGCTGATGGCCCAAAGCGGTGTCGGCTTCGGTACCAGTGGAGCCCGCGGACTGGCCACGGACATGACAGACAAGGTCTGTTATGCCTACACACTGGCCTTTCTGAAATTTCTCGATGAATCGGAGAATCTTCCGGCCAGAAAGGCAGTAGCCATCGCCGGTGATTTCCGCCCGAGCACGCCACGCATCATGGCTGCCGTCGCTACAGCCATTCACGATGCGGGTTTTGAGGTGATCCACTGCGGCTTTATCCCCACCCCGGCCGTAGCCTTGTATGGCATCAGCCGAGGCATACCCGCCATCATGGTGACAGGCAGTCATATCCCTGATGATCGCAACGGAATCAAGTTCTATAAAACCGAAGGTGAAATCCTCAAACACGATGAGCGGGCCATGACCGCGAGATCAGTTGAGCTTCCCGACAGCACCTTTGAGGCCTCGGGCATGCTCATCATGCCCCTTGCCCTGCCTCCGATCGCTGATGAGGCACGCCTTCAATATATTGATCGTTACATCAGTTTCCTGGCACCGAATTGTCTCAGAGGCAGGCGTATCGGCTTGTATGAACATTCCAGTGTCGCACGCGACATGCTTGCCGATATCCTTTCAGGCCTTGGCGCCGAGGTAGCACGACTCGGTCGCTCGGAGCAATTTATTCCTGTGGACACCGAAGCCATCCGGCCGGAAGACGTGGCGCTCGCAAAACAATGGATATCGGAAGCGAGTGCCAGGGACAAACCGCTGGACTGCATCGTATCGGCGGACGGCGATGGCGACCGGCCTCTTGTCAGCGATGAATCCGGCAACTGGCTGCGCGGCGATATCGCAGGCATCCTGTGTGCCCGTTTCCTGCATGCCGGGTACGTCGCCACCCCTGTCAGCTGCAACAGCGCAGTGGAAAAATCCGGCTGGTTCAGTCACGTGGAACGTACCCGCATCGGCTCACCGTTTGTCATCGAGGCGATGCAGCTGGCAGCCCGGGCCGGCGCGCAGAATATTGTCGGCTACGAAGCCAATGGCGGCTTTCTGACCCAAAGCGATATCGAACTGGATGGGCGCACGCTCGCTGCGCTGCCGACGCGTGATGCCGTACTTGTACCGCTGGTCATCCTGCAGTTGGCCGGTGCCATGAATGCGCCAATCTCAGCCCTGCTTGCCACCCTGCCGCAACGTTTCACGGCCAGTGACCGTCTCAGGAATTTTCCCACCGAGGTGTCGCAATTACATCTGGCAAAGCTGGGCAATGGCAACGAAGCAGCCAGAACCCGGGCTGCTGAAGGCCTGCTCGGAGAATTTTTCGGCAAGGTGAAGCACGTTGACACCACCGATGGCATTCGCGTCAGCTTTGTCTCCGATGAAGTGGTTCATTTCCGCCCGTCGGGGAATGCTCCCGAGCTGCGCTGCTACACCGAAGCTGCCAGTGAAGCACGGGCTATGGAGATAAACAGGGAGTGCATGACCCTGCTGGAGAGCTGGCGAACCTGACCGCCTGAGACAACCTGCCCGGAGCCAGATCATGTCAGGCGGACAGCTCCCCTGCTTCAGACGATCAGCCCAACAATCAAAAGGGCAACAATGTTCACAATCTTGATCATGGGATTCACAGCAGGTCCGGCCGTATCCTTGTAGGGATCACCGACGGTATCGCCGGTTACCGATGCCTTGTGCGCCTCGGAACCCTTACCGCCGTTGTGGCCATCTTCAATATACTTCTTTGCATTATCCCATGCACCACCACCCACCGTCATGGAAATGGCCACAAAGATGCCGGTGATGATGCTGCCGACCAGCATACCTCCAAGCGCCTTGGGGCCGAACATGAAGCCCACAATTATAGGCGCCGCAACGGGAATAAGTGATGGAATCACCATCTCCTTGAGCGCTGATTTGGTCAGGATATCCACCGCCTGTGAATAATCGGGGGTCGCCGTCCTTTCCATAATGCCGGGAATTTCCCGGAACTGACGCCGAACTTCGTGCACGATGCTCTGGGCAGCATTGCCGACCGCCTCGATGGCAAACGCACTGAATAAATAGGGAAGCAGCCCGCCAATGAACAGGCCGATAATGATCTGGTGATCGGACAGATCGAAACGTACCTCGCCGATATACCCCGACAGTTCATGCGCATAATCCTGAAAGAGAACAAGTGCCGCCAGGCCCGCCGAACCGATGGCGTAGCCCTTGGTCACGGCCTTGGTGGTATTGCCCACCGCATCAAGCGGGTCGGTGACGGCACGAACCTCGTCCGGAAGCTCTGCCATTTCGGCAATGCCGCCAGCATTGTCGGTAATCGGCCCGTAGGCATCCAGCGCCACAATCATCCCGGCCATCGAAAGCATGGCGGTCGCAGCAATGGCTATGCCGTAAAGATCTGCCAGGGAAAATGCCGCATAGATGCTCAAGCAAACGGCTATCACTGGAAGCGCTGTCGATTTCATCGACAGCCCCAGTCCGGCGATAACATTGGTTGCATGTCCCGTTTCTGATGCCTTGGCAATATTGTGCACCGGAGAGAACAGACGGCTGGTGTAGTACTCGGTAATGACGACGAGCGCTGCGGTCAGGGCAAGGCCGACCAGCGTCGTGCCATACAGGGCCATCACCGAATACGAACCGTTACCGCTCATCAGCCACATGGTGATGGGCAGGAACAGGATCGCGGAGATAAACCCGGATACAATCAATCCGCGGTACAGGGCCTTCATCACCTTCTGGTCGGGCCCTATTTTTACAAAGCGGATGCCGATGATCGTCGATATGATGGAGGCACCACCCAGTAGCAGGGGATAAACCATTGAATTGGCGAATTCCGAGAACGTCAGGGCCGCCAGCAGCATCGTGGCAATCATGGTGACGGCGTAGGTTTCGAACAGATCGGCTGCCATGCCTGCACAGTCGCCGACATTATCGCCGACATTATCGGCTATCACCGCCGGGTTGCGCGGATCATCTTCGGGAATTCCCGCTTCCACCTTGCCGACCAGATCAGCGCCCACATCTGCACCCTTGGTGAAAATACCACCTCCGACGCGAGCGAAGATGGAGATCAGGGAAGCGCCGAAAGCAACGCCCAGCAACGGTTGCAGCATATGAGACGGTTCACCCTGGCCGAACATCAGCAAAGCGGCAAAGAATAACACCACGCCAAGCAAGCCGAGCCCCACCACCATCAGCCCGGTGACCGCGCCGCCACGGAAGGCGACCTGTAGCGCGGCATTGCGTCCGCCACTGGCGGCGGCTGCCGTGCGCACATTCGCCTTGACCGAGATATTCATGCCGATAAACCCTGCGGCTCCAGAAAGAACGGCACCAAGCACAAACCCTGCCGCCGTGGCTAATCCGATAAAATAGAGCAACAAAAGCGTGAAAATCACGCCAACCATGAAAATGGTCGTGTACTGCCTTTTTAAATAAGCGCGCGCCCCCACCTCAATGGTGCTGGCGATTTCCTGCATGCGTTCGTTTCCTGCATCCATCCCGGTAACCCAGCCGATAGACTGACGGGCATAAAATATGGCCCCGGCACCACAAGCGACGCTAAGGGCCAAAGCCAATACTGATACGTTGTTCATGATTGTGAATCTCCTTGAATGGGTTAAAAGGATACATCCGCTGATGCGTCGATATAACCATCAATTTCACTCGGGAATCAGCATCATTATCGGTGAAAAAATCCTGCTTGCATCCCTCCGGCGTGCCAGAACTGCTGCATCACCCGCAGCAGTCAAAGAAAAACCTGTCCGGAAGGTGTACCGAGTTGCTCCCGACCAGTTGTATTGAGATGCGCGAGGATCAAACTATTTGCCGAGCAATCCTTTCAATGCGCCGCCCATATCAACCGGAGATCCGCCGCCCGCTCCACCAATCTTGTCGAGTGCCCCTTTCTTAAAGGCATCCGCCGATTTGCCCAGATATTGATTTACACCAATCGTGGCGACGGATCCTTTCACATTCTTCAGCATCGCATCGGAAAGGATTTGAGCCACTTCCATGGCTGTAGCTCCCCCGCTCTTTTTGCCGATATCGGTAAGGCGGATAGGCGGCAGTGTCACGGTCTGCTCCTTGCCTCCAAGAGCGGCAATCAGCACCTTGGCCTTTCCTCCCTCAACAACCAGTTTGCGGATAATCATTTTAACCGCTTCGCCGCTCTCTTCCTTCTTTTCAGCAGCACTGCTCTGCTTGCCGGACAGCCCGAGATTCTTTTTCAGCGCATCAACATTGGATACACCGGCTGAATTGATCTCGTAAAACACTGCCGGATCCCGAATGATCAACTCATCAATCACCACAGGGTTTTTGGTCACAGTTGATGTATCGATTTTGGTACTGATCAGGCCAAGCTGAAAAATGTTCGGATCGGTAAAGCCCTTGGCATTACCCACATTAAGGCCGGCTATAGCACCCTCTCCGGACTTGAGCGTAATCTTTACAGAATCAACGCTAACCGTGGTTTTTGTGGCCTGTGAGCCATAGGTTTGTATGGCATCCTTGACGATGCTATCCAGCGATGAAAATACATAAACCAGACCACCGACAATGACGACAAGCACGGCTGCAACACCTATCAATACCTTTTTCATGATGAACCTCCTGAAATGGAAATACTCCGAATCAGTATAGCACAATTTACTGACGCAATAATTCAGGCCATGGCTAATACAGCGTCGCTTGAGCAGGCAACGTCCGCACGATATTCGCCTCTCCTTCCGCCAGTTCCTGCATGCGGGCTGCAACCGTATCCGCATCAAAATACTTCAGAGCCATCCCGGCATAGACATGGGCATGCCTGGCCTCGCAGGCCCACAGGGATTTATAGAATTGCCTGATTTCCTCATCTTCGCTCGCCTCACTCACCATGCGGAAACGCTCGCCCCCGCGCGATTCAACAAGGGAGCAAATCAGAAGCTGATCAAGAAAATGCTCATCCCGTCCGTGCCGCTGCAGTTTTAAAAGTGCCTTGATATAAGGGTCGGACACGTCAGGAATCAGATCGATACCCCTTGCCTGCATCAGGCGATAGCATTCCCGGAAATGCTCCAGCTCCTCAATAGCAAGATCGATCAATGTCGGAATAATTTCATGGCGGTCATGAAAGCGAACAATCAGGCTCATGGCTGTCGAGCTGGCCTTGCGCTCGCAATTGGCATGATTGGCAAGAAAATGCCCGAAATCCGCCATCACCGCCTCGATCCAGACTTGCGGCGTCGCGACCTGAATATCCACCGATTTTTTTGCCATAACATGCTCCCATTATGCGTCATCTGACCCGTTATCTTCAACTGCATCCCATGCAGCCCGTGATCGACGCACCGCCCAGCAAAAACCTGGCGCTGGCTGTCGTCGTCCCGTGCCTGCAGGAGCCCGATTTACTCGGCCTTGTCGAACATCTTCAAGGCCGCACCCTGCCCGACGCGGCGGTTGAAATCCTTATCGTGGTCAATCACCCGGCTGACGCACCCGGAAGTGTGCGTGAAGCCAATGCTGAAACGCTTGCCCAGCTCAGGCAATGGCTGGCAGCCACACCGGAATTCCAGATACATGCCATCAAGGCATTTGATATGCCCGTTAAAGATGCCGGTGTGGGCAGGGCGCGCAAGATCGGCATGGATGAAGCCGCGCGTCGTTTTGCAGCCATCGGTAAGCCCGATGGTATCATCGTCTCACTTGATGCCGATTGCCGTGTCTCGGAGAATTATCTGATCGGCATCATCTCTGCCTTTGCCAAAATCCCTGCCATGCATGCGGCAACACTTTCCTATGCGCACCGCCTGCAAGATATTACCGATGCACGACACCTCAAGGCCATCACCTGCTACGAATTATTCCTGCGTTATATTGAACTCGGCTGGCGTTATGCCGGGCTTCCCTATGCATTCACCTCGATAGGTTCCTGTTTCGCAATACGGGCTAATGCCTATGCCCGCCATCACGGCATGAATCAGCGCAAGGCCGGTGAGGATTTCTATTTCCTGCATAAACTGGCCAGAGAGCGACCACTCGGCCGGATTCGGGACGTATATGTGTATCCATCCGCCCGCATGTCGTCTCGCACACCGTTCGGCACAGGCCAGGCCATAAACGACTTCTATCGGGGAGGAAAACAGAGCTGGCAGGTTGCTGCACCGGACCTGTTCGACGAGCTGCGCTGCATGCAACATGAATTACCGGCGCTATTTGAAACGGCCACCGACGTATGGCTGCGTCGCCTGCCTGAACGTCTCGCCAGGTTTCTGGAGGAATCGGGCATTGAAAAGGCAGCCAGAAGCATGCGTAGCCATGCGGCCAGCCCAACCACCTTTTGCAGCCGATATTTTGTCTGGTTTGATGGCCTGATGGCATGGCGCTATGCCAACCGGGACGATTCAGCCATGCCGATAGAGCAAGCCGCAGCCGTGCTCCTTGAGAAAGCCGGCTTAGAACCTTCCGGCAATGATGCCATGCAACTGCTTGAGCAATTCAGGCAGATGTAGAAGGATTAAAAATGTTACCTTCAACCCATGCAAGGCAGTGTTATATTCGAAAGACGCCTGTGAAGCCATCGGCTTCATGGTGGAACCTTCTTGGATAATATATACTCAAACTGATAATGATCTAAAAGCCGATTTGGTGGGGGCGGTAAGGAGGAATGACATGATAATTCGAGCAGGATTGCTAGCAGTTGGATTGGCCATGGTGTTTTTGATGATCCCTGCCGATGCTTCAGCAAATGATGGCTACCTGGTTGCATCTCAGGATGGCGTCAATCAGAAGGCTGTCAAACGGGACATGAAGCGAGAACGGAAAACAGCACATCGAGCTGAAAAGGCAGAAAGAAAAGCCAAGAAAGGAGCGCACGAACGTGAATCCAGAGAATGGGATCCAAACAACCGGGAAGGCAGTATGCGGCCGGCCGAGTCAAGAAAATGGGATCCAAACAACCGTGAAGGCAGCATGCGGTAACGTTCGACGCTGCTAAGGAGCATTCCCAAGCGTACTAATACACTATGGGCGATTGTTTTATTTTGGATAGTTGCCTTACCTTTCACTTCAATAAAAAAAGCACCTGTGTTGCCACAAGTGCTTTTTTTACATGGTGCGCCCACTTGGACTCGAACCAAGGACCCACGGATTAAAAGTCCGCTACTCTACCAACTGAGCTATAGGCGCAATTTGAGGAGGCCGAAGTGTGCAAGTTTAGGGCATCCTGTCAAACCCTTTTCTCCCTCGACTCGTCGGGTATTTGTGACTTCCCGCTTTCCACCGAAGGCATGCCGATTTAGCATCACCACATGCCCTATCAACCTGTTCCCGATTATCACATGCACACGCCCCGCTGTAATCATGCGATTGGTGCCGTTAGCGACTACGCCCAGGCAGCTGTGCAGTTGGGACTGAAGGAAATCGGCATGTCCGATCATTCCCCCATGCCCGGCGGCTTCGATAAAGACTGGCGCATGGCCGGAAATGAGTTGCCTGGCTATCTGGAAGAAGTCCGGGCTGCCAGGGAGCAATTTGCCGGCAAGCTAACCATTCGACTGGGACTTGAAGCTGATTTTCATCCCGGTAGCGAGACCTATGTACAGGATATGATCAACGCGTCCGACTGGGATTATGTAATCGGTTCCGTGCACTACATCGGCGACTGGGGTTTCGACAATCCGGATACCATTGCCATCTGGGATTCGTGGAATATAGAAGACGCCTATTGCGCCTACTTCGATCTGGTTGCCCGCTCTGCCGCATCCGGCATGTTTGATATCATCGGCCACCCGGATCTGATCAAGAAATTCGGGCACCGGCCACCGGAAGGAAGCGCACGTGTTGAACAGGCGGAACTTACCATGCTCAAAGCAGTAAAGGCATCAGGTGCTGCGCTGGAAATCAGCTCTGCGGGCCTGCGCAAACCAGTTGCCGAGGTATATCCTCACGGACGGATCGTCGCCAAAGCGGCTGAAATGAACATCCCCTTTGCCTTCGGCTCGGATGCCCATGCCCCCGGTGAAGTCGGGCACGGCATGGATACCTGCCTTGCCATGCTACGAGCCTGCGGCGTAATAGAAATTGCGAGTTTTGAAAAGCGGCAGCGCAAGATGATGCCGATCATGGAGTTCGCGCATGGCTGACCCGATCCCCCACACCGCCGAGGCATCTGAAAAGGTGGTGCTGATTACCGGTGCCTCCGGTGGTTTCGGTATTGAGTTCGCAAGGCAACTGGAGCCAATGGGCCACCGCTTCATCCTGCATGGCCGCGATGCTCCCCGCCTGCAGCTGACACTCGACGCCCTGAAAAACCCCGACATGCATCGCATCGTGCTGGCTGATCTGAATGCCAGGGATGGCTTGAAATCACTACTTGACGAAGTAGCGGACGAGGATCTGATCGGCCTGGTGAACAACGCGGGATTCGGAGTCTGGGGGGCATTCGATATGACCGGCATTGTGCCTCAGGTCGATATCATCAAGACCGATCTGAAAGCGCCCGTGGCACTGACACACGCCCTGCTTCCGAAGCTCCTGGCCAATCGCGGGTTCATCATCAATGTTTCATCCCTGGCCGGTGAATCGCCCCTGCCATACATGAGCATCTATGCGGCAGCCAAGGCAGGACTCACTTACTGGAGCGAAGCACTGCGCACCGAATTGCAGGGCAAGGTGCGCATGGTCACGATCGCCCCCGGCCCTTCTCCAACCGGCTTCCGGGATGTCAGCGGCATGCCGCACGGAACCGGAAACTTTTTCCGCACACCGAGTGATGTGGTCGTTCGGGCTTCCCTGAAAACCCTGCAAAAAGGAGGTGGCTTTTGCGTTCCCGGCTGGAGGCACAAGCTATTGTATCTGTTGCAGCGCATTACGCCCAGGTCCCTGGCGCTCAAGCTGATGGCCGATAACCTACGGCCCTGACACGTCTTCAGAGCACGTTACAAGTTCTGTCCGATATCCTGCACCGTTGCCGGCGCAAGCAGGATACTTCCGCAACGAGCAGCCGGAGCGCGATCGCAGGCCGCAAGACATTCATGCGCCACGGGATGCAGCCCCTGCAGTCTTAATTTTCGGCATAGATCATCCGAACCATGCATGCTGCAAACTGGCCCATTGCATACCAGAAGTGCCGCATGTTCGGGTCGGGAAGTAAGAAATGCATCCGGGCATGCATCCGCAACCCCTGCAACTGTCGCCCTCTCCACACCCAGATACAGGGCGATGGCAACCATTGCCTCCTGAGAAATCCAGCCAAATCTGGCCTGCGCATCCTGCAGGCAGGCAACCAGATATAACCCCGACCGCGGGTAAGGAAGCTGGTGCACAAATGCATCAATAAGGCTGCTTTCCGGAGTTTGCATGTGCCGCAGAATAGCGGATTTTACGGTATGTTGCGAAGGGTGGAGAATTGCTTCGTCTTTCGTTAGATTGCGCTCCCTTTTTATGTCGGGGGAAGCAGTCAGGTTTTGTCGGTATTGGGTACGGCCTTGATGATGTAAGCCCAAACGCTGAGTGCTTGGACCGACAGTTTGAACATTTTGTGAGGTATAAGAATGAGCCAGTTGCGCCTTCCCCTTAAGCAGGGTCTGTATGACCCTCGCAATGAACACGATGCCTGCGGCGTCGGTTTCGTGGCACATATCAAAAATCAGAAAAGCCACGACATTGTCGAAAAGGGCCTGGAAATCCTGCAACGTCTTACCCACCGTGGTGCAACCGGCGCCGATCCTCGTGAAGGGGATGGTGCAGGCATCCTGCTGCAGATTCCACATGCTTTTTTCTCGGCTGTCACCTCCGACCTCGATTTCGAATTGCCGGCCGAAGGCGAATATGGCGTAGGCATGGTGTTTTTCCCCAAGGACAAGGCGCACCGCAAGGGGTGCCAGGATGCCATCGAGCAATCCATCGTCGAAACGGGTCAAGTGCTTCTCGGGTGGCGAGATGTGCCGGTTGATGCCGTACGAGCTGATCTTCCGGACAGCGTCATGGCATGCGAACCGGTCATCCGGCAGGTCTTTATCGGCCGTGGCAAGGCTATTGCCGATCAGGACGAATTCGAACGCAAACTTTTCGTTGTTCGTAAGGTCATCAATACCAAGGTTACGAAACTGAACCTGGATGATCCCGCAAATTTTTATATCGCTTCCATGTCGAGCAGGACTCTGGTCTACAAAGGCATGTTCCTTTCCCATCAGGTTGCTGCCTACTACGAAGATCTGCATGATGCCCGCGTAACATCCGCACTGGCTCTGGTGCATCAGCGTTTCTCTACCAACACCTTCCCTTCATGGGAACTGGCTCACCCTTTCCGCATGGTGGCGCACAACGGTGAAATCAACACGGTTCGCGGCAACATGAACTGGATGAATGCGCGGCGCCATTCCATGGTTTCGACCCTTCTCGGCGACGACCTGAAGCGCTTGTGGCCCATCAGCAATGAAGGCCAGTCCGATACAGCCTGCTTCGACAACGCGCTCGAACTGCTTGTTGCCGGCGGCTATCCGCTGGCGCATGCGGCCATGATGATGATTCCGGAAGCGTGGGCCGGCAACCAGTTGATGGATGCAAATCGCAAGGCGTTTTACGAACATCATGCCGCGCTGATGGAGCCATGGGATGGCCCTGCAGCAGTTGCCTTTACCGATGGCCGCCAGATCGGTGCCACCCTTGACCGCAATGGCCTGCGCCCTGCCCGTTATCTGGTTACCGACGATGATCTCGTGGTCATGGCTTCTGAAATGGGGGTGCTGAACATCCCCGAGCACAAGATCGTCAAGAAATGGCGCCTGCAGCCAGGCAAGATGTTCCTGATTGATCTGGAACAGGGTCGTATTATTGATGATGCCGAACTGAAGAATGCGCTGGCCAATGCCAAGCCCTATCAGGAATGGCTGGCCAAAACCCAGATCAAGCTGGAATCGCTGCCTGAAGAAGTTGCACCTCAGGCTCCTGATCGCGAAACCATGCGCAACCGACAGCAGGCTTTCGGCTATACACAGGAAGACCTGAAATTCCTGATGACCCCGATGGCCGTATCCGGCCAGGAAGGCACAGGCTCCATGGGTAATGATTCACCGCTGGCGGTGCTCTCCAACCGGCCCAAGCCCTTGTACAACTATTTCCGTCAGTTGTTTGCGCAGGTCACCAATCCTCCGATCGATCCGATTCGTGAGGAAATGGTTATGAGCCTGACCTCGATCATCGGTCCGCGTCCGAACCTGCTGGGACTTGATGACGTCGAACCGCAACTGCGCCTTGAAGTCAGCCAGCCCATCCTGAGCAATGAGGATCTTGAAAAGATTCGTCATATTGACCAGTACACCGATGGGCGCTTCCGCACCATTTCCCTGTCTTCATGCTATCCGGCAGCCGAGGGTGCCGTCGGCATGGAAGCTGCGCTTGATGAACTGTGCAAACAGGCCGAGAAAGCCGTGCTTGAGCATTACAACATTATCATTCTTTCTGATCGGGCTATCAGCGGAACCCATATCGCCATTCCCGCCCTGCTGGCCACGAGTGCCGTTCACCATCACCTGATTCGTAAGGGTCTGCGGACCGAGACAGGGCTCGTTGTTGAGACCGGTTCGGCACGCGAGGTGCATCATTTTGCCTGTCTGGCCGGATTTGGCGCCGAAGCGATCAACCCTTACCTAGCCTTCGAAACCCTGATGGACATGAGGCGCAGTGGTATGCTGCCAGAGGATCTGAGCGAAGAAGAGCTCGTGAAGCGTTATACCAAGGCAGTGGACAAGGGCCTGTTCAAGGTCATGTCGAAGATGGGCATTTCCACTTACCAATCCTACTGTGGCTCGCAGATATTCGAGGCCGTCGGCTTATCTTCGGATCTCGTGAACAAATACTTCACCGGTACACCGACCCAGATTGAGGGCTCCGGCATGAACGAGATTGCTGCGGAAGCTGCCCAACGCCACATGGATGCCTATCGCGGCATGATGATCTATAAAGATGCACTGGATGTCGGCGGCGAATATGCATGGCGCGTGCGCGGAGATGAACACACCCTGACTCCGGAGGCGATTGCCAAACTTCAGCATGCAGTACGCACAAATAACTATGGCATGTACAAGGAATTTGCCCGGCAGATCGATGACCAGCAGGGGAAGCTGAAAACCCTGCGCGGCCTATTTCAGTTCAAGGCCGGCAAATCCATTCCGCTCGAAGAAGTCGAACCTGCCATGTCCATCGTCAAACGTTTCGCCACGGGTGCGATGTCATTCGGCTCGATTTCTCATGAGGCGCATTCGACGCTGGCCATTGCCATGAATCGGCTGGGCGGCAAATCCAACACCGGCGAAGGTGGTGAAGAGCCCGAGCGTTTTGAGAAGTTGGCCAATGGCGATTCGATGCGCTCGGCCATCAAGCAGGTTGCATCCGGTCGCTTCGGCGTTACCACAGAATACCTGAGCAATGCGGACCAGATCCAGATCAAGATGGCCCAGGGCGCCAAGCCCGGTGAAGGCGGCCAGTTGCCGGGTCACAAGGTGGATCAGCGGATTGCCCGCGTACGCCATTCCACGCCCGGCGTAGGATTGATCTCACCTCCTCCGCACCATGACATTTATTCAATTGAAGATCTTGCCCAGCTGATCTTTGATCTGAAAAACGTCAATCCGAAAGCCGATATCAGCGTCAAACTGGTATCGGAAGTCGGCGTCGGTACCGTGGCTGCAGGCGTGGTCAAGGCGCATGCCGATCATGTCGTGATTGCCGGCCATGACGGCGGCACAGGAGCCAGTCCGCTTACCTCGATCAAGCACGCCGGCACCTCATGGGAACTGGGGCTGGCGGAAACGCAGCAAACGCTGGTGCTTAACCGCCTGCGCGGACGCACCGTCGTACAAACCGACGGCCAGATTCGTACCGGCCGCGACGTGGTCATTGCTGCCCTGCTTGGCGCCGATGAAGTGGCATTCGGCACCATCGCACTGATTGCAGAAGGTTGCATCATGATGCGCAAATGCCATTTGAACACATGTCCGGTTGGTGTTGCCACGCAGGATGCGGAACTGCGCAAAAAGTTCGTCGGCAAGCCTGAAGATGTGGTCAACTATTTCATGTATGTGGCTGAACATGCACGTGAAATCATGGCCGAGCTCGGATTCCGGACGTTTGATGAAATGATCGGCCGTGTGGACATGCTCGACACCAATGATGCCATCCGGCACTGGAAGTCGCAGGGCCTGGATCTGTCGCCTGTCTTCCATCAGGTTGATCCCCAGGGTACCGCGATCCGGCATTGCGAATCGCAGGATCACGGACTGGATAAGCTGATTGACCACAAGCTCATAGCTGAGGCAAAGCCAGCGCTTGATGAACGCAAACCGGTCATCATTGAGACCAAGATCTGCAACGTTGACCGCAGTTTCGGTACCATGCTTTCCGGAGAAGTCGCACAGCGTTTCGGCAATGAAGGCCTGCCGGATGATACGATTGTGATCAAGGCCAAAGGTACGGCCGGTCAGTCGCTCGGTGCCTGGCTTGCACGCGGCATCACCATCGAACTTGCCGGTGAAGGCAATGATTACGTTGGCAAGGGATTGTCAGGTGGTCGCATTGCCATCTTCCCGCCTGAGGATTCAAAGCTGGTTGCAGAAGAAAACAGTATTGTCGGTAATACCGTTCTGTTCGGTGCCATTGACGGTGAATGCTATTTCCGTGGTGTGGCCGGCGAACGTTTTGCCGTTCGCAACTCCGGCGCCGTCGCCGTCGTCGAGGGCGTGGGCGATCATGGCTGCGAATACATGACTGGCGGCACGATTGTCGTTCTGGGCGCCACAGGCCGTAACTTTGCGGCCGGCATGTCCGGCGGCATTGCCTATGTTCTGGATAAGGATGAATCCTTTGAGACCTGCTGCAATATGGCCCAGGTTTCATTGGAGCCTGTTGCTTCCGAATCGGAGGCTCTGGAAGAACTTGATCATCAGGGCCCCGATCTGGAAACGCATGGCAGGGTCAATATCAAGCACGGCCTGAGCCAGAATGACCAGAAGATTCTGCGTACCCTGATTCAGCGTCATGTGCACTATACCAATTCCGACGTCGGCAAAAATATTCTCGATAACTGGGAATCTTTCCTGCCTAAATTTGTCAAAGTCATGCCGGTCGAATATCAACGCGCATTGACCGAGATGGAAGCTGAGAAGAATGCTGTCGCAAAGGAGCAGGCAAATGGGTAAGGCAACCGGATTTAAGGAATTCTCACGCGAGAACCTGAGTTATGCGCCGGTGGCTGAGCGCATTATGCACTACAATGAATTTTCCAGCCTGCCCAAGGACATGGCCACGCAGGGTGCGCGTTGCATGGATTGCGGTATTCCGTTCTGCCATAACGGCTGCCCGATCAACAATATCATTCCCGACTGGAATGATGCGGTGTACCGGGGACAATGGCGTGAAGCACTCAGTATCCTGCACTCGACCAACAATTTCCCCGAATTTACCGGACGCATATGCCCTGCCCCTTGCGAGGAAGCATGTACGGTCAATCTCATAGGGGATGCTGTCTCGATCAAAAACATTGAGCTGTCGATCGTTGAAAAGGGCTGGGAAGAAGGCTGGATCACCCCGCAGATCGCAGCCAGAAAAACCGGCAAACGCGTTGCCGTCGTCGGTTCAGGCCCTGCCGGAATGGCTTGCGCCCAACAGCTTGCCCGTGCCGGTCACGATGTCGTGTTGTTTGAAAAAAACGACCGTATAGGTGGCCTGATGCGTTATGGCATTCCTAACTTCAAATTCGACAAGAAGGTGATTGACCGGCGCATGGCACAGATGCGCGCCGAAGGTGTTGAATTCCGCGTCAATGCGCATATCGGCGTGAATATCCCTGCCAAATCCTTGCTTGATGAATTCGATGCAGTAGTGCTCAGTGGCGGATCTGAAGAACCGCGTGATCTTCCCATACCGGGTCGCGAACTGAAGGGCATTCACTTTGCCATGGAATTCCTGACCAAGAACACCAAACGGGTTCTGGGTGATGATATTCCCGAGGATCAATTCGTATCCGCAGCAGGCAAGCATGTCGTTGTCATCGGCGGCGGCGATACGGGCTCGGACTGTATCGGCACATCAAATCGTCACGGCGCTGAATCGGTGACGCAGATCGAGATACTTCCCAAGCCGGAAGAAAAGCCCAACAAATTGATCACCTGGCCGAACTGGCCAATGAAACTGCGCACTTCCACCTCTCAGGAGGAAGGCTGCGACAGGGATTGGGAAGTCTCCACCAAGCGCTTCATCGGCGATGAACATGGGCATGTCAAAGCCATCGAATGCGTTCGTGTTCAATGGCGACAGGAAGATGGGCAGTGGAAGATGCAGGAAGTTGAAGGCAGCGCATTTGAACTACAGGCTGATCTGGTCACTCTGGCGATGGGCTTCACCCATCCCGTGCATACAGGCATGCTTGAAGAGCTCGGTATTGAAAAAGACGGGCGCGGTAATGTTGCGGCCAACACCGACAACTACAGCACCAGCCTCAAGAAGGTATTTTCAGCCGGTGATATGAGGCGTGGCCAGTCGCTCGTTGTCTGGGCAATCAGGGAGGGCCGCCAGTGCGCCAGTGCTGTCGATGAATTCCTGATGGGTTCAACCGTCCTGCCCCGCTAAATACAACCCTGACCTGACAAGGGCCGCAGCAATGCTGCGGCCCTTTTTTCATGCCGGTTACTCGCTCAAACATATTCCCCCTGCCGAACTTTTCCTTCAGCCTTGCCTGCATGACGCGCGACACCCTTTATCAATCGGACCAACCAGCCATCCATAACGACGGCTTTGTATTTGATGATCATGTAACGCGTGTATTCGCAGACATGATCCGCCGCTCGGTTCCAGGTTACGGACAAACCCTGCAGATGGTTGAATTACTGGCTCACCAATATGCCCAACCGGACAGCCGCATGTATGATCTGGGCTGTTCGCTCGGAGCAGCCACCATGGCCCTTGTACGGGGTGCCGCTGGCCAAAACTGCCGCATCATGGGTGTGGACAATTCACCTGCCATGGTAGAGCGCTGCAGTGACTTGCTGAAAGGCGAGCCTGTGGAAATCATTTGCCAGGATATCCTTGAATGCGATATCAGGGATGCATCCGTCGTCGTACTTAATTTTGTCCTGCAGTTCATTGCCAAGCCGCAACGTCAGACACTGATCCGGCATATCCGGCAAGGCCTTAAGCCCGGTGGTGTGCTGATTCTGTCGGAGAAAATTGCCTTTGCCGGGGATGAGGAAAACCGGCATCAGGTCGAATTGCACGAAGCATTCAAGCGAGCCAACGGCTATTCGGAACTTGAAATAAGCCGCAAGCGCACAGCCCTGGAAAACATCCTGATTCCGGAAACGCTTGATGATCATCATCAGCGCCTGCAGCAGGCCGGCTTCTCCGCATCCCACACATGGTTTCAGTGCTTTAACTTTGCCTCGATCATTGCCTACGCCTGATGCCTCATATCAATCAAATCGAACTTACAGCATGGCTGACCGGCTGGATGCCTGAGAAACACATTCAGTCCATTCTTGATGCCGTGGATAAGGCATCGGTGCAACTGGCGAAGCATGGCGACCATCCCCGCTGGAGCAAGGCGCTGGCCGGCATGCCAAGGGTGGAGCCTTCTTCTATCGATTTGGGTGCAGACAGCGTACGTATCGGCATGCCGGAGGATATGACAGAAGTCGAGCGCCGATTGCTGGAGCAAGCCCTCAGAGAATTGCACCCATGGCGCAAGGGACCGTTTGACTTTTTCGGTATCCATATCGATACCGAATGGCGCTCCGACTGGAAATGGAATCGTTTGAAAGATGCGATTGCCCCGCTGGATGGGCGCAATATTCTCGATGTCGGCTGTGGCTCCGGCTATCACTGCTGGCGCATGCTGGCCGATGGCGCAGCCAAAGTGGTTGGCATTGATCCCACGCACCTGTTCGCCATGCAGTTTCAGGCCTGCCAGCAATATATCCAGGATGACAGGATTCAATACTGGCCGTTGGGCATCGACGATATTCCCGCTGATATGGCCTGCTTCGACAGTGTTTTCTCGATGGGAATTCTTTATCACCGCCGCTCACCCATTGACCATCTCCTGCAGCTCAAATCCTTGCTCAGGCCCGGGGGCGAATTGATTCTCGAGACACTGGTAATTGATGGAGATGATACAGCCTGCCTGATTCCGCAAGGGCGCTACGCCAAGATGCGCAACGTCTGGTTTATTCCATCGGTGCCGATGCTGGAAAACTGGCTTCGCCGATCAGGTTTTAAGAATGTGCACACCATTGACGTGAGTGCTACAACCGTGAATGAACAGCGCAGCACCGACTGGATGCGCTTTGAATCGCTGCCCGACTATCTCGATGGCAACCCCGGCTTTACCGTCGAAGGCCACCCTGCACCCCTCCGGGCTATCCTCAGTGCCTCGATATGAAAAGCCCCTGTAACCACTCTGACCTGACAGGCTCCGAATATTGCCCGTCTGGCATTTTCCGTATCGCTCGGTCAACACTGGCATGCGACAACAGAAATCAGTGGTGAATATTCAACCCCTGATATCTTCTTCCTAAACTTAGTCCTTGTTTTTATTCTTGTTGTTCTTGTTTTTATTCTTGTTGTTGTCGTTCTTGTTTTTATTCTTGTTGTTGTCGTTCTTGTTTTTATTCTTGTTGTTGTCGTTCTTGTTCGGCGGTGTGGTTACCGGCGGTGTGGTTACCGGCGGTGTGGTTACCGGCGTAATAGGAGGCAGCCCATAGCTTGGCAGCGTATACAGGCGACCGGGGTGTGACTTGGCGTAGAGAAAAATCAGATTACCGTTGTTTTCATAATACCAGTCGGCTGCCTCGTTGGCACCTGTGCTGGGCCCTGCGGCAGGACCTGTCCACGGATCATTGGGAATAGCAGTCAGATAACCCTCCGTTACCAGATCGGCAAGCATGCCAGTTGCCGGGCTGTAGTCTTTATCCAGCATAAAAGCCTTTAGGTTATTGATAAGGGTGATTTCAGCAGCCAGAAGTTTGGCTCTTTTGACAAAGGTCGAATATGCCGGAATGGAAGTAGCGGCCAGAATTCCAACAATGGCAACCGAAATCATCATTTCGATAAGGGTAAAGCCGCGCTTGTTCCTGCTCTTGAAAGAATATTCCCTGTTCATGGCCGGCCTCCTTTCTGGTAGGTAAGGCGGGCAGGTTTTCCGGGCACGGCAACGATGCTAGCCACACCGTGCGCCTCGGGTGTGGGACAGTTGACAGTAATATTACCGGCAGCATCGCTTTTAAGGATGTAAGGTACATGGCTTACCGGATCCTTCGTTTCGACATTTGGTTCAAGCATCTTCGAGAGCTCTTCAAGTGATGCTGGAGGATGCCCCACCAGCTTCCGATACGTCGCAGCTTCCGCAGCCAGTACTTCCATATTGGCCCTGCATTTGGCAAGCCCCGCCAGTTGCGGACTGACAGGAGGGATGGAAATCCTAGCCGGTTCAACCTCAAGCTGATCATTAACAAGAATGTATGCATTTACGGCGATCCCCATAATCGCGATCGCCCCTAACAGCGCAGTCAGAAAGTTATTCTTTCGTTCAGAGCCAGAGCCGCTCAGTTTGCGTTGCTCCTCATCTTCGATTGTTTCCTCAACACCGGCGCAATGAATACAAAGCGTCTTTATTCCGGCCTCGCGACCAATGCAATCCTCACAATATGGTTTCTTGCACCGGGCGCAGTAGAAAACTGCCGGAACCCCTGCATCCATCGAGCAATCAACACTGAGTTGCCCTCTGGTTCT